>PVBE012827821.1_pt1 | contig 20900 bp, 17 predicted proteins | sample 1631181 | NCBI WGS metagenome assembly PVBE01 (sample SAMN08397723, study PRJNA350692) | Marine metagenome, whole genome shotgun sequencing project. | isolation source: water | place: Pacific Ocean | collected 2012-04 | reverse complement strand
TGCTTGAACCAATCCTGTTTACCATTGATTGTGACATTGATCGTGACCCGGGGCGCGTGACGATCCGCAGAATGAATCGGTCGGAATACAACAATACCGTCCGTGACCTGCTCGGGGTTGACTTTAAGCCTGCAGAGAACTTTCCTTCTGACGATGTGGGGCATGGGTTCGATAATATTGGCGATGTGCTCTCCTTGCCTCCGTTGTTGTTCGAAAAATACATGGACGCGGCTGAGCAGATTGCCGACGCTGCGATTCTTCTTTACGATCCACAAAATCTACCCCGGCAGCGTTTTGATGGCAGGAAGTTGCGCCGTCACGGCTCGGCTCGTTTTGATGACACCAGTCGGTCCTACATCATCCCGTCCGCGGGTGCAGTCTTTGCCAAGTACGCTCCTTCTTACCCGGGGCGATATCGCCTGCGAGTGGAAGCCGGTGCCCAGCAAGCAGGCACGGAATTTGCCAAGATGCAAGTCGAACTCGATAGCAAGACCGTCAAGGTGTTTGACGTTAAGGCAAAACCAAATGCGATGACGGTGCATTCGATTGAAGTTGACCTGGAGGCTCGTGAGTACGAGTTAGCAGCAGCCTTTATTAATGACTACTACAAGCCAGACGCAAAAAATCCTCGTGAACGAGACCGTAATCTCTATGTCCGGGCAATTGAGTTGGAAGGGCCGTTGAAATTGCCCCCCGACGTGTTTCCGGTAAGCCATCGACGATTAATGATTGCCCGGCCCACCAAGGGAAAGTCAGTTCGCCAGGCTGCAGAGGAAGTTTTAATGCCGTTTGTACAACGGGCATTTCGGCGGCCAGTTAGCAAGGATGAATTGAATCCGTATGTCGGCCTGGTAGAGCGGGTGGTCGCTGATGACCGGTCCTTCGGGCGTGGTATTCAAGTGGCGATCAGTGGGATACTTGTGTCGCCCCATTTTCTGTTTCGTATTGAGGAACACTCCAGGGCAGATAACGCTCAACAAATTCAATCGTTGTCCCAGTATGAATTGGCCAGTCGACTCTCTTATTTTATCTGGTCCAGTATGCCGGATGACCAGTTGTTTTCACTGGCCAGCGCTGGCAAGCTCTCGGATCCGATCGTGCTGCGCCAACAAGTCAAGAGAATGCTTGCCGATGATCGCTCGCAGGCACTAGTCGATAATTTTGCCAGCCAGTGGTTGAACCTCAGGAATCTTGAAAATATCAAGCCTGATCCGGACCAGTTTGGTTTCTTTGACGAACAGTTGCGCAACGATATGAAACGTGAGACAGAATTGTTTTTCGAAGCCGTGATGCGAGAAGATCGCAGCGTGCTGGATCTCGTGACCGGGAGATTCTCTTTCCTTAATGAACGACTGGCAAAACATTACGGAATCGAGGGGGTGACCGGGGATAAGTTTCGCAAGGTATCCTTGCAGGATTATCCCAGGGCTGGAGTCTTAACCCAGGGCAGTATTTTGACGCTCACATCGAATCCAGATCGGACCTCGCCGGTCAAGCGAGGTAAGTGGATCCTGGTGAATGTCCTTGGTACTCCACCACCTGATCCGCCGGCCGACGTGCCTGAACTGGCAGCGGCTCAAAAAGCATCTCCGACAGCAACGCTCAAGGAACAGCTCGCGTTGCATCGAGAGAACGCCAGTTGTGCCATTTGCCACCGCCAGATGGATCCCCTGGGGTTGGGGCTGGAAAATTTCGATGCGGTGGGGCGTTGGCGGGAGAAAGACGAGGATCAGGTGATTGATCCACAGGGTAGCCTGCCCAATGGGGACAAATTCAAGAGTCCGCTTGAGTTAATTCAGGTTTTAGCGGGGCGGCAGGAGGATTTCCACCGTGCCCTGGCCGGAAAAATGTTAACCTATGCAACAGGCCGGGGTTTACAATATTATGATCGCTGTGCGGTCGATGATATTATTAAGAACATGCGCAAAAGCGAGAATCGTTTTTCGGCACTGGTGACCGAGATTGTGTTAAGCGAACCTTTTCGAAAAAAGCGAGGCGATGGAGGCCAGCAATGAAACGTTTGCCAAGAAGAACATTCCTGAAGGGCGTTGGATTAAGCATGGGGTTACCTGTGTTGGAGGCGATGCAACCGGCAACAAACCTGGCGGCGGCTGCTAATCCGTCTCATCCTACTAGGGCGGCGTTTGTTTTCTTTCCCAATGGTGCCATCATGCCCGCCTGGACACCCTCGGGGGAAGGCACCGATTACAAGCTGTCAGAAACCTTACAAACGCTGGAAAAGTTCAAGCCGCAATTCAATGTGATCACGGGACTGGCACAGGACAATGGGCGTGCCAAGGGAGATGGGCCTGGTGATCACGCGCGTTGTGCCTCTACGTTTTTGACGGGATCGCATCCCTACAAAACGTCTGGAGACAATATCAAGGTGGGGGTTAGTGTTGACCAGTCGGCAGCGAAGTCGATCGGGCATCTGACCAAGCTTCCGTCGCTGGAGTTGGGAATCGAAAAAGGTCGTAATGCCGGGAACTGTGACTCCGGTTACAGTTGTGCCTATTCTTCTAATGTCTCGTGGAAGACGGCCACCACCCCGATGGCAAAAGAAATTCATCCGCGGCTTGTCTTTGAACGATTGTTCGGCAGCGACCAAGGCAAGGCAGCAGGGCAGGCTGAGCGCAATCGAGATCGGAAGAGTATCCTGGACCTGGTAGCGAGAGATGCCGCGGTCTTGCAGAAACGTTTGGGCAAAACCGATCGCCAGAAAATCGATGAGTATTTCGATAGCGTCCGAGAACTCGAGAAACGCGTGGTGCGGGCCGAGCAGACCAACCAACAAGAACGTCCCGAATTTGTGGCGCCGGAGAGTATTCCGCGTGATGTACGTGATCACATTCGTTTGATGTACGATCTGATGGTGCTTGCATTCCAGACAGATTCAACGCGCGTCGCCACTTTTATGCTTGGCAACGCTGGCAGCAATCGTACCTATCCCATGGTGGGCGTTAATAGTGGCCACCACAGCCTGTCTCACCATCGGAACCAGGAAGAAAATATCAGCAAGCTGAAGAAGATTGATAAGTTTTTGGCGACTGAGTTTGCATACTTTCTTGGCAAGCTGCAGTCCGTCAAAGAAGGCGAGGGAACGCTGCTTGATCATTCGATGATTCTCTATGGAAGTGGCCTGGGAGATGCAAACCGACATGATCATAGTGGTTTGCCGGTGGTCATGGCCGGAAAGGCCAATGGTACGATTCAGACAGGTCGGCATATCACCTACAAGTCCGAGGAACCGATGAATAATCTGTTCCTGTCCGTCCTGGATCGCCTGGGTGCGCAGGTTGACAAGCTTGGAGATAGTTCCGGTCGACTGAAGTCCCTGGATGCCTAGTGGATCTGCCTGGTGCAGTGAAGGAATCACTATGAGTGATGCGGACCCCCCGGAAGATCCACTACCGGATAATTCTTCTTCCGGCGAAGAGCAAAAACCAGCAAATCAAGGTGAGTCCTCTGCAACGCCTGGCGCAGAACGGCATGTTTCAGCACGCGTGCCTGAATCCGTGAGTACCGGCGTTCTCAGTACCGGCGTGATCGTGATGACCGGCGCTAATGAGTTTGTGGTCGACTTTATCCAGGGACTCGGACAACCGGCCCAGGTGGCGGCCAGGGTCGTGGTTCCTCACTCGGTCATGCCGCAGTTCGTGGATGCCCTGAAAAGGAACCTGGAAATCTACAAGCAACGTTATGGCGATCCGCCGCAGTTGCCGCAGAATCCGAATCCGCAACAACGACAACCGTCAGCGCAGGAAATTTACGACGAATTGAAGATCACTGATGACGTGTTGGCAGGTTCCTATGCCAACGGTGTCATGATCGGCCATAGCATGACGGAATTTAAGTTGGATTTCCTTGCTAATCTTTTTCCACACACGACGGTTTCCAGCCGTGTGTTTATGGCGACTCCGCAGGTTCCTCGCATGTTGGAATCGCTGAACCGAACCTACCAGCAGTTCCTGGAGCGTGTTGGCAAGAAACCTGCCACGCCTGACGTGGAACCGGGAGACTCGATACCACCTCCGCCAGGATCGACCTCCAGCGATGATGAGCCAGATCCTGGAACTCCCTGAGATAATACAAATCTTTAAAGCGAATGGGCTTCCACATGAGTTCTCCTCTCAAGGTTTTGATTCTTTGTACCGGCAATAGCTGTCGTTCCCAGATGGCCGAGGAGTTATGGAACACGCTCGGAGCAGGCGACTGGAGTTGCTTTTCGGCAGGTTCCCGGCCCGCTGGTTATGTCCACGAAATGGCGGTCCAGGCCATGCAGGAACTGGAGATAGATCTCTCTGGTAACGAGAGTAAGCACTTGGACGTGTTCGCAGACGTGACGTTTGATTATGCGATCACGGTCTGTGACCATGCTGATCAGGCATGCCCTGTGATCAGTAATGCGAAAGAACGCTTGCATTGGCCTTTCCCCGATCCCGCTGATGCAACGGGATCGAAAGAGGAGCAACTGGTGGTATTCCGTACGGTACGAGATGCCATCAGTAACCGAATTCGTCAGTTCCTGGAAAAGTGCCAATCGTCAGCGGGTGATGCCTAGTTGCGTCGGTCAGCTACGACGAGAGTTTCTGCCAGCAGCCGATCTCGTCGGCACCGAGGTAGGCCAGGAGCAGGGCTCCCGGTGCCGCCATGCGGTCAAATAGTTCTCTTACAAATAGATCCTCACCCGGCCAGGGATAGACGAAGCAGAGATCAAAATCGACGGGTTCAAGATCGAGATGGCGGTATCCAGCATCGCTGGTTAAGTCGACCCAGGTCAGACCTTCCTGCTGTAGTCGAGGTGGAGTGATATGGTCCGCAATGAAGCTTCCTTCAGCGATTTCAACGTCCAGCTTGAATTCTTCGAGTAGGGACCTGGATTCAGCAACCAGCAGTGGTTCTACCTCGATCCCACAGGCGAGGAAATCATGCATGGCAGCCATTCCCGCAACGACGCCGAAACCACTTCCCCATTCGCAAAACTGGCGTCCAGGTAACTGGCCAGAGTGCTTCAGATATTGGAGTGCGAAAAATACCTGTTGGTAATCGCAGGCAACAAATGCGTGAATGGGTTGGTCGCGATGAAGATACTGGAAGCGGTCGGTTCGGATTCGGGCTGCTTGCAGGAAATCTGCCACCGACCGGGGAAGCGGGCCATGTGGGCGTTCTAGTTCAACTTCGCGTAGGCCCATGGTCTTCTCCTGATATTCGTTGGTGAATGCATTCTATCGTTAGTGAGCTTGCTTTCGCAAACAGGGGCCTGGGGGGGCTGAAAAGATTCGCCTGCAGCGTTCGAGTGGGGTATAATCGTCGCCAGTCGTGGAGATGAATGAATCGATTACTTTACGAAAAGTGGAGCGCATCATGGATCGGCGAAATTTCCTGCAGCGATCAACAACTCAGGCTGTCGCAGCCAGCGGTTTGGCAGCGATCACGCGTTCAGCGTCCGCCGGTAAAGCACCTGCGAGCGAGCGTATCCAGGTGGGATGCGTGGGGGTAGGCGGGCGTGCAGGGTCGTTACTGCGGATGTTTTCTGCACAAAAAGATGTAGATGTCGTGGCACTGGCAGATATTGACAGTCGGCGTTTGCCGGCCGCCCAGGAAACCGTTAGGCAGATCAATGGTAAGAAACCAACGGTTCACGGCGATTTTCGTCGGCTAGTTGATAATCCAGGAATCGATGTGCTGGTGGTTGGGACGCCTGATCATTGGCATGCAATACCGACAATCATGGCCTGCCAGGCGGGTAAGGATGTCTACGTCGAAAAGCCCGATGGGCATAACATGCTTGAGGGTCAGCGCATGGTAGAGGCGATGCGCAAGCATAAGCGTATTGTTCAAATGGGTACACAGGCTCGTAGCGGCGAGCATTTTCTTTCAGCGATTGAATACATTCGCACCGGGGCGTTGGGGAAAGTCCTGGTGGCCAAGGCCTGGGAGAGTACGCGACAGGGTTCTATCGGACATCCGGCGGATGGTAGTCCGCCGGAGGGCGTAAATTACGATATGTGGCTCGGTCCAGCACCCGAACGTGCTTTCAATCCCCGTCGCTTTCACGGTCACTGGAGATGGTTTTTTGACTATGGGAGTGGCGATCTTGGTAACGATGGAGTGCATCGCCTGGACTTTGCACGTTGGGCGTTAAGTGCGGCAGTAGAAGCTCAGGGTGAGGCTCCCCTGACATTGCCGACCAAGATTTCGGCACTCGGTGGAAAATGGTATTTCGATGATATCCAGGAATGGCCCGATACTTACCAAATGAACTACCAGTACGAATCCGCTCCGGGCAAGCCCGGGAAAATATTGACGTATGAGATGCGGATCTGGGCCCCCTACAACTATTACGATGAGGGCGAGGGCGCCGTTGTCTATGGGGATCAGGGCTATATTGTCCTGGGGAATCGACGCTGGCGTGCGTATGGTCCCAAGCACAAACTGTTGAAGGAGGGAGCTGGCAACAATGATGGTTCCAGTCACGTCCGGAATTTCCTGGATTGCGTCAAGTCGCGTCGGAAGCCTAATGCAGACCTCGAGACAGTGGGGCATCCGACATCGATTCTCTGCCATGCAGGAAACGTGGCGTGGAGATTGGGACGCCAGGTTGAACTGGATCCGAAGACCGAGCTGTTCATAGGCGATCAGGAAGCAAATCAACTACGTACGCGACCGGAGTACCGTAAACCCTGGCTGTTACCGGAAGTGTAATCGCTGGCAGGAAGTGATCAATCACTGGTTGGCTGGACCTGACGTGCCCCCCGTTCTCAGGAACAGGGCACGTCTTTGATCGGGAAGCGAGTAATTGAAACCACACGCTCGTAGGAAGCCGTCAGAAGATGTGATGGCAAGCAGTTCCCAGACCTGCTCATCGCGTGCTCGCTGGACACAGGCTTCCACCAGTTGTTTGCCAAGCCCGTGTTGCTGATAAGATTCCTTGACAGCCAGACACTGGATTTCTCCCAGCTTACTGGAGTAGATCTCCACGGCAGCAAATCCAACCACCTGGCCTTCAGCCTCGGCAATGAAACCATGAGGTATCAGTTTTTCAAGATCGTTGGCATCACGCGGCATGAGGACATGTTGTTCAACATAAGGCGTGATGAGTTGCAGGATGGTAGGAATGTCCTCGCGACGTGCGTCGCGCAGGTGTGCTGCATGATGGTTGTGTGATTGGGAAGCGGTCATGAAAGAAAACCAGGATTGATTCCAGGGGGTATGCAGGCGATATTGGAATTATCGGCAGGATGACCAAGCTGTCATGAACATCCTCCGGGTAAGCCCGGCAGGCGGAGAATAATCAAATGGATCCCTACCAACAGGTCGCCCAATGGTTGCGTGCATCCAAGCATGTCGTTGCCTTTACAGGAGCCGGTATTAGTACCGAAAGTGGGATTCCAGACTTTCGGTCGCCAGGCGGAATCTGGGCGACATCCACGCCGGTTTACTTTGACGATTTTGTGGCCAGTGCCGAATCTCGACTCGAGTATTGGCGACAGAAATCGGTGGCGCATCGTGATTTCGCAGATAGCCAGCCAAATGCTGGGCATCGGGTATTGGCTGATTGGGAGAAACGTGGCCTGCTGAAGGGAGTGGTGACACAGAACATTGATGGGTTGCATCAACAGGCAGGTAGTTCCCAGGTGATTGAACTTCATGGGACAGCCAGGCAAATTGCCTGCCTTCACTGTGAGCAACGTTATGATGCCGAGGAGATGGTGTCACAGTTTCTTGCGACACAGCAGGTTCCAGGCTGTCCCGAGTGTGGCGGACTTGTTAAGCATGCCACAATTTCGTTTGGCCAGTCATTGGTCCCCAGGGTACTGGAACACGCCATCACGCTGGCAGAGCGATCCGACCTGTTCATGGTCATGGGGTCTTCACTGGTTGTCGAACCGGCAGCCAGCCTGCCTCGCATGGCACGTAGCCGGGGAGCCCGGGTCGTGATCGTAAATCGTGATGAGACGCCACACGATGATATTGCGGATCTCCTGTTCCACGAGGGGATTGGTAGTACGCTGGAGAGAATCAGTCAGTACGTTCAAGAGGAAGCCTGAAACTGACCTGACGGTGTGGTGAATCTAGCTGCCGTCAAAGGAGATCTTCAGGATCTCAAACCGTAGCTTGCCCTTGGGGACGTCGATCTCTACCTTGTCCCCTTTTTTCTTTCCGAGCAAGCCTTGTCCGATCGGGCTCGTGATCAGGTAATGTCCAGCGTCGTAATTCTCGTCCCCAGCGCCGACCAGCGTGAACTGTTCCTCGTCTCCGTAGTCGAGATCTTTGACAGTCACGGTGGCCCCGAAGGCGACTTCATCCTTGGGCATCTTCGAGGGATCAATAATGCTGGCTCGTGCTAGTTCACCCCGCATATGGTTTATCTTTGCCTGTAGCATGCCCATGGCCTCACGCTGAGCGTGGTATTCCGCGTTCTCGGAAAGGTCACCCTCGGCACGGGCAGCAGCAATGTTCTCGGCGATCTTCGGGATTTCCTCGTTTTCCAGGCGGCCAATTTCGACCTTCTTGCGGTCATAGGCTTCACGAGTCATGGGAACATAATCAGTCATCAGGAACTCCGATCGTGATGAAAAAATGCGGCCTTCACCACGAAGGTCGCATATTCTGTCCAGTAAGGTAGTTGGTTTCTATTCTCTTGAACCGTCCTGCTCCTGTAAAGGCAGGGGCCAGTAAAGACAGGAAAAAAAGAAACCTAAGCTCCTGCTATGCCAGGGTCGATTCAGTCCGTGTTGTATTGGTGATCTTCAGAGAGGTACAGTAGACAGCCACACGTCTTGCAAAAAACTCCCTTGGTCAAAACCAGTTCGTTGATGGTCTGGGGCGTAAGTGTTTGATAACAACTGCCACAAACGTTGTCATCGACAGGTGCCAGGGCCTCTTCGCCACGTGCCTCCGAGATCCGGTTGTACTCCGTACGTAGGTCACCGGGTAACAGGGCTTCGACACTACTCAGCTCAGACTGGGTGCGTTCCAGGTCGTTCTCCAGAGCTTGACGCCCGGAATCCACGGCCTGTACGATCTTGTTCAGTTCCTGGTTTGCGTTATCCAGATTTTGCTGGGCGACAGAGACCTTGTCCTGGTGCCCATCCAGTCCATCCAGCAACTCCAGGATCTCGTCAGAAAGCACGTCGTTCGATTTCTTGTCGGACTCGATTTGGTCCTTGAGTGTTTGGAATTCCTTGTTCGTCGAGCAGGTGTTAAGCTTTCCCTGCGTATCGATGATCCGTTGTTCGCCTTCCTGCAGTTGTAGCTGTCGTTCGTCAGCCTGAACCCGGGCCCTGGTGTAGCTTTCCTTGACTTCATCCAGGGTCTGCTGAAGGCCCTGGATCGCTCCTTCGGCAGCTTTCACGCGGCGGGGACCCGCCGTCAAGCGATCTTTTAGATCAGCCTGCTGCTGATGAATGCGATGTAAATCACGAAGTGCTGCAGCCGTTAACGCCATGTGGGAATAACTCCTGAATCAGGGGTGCTGAAGGGAATGGGCCAGTGGCTTAGTTCCCGTTGTGTATAGAAACAAAAAAAGCCGTTGGCCTTCAGGCCAACGGCTTGGTTGTACGTGGGACCGGTTACTGATCCACGATTCGGTAAGGATGCGAGGCAGGTTGTTTTAGCCTGCCGCCTCCTGCAGGAACCCTGCCAGTTGCCCACTGCGAACAGGATGTTGCAGTTTGCGTACTGCCTTGGCTTCGATCTGTCGCACGCGCTCACGTGTGACCTTGAATATTCGCCCCACTTCTTCCAGGGTGTAGGTGTAACCATCTCCCAGTCCGTAACGGAGTCGGATGATCTCGCGCTCGCGGTAGGTAAGCGTTTTGAGCAAGTGGTCAATTTTTTGTCGAAGGATTCCATTGTTGGCTATCTTTACCGGGTTATCACTGGAAACATCTTCGACGAATTCGCCGAAGCTGCTGTCCTCGCTTTCACCAATGGGTCGATCAAGACTTGCCGGATGGCGGCCGATGTCAAGGATCCGTTTTACTTCCTCGACGCTCAGGTCAACCCGGCGAGCCAGTTCTTCTGTTGTCGGTTCTCGACGCAGTTCTTGCAAGAGCTGCTTTTGAGAATTTCGCAATTTTGACAGTACGTCAATCATATGGCCGGGATACGTATGGTGCGGGCCTGGTCGGCGATGGCCCGGGTGATGGCCTGCCGAATCCACCATGTGGCGTACGTCGAGAACTTAAATCCTCGACGATACTCGTATTTATCAACGGCTCGCATCAGGCCCGTATTTCCTTCCTGGATGAGATCCAGGAAGCTCATGCCACGATTTCGATACTTTTTGGCTATCGAGACAACCAGGCGAAGATTTCCACTGGAAAGTTGCCGTTTTACCTGTTCGTAGTCCTCGAATTGCTGGTGGAGGCGCTGGAGTCGTAAGGCCATGCTCCGGGGACTTTCGTGGCTCAATTTCATCAGGTCATACAGCTCGCGACGGAGAAGAGCTTGCTCCTCTTTGACTGCCGGCGTCGATTTCTGCTTTCGTAGCGATCTTAACTGATCGCGAACGCTGTTCATGCGTTTGCCGAATCCCTCGAGTTGATGCATCAAAGGTTGAACTCGGCGAGTACGCAGGCTCAATTCTTCGACGAGTTGCAATGCTTTCTGACGATTGCGGATAAACTGTTTCCGTAGCGTCTTGCGGGTCCGCATCTTGGTACTCTTGCGGATGAGTTGATGGAAAATATCCTTGTTGTTTGCCAGCAGGTGATCGAGCGTCTGTAGGTTGTGTGGCATACGGGCCTGGATTTGCTCCTTGGTAAGGCGCTCCGTTAACGAGACCTTGATGGTTCGGTCAAAGGGCAGGTCGCCTCGATAGACACGCCTGAGCGTTTCCACGGTGATTCGCATGGCGTATTCGCAGCCGAGCACGGAGCGTCGGAAACGACGGCGACATACTTCAATCTTCTTGGCCAGTGAAACTTCCTCTTCGCGTGTCAGTAACGGGATCTGGGCCATCTGGGAAAGGTAAAGACGGATCGGGTCATCGCTCAGCTTGGGAAGCGTTTCTCCGCTTAAGGTGGTCTTGGCCGTGGTTGCTGGAGCTGCCTGCTCGGAAGAAGGGGCAGGGGTTTCCTTGGACTTGGGGGGTGTGTCACACAACTCGATGCCAGCCGAATCGAGTGCGGCCAGAAGGTTGTCTACCTTCTCGGGGTGAACGTCTTCGTTTGGCAGGTAAGTGTTTACCTCGTCGTAGGTCAGGTACCCCTGGGCTTTTCCCTTGCTAATGAGTACCTGTAGGTCTTTCTCCATATGGACCACGTTCTTGCTCCTTCTGCGCCTCATGCGCTCTGAGACAATATGGTTTTGATCGTGCTCAGGTGTCCCCTTGGCGGGCCCCCCTGGAAAACGATCAACGGCAGAAGCTGGTTACCCGTCCGTGGGTGCCGACATACCCTGCCGTTGTCTTTCTTGGTCAATCAGTTTTTGTAGTAGTTCTTTCTCCTCTTCAATATCGAGCGTGTTGTTTTCCAGCGCCGCCAGTTGCTCTCGACCGGCAGTGCGAAGTGCTTCACTATGAAATCCTTTTACGAGTTCATCCAGTCTCTCGGCGGTCTGGACCTCGGCATGCATGGCCTTGGCATTGGCAGTTTCGTCCGTTTTGACCAGGATGTTTTTTAATTGTGGGTCTTCCATCTCGGCCAGCACGTAACCAAAATCAGGCACCCTGCCAGTGGCAGCAATGCGAGCATATAACGTGTAAAGCGACCGACCAGTTTCCGTTGGCAGAATGCCGACAGGAATTTTTTCGAGTGCCGCAGGGACCAGGTCAGGGCTGAGAATCAAAATTTCCAGTAGTTCGGTTTCCCGCGGGTCCAGTGGCTTCCAGGCGACAGGCCTGGGATCCGGCGAGGGGGAGTCATTTCGCGGCGTCGAACGGTTGTCTTGTTGCCGGGAACGAATTTCGCCCAAGCGTGTTCGCAGGATTCCTTCCTCGAGGGCAAAGCGGCGAGCCAAACGGGAAACGACCTGCTGTTCCAGCAAGCGGCCTGATTCACTGCGAGCGCCCTGGGAGCGTCCTGCCTGTGCCAGGGTCCGGAGGATCTCCTCCAACGCCTGGTGCGCCCGATGGGTATCGGTTACGGTGTCGATCCCCTGCAGGACCGTGCTTACCTTGTGTTCTAATGCGTCGGCTGCACTAGCCGCTTTTTCCAGGAAAACGTCCTTGCCGTTGAGGTTCACGAAGTCACAGGGATCCATGCCATCCGGCAACGTGAGTACGCGGAGATCTACTTCAGCCGCGATAAATAATTCCAGGATTTCATTGGTCCGCCGCTGTCCGGCATCGTCGCCGTCCAGGATCAGGATGATCCGGTCTGCGAAACGTTTTAGTAACTGCACGTGACGAGGCCCCAGGGCAGTACCGAGAACAGCGACGGTGTTGGTGATCCCATGCTGGTGAGCCATGATGACATCCGTGTAACCCTCCATGACCATCAGGCTGTTTTCCTGCGTGGCAGCCTTTCGAGCCAGGTCCAGCGCATAAAGCTGGTCGCTCTTGGAGAAGAGCAGCGTTTCGGGCGAGTTAATGTACTTGGCAGAGCGGTCGGTGGCATGCTCCGGAAGGATGCGGCCACCGAATGCGATCGGACGGGCCTGGGTGTCGCGGATGGGAAAGATGATCCGCCCCTTGAAACGGTCGTAAGCCCGGCCACTTTCGCTGGTGGCAACAGCACCAACTCCCTCCAGAATCGCAGCGCTGTGTGGTGTGGAATGAGAACGGTTTAATAACCATTGCCACTGGTCCGGAGCATAGCCGAGGTGGTGGTGCTGGATACTCTCGGAGTTGATATCCCGTTCTTGTAGGTAACGTCGAGCGCCTTCTGCGTCAGGTGAATTGATCAGGTAGTCATGGTATTGTTGCTCGGCCCAGGCCATGGCCTGGTAAAGATTACGCTTGTCGCGGGGATCACCAGGTTCGAATTGCTGACGTGCCGCTTGTTGTGTCAACGGGACCCCAGCCTGGTCTGCCAGTAATTCCAGTGCCTGGCGGAAATCGATTCCCTCTCGCTGCATCGTGAAGCTGAAGATGTCGCCGCCGATATTGCACACCCAGCATTTCCATGATTGGCGGTCGGGATTGACTTGCAGGCTGGGACGACTGTCTTCATGCCAGGGGCAAAGGCCAACGTAGATTCGTCCCTGTCGCCGTAACGTTAACGAACTGCCTACCAGGTCGACAATGTCGATGGCCTGGCGAACCTGCTCGCGAGCGTCATTAGAAGGTGCGAAAGACAACGAACTCTCCTGGAACGAAATGTGTTGCATAGAGCCATCATGATTTTGATGGAACGCAACAAACAACCCTGAATTCTCCCCCGGTGACCGGCGCCTGTGGCGCCAGTGAAATGCCCTCCTTGGCACGCGGAGCGAAATTATAAACCTGAAAAATGGGGCGGTCAATCTGCGGACTAATCGCTGAAAATGGTCAGCACCTCAGGTCCGTCACTGCTCCCCCCCTCCCGCCGCAACCTTTCTCTCATTCGCTGCGAGCTTCAATACTGGCGATCATTGTAACCACACCCTTTGAAAACCGAGTAGTTCGAAGCAAGCTTGATGGTCACATTTTTAATGAAAAAAAGAGGGTTTTTTTTAGCCGCTGCTAGCACTTTGGCTCGGACGTCCTTGTTTAATTGAGCCTTGTTGCCATCAAGGAAAGCATCATCGTTTCACCGGGTATCATGCCGGGGAGCTGAAAAAACGGTATTCTGGTACGGTCGGTCGAAGGTACCAGGATTGTGAGCACCAACTCAGGGGATGAAAGTGGTTTGGGGGAACATGAAAACGCTAGCAAAGAAAATAATCGTGATTCTCGTAATGCTGTTGTCTTTATCAGGATGCCAGGATGTGGAAGCGCCGTCGTTAGTGACCTTGGCAGAACAGGTGCGTTCGGGAAAACGGGATCGGATCGTGATTGCAGAGTCGACCGTTGAGGACGAGGATCTGGCGGTCTTGTCAGACTTGTCTGGGTTAGTTGGATTGACGATCCAGGAGAGTCGTATTAGCGATGAAGGGCTGCGTTATTTGAAAGGACTGAAAAATCTGGAAGAACTTCATTTGCGTGGTGCGGAGGTCGGTGACCAGGGAATTGAACATCTACTCGGACTGGCGAAACTACGTAACCTGAATCTGCCGACAACAAAGCTGACGGATAAGGGCATGAAGCAAATTGCGAAACTTCCCGCGTTGGAACTTTTGAGGATTGGTGGTCCAGGATTGACCAATGCCAGTTTACAGCATGTGGTCACCATGCCGCAGTTACGATTTCTGCATTTAATCGATGTGCCGATCACTGATTTGGGGCTGGAGACCCTGGTGGGCTTTAAGCAGTTGGAATCACTTTACCTGGATGGCAGCCAGGTGACCGAGAAGGGTATCACCAGCTTGATGGAGGAGCTGCCAGAATTGCATTTGCACCTGAATCAACGGCATCCAGACAACCATTCGGCGGATCATACGCATTAGGGATGGAGGCTGGCAGGTTGGGCGAAGAACTTTTCGCCAGGTAGCTGGAAATCGCGTTCTTCGCCAGTTATATTAGGCGGACTATTAACAAGTTTCGGGCGATCACGTCCAGGAATCAGGAGCACTATATCATGCGTCGTAACCGTTGGATCGTATTGGCTGTTAGCGTTTCGTTGGTCGTTGGTACCACCGTAAGTTGGTCCCGGTTTCAAACTGCCCCGGTTGGTGTGACGATGACCGCAGCAGCCAAGGCTTACCTGGAAACACTGGATGAGAAGCAGCGTGCCCAGTCGACGATGGAATACGATTCCGAGAAACGAGTGGATTGGCACTTCATTCCCAAGAAAGAACGCAAGGGCCTGCAGATCCGGGATATGAAACCCGAGCAGCGAAAGGCAGCCAGCCAGTTATTGAAAGCATCGTTAAGTGAAGCTGGCTACGGTAAGGCACAGAAGATCATGGCGTTGGAGGGCGTTTTAAACGAGTTGGAAAAGAAAAATCCAGGGAAATTCCTCCGGGATACCGAGCGTTATTTCTATACCTTGTTTGGTGATGTTGGATCGGAGAGCCGTTGGGGGCTGAGTATCGAGGGCCACCATATGTCACTGAACTTCGTGGTTGAAAAGGGCAAAGTGATTTCGTCGACACCCACGGTTCTGTGCGCCAATCCAACGATCGTTCCCTCGGACATCGCGGGCTTCAAGAAGGGTGACCGGGTGCTGGCCAAGGAAGAGACACTGGCATTCGAACTGGTCAATGGCTTGACGGAGGATGAACTCAAGGTCGCTTTGATCGCGGAAAAAGCACCCCGTGAAATTCGAGGCGCCGGGGCAGCTCAGCCTCCCCAGGATCCGGCTGTGGGCGTGACCTATGGTAGCCTCAAGGCTCCCCAGAGGAAGCTGCTCAAGGAACTCGTCTTTGAATACCTGCGATTGATGCCGGCCGAAGTTTCATCCGCTCGTAACAAGGCAATTATTGCTGCCGGACCGGATAATATTCGATTCGCCTGGGCCGGAGCTCGCAAAGAGGGTGTCGGGCATTATTACCGTATCCAGGGCCCTTCCTTCCTGGTCGAATTCGTCAATACGCAACCTGACGCTGCTGGTAATATTGCCAGTCACATCCATTCGATCTGGCGTGATATGAGTGGTGACTTTGCGATTCCAGTGGCGAAGGAATAAGCAGCCGGTGGTACAGCGAAGCGTGGAAGGCAAGTCCTGGCGGCCCTGAGGTCGCGTCAGGGACGTGCGATGTAGCGATAGCTGTCCGGGGCCACGAGGAGGCGTTGGACTAGTCGGCTGATGGCGTGGACGCTTCCAGGATTTCCTTGACGGTTTGCTGAAGCCGTGCCTCACCGCCGAATTGCATTCCGAGTTGCTTGATCTTCTGGTTTTCAATTTCATGGCGGGGTGTTGTTTGCTCACCCTCGATGACGGCGCTGCTGCCGGAGATCTCCTTTGCCAGTTGCGCAACATCCCATTGGCTGATGTATTGGTCATAGCAGTTGTATGATTGGCCGGCGATACCCTCGGCATGGACCAGTAATTCGGCAGCCCGGGCCACGTCTGCAGCATGTACCTCTTTCCCCCCGCGTGAGCAGTGAACGGACGTGCCAGAGGCCACGTCATGGATGAGCTTGAACCACTTGCTCTGGGCAGCAGGTTTTCTTAATCCATAAACACCAGTGGGGCGGAGTGCGCAGATGTCATATCCCTCACCGAGCCCATAGCTGTGGACAAACTTTTCAATGGCAGCCTTGTGAGCACCGTAATGACTTGTGGGCCATAGCGGGTGTGATTCATCAAGCAGTCGGTCGTTCAAGATGACCTCGTGGACGGCGCACGTCGAGATGAAGACGAATCGTGGAACACCATGATGGCGTGCTGCTTCAATTAATCGCAAGGTTCCTAGGACGTTGGTTTCTGTAAAACGCAGTAGGTCACCCTCGCCACCACGAAACTGCTCTCCGGGTCGCCAAAGCGCTGCATGGACGACCGCATCGCAGTCCGCGACCAGCTGCTTCGAGGCCTCCGCTTCACCAAGGGCGCCGGGAATCCACTTCAGCCGGTCCGGGGCATCGGGAAAACCAGACAGGTCACTCGAGGGGCGACACCAGCACTGGAGTTGATGTCCGCTGGAGAGTAAATGTTGAACCAGGTAGCGACCTACGAATCCAGTGGCACCAGTAACAGCTATTTTCATCGGGAAAAGTACTCTCTCATCTGTCGGATGCGATCCAGGTCAAGGTTGTCAGGTTCGTGATCAAGGAACCAGTCCAGGTCCGCGATGGCCGATTTCTTTCGTCCAGTTTCAAATCGCAGGATAGATCGCATGCCACGGTTTTGGACGGAGTGAGAATCCATTGCCATCAACAGTTCGACGTATCGCAACATGGATTCCTTGTCTTCTTTTTGCTGCGCCAGGCCTAGCAGGTTGTTCAGGATGCGTGTCAGGATCATCCGGTTAGGAACTGCTTCCAGGTAGGCGTCCTGGAAAGGCTGGTTGCTGTGTTCGGCAACCAGCTTGACGGCATCATCGCGGCTGAGATGCTTCCCTTCGCTGAAGACATCAATCAACTGGCCTTTACCATCTTGGCCAACATGCCGAACGATGAAGTGCCCGGGTAAACCGACTCCCTCGATCTTGAGTCCCAGTCGTCGCCCCAGTTCCATGTAGAGAACGGAAAGAGTGATCGGGAGTCCTTCCCGGTCATCAATAACACGGTTGAGATAACTGTTGGCACGATGATAGTAGTCAAAGCGGCTGCCGTGAAAGCCGTTGTCCTGGAAAAGGTACTTGTCCAGGGCGGTCAGCTTGTCCGCTTCACTGGCATCTTTCTTGGTGGTCGACATGATGTCACTGGCCATGCGGTCAATCAGTTTCACGTAGGCTTGCACGTCGATCTCTTCCTCGTCCAGTACGGCAACCAGCAGGGCTGCTGAGAGCAAGTCTGACTTGCCAGGATCCGTGTTCTCCTTGCCCGCCAGGTCGGGGAAAATCTTGTTGAGTTGCAGGGCAATCGCGCGAGCATGGATGTCAGCTGAAATCTGCTTTAATTCAGCAGCCCGATTCGTGAGCGATTCTGCCTGGCGACGTAATAGGTCGCGAGTGTCCGCCGAATGTTCCTGGAGGGGGTCCAGTTGCTGCTCGCTGATAGCTTCCAGTTGTGGTAGGTCGCTGATGAGCTGGTTGAGTCGGGTGGCGAGTTCCTTGGGCAGGTCTTGCTGGCCAAGATTGTTGCCGATGCGGAAATGACGAAACTGGGCATGCGTGTCACGGAACTTGGCCAGTCCCGCCTTGCCGGTGGCTAAACCTCGGTCGCGGGAGGTCAGGATTAACTGGTCGTTGACATAGCAAAGGAACTGGTCCTTTTCCATGCGCACGCGCAGCGTGTTCCACTCCCCGGGTCGATACGCTTCAGTAGGCTGATCATAGAGTACTTGCCACGAGAAGACATCGGCACCTTCGAAACGCGTTAGACGCATCTTTCCACTGGAAGGGTAGAATCCGTAATGCCTGTTTTTACCGTCAGCGTGAAAGACCAGGCCGGCTGCCCCCGCTTCCTTGTTGAGTTTGACAGCCACGGATATCTCGTACGGGATCTCCGGGATCGCCTGGCTCGACAGGCAGAGTGAACGGCCGGCAAAGCCCTGCCCGGAATCCTCGACGATGATTCGCCCACCCCGTTGTCGCCAGCGGGCGCCGAACAGCGGTTGCCAGTCCCGCGCGTCAATCGTTCCGATCGTCATCCAGCGATCGATAGGTACAGGATTCGGTTTCGCCAGCAAGGTTTGTAGCATGCGGATATCCACGGCAAATCCCAGGTTGTCCGTTACCAGTGACTTCATCGTCACGATACCATGTACGTTGCCTTGCCGATCCAGTACGGGTCCGCCACTGTTGCCCGGTTCAATTGGAATCGCCAGTTGCAACATGGTGCGTCCGTCGATTTCTCGCATGCTTGAGTTAACACCGCTTACGACACTGTTCTTGAGACCATGTGGATTACCCATTACGACAATCGGCGCACCCTTTTTGAGATTTTCTGGGTTGCCCAGCGAGAGTGCAGGCAAGTCTTTCTCGGCTACTCGGATCACGGCCAAATCCATCTTGCGATCGGAAGCATGGATAGCCGTCACCTGTAGCTTGCGTCCGTCAGACATCTCTACGTGGACTGGGCGGGCATCGCCAATGACATGAAAGTTCGTGGCAATCAGACCATTCTTGTCGACAACGAATCCGGTGCCGATACCCTGGGAACGGCCTTCGCGACCCGTGGAGGAAATGCTGACGAGCGAGGGACGCGTTTGGTCAGCAATCTTTTCCACATCTAATGAAGGCTCCTGGGCAATTGCGCGGACAGGAACGTTCGATAGGACGAGTGATAGCGTGAGTAAGGTCGCCATCATCCCTGGCGTGTTGGGCCGTAAAAGAAAACCCATGTTAAATCCTTTTCTATTGGTTCGTCTGTAGTTGCCTGGAGTCAGACGCGTTGGTGGTTTTCACAAGTGTCCGGGGAACAGCTGATTTCGTAGTATCCCGGGAAAGACAGGTCGTGAGCAAACGTATGTATTGTAGGCTTGTTTGCACGATTGGATAAGCCAAAGCTCTCTTGCCGAGAGAAAACGGCACGGATATGATAACGTTTGTTCAAGGGCTCAGCAGGGTGGGGACCAGGCAATCGAGCTCGCCAACCTGTTTCAAGGTATCATCTTAGCTACCTGGGAGGTAATCAATGTCCCCCAAGCTGCGTACGCTGTGTCTCTGGACCACGGGAGTTCTGGTTCTGAGCGGTCCCCGGTTAAAAGCTGATCCACCCAGGCAACGCATTCCTGTTGTGGAGAATAATCGCCCTTTGCAGCAGCAATCACTGGAAAAACTCCTTGCCGAAGGTTGGCAGGTTACCCTGCGCAATTATCACGAGGCGGTTAGCCTGGCGAACAGCTTGCGACAACGGACACGCCCCGATCACCGCCTGGAATATGCCCTCTTGCTGATTCAACTGAAGCAACGGAAATATACAGATGCTGAGAAGTCCTTGAAATCATTGCTCTCTACGTATCCTGATTACTTGCCTCTTTGGCAGGCCCGGATCTGGTTTTCCGTGGTGACTCGAAAGTACGAGGCAGCCCTGTCAGAGATGCAGTTGCTTGGTCAGCGGCTTGCCCAGGGAACCTTACAGGTCGATGCGGAACAGGGGGCTGGACTGGTTGCTGCCACCGACGCCCAGTTGCTGGACTTGGTTCGCTGGTGTGGGCAACTGATAGGTTTTATGGAAGGGCCTGCTGAAACCAGGTTTGCCCCGTTGGTATTTCAGCAGCAGCAGGGGAGGCTTGTGCAGGGTTGGAACGAAGCACAGGCCAAGGCATTTGAGCAGGGACGGCAGATCGTCCTGCGGAGCTTCGCCGCTCAGCAGGTAGCGATCGTCAAGATTTCAGAAGAGGCAGATCAGCAGATCCGTGTCCGGTTACAGGAATTGGATCAACATCAAGAAAAGACGCGCAAGGATCTCAAGAGCCGGCGTGAAGAACTCAATGAAGAAACCAGGGAACTGCGTGATGTGCTGCGGGATCAACAACAGCAATTTCGAGAGGATGATCGCCCCCTGGCGGATACATTGTGGCGGATCGACGGTAATTCCGGGATGGCCTGGCGCAGTAGGAGTTACCTTGTCACGGAGTTGAGTTGGCTGGAGAGTCGGTTGGCTGTCGAGGCGGATCCGATCTTGCGGCAACAATTGTTTAGTGAAATTGATCGCTTAAGGAGCCAGTTGGCCTGGAACGATACGGATCTCGTGTCATTGCAGAGTCAATCGTGGAATGTGCAGCGTGTTCGGACGGACCTGTACTGGGAGCATCGTCGGAATCAGCAGGTCGTTAATCGGCAGATCGAAGATTCCCGGGACTCGCTGGCGAGCGTGACCAGGAACGAGAAGCGTCTGGATGTGACGGTCAATCGTGAACGCCGTAAGGTGCAATCTAAAAGTCGAAAGGTTCGTGCAGCAGAAGTGCGGGCCGCTTCGCTTCAGTCGTACCTGATACTCCCGTTGGAACAGGAGAGAATCAGGCTGCTCAATTCCTTCTAGACGAGTCCCGCTGATATGGGAGTGCCGTGCTGGAATCGAGTTTGGGAGCATGCTATGCTTGGCGCATCCGAACGGGAAATGGTAGGGCCGTCCTGGTGATCACTGGCAGGATTATTTACCTCGAGCTTGATCACCTTTTTCCTGTCTTGCATGCGTGAAGTAGAGGGAGGGTTCCCGATGGCGATGTCTGCGGAATTAATGGCTGCTTTTTTATTGTTCCTTGGGGCTGGTTTGGGTATGCCCCCAGAACCCGTGGACCCTGTCATGGAACAGGCTGCACCAGGCAATTGCCTGGTTTATCTTTCGTGGGCAGCGTCAGCGAATCCCAGGGCGGGCAGCA
>PVBE010997653.1_pt1 | contig 20900 bp, 19 predicted proteins | sample 1631181 | NCBI WGS metagenome assembly PVBE01 (sample SAMN08397723, study PRJNA350692) | Marine metagenome, whole genome shotgun sequencing project. | isolation source: water | place: Pacific Ocean | collected 2012-04 | reverse complement strand
CCTTGGTCTCCAAAAGCGGCGTCTTTATGTTGGGGATAGCAGCCCCAGGACTCGCGCCCGCCGTCTCGGTCGTACCCGTGCTCTCCGACATTCCCGCCTCCTCATTATGATGGTGCCATTATGACCGGCGCATATGGCACTGCCAAGTGTAAAGCGGCGCAGTGATCCCCCTACCGCTTCGCGACCAACGTGTTCAGGATGACGGCGATAACGATCACCGCGCCGAAGAACAATCCGCTTGGTGCGAGACGGTGGCTTAGCGCGGTACCGTCACCGAGCGCCCCGTCGCCAGAGACTCATCGGCCGCGGCGGCCAAGACCAATGCCCGATACCCGTCGTCGAAGGTGACCGAGGGTTCGCGCCCGCCCTCAACGCTGTCGATGAAGTCGTCGATCTCACGGGCGTAGCTCTCGGCATAGCGCTCGGTGAAGAAGTACTGAAGCGGATCGCGGGCAGCCGTGGACTGGGCGCCGTAACGCTCGAGCGAGGTCGGGCGCAGGTTATCCGAGCGCACCATGCCGGCGCTGCCGAAGACCTCGACGCGCTGGTCGTACCCGTAGACGGCACGGAAGGAGTTGTTGAGGTGGCAGAGCGCACCCGATTCCGAGCGCACGAGTGCCATCGCCGTATCGATATGGCCCACTTGGCCGATCTCTGTATCGACGAGGGCGCTTCCCATCGCGCTCACCTCGATCGGCTCCTCACCCAGCACGAAGCGCGCGATATCGAAGTCGTGCACCATCATGTCGCGGAACAGGCCACCAGCGCTCTTGACGTATTCGATCGGCGGCGGTTCGGGGTCGCGGCTGGTCACGATCACCATTTCGACCTTTCCAATCTCGCCGTTGCGCACCGCGTCGTACACCGCCCGGTGGCTGGGGTCGAAGCGGCGGTTGAAGCCGATCTGGATGGGCACACTCAGTCCAGAGACCTCCTCGCGGCATCGCACCACCCGATCGAGGTCGAGATCGATCGGCTTTTCGCAGAACACCGCCTTGCCCGCCTTGGCCGAGGCCGTGAGCAGATCGACGTGCGTGGACGTGGAGGAGCCGATGACCACCGCGTCCACCGCCGGGTCGGACAGCACCGCCTCCACGTCTGGCGCCGCACCGACGCCGTACTTCGCGCCCAGCTTGTGGGCCGCGCCGCTTACGACGTCGTAAATGCAGACAAAGTTCACGCGCGGATTGGCGGCAAGGTTTCCCGCATGCACGTGGCCGATCAACCCGGCCCCAAAAAGTGCAAATCCCAGCATCTCGACAGATCTCCGCCGCTTTTTCGCCATGCTAGCACGTCGCGCGGCCAACATTGCTTTGCCGTCCGCGCCGCCGCTATCATGCGCCGATGGAATTTCAGTACGCCGCGGACGAGTGGTACGTCTGCGAGATCGAACGCAAGCAACTCAAGGCGTTGTCGCGGCGGAGTGACGCGAAGGGGCTCGTATACCTCGGGGTCTATTTCGCGCTGCTGATTGCCAGCGGCGCGCTCGCCTATCTGACGTGGGGGACGTATTGGGCGATTCCGGCGTTCTTGCTCTACGCCACGATCTACATGTTCGCCGAGTTCATTCAGCACGAATGCATCCACTTCACACCCTTTCGCAGCCACTGGTTGAACGAGGCCGTCTACTGGCTCACCTGCTTCATGACAATCCGCGAGCCGGTGCTCAACCGTTGGTCGCACGCCGTCCACCACACCTTCACCAAGGTCACCGACACCGACCCCGAGATGCAGATGCCGCGGCCAGCGAGTTTGCCGAAACTGGCCGGCGAGTTCGTCAGCCTGGGTCACCTGCGCGGTAACCTGGGCGTCATTGTCACGGCGAGTCTGGGCATTGCTCCAAAGAACAAGCGGTTCGTGCCCAAGGAAGCGTACCCGACGGTGATTCGTAACGCGCGCGTGCTGGCCTTTGGCTACCTCGTCCTGGTGGCCGGGGCGGTGGCCGCCGGAAGCTGGCTTCCCTTGATGTTCGTGTTCTTCCCGCGGGTCTTTGGCGTGTGGTTCCTGATGCTCTACGGCATAACCGAACACTCGGCCTTGCCCGACAATGTCCGCGACCACCGCCTCAACACGCGCACCGTTCTGATGGGTCCGCTCCAGACCTTCTTGGTCTGGAATGCCAACTACCGCGTCGAGCACCACATCTTCCCGATGGTGCCGTTTCCCGCCCTGCCCAAGCTATCCAAGGCGCTGGCCGACCAACTACCCACGCCGCACCAAGGACTCCTGCGCGCCTGGATGGAAATGGTCCCAGTCTTCCTTCGCCAGCAGAAGGACCCCTCGCACGTCTCGGAGCCGCGGCTGCCGCAGCCCCGCGCCGCCTGAGCCGGCGGCGTTTCCGTGGTCGAGCGAACCCGCGACCGCCGGCTGCGGCTTGGCATGGTCGGCGGCGGCGCGACGAGCATGATCGGCGAGACCCACCGCATGGCGGCGCGCTTTCACGACCGCTACACGCTGGTCGCCGGATCGCTGGACGCCGACCCCGCGGCGGGCCGCGCCTTTGCAGTCAAGCTAGGCATCGCCGAGGACCGAATCTACGACGACTTCGCGGCCATGGCCGGCGCCGAGGCCGAGCGCGACGACGGCATCGAGGTCGTCAGCGTCCTGACCCCCAACAACACCCACCACCGCATCTGCCGCGCCTTCATCGACCGCGGCTTCCACGTCATCTGCGAGAAGCCGCTCTGCACCTCGCTCGAGGACGCGCGCGACCTGGTGCGCGCGGTGCGCGCGGCCGGCATCGTCTTCGGGCTCACCCATCCCTATCCAGGCTTTCCCATGGTGCGCTGCGCCCGCGACATCGTCGCGGCGGGCGAGCTTGGCAAGATCTGGCTGGTGCAGGCCGAGTTCACGCCCGGCTGGATGTCGCGCCCGGTCGAGCGCGAGGGCGACGCAGCGGCCGAGTGGCGCACCGACCCCGCGATCATGGGACCCTCGCTGGTAATGGCCGACAACGGCAGCCACGCCCACAACTTGGCCCGTTTCGTCACCGGCCTCGAAGTCAGCGAGGTTGCGGCCGAGCTCACCACGTTCGTGCCCGGCCGCCGGCTCGAGGACAACGCGATGGCGCTGTTGCGCTTCGACAACGGCGCCCGCGGCATGCTGTGGGCCTCGACCGTCACCACCGGGATCGTCGACGGGCTGCAGCTGCGAATCCACGGCGAGAAGGCGGGTTTGCGCTGGCGGCTCGAGACCTCCGATCAGCTCACGCTTTATCCTGACGCGGGCCCGGCGCGCACCCTCGACCGCCAGGAAACCGGCCTCACCGCCGCCGGCTTCATCGAGGGATTCGCCAACGTCTACGCGAGCGTTGCCGAGGACATCCGCGCGCTGGCCGCGGAGCCATCGGGGCCGCGCGAGTACGCCGGCGTCGAGGACGGCGCCATCGGCATCAAGTTCATCCTGGCGGCGATCGAATCGAGCGCCCGCGACGGCGCCTGGGTCGATGCGAGGCTAGACGTCTAAGGCCGCCGCCCCGTCGAGTGCCGCGAGCAGCTCGCTCGCCTTCGCCCGCTTTCGGGGATCGGGGTTCTGTTGCACGATGCGCAGCAGGATCAGTCGCGCCGATTCATCGCCGCGCGCCGCCATCTCGAAGGCGATTTCATCGCGCCGGTCGTAGTAGCTGGAATCCCAAGGCACGGTGCGCGGCGCCTGCGCCCGCCAGTAATACTTGAGGCGGTCGGACTTCCAGCCGGCGTAGATCTCTTCCCAGCTCAACAGGTCGCCGTAGGGCTCGAGATGTTTGTCGAGGGTCGGCGCGTTGGCGCGCTGATATCGAGCGTCGACCGATTGGCGCAACCTCGCCGAGCGGTTGGGCAGCGCCTTGTGCACCGCGAGCGAGTGGAAGATCACCACGTCGCCGGCCTCGAGGTCGCTTGCCGCCCAGCACCCGACCAATGGATCCAGGACGCGCATGCCGCCGGCATCCTCGGCGATGCCGAAATCGCGGACGCCCCGCCGGTGTGAGCCGGCCGCGACCGCCAACCCGCCGACCTCCGTTGGGCACGCGCCCAGCGGCATCCACGCCGTGAAGCACTCGGTGGTGCCCTGGACGTGCGGGAAATCCTGGTGCGCGACCGTGGTGTTGTCGAATTCACCCGAGCAGGGGAAGACGTTGCGCACGATGACCACCGGATGGACCAGTACCGGCCCGCTAAGCATGCGCTCGAACAGCCCGAGCAAGGCGGGGTGATGGGGAAGCGCATGCAAATCCTCGAGCGCATACTGGCGGCGCAAGACGTCCAAGTGTTCGGGCTCGGGATCGCTGCACGCGGCCGCGGGCTCGGCGATCGCCTCGTCGCTCGGCCGGCCGCGGCGCAGCCAGCCCGCTTCGGCGGCGATGTCGAGGAACTGGCGGCGCAGCTCGAGGATCGGCTGGCGCGGTACCAGGCCCTTGAGGAAGAGATAGCCCTCACGCTTCATCCGCCGCCCGAGCGCCGCGCCATCCATGGCGATGCTCGCCGAATCGAGGTAGGGACGAAGCGCCTCGCCCACCGTACTCAGATCGAGAAGCGGCGGCCCGAGCCTGCGCGGGCGCGCCCCGTCACCCAGGTGTTCAGGACTACCGCGCCGACGATGACGGCGCCGACGAAGGCCTCGAGATAGAAGCTCGGGGCGCCGGTGAGGAGAAGAATGTCCTCGACCAGGTAGATGAACATGGCTCCGAGGACGATCCCGATGACCGAGCCGCGGCCGCCGGTCAGGAACAGCCCGCCGATGACGCAGGCGGCGATGGCGTTCAGCTCCAGCCCTTCGTTCGAGTAGAAGGGCGAGATGCTCTTGGCCCGCGTGGTTGAGATGATGCCGGCGAACGATGCGCCCAGCGAGGCCAACAGGAAGGCGATCATCTTCACCCGCTTGACATTGATGCCTACCGCGGTCGCCGCCTCGCGGTCGCCGCCGACGGCGAAGAAATGATTGCCGAGCCGGTGGTGATGCACCACGAGATAGACCAGCGCGGCGAAACCCAGGTACCACAGGACCTGGACTTGCAGGACCCCCCAGAGAATCTTGCCGGTCAGCGCCTCGCGAAAGGACTCGGGCGGGAAGAAGCGCTGGAAAAGGCCGTACGAGACGAAACGATTCACGCCGCCGATCGCCAGCAACATCCCGAGTGTCGTCACGAACGAAGGAATCCCGAACTGCGTGGTGATGAATCCATTGAGAAAGCCCACGAACAAGCCCGCGCACACCCCCAGCAGAACCGCCAGCTCCAGGGGCCAGCCGGCGTTGTAGGCGATGGCCGCGCTTAGCGGCGCGAGCACACTGACCACGCCGACCGAAAGGTCGAACTCGCCGGCGATCATCAACATGCCGACGCCCAGCGCGGTAATGCCGAGGAAGGGGATCGCGGCCAGGCTTATCTTGAGGTTGGGGATCGAGAGGAAACGAAAATCGTCGGGGAACAGGGCCGAGACGACGATGCACGCCAAGAGGATCGTGGTGAACAGAACCGCGATGCTGCCCGCGGGATGTCGCCTCAGGCGTTCGATCGGTCCGGCCTCGTGGGGACGCGCCGGTCCAAGGCCTGCTTGTGGATCGGCCCTGTCATCCTCGGCGGCGGCGCCCGGCATCGCGGTCAGAAACTCCGCCTTGCCACCCAGGTGTTCATGACTACGGCGCCAACGATCACCGCGCCGACGAACGCCTCGAGGTAGAAGCTGGGTGCACCGGTCAGCAACAGGATGTCCTCGACCAGGTAGATCAGGATCGCGCCCAGGACGATGCCGATAACCGAGCCGCGACCGCCGGTCAGAAACAGGCCGCCGATAACGCACGCGGCGATGGTGTCGAGTTCGAGGCCCATCGAGCTCTGAAACGGCGATATCGCGCTGACCCGCGTCGTCGAAATGATGGCGGCGATGGTCGCCCCAACCGGGGCCGCGATGAAGGCGATGATCTTGACCCGGCTGGCGTTGATGCCGATCGCAATCGCCGCATCTTTGTTGCCGCCCACCGCGAAGAAGTGATTGCCGACCCGGTGGCGGTGCACGATGAGGTACACGATGGCAATGAAGCCGAGGTACCACAGGATCTGCGCCGGCAGCTGCTGGGCGCCGATGTCGACGGTGCCGGCCAGGGCGTGGCGAATGCGCTCGTCGGGATAGAACTTCTGGAATATGCCTCCGGTGACCACGCGGTTCGCACCTCTCAAGACCAGCATCATGCCAAGCGTGGTGATGAAGGAGGGGATTCCGAACCGGGTCGTGATCAGCCCGTTCACCACACCGATCGCGGCGGCGACCGCGATGGCCACCAGCATCGCCAGGATGACGTGCGTCCCTGCGTTGTAGGCCATCGCCATCAGCACCGCGGCAAGGGTCGAGGAGGAGCCGATCGAGAGGTCGAACTCGCCCGCGATCATCAGCATGCCGACGCCCAGCGCCGAAATCCCGATGAAAGGAATGGCGCTCAGCGTGATCTTGGCGTTGGCGCGGGTGAGGAACCGAAAATCATCGGGGATAACCAGGCCCACGATCACGCAGACCACGAGCATCGTCGCCAGCAAGGCGGTGATGCCGCCGGCCGGGTGCCGCCGCACGAAGCGGACGACCGCCCCGAAGCCATCCAGGGTGCGTCCGCGGGGGAGGGCGTCGACCGCAGTCATGCCTAGCCCGGCCGCGCGAACCGGGTGTTCAAGATCACCGCGACAACGATGATCGCGCCGACGATCACGTCCAAATAGAAACCGGGCGCCCGGCTCAAGAATAGAATGTCCTCGACCAGGTAGATCAGGGAGGCGCCGAGAAAGATCCCGAGGATCGAACCGCGGCCGCCGAATAGGAATACCCCGCCGATCACGCACGCCGCGATGGCCCGAAGCTCGAACGGTTGACCGAGCACGGTGACGCTGTTGACCCGCGTGGTCGAGATAATGCCGGCGATCGCAGCCATCAAAGAGGCCAGCACGAAGGCGATCATCTTCACGCGATCGACGTTGATCCCAACCGCCAGGGCGGCGTCTCGGTTGCCGCCGACGGCGTAGAAGTGGTTGCCCAACCGGTGTCGGTGGAGCACCAGGTACGCGACCACGGCGAAGGCGACCAGCCACAGGAACTGGACCTGAATGATCCCCAGCGACGCGGTGAGGATCGAGGTGACCGGCTCACCGGGTTCGAACGACATCGAGGTATCCCCGCCCGAGGCGAAGAGCGTGATTCCGCGCAGCACCAGCATCATGCCGAGCGTCGCGATGAACGAGGGTATTCGAAGCTTGGTGGTGACCAGTCCGTTGACGATTCCGGTTACCAGCGCGATGGCCAGCGCCGCCAGTATCGCCCAGCCGATCGCCCATCCGTCGGCGAAGGCCAGCGCCATCACGAACGAGCTCAACAGAAAGAGGCTACCGACCGAAAGATCGAACTCGCCCGAGACCATCAGGATGCCGACCCCGAGCGCCATGATGCCCAAGAGCGGCATCGATCGGAGGACGGTGGCGATATTGTCCGGGTGCAGGAACCTAAAATTGCTGGGAAAGATCAGGCCGGCAATGATGCAGCCCAGCAGCAACAGCGAAAAGACGATGACGATGCCGCCGTTGGTTCGCGTGGCGCTGGCGAGGAAGCCGCGTTCGCGACGCGCGGCCTCGGTTCCGGCCGCGACCGCCTCGAAGTTCTGAGTTGTCACGCAGCGACCCTCAAAGTGGCGCGCGGCGGGTAGAAAAGGGATGGCGCGGCCGCCACCGGGACGGCCGCGCCATTTTGCTTACGCGCGCTGGGCGCTGCCAACGCGTGGTTCGCGGTTACCGGTACTTCCCGACGAGCGCTTTGACCTGCTCGGCGTTACCGGCGTCGATCACGCCAGTCAGGATCATGTCTGACGGCGTCAGCCCGTACAGCTTCTGCAGCGCAAGCTGGGTGACCGTGTAGTAGCCCTGCGAGTAGGGCATCTGATCGATGGTCGCCAGCGAACGGCCGCTGAGAATGTTGTCCAGGATCTGCGGCTGAACATCGAAGCCGCCGGTCGGAATGTCCAACCCCGCCTGCTCGACCGCATCGGGTGCCGCCGCGGTGGGCGCCCCGCCGCCGCCGATGACGGCGTCGGTTTCGGGATGGCCGATCAGATACTGCGAGATCTTGGTCAAGCTCTCTTCGATCATCTCGCCGGTGCCGAGAACCTCGGACGTCACGCCGGCCTCGTCGAGCGCCTTGCTGACGCCAGCGTAGCGCTGCTGGGCGTAGTTCAGACCCGGCAACTCGACCCCGAAGAGGACGTGATCGCCAGCCTTCAGACCGTACTCGGCAACCATCATGGTGCCGATCTTGTAGCCGTGGTCCGCCAAACGGCCGCCGACGTAAGCCTGGTAGCCGGCTTTGGCCGCGCCTGCCGGATCCTCGGTATTGATCGCGACGACACCGATACCCTTGGCGCGCGCCTTCTTGATGTTGTCGTCGAACGCGCCTTCGGCGCCGATAAGAATGCCGATGCCGTCGACGCTGTTGGTTATCGCGGTTTCGAGGATGGTGTTGTTCTTGGCAGGATCGGCATCGCCGAACTGGATGTCGAGGTTCACGTCATAGAGCCCAGCGGCGTCCCTGGCCCCTTGCATCAAGGGCTCCCAGAACAAGCCACCGGCGCCAAAGAACAAGATGAGTGTGACGTCGATATCATCGTTGTCGAGCGCGGCCGAACTCGGCTGTGCCGATAAGGCAACGACTAGTCCCGCGGCGAGTGCGGCGAGCAAATTCCGTACACGTGTCATTGAACTTCCTCCCTTGGATATTCTCTATGGCGCAGACCGTAGCACATCTTCGCCGCGGTGAACCAGAGCCGCCGAGTCAGTTGACGGCGGCTCCGGCGAGGCGCGCCAACTCGCTCTCCAGCTCGCCCTCCATGTCGCACCCGTACTCGGCCCGGCCCGCGGTGTAGCGATCGCCGCTTAGGTAGGGCGCGCCCTCGGACCCGGCTTCGACGACCAGCGGGAATCCTTGGGCCGAGGGGTCGGTCATGCCCCACAGCTCGGGATTCTGATAATCGCCGTTGAGGAAATGGTAGGCCAGCGCGATGCGCGGGTCGGCGCTGCGGTTGGGCCCGGTGCGGTGCGGGGTGCCCAGACAAAAGAAAAGCGCGCCACCTGCCTCAAGCTCGATCGCTTCGGCACGTTCCTCGGGCGGATGGCAGCGGTATTGATCGGCGCGCTCGGCGTCGTCGGTGTGTTCGAGCGCCGAGTCGAAGGCGCGCGGCACCACGTGGATGGTGCCGTTGGCGCGGCTCGCGTCGGTCAGCGGGATCCACATCGCGGTCCCCTTGGCCACGTCGCGGATGCGCCAATAGTGGTTGTCTTGATGCCAGTTCGTGCCCAGACCAACCCGCGCCGGCGCGACGATGATCTGGTCCTCGTGCTTGTACGCGGGGTCGCCCACGAGCTGCGAGGCGGCGGCCCGAACTTTGGGGTGGAAGGGGAGGGCGCGGAAGAAAGCGTGGTGATAGCCGAGCGGGCAGTTGAGCCACTGCTCGCCGCCGGCGGTCTCGTCGGCCACGTTGACAAGCTTGCCGGCGGCTTGCAGCTCGTCGAGGGCGGCGCGCATCGCCGCTACCTCATGCCCGGCGAAGAAGCCGGGGACGGCCAGGTACCCCTCGGTGCGGAAGCTCTCGATCTGGCGATCCGAGAGCGCCGCGGGCTCGCTCACGCCGCGAACTCGCGCAGCAGCATACCCGGTCGGTTCTCGGACTCGACGATGCCATCGGTATCGACGATGCGCTGACCGTTGACCCAGACGCCGTGCACGCCGAGACCGTCGGTGTTTATGCGCCCCGCGCCACCCGGCAGATCGTGGACAACGTATTTGGGTCCGCGCGCCACGGTGTCGGGATCGAACAGGAAGAGATCGGCGTACTTGCCGGGCGCGATCTGTCCGCGCCCCTCGATGCCGTAGATCGCGGCCGGGACCGAGGTCAACTTGCGCACCGCCTCCTCGACCGTGAAAGCGCCACGCTCGCGCACCCAGTGGCCCAGCATGTGAAGCCCGAACCCGGCGTCGCACAGCATCTCAAGGTGGGCGCCGCCGTCCGACAGCGAGGGGTGTCCGGCCGGATCCAGCAGCAGACGCTCGACCTGATCATCCTCGTAGTTGAGCATCTCGGCGTAGAAGCGGGTGGCGAAGTCCTCGGCGATGCCGAAATCGAGGAACCAGTCCAGGGGATCGGCGCCCGCGGCGGCGGCCAGTTCGGCGATGTTGCGGCCCTCGAGGTGCTTGTTCTCGGGCTTCGCCGCCTCGAAGATCTCCAGCCGGTCCCATTGCCTGGTGAACAGCATCGCCCCGCCCGGCGTCACCAGCTCCTCGCGCACCGCCTGGCGAAAGTCGGGATCGCGGTAGAGCCCGGCCAGGGCACCGGGGTATTGATAGACCGCGAAGGCGGGTTGCCAGGCTTTTAGCGGCTCGAACGGGTAGGGCGAGGTCAGCGTGAAGATCATGGTGATCGGGCTGCACGCGACCTGCGCGTAGACCGGAAGGCCGCGCGCTTGGGCCGCGTTGACCGCCGCCATCTCCTCGAAGCAGGCCTCGGGCGTGGCCGGATTGTGGACGAAGCCGGTGAGCAACGTCGGGCGCCCGGTTTCGGCGGCCAGTGATTCGGCGAGGGCCACGTCTTTGGCGCCCTGCGAAGCGATGAAGATGCCCTTGCCGGCCTCGCCCAGGGTTGCCGCCAGCGCTCGAATCTCGCGCTCGTCGGCCAGCCGTGAGGGCATCGGCACCCCGCCGGCGCCGTTGTGCCCCTCGAACATCGAGGTCGACAGGCCGATCGCCCCGGCGTCCAGCGCCCCGCGCAGCACCGCTTTCATCTCGGCCACCTCGTCGTCGGTGGCGGCCCGCTTGGTCGAGTCGCCCCGCATCACCCAGGTGCGCAGCGCCGAATGGCCGCAGTAGCCGGCGACGTTGGGGACCATCCCGCCGCGCTCCAACATGTCGAAATACTCTTCGAAGGTCTCGAAGTCCCAGCGCGTGCCGGTGCGCAGCGCTTCGAGCGGCATGGCCTCGACGTTCTCCAGGTGGCGCATGGTGAGATCGCGGTCCTCGGGGTGGCAGGGCGCGATGGTGAAGCCGCAGTTGCCGATGATCACCGTGCTCACGCCCAGCAGGGGCGAGGGGATGGCACTGGGGTCCCAGGTCAGCTGGGCGTCGTAGTGGGTGTGCGAATCGATGATGCCCGGAGCCAGCGACAGCCCCTCGGCATCGACCACGGTCTCGCCCGGCCCGACGTCGTCTCCCAGCGCGGCGACCTTGCCGTCGGCAACGCCGACCGCGCCCTCGATCGGCGGCGCGCCGGTGCCGTCGTAGACCCGCGCGTTTTGGATAACCAGATCGTGCATGCTCGTGGGCCGGGGGCTATGAGGCGAACACGTTGCGCTGCTCGTTCCAGGCTACGCGCTCGGCCCCCTTGACGCCCTTCTTTTCGTCCAAGAGGTCGAGGCAGCGCCCCGCCTCCTCGCGCCGGCTGGCATCTTCGTCCTGCTGCAGGATGCGCAGGAGCACGATGCGCGCCTCCTCGTCGCCCTCCTCGGCCATGGCAAAGGCGAGCTCGGCACGCTTGTCGTAATACTGCCAGTCCCAGGGGACGGTCTTCACGTCGAGCTTCTTCCAGTAGTACTGAAGCTCCTTGGATTCCCACCCGGCGTAGATCTCCTCCCAGGTGCAGATTCCGGTGTAGGTCCCAAGGTTCTTCTTGAGCGTGGGCTCGCTCAGGCGCTGATAGCGGACGTCGATCGATTGGCGCAGCCGGTCGGTCAGGTTGGGCAGCGCGCGATGCACGACCAGGCTGTGGAAGATCAAGACATCGCCGATCTCATAATCGCTCACCACCCATTGGCCAACCAGCGGGTCGGTGACCTGAATGCCGCCGCCGTCCGAGGCGATGCGAAACTCGCGCACGCCGTCGCGGTGCGAGCCGGGGGCGACCGCCACGGGGCCCATCTCGGTCGGACAGTCGCCAAGCGGCACCTAATAGGTGAAGCACTCGGCGGTGCCCTGCACGTGGGGGAAGTCTTGGTGCGCTCCGGTGGTGTTCTCGAAATTGAACTGCTTGGGGAAGATCACCCGGATCAGAGTTTCGGGATGCTTCAGCACCGGCTCGCCGAACATGCGCTCGAACAGACCCATGACCTCGGGGCGGTGGAACAGGGCGTGGTAGTCCTCTAGGACGTACTGGCGCTTGAGGACCTCGAGGCATCGCGGGTCGGGATCGGTGCACGCCGCCTCGGGCTTGACCACCGCGTCATCGACGGAAGTGCCGGGCTTGAGCCAGCCGGTCTCGGCCACGATTCCCATGAACTGATGCCGGAGGTCGGCGATCAAATCGCGGGGAATGAATCCTTTGAGGAACAGATAGCCGTCGCGCGCCATGCGGCGGTCGAGCGCGGCGCCGTCCATGACGATATCGGAAGAATCGACGAAGGGTTTCATGTCGCCCTCCTCTCTATCCCATCCTAGCTCAGTGCAGCCGAATGTTCTACAGGGCCTCGACGTCAAAGATCGCCGCGGCCCATCTGCTCGGCGATGACCTCGGCCTGGCGGATGGCGAGCGCGACGATGGTGAGCGTCGGGTTGGCCGCAGCGCTGGTGGTGAACTGGCTGCCGTCGGAGACGAACAGGTTGGCGATATCGTGGACGCGACCGAACCGATCGACGACGCCGTCGCCGGCCTCGGCGCTCATCCGGCAGGTGCCGAGGTTGTGGCCCGAGGGCAGCGGCGGCGCTTCGATGGTGCGTCTTGCGCCGATCGCTACAAGAAGCTCGCCAGCCTTTTTGTACGCGTAGTTCCGCATCGCGCGCTCGTTGTGGCACTCGTCGATGTGAAGGCTGGGGATCGGCAGGCCGTGGCGGTCCTTTCGCTCGGGATGCAAGCTCACCCGATTGTCCGCCAGCGGCAGGTCCTCGCCGGCAAAGCCGATATCGGCAAGGTGCTCGTAAGCCTCGATCCAGCTGGCGTAATCGCGGCCCCAGGAGCCTGGCGACAGAAGCGCAGCATGATTTGGCAAACCGAACATGCTGCTGGCGAAAATGAACCCGCCGGCGAAGCCGCGTGAGGGGTCGTGGCCATTCTCGTCGAAGATTTGCCCGGGGTTCTGGATTCCCCGGTACATGTTCACCGGCCGGTCGAACTCGGCGAACACGTTGCCCGAGGTATGGTGCATGTAGTATCGCCCCACCGCGCCCGAGGAATTACCGAGGCCGTCAGGGCAAGTCGAGGTCTCGGAGTTGAGCAACAGCCGCGGCGTCTCGATGGCGTTTCCGGCGACGCACACCGCGCGGGCCTTCTGCACATGATGGGCGCCGCCACGGTCGGCGTACAAGACACCGCTCACCCGGCCGCGGGCGTCGTGCTCGATCTGGAGCGCCATGCACTCGGGCCGCACCTCGCAGCGGCCCGTGGCCTCGGCCTTGGGGATCTCGGAATTGGCGGTCGTCCACTTGGCGCCGGAGCGGCATCCCTGCATGCAAAAGCCGATCTGGTCACAGCCGTTGCGCCCGTCGCGCGGCTCGACGTTGATGGCCAGATTGCCGGTGCGGATCTCGGTGTAGCCGATACGCCGGGCGCCGGCTGCCACCACCCGGTAGTTGTTGGGGCCGCGGTGACGCGGGATACCGTGGGTGCCGGTCACGCCCATCTTGGCCTCGGCAAGGTCGTAATAGGGCTCGAGGTCGGCGAGCCCCAGCGGCCAGTCGGCGAGCGCCGCCCCGTCGATGGCGCCATAGGTGGTGGCGGCCTTGAACTCATGGGCTTGAAAGCGCGGGCACAGGCCGGCCCAGTGCAGGGTCGTACCGCCCACGCCCTTGCACATCGAGACCGGCGTATCGGCAAACCTGCGCGCCACGTACGAATTGCCGGTGCAGGTGCGGGGGTCGTTCCAGCCGAGCTTGGCCGGTGCCGCATACTCGTCGTTTTCGAACTCGTCCTCGGGAATCCACGGTCCCGCCTCCAAGACGACGACGTCGATGCCCTTCTGGCTGAGCTCGTTGGCGAGCGTCCCGCCGCCGGCGCCCGAGCCGACGATGACCACCACCGAATCATCGTCGTGCTCGAAGGTGACGGCCGCGAGGCCGCTACCGGGATCGTCGTCGGTCGCCGTTGCCATCGGTGCCTAGCTTACGCGGGTCCCGCGAATTGATCCAAATCAGTGACCGCAAGGGGCCGGTCGGGGGACCTTTGTGACGCCGCGCCGGCACAATGGCTGCTGTACGCGCACGAGGGATGGAGACATGAGCTGGACCCACCGAGAACGAGTACTGGCCGCGCTCAACCACGAAGAGGCCGATCGCGTGCCCATCGACCTTGGCTCCACCTTCGTGAGCGGCATCATCATCGCCGCGTACGACCGCCTCAAGGAGCATCTCGGTCTGACCCACGAGACCGAGATCCAGTCGGAGAGCCAACGGCTCGCGCAACCCGATGAATCGGTGCTCGAGCGCTTTGGCGTCGACGCCCAGTTCCTCCGCTTCGACGGCTACGAGACGGAAAGGAAGATCGACCACAACACCTGGTTCGACGAGTGGGGGATCACCTGGCAACGGGCGCCGGGCGGCCAGTTCATGCCCATCGACGGGCCCTTCCTCGACCAGGAGCCCGACATCGAGAAGCTGGAGAGCTGGGAATGGCCCGACCCCGACAACCCCGCGCGCTACCGCGGCCTCAAGGAGGCCGCCGCGGCCCAGCGGGCCGAGAGCGACCGCTTCATCATCCTCCAGGCCTCGACGCTCGCCGCCTGCCAGGCGCAGTGGCAGCGGGGCTTCGCGATCTGGCTCAAGAACCTCTACCGCCACCCCGAGTACGCCGCCCGGCAGATGGACCTGATCACCGACACCGCGGTCGGGATCATCCATCGCCAGCTCGACGAGTGCGGCCCCAACGTCGATGCCGTCCTGGTCGGTGACGACATGGGCATCCAGACCGGGCCCATGTACAGCCCCGCCATCTATCGCGAGCTGGTCAAGCCCCGCCACGCCCGCATGGTCCAGGCCATAAAGGAGCACGACGTCAAGGTCATCTTTCACTCCTGCGGCGCGGTCCACGACTTCGTCGGCGACATCATCGACATCGGCGCCGACGTCTTGAACCCGGTGCAGGTCTCGGCCAAGGACATGGACCCCGTCACGCTCAAGGAGGAGTTCGGCGACCGCATCGCCTTTTGGGGCGGTGTCGACACCCAGCGCCTTCTGCCCTTCGGCACCGCCGAGGAGGTGGCGGCCGAGACCCGCCGCATCATCGACATCCTGGGCAAGGGCGGCGGCTATGTGCTGAACAGCGTCCACTGCCTCGAGCCCGAGGTGCCGCCCGAGAACATCGTCGCCATGTTCGACGTGGGCGTCGAACACCGTTACGCGAAGCCGGCCTAGCCCTTCGAGATCGAGCCTGCGCCTCGGCCAGGCGCCGCGGCCGCCCGGCTAGCCGTAGTCGATCTCGATCGCGCAGCCGCCGGCGGCCGCCGCCTCGACCGCCTCAAGGACCGAGAGCGCGTCGATCGCGTCGTCGAGGGTCGAGAGCGGTGGCACACCCCTGGCCACGCACTGGTTCACGAAGTAGTCGATCTCGTAGTAGAAGCTGTCGAGGTAGGAGGTGACGCCGTAGCCCAGGGTATCGCGGGCGAACCGGCATTCGTTCCAGGTGTGGTGGAAGCCACCCTCGGTGCCGAGGATCTTGTAGACCAGGGCCCAGGGGTTGCTGGTGATGTCGTTGGCGGCGACGCTGCACCACAGGTTGGCGAGCGCGCCCGCGGGTAGCTCGCAAACGATCATCACCTGGTCCTCGGCATCGACGGTCTCGAAGTGCGCGTTCGACGTCACCGCCCGCAGTCGACTCGGCCGCCCCAGGAAGTGCAGGACCGAGTAGGCGTGATGGATGCAGATCTCGCGTATCACGCCGCCGAAGACCTCTGCCCAGTCGTCGCCGAACTGGAAGTTGTAGATCATCCACATGCTGGAGACCTTGCCGAACCGGCCCTCGTCGAGGTGGCGCTTGGCCCGTCGCATGGCCGGTGCGTGGATGTAGTTGTGGCCCGGCACGCACAGCCGCCCGGCCTTGTCGGCGGCGTCCCGGATCGTCTCGATTTCGCCGCGGGTGGGGGCCACCGGCTTCTCGACGAAGACGTGCTTGCCGGCCTCGAGGGCGGCGAGGGCCGAGACGACGTGATCCTCCTTGGGCGTCAGGACCGAAACCGCATCGACGGCCGGGTCCGCCAGTAGCTCGTCGAGACTCCGGTAGGCCGTGCCGCCGCGCTCGGCGACGAAGGCTTCGGCTTTGCCGGGCTCGGCGTCGTAGCCGCCAAGGCAGCGCGCACCCTGCACCTGATCGAGCGCCCGCGCATGGAGACCGGCGATGAAGCCGGTGCCGACGAGCGCGACGCCGATCTCCTCGCTGATCATCCGCCGAGGTCAACCATAGCTCACCTCGACTAAGCCGCCGCCGTCGAGCGAGGCCTGCACGGCTTCGAGCACCGAGAGCGAATCGATGGCGTCGTCGAGCGTCGATAACGGGGCCGCACCCTTGGCGATGCACTGGTTGACGAAGTAGTCGAGCTCGTAGAGGAAGCTGTCTGCATAGGGCGCGACGCCGAAGATCGGCTTCTCGTGCTCGAAGTGGCTCTCGTTCCAGGTGAAACTGAAGCCGCCCTTGGTGCCGAGGATCTTGTAAAGCACGGTCCAGGGGTCGCTGGTCGGGTCGTTGGCGGCCACCCCGCCCCACAGATTGGCGATGGCGCCCGAGGGGAACTCGCAGACGATGGCGGTCTGGTCAGCGACGTCGATGGTCTCGAAGTGGATGTTGGAGGCCACCGCGGTCACGCGCGAGGGCCGGCCCAGGAAATGGATCGCCGAGTAGACGTGGTGGATGCAGAGTTCGGGCACCACCGGCCCGTAGGCATGCCCCCAGTCCTCGCCGACCTGGATGTTGAACATCATCCACATGCCCGAGACCTTGCCGTAGTCGCCGGCATCGAGGTGCTGCTTGGCGCGCCGTAAACCCGGCGCGTAAATGTAGTTGTGGGCCGGCATGCACACCCGCCCGGCTTTGTCCGCCGCCGCCTTGAGCGCGCGCACCTCGGCGATGGTGGGGGCGACCGGCTTCTCCAAAATGACGTGTTTGCCGGCCTCGAGGCAGGCGAGGGTGGGGGCGACGTGGTTCTCCTTGGTCGCGGTCACTGCCACCGCCTCGACCGCCTCGTCGGCCAACAGTGCCTCAAGCGTCTCATAGACCGTGCCGCCGTGCCGCTCGGCAAATTCGCGCGCCTTCGCCACCGTGCGATTGAAGCCGCCCAGGTAGTGCGCCTCGGGCAACTCGGTAAACGCCTTGGCGTAAAGGTTGGCGACATCGCCGGTGCCGACGAGCGCGATGCCGGTTTGGTGATCGCTCATCTTCCGCCTCCCTATCCCGGTTTTGACAATCGGGTTCTGCGTGGCAAGAATGCCGCAACCCGAGGGAGGTGTCGATGCGTCTCAGCGACGGACCGGTTCAGCAGCACTTCGACGACGGGCTGCAGCCGGTGCTCGGCGACTTCGCCGACACGGTCGCGGGGTACTGGGAGGAGGTGGCGTAGGCCGAGCCAGCGGTTCGGTCACGCGCCCATGATGCTCGGCTTTTGTATCGTCGGTGCCGGCCGCATCGGCCCGATCCATGCCCGCCACATCGCTGCGAGCGAGAACGCCTCGCTCAAGTACGTCGCCGACATTGAGGCCGACGCCGCGGCTCGGCTGGCCGGCGAGCATGGCGCCACCGCCATCGCCGATCCCGACGCCGCCTTCGCCGACCCCGAGGTCGGCGCGGTCATCGTGTGCTCCTCGTCGGCCACCCATGCCGAGATGACGACCCGCGCGGTGCGCGCCGGCAAGGCGGTCTTCTGCGAGAAGCCGTTCGATCTTGATCTCGGCCGCGCGCGCGCCTGCCTGCGCGTTGTAGCCGAGGTCGAGGCACCGGTGTTCATGGCCTTCAACCGCCGCTTCGACCCCAGCCACCGCGCCGTGCACGAGGCGATACGGCGGGGCGAGGTAGGCGAGGTCGAGATCGTCTCGATCGTCAGCCGCGATCCCTATCCGCCGCCAGTCGAATACCTCAAGAGATCGCCCAAGGGGCTGTTCCGCGAGACCACGGTGCACGATTTCGACCTCGCGCGCTGGCTGTTGGGCGAGGAGCCGGTGAGCTTGAGTGCGATGGCGAGTTGTCTGATCGAGCCCGATTTCCGCGCCCTCGACGAGGTCGACACCGCCGTCGTCACCATGCGCACCGCCTCGGGCAAGCTCTGCCACATCGACAACTCGTGGCGCGCCACCTACGGCTACGACCAACGGGTCGAGGTTTTGGGCTCGAAGGGCATGGCGCGCTCGGGCAACGCCCACCTGACCTCGATCGAGCGCTTCGGCGCCGAGGGCTCGACTACCGACCCGATCCTCAACTTCTTCATGGACCGCTATATCGATTCCTACATCGCCGAGCTCGACCACTTCATCGAGGTCGCCTTGGGCCGCGCCGACCCCGCGATTACCGCGCGCGACGGTGTCGCCGCCCTGGTGCTGGCCGAAGCCGCCATCGCATCGGCGCAGACCGGCCAGACCGTTGCGGTCCCGGCTCTGGCCGGATGAACACCGATGACCAACTGGCGGCGGCCACCTTCGAGGAGGACGACGATTCGGTGGTCGTCATCGTCGGTTCGGGCGCCGGCGGCGGGACGCTCGCGAACGAGCTTGCCCAACGCGGCGTCGACGTGGTGGTGCTCGAGGCCGGACCGAGATTCACCGCCGAGGACTTCGAAAACGACGAATACGCGATGACCGCCAAGTTCGAGTGGGACGATCCGCGCGTTTTCGAAGGCACCACCGAGGCGGTGGCGGGCTGGCCCGACACCCCGGCCTCGATGTGCAAAGGGGTTGGCGGGACGACGCTGCACTGGGCGGCGATGTGCCCGCGCTTCCTCGACTTCGAGTTGCGAACGCGGTCCGCCTACGGACCGATCGAGGGCGCCGACATCATCGACTGGCCGCTCGGCCCCGAAGAGCTTGCGCCCTATTACGACAGGGCCGAGGACAAGATGGGGGTCTCGGGGACCCACGGCATGCCGCGCCACCGCGGCAACAACAACTACCGGGTCATCGCCGCCGGCGCCCGCCGGCTTGGCTACGCCCAGGTCGACGCCAACAACATGGCGATCAACGTCGTGCCCCGCGACGGCCGCAACGCCTGCGACCAGATCGGCTTTTGCATGCAGGGCTGCACCTCGGGCGCCAAGTGGTCGACCTTCAATGTCGAGATTCCCAAGGCCGAGGCGACCGGGCGTTGCGAGGTCCGTCCCCAATGCATGGCGCTCAAGATCGAACACGACGATTCGGGCCGGGTCAGCGGCGTCGTCTACGGCGATTTTGGCGGCGCTCAGCACCGCCAAGCGGCCCGCGCGGTGTGCGTGGCGGGCAACGCGATCGAGACCCCGCGGCTGCTGCTGAACTCCGCCTCTCCCGCCTTCCCCGATGGGTTGGCGAACGCCGAGGGCGCGGTCGGGCGCTACTATATGCGCCACATGTCAGCATTCGTGTACGCCGAGTTCGAGCGCCCGGTGCGCATGTACCGCGGCATCCAGTGTGGCGGCGTTATCCGCGATGATTGCCGCGACGATCCCTCGCGCGGATTCGTCGGCGGTATCTACTACTTCTTGAACGGCACCCACCTGCCGTACTGCGCCTCGGACCTCAACCCTCACGGCTGGGGCCGCGCACTCACCGACTGGATCGAGGCCTACGAACGCATCGCCGCGGTGTGCGTCTATGGCGAAGACTTGGCGGTCGCGACCAACCGCGTCACCGTGCACGGCACCGAGAAGGACCGCTTCGGGCTGCCGATCCCGGTAGTGCACGTCGATGACCACCGAAACGAGATTGCGATGCGCAACTACGGGCAGAAAACGGCGAGCGCCTTTTACGACGCCGCCGGCGCCCGCCGGACCCACGAGGCCTGTCAGATGCCCGCCTCGCACAACATGGGCACCTGCCGCATGAGCGAGGACCCGCGCGCCGGCGTGATCGACAAGTGGGGGCGGAGTCATCAGGTGCCCAACCTATTCGTCTCCGACGGCAGCCAGTTCCCCTCCTCCGCCGCCGCCAACCCGACGCTGACCATCGTCGCGCTCGCCATCCGCCAGGCCGAGAATATTGCCGAGCAAATGGGCAAGGGGGAAATATAGGCGCCGCGCCTGCGAACCGCCCTTGACAGCGCCGTTGCGGTGGGGAAGTCTCACGCCGCCTTGGCCGGGATCGACCGGCGAACGGTGATTCGATATGACTACCGATACGGCGATTCGGCTGGCGCTGCCCAAAGGCCGCATGCAAGACGGTATCTTTGCGCTCTTGGCCGAGGCGGGCATCGACGTCCAACTGGGGGGCCGCGACTATCGGCCGGGTCTCTCGCTGCCCGGCTTCGATGCCAAGCTCCTCAAGCCCCAGAACGTCGTCGAGATGCTTCACGTGGGCTCGCGCGACCTCGGCTTCGCGGGTGCGGACTGGGTGGCCGAGCTCGACGCCGAGCTGGTCGAGGTCCTCGACACCGGTCTTGATCCCGTGCGCGTGGTGGCCGCCGCCGCGCGAAGCGTGCTGGTCGACGGCAAGCTCCCCGCCGGCCCGCTGGTCGTGGCCTCGGAATACGAGCGGCTGGCCCGCGCCTGGATTGCCGACAAGGGGCTCGAGGCGACCTTCGTCCGTTCCTACGGCGCAACCGAGGCGTTTCCGCCCGAGGATGCCGATTGCATCGTCGACAACACCGCTACCGGTGCCACCCTCGAAGAGAACGGCCTAGTCACCGTGGACCAGTTGATGACCTCGTCCACCCGTCTCTACGTCAACCCGCGGGTCATGGACGACAGCGCCAAGCGTTCCGAGTTGGAGCGCTTCACGCTGTTGCTGGAATCGGTCTTGGCAGCGCGTAAGCGGGTCATG
>PVBE012125793.1_pt1 | contig 20901 bp, 11 predicted proteins | sample 1631181 | NCBI WGS metagenome assembly PVBE01 (sample SAMN08397723, study PRJNA350692) | Marine metagenome, whole genome shotgun sequencing project. | isolation source: water | place: Pacific Ocean | collected 2012-04 | reverse complement strand
TGGCGATAAAGTGCTTAATATTGAAAAGCTCCAGGTGCTCGGTAGCGTTCGTTATGTTGAACTTGGCAGGGGTCACGATTGGAGGAAACCCGGCGCAGTTCCTACTGGTTTCGCCTTGTACGTAGTAGGAGAAGAGGGACCCGGCCGCTGAATTCACGATACCACCCTCAAGGATGGGCTTGTCTATGAGGTGCGGTACGCATTCAAAGACGCGGGACGATCCCAGGGAGTTGTTGTGGTCGTGGAGATCGTTGGCCAGGCGGCCGGGAGTTCCATCGAGCGGCAGAACGAGGTCCTCGAATACCTGCCAGCCCGGTTTCTTTTCCAATCCGGCATAATTCCACTCAGCCCAGGAACGAGCATCCCTGGTGCGTTCAACACCAAGAGAGACAGTCAGAAGGAGAATGCCTGCCAGGGCGAAGGTCATGCCGCGGCGGTTGCTTGCGATGATCCCTGCACCCCCAAACGAGATTGCCGCCAGGGCATAGATCATGAATGGCCAGAGTCGGACGTTCACGAATACCGGCGAGATATGGTCGTAACCCATGAAGAAAAGGAAGCCGGCAGAGAGCAGCATCCATGTTGTCACGAGCATGAATCGTCCACCGCCCTTCCATGGCGACGCGATAAGTCCAATTGCGCCGAGAGGGAGCATCCAGGCGAGGAAGACAGGGAGATCTCCGAAGAAATCCACTTCCCAGTCTGTGCCGAAATCCACGGCGAAGTGTCGCTTGGCCAGAAGCGGCACGATCCACCATGACATGAGCAAGAGAGCAAGCACACCTTCCTGGAGCAATACCCGGACAGCACGCCGGAATCCAGCACGCGGACGCATGAAGGGGAGAATCGCAATGCACAGCGCCGCCATTATGGATGTGAAGAAATGCGAGGCAAGCAGAGCTACCAGCAGGAGGACGCTTCGGTAGCTGAAAGTGCCCTTGTCACAATCGACAGCGACCGATCCTATTGCGAACAGCATGATGGGGAAACTGATACTGTTGGCTATCATGCCCGCCAGGGTGCTGTATACATTGACTCCCCACATCGTGTTGGAATGGTCAAATAGAATAGGGAGCGTCGCGACAGCCATGAAGACATGGCCCGGGCGGGGGAGTTTGAGGCAGCGGGCGAGGGCGTAAGCCGACAGCGGAAGCAGAATCGCGCCAAGCATCGTCACTACCTTAAAGGCAATATTGAAAGGCATTACGCAGTTGAGTAACGCCATGATGAGATAGGGGAGAGAGAAATAGTACTGAAACATGGGGAATCCGCACCACCATCCCTGTGCCCATGATACTATCCTGCCTTGAGTGCCGATCGAATACTGCAGGTGGCTGGCCAGGTAATTATGGGCAACCGTGTCTCCGCCGGTTGTGGTCGTGTCTTGCAACAGAAGGGTGGGGGGGATGTGGTCGAAGATGAACCACAAGAGCACAACCGCGCAGAGAAAAGTAGCTACTGCCATGGAGTGCTTCGGTTGAGTCGTGTTACCTTTTTCATCGCTCTTATTCCGCCTGCGGAACTGCACGAGGATGAAGGCGAGGATGAACAGGCAGCCCGTTGCCATGCAGGCGATCTCGTTACGGTGCAGGAAGTTACTGTAGCTTTGAACTCGCAGCCTTGCTTTTCCTATCGAACAGAATTCTGTGTTCCCTTCCGTCCATCGAGCCACGGCAAAGAACCGGTAGGAACTGCCGGGCAATGCATACCGGTTGGTTACGTGAAACGTCGCGACCGCTTTTCCCGAGTCCGGGATGTTAACCATTCGTGACTCATTGGCGCATGAAAACTCATTCGGGAGTATGAGCTCAAGCGGTACGGGGCCGGTGGAACCAGTTGATCGGGAAAGGGTGACGGTTACGTCGGCATGGTCGCGTAGTGAAGCCCGCGAGATATGTACCTCAATGGCCTCCGAGACGTTTGTTGTCGAAGCCGAGATTAGCGGAAGGACCCTCACTGAACTGGAGGGGTATCCACGCATGTCGAGATACTCCGTCAGGATGACGACCGGGGATACGCCGTCCCCGGGTTGCGAATCGCCGAAACCAAGCTTGAACCGATGCTCAGCGCCGGGTTCCAGTGCTCCGACAGTGCGGGAGAGCACGAATTTCTCACCCAGCTTTGCCCTGACGAGAACCTGATGTGCTTCCTCGTCTCCGTTGTTTCTAACGAGGACAGTTGCCTCGACGCGATTGGATACAATTGCGACAGAAGGATCGACTGAAAGAGAAATGCGGGCGGCACAGACCGTGAGTGTCGTGGCGAAAATAGAAAAAACGGCGAACAACGCACTGAAAATCCGCTTCATAGGTAGTGAATAATACGCGCAGGCTGCAACTTAGGCAATTCAGTAGTTTGGAGCTATAGCCATTTAGTGGATGGTGTTTTCTTCCCATACCTGTGGTCAGGCTCACTTTTCTTGCAAATCCGGCAATAATCCACACCTAAAATGCTTGCAGTCAAATGCGCATGGGGATAGATTCAGAACCTTCCTAACGGAAGGGCGGAATTGAATTCGTTAAGTTTTGGACAATCAACCAGGGAGGAAGACATGTCGAACGAGCAGAAAGCAGTAGTAGGTAACACTTTTCCGCCACCCGCGGATTTCGCGGCGGGGGCACATTGCGGGTCGATAGAGAAGTACACCGAGATGTACGAGCGGTCCATAAACGATCCCGAAGGCTTTTGGGCCGAGATCGCGGATCAGTTTGTATGGAAAGAGAAGTGGTCTAAAGTCAGGGAGTACTCCTTCGAGGCCACGAATGCTCCGGAAGACCTGTACGTCAAGTGGTTCATTGACGGCAAGACCAACATTTCGGTCAACTGTCTCGACCGCCATCTTGAGACCCGTGGCGACCAGAAAGCCATCCTTTGGGAAGGCAACACGCCGGGGGATGACTCTTCCCTTACCTACAGAGAGCTCTATGAGGAAGTCTGCAGATTTGCTAACGCCCTCAAATCCATCGGCGTTGAGAAGGGCGACCGAGTCTGCCTTTATCTCCAGATGGTTCCCGAGGCAGCCATTGCCTGCCTGGCATGTGCCCGTATCGGTGCGGTACACTCTGTTGTTTTCGGCGCGTTCAGTGCCGACGCCCTGCGCGAAAGGATCAACGATTCCGCATGTAAGATCCTGATTACCCAGGACACCGCTCTTCGTGGACCCAAGGATAACATTCCGATGAAGACCAATGCGGACAAGGCTGTTGCAGAGTGTCCCAGCATCGAGAAGGTTATTGTCGTGAAGCGTACTGGCATTGAAGTTCCCATGACCGAAGGCCGTGACGTATGGTACGGGGACGTGGTTGCCGATCAGCCGACGGAGTGCGAGCCGGAGTGGCTGGATGCAGAGGATCCTCTATTCATACTTTACACCTCCGGATCTACGGGTAAGCCCAAGGGCGTGCTTCATACGACCGGCGGCTACATGGTATGGACGGCAACAACCTTCAAGTACATCTTTGACTACCAGGACGGCGATATCTGGTGGTGCACGGCCGACATCGGGTGGATCACAGGTCACAGCTACATCGTGTACGGACCCCTGGCGAATGGCGCTATCAATGTCATGTTCGAGGGTGTTCCCACCTATCCTGACGCCGGCCGCTTCTGGGACGTGTGCGACAAGTACAAGGTCACCCAGTTCTACACCGCTCCGACCGCAATTCGCGCCCTGATGCGTTTCGGCGAAGAGCCGATCGATTCGCGCGACCTCAGTAGCCTCAAGCTCCTGGGTACGGTTGGTGAGCCGATCAACCCCGACGTATGGGAGTGGTACCGTGACCACGTAGGACATGGTAAAACACCTGTAGTGGACACGTGGTGGCAGACCGAGACCGGCGGGATCATGATCACGCCGTTGCCGGGCGCTCACACGCTCAAGCCTGGCAGTGCTTCCCGTCCGTTCTTCGGAATAAAACCTGTCGTCCTCGACGACGCCGGCAACGAGTTGCCGCAGGGCGAGAAGGGCAAACTCTGCATCACCGAGCCCTGGCCCGGAATGCTGCGTACGACGTACGGCGACCACGGTCGTTTCGTGCAGACGTATTTCAGTACCTTCAAGGGCTACTACTTCACGGGGGACGGTTGCCGTATCGATGAAGACGGCGATTACTGGCTGCTGGGACGTGTTGACGACGTGATCAACGTTTCCGGTCACCGTATGGGCACCGCCGAGGTCGAGAGTGCGCTCGTTTCGCACGCCAAGGTGGCCGAGTCCGCGGTAGTTGGATTCCCGCACGACATCAAGGGTCAGGGCATATACGCCTACGTCGTCCTCAGGGGCGATGAGGAATATACCGATGAGCTCAAGGCTGAACTGGTTAAGCATGTGCGGACCGAGATCGGACCGATTGCCTCGCCCGACATGATTCAGTGGGCTCCAGAAGGACTACCCAAGACCAGGTCCGGCAAGATCATGCGCCGTATTCTGCGCAAGATCGCTGAAGGCGAACCGGACAAGGTCGGCGATGTGAGCACGTTGGCGGATCCCAGCGTGGTGGAACACATCATCGAGAAGTCAAAGGAACTACTGGCATAGGAATTGGATGTCCCAGTGTGCTGTCCTGATCGGCGTGGCATAGGCCACGCCGGTCGCAGTGTGTCAAATGCTGAGACCATGCGACATGCCTGACGGACCAGGCCCGGGCAAGGCAAGGCTCCGCAATGTGGTTACGCCGTGACCCGCGAGTTGCCTCAGAAGTTTCTGCAGAAGTCTGGCCGTGAGCAAGGCATCCCCGAGTGCCGTGTGCCGGGCTCCCGCAGCCGGGATGCCGTATTCTGCCAGGAGACTATCGAGATCGTAAGGCTGATCCCTTCCCTTTTTCAAGCGCCTTGCCAGGTGGGCGGTATCCAGGACGAGATTCTGCAGGCGCATATTATCCGCCCGGCTGGAAAGGCGGTTGAGCATGGCCATATCGAACGCGGCATGGTGTGCTACCAGCACTGCGTTACCAGCCCAGAGCAGGAAGTCGTTGAGCACGTCACGCGGCTCTGTCCCTTCAGCAATCTTATCGGGCGTCAGTCCATGCACCACGATGGAGCGGCGGGAGGAGGGGGTCTCTGATGCGATGACACGGCTGAACGTGTCTCCAAGTTGGATTCGGTTGTTGATCAAGGAGACAGCTCCCAGCGAAACGGCGTGATCGACCTTTGGGTTGAGCCCGGTAGTCTCGGTATCAAAAACAACAAACCGCTCAAGATTCCACTGTCCCCGCAGTCGCTCTCGGTCCGGCCATGCGGCGCTCTGTGCCTGTATTATCGGATTCTCCCCGGAAACGACGGAGAGCCGTCTGCGCTGGTGTTCGCGTCCTGCACAGCGGATAGCGAAAACGATATCGTCCAGAAGTTCCATCTGATTACCTTCGCATCATGTGCTCACCATGACGGTGTGCGAGTGTTTCTTGCATGTCCTTGATGGTGGCGAAGACAGCGCGCAGAATCTTTTGCTGCGTCTTGCTGAGATCATCGGGGTTGATATGGTCGTTCGGGTCGAGTCCTGCTTCGAGGAGTTCAAATTGGTGCCCAAGGCGCATGTCTAGTAGATAGCGGAATGCGTCGATGCCGGCTGCGGCGAGGTCCGCGGCATATGGAAGTTCCCGGCCGGCATACCTCAGGCGTTCGAACGTGTTCGTTGATTTCAAGAACCGTCCTTCCAGAGCAAGGATTCGAGCAAGATCTACCATCGGCATGATGCCATGGAGTTTCAGGTCGAGGGTGTTACGGAATTCGCCGGAATGATCCACGATGAAACGCCTGAAGAACGAAAGTGGGGGACGGTGGCTCAGAGCGTTGTGCGTGAGAAAGGTCAGGAAGCCTCTCTCCAGGCCCAAGGTTTCGCGCAGATCATCTTTCAGCTCATCTGCCAGGCTGGTGTCCCGGTAGAGGGCACGCAGATCGAAGAATATCGAGGCATGCATCAATGCTTTGGGCTCGGGTTCGGTGATCCAGTCAGAAAAGATCTGTTTCCAGTTGCCGAGCGGCTGACGCCATTTGGTATTGGATGCCATCACTCCGCCCTTGCAGAAAGCAAGTCCGCAAGCTGCCAGCCCCATGTTGACCCGTTTTGCAATGGTACTGAACCATTGCTCTGCCTTCTCCTTGTCGAACGGGTCGGACGGGTCCTCGTAGAGCAGCGCATTGTCCTGATCGCCTCCAAGCGCCATTTCATGGCGGCCCATACTGCCCAGGTTAAGCCATGTCCAGCGCAGGTTTATAGGCTCGAATGACCATTCCGACGCGAGCTGCGTTTCGGCCAGATGTAGAAGCCGCACAGTCAGATTGTCGTTAATCTCGGTCATGGACTCCATGACATCTTCGGGCTGCACACCCTGGCGGTACAACCATGTCAGGTGGCCGTTGGCCTCGGTCCGAACTTGTGCGAGTTCGGTCAAAGAGCGTGCCTTTTCGATCCGTTTTACGATTGCGAGAGGGCTTTGACCGCTGGCATGGGCCAGGTCGTGTTCCGAAAGGAGACCGATCAAAGGCGATGCGGCGTCGGCGTTTTCTGTGATGACCAGGTGGTGAATGCGAAGCTTGGACATCTGTGTGAGGGCCTCAAAAACGAGTGCCCGGGACCCCAAGTTGAAAACCGGTGAGCTCATAATGCGCATTACCGGCGTGTCCAGAGATATGTTCTCCGCCACGACTTTGTTGCGCAGATCGGTGTCCGTTAGAATGCCAACCGCAAGGCCGTTCCGGACGACAAGAATCGCATCAAAACCATCGGATCGCATTTGTATCGCCGCGTCCCGAACTGTTGTGTCGGGCGGGCAGGTTGGCGGCTTGCGGCGTGCCAGGGCAGCCACACGCGTGCCGAACAATAGCCGTGCGCCGCTCACCTGCGAGGACGGGATCACGGCGCGGGCCGACGGTCTGAGGCTTTCTTTGAAGAAACCGGCGAATTGCGAATCTGCATCGCAGAGCGAAAGGAACCGCGAGGCGCAAAGCAATGCGCAAACCGTGGGTTCAGTTGTCACGCATTCGTACGACGAGGGGGTGTTCGTCAATATCCCCACAGCGCCGAATGTGTCTCCCTCCCCGCACAGGTCCACCAGTTGCTGGTCTGTCTTGTCTACGATACGGACACAGCCCGATTCGACAATATAGAGGTGCTGATGAGGCGTGTCCCCCGGAGGCAGGATTTGTTCGCCAGGTTCGAAGTACTCGACTTCGAGATCACGGGGAAGCTGGGCGCGTAGTTCGGGTGCAAGCCGGTCAAATGGTGGCGTCTTCTCAAGCAGGGCGACCACCCGGTCTGGAACATGGGAATTGTTCGGTGCGTTGCTCATGCTGCCTCCCCACACAGTCAACCCGTCGGTACGTTCAAAGAGCTTCGGAACGAGATCGAACTCAGCGGGGAGAGGGTTCCTGACTCCTGCTTTACGGGAGGCGGATGTTCTCTACGATCTGCTGCACTTCGGCGGGCGGCTCCTTTGTGAATCTGGTCACCACCGAGGTGACCGCGAAGTTGAGCAGCATGCCGACGGTGCCGATCCCTTCCGGGCTGATGCCGAGAAACCATTTGTCCGGGCCGGCCGCGGTGTTGATAAACTTGAAATAGATTATGTAGCCGCCGGTGAACAGGATCCCCGTCAGCATGCCGGCTATGGCGCCCTCTTTGGTCGTTCGCTTGCTGAAGATACCCAGAATGATTACTGGGAAGAAACTGCTGGCGGCCAGGCCGAAGGCAAAGGCCACCACCTGCGCCACGAAACCCGGGGGATGGATGCCAAAATAGCCCGCAATGATTACGGCGAAAGCGGCCGCTACGCGTGCGCAGATCAACTCCTGGTTCTCGCTCATGTTCGGCTTCAGGACGCGTTTGAAAAGGTCGTGCGAGATCGCTGTAGAGATCACCAACAGGAGACCCGCGGCCGTTGAGAGAGCGGCCGCCAGCCCGCCAGCCGCCACGAGAGCCACGACCCAGGCGGGCAGGTTCGCGATTTCTGGGTTAGCCAGCACCATGATGTCGCGATCGACAATCAGCTCGTTCTTATCGCTTTCGCCGCTGTAGAGAATAACCCCGTCGTCGTTTTTGTCCTCAAACTTGATGAGCCCGGTTTTCTCCCAGTTTGTGAACCACGAGGGCACCTCGGTATAGGGCTTGTTGTTCAGCGTTTGAATCATATTGACGCGGGCAAACGTTGCCACGGCGGGAGCGGTTGTGTAAAGGACGCCGATGAACAGCAGTGCCCAGAACGCACTGATGCGGGCGGCTCGAACGCTGGGAACAGTATAGAATCGGATGATTACATGCGGAAGACCTGCCGTGCCGACCATCAAAGCCATGGTGATGGCAAACACGTCGAGCATTCCTTTCTTCCCTGCCACGAATGTCCCGGTGTACTCCGGCAGGCCAAGGTCGTGGTGGATACCGTCGATTGCTTCAAGCAGGTACATGCCGGCTCCAGGGCCCTCCACAATTTTCGATCCAAATCCCAACTGCGGAATCGGGTTGCCGGTGATTTTCCAGGAAATGGCGATGGCCGGGATGAGGTAGGCAACGATGAGAACAACGTACTGTGCAGCCTGCGTATAGGTGATGCCCTTCATGCCTCCCAGAATGGCGTAGATCAATACAAGGACCATGCCGATGATCACGCCAATGTTGACGTCGACTTGCAGGAACCGTGAGAAAACGACGCCCACTCCACGCATCTGTCCCGCCACGTACGTAAAGGACACGAAGATCGCGCAGAACACGGCGACCAGGCGAGCCGTGTCAGAGTATTAGCGGTCGCCGACGAAATCAGGCACGGTAAACTTGCCGAATTTGCGCAGATACGGTGCCAGCAGTAATGCCAGCAGCACGTAGCCGCCTGTCCAGCCCATGAGATAGATCGCACCCGTATACCCCATGAAAGAGATCAATCCCGCCATGGATATGAACGAAGCAGCGCTCATCCAGTCGGCACCTGTCGCCATCCCGTTGACTATTGCCGGAACGCTACGCCCTGCAATGTAGAAATCGGACGTTGTGCGCACGCGCGACATGATGGCGATGGCGATGTAGAGTGCGAAGGTCAGACCTAAGATGATATATGTCCAGGTCAGAATACTCACGATTTAGATTTTTCCCGGACATTGAAATCTCTGTCGATCTTATCCATCCAGCGCGCATAGACGTATATCAGTGCGATGAAGACGAGGATAGAGCCCTGCTGTGCAAACCAGAATCCCAACGGAAAGCCCCCTATGTGTACTTTGTTGAGCAGGTCTACGCAAAGGATACTGAGAACGTAGCCCACTACGAACCAGATACTAAGCAGAAGAAGAAGCACACGGAGATTCGATTTCCAATAATCTTGCTGTTTGCTGTTTTTGGAACTCACACTACATGCCTCCCTGTCCGCCGTGCCCGATGGCGACCGTGTGGTCGTTATCTCGCAGAGCACACCGTGATTCAACCACACGAGTTAGGCACCAGCAAGCACAAAAGAGCGCTGCTGCGCTGCGCGCGCAGAACGCAGTGGTTAGTGGCTAGGGGTTAGGCGCTAGGCGTTAGCGTGAAAGGTCCAGCGTCCGCGGAGCCATGCCTGCCTCGTAACCCGTTGAAAACAGAGGGGTCGATTTGCGCTGTCCAGAGTCCTAGCTACCAACGCCTTGCGCTGTGGGGTAAACAGAATCTCACGCAATCAAATCACGCTGGCAGTGTTGATCGAAATCACAGCGCAATTGGCTCCAAAAGAGGTGTGCCTCTCATTCCCATTCGATTGTTGCCGGTGGCTTGGAGCTGATATCGTAGACGACGCGATTAACTCCTCTGACTTCGTTGATGATGCGGTTTGATATGGTGGCGAGGGTATCGTAAGGAACCCTTGTCCAGTCAGCCGTCATTCCGTCCATGCTTTGCACGATCCTTAGAGCGACGACATTTTCATACGTCCGGCAGTCACCCATGACGCCAACCGTTTGCACCGGCAGAAGAACCCCGAAGGACTGCCACACATCCTTGTAGTTGGGCAGTTTCTCCATTTCTTCCTGGATGCGGAGGTCGGCCTGCTGAAGCAATGTAACGCGATCTTCCGTTACTTCACCGACAATACGTACTGCCATTCCAGGCCCCGGGAAGGGTTGACGGTCTACCACGTAATCAGGGACACCGAGCTCTCTCCCTAGCGCACGCACTTCGTCCTTGAAGAGCTCCCTGACAGGCTCGATGAGCTCAAAATGGAGATCATCAGGCAAACCACCTACGTTGTGGTGACTCTTGATCGTTGCTGAAGGGCCGCCGATCGGCGAAAAGCTCTCTATCACGTCGGGGTAAAGCGTCCCCTGGGCCAGGAACTTGACATCTCCCAGTTTGCGGGCTTCCTCGGCGAAAACGTCAATAAATGTATTGCCAATGATCTTGCGCTTCTCTTCGGGTTCGGTCACGTCTTTGAGCTTGTCGAGAAAGAGCTGTGCTGCATCGATTACATGCAGATCCATCCCGAAAGCTTTCCCAAACGTGTCTTCCACCTGCTCGGCTTCTTCGTGGCGAAGGACGCCGTTGTCTACGAAAATGCAGTGGAGGCGATCACCAATCGCTTTGTGAAGCAGGGCTGCGACAACCGATGAATCCACACCGCCACTCAAGCCGCACAGGACGTGGCTGTCGCCGACCTGGGCCTTGATCACTCTGATGCTCTCCTTGATGAATTGGGACATGGCCCAGTCACCCGCGCAGCCGCATACATCGAAAATGAAGTGACGCAGGATTTCCACGCCCTTTGGCGTGTGAACCACTTCAGGGTGAAACTGCAGACCGAAGATTAGACTTTCCGTGTTTCCCATGGCAGCGTGCGGGCATGTACCGGTAGACGCCATGGTCTTGAAACCGGTGGGGAGTTCAGCAACCTGATCGCCATGACTCATCCAGACGTCGAGTTCGGATTCAAGGCCTGCGAAGATGGGATCGGCATCCTCGATGCTTACCTGTGCGCTGCCATATTCGCGTTCCTTGCCAGGTTTTACGGTTCCCCCGAGCAGTTTTGCGGTCATTTGCATTCCATAACAGATGCCAAGGATAGGAATGCCCAGTTCATAGATTGCGGGATCGCATGACGGCGCACCTTCGTCAAACACGCTGCAGGGTCCGCCCGAGAGAACAATGCCAGTGGGTTTCCGTGCAGCCAGTTGCTCGGCAGTGGTATCGAACCGAATGAGCTCGGAATAGACGTGTTGCTCACGTATTCGCCTGGCTATGAGCTGGCTGTACTGTGAACCAAAGTCGAGAATTGCAATCCAGTCGTGTTCTTTCAACTTGTTGGCCCCCGGAAGAAAAAGCGCAGAGTAGCAATTCGTGGGTGGGTCGAGCAAGAAGAAGATGGCGGGTTTGAGGATTCGGTCGGGCCTCTGGTTCCAGTAGTAGGACGGGCACCTTGCCCGTCCAGGAGCAAGGACAGGCGGCATAGGAGGCGAGAACAGTTCTGCGGGCTTATCCTGCGCGTCCTGCCCGCCGCCGACTTGCGCAGGTCGGGCAAGGTGCCCGACCTACAGGGGAGGCATCCCGGGAGGCATCCCGGGAGACTGTTTTCTTCCAAAAAACTGAAGAAAGGGTAGACTTGGGACGTATACAGGTCAGAAAGGTGGTTATTCTTGCTTGTTGGACGTTTTTTTGCGGGTCAACTCAAAATGAGAAGTACCACGGAAACAAGATGAAATGTCAGGAAATACAACCGAGTCTGACCCTGTACATTCTGGGAGACCTTTCTCCGGATGATCAGACAGCAGTGAAGACTCACGTGGATATATGTCCCGTCTGCCAGGCGATCGTCCAGGATTTGAGACCGACCCTTGATCTTCTGGGGGACGTCCTGGCAGACACTTCTCATGCTCCCGAACGTCTCTCCCCGCAGCGCCTCGCGAATATCAGGGATTTGCAGCCCGCAGTGGCGGCCGCGAGAGAAAGGTGGTTCCTTCGCGGGCATCCCAGGCTGGCGCTGGCGGCATCGCTCACGTTTGTGTTGGGCCTCTGTTGTATGATGATCAGTCACATGAAGGCTTTCAGAAAGTCGCCGGCGAGTCTTTATTCGGCGAAGGGCGAGTCAACCTATGAGTCCATGGAACGCGATGAACTCAGTACCATGCCGGACGAAGCAACATCTGACGTCGCGTTCACATCGCCGTATCGTGATTACTCCGAGGCCGAGGCCGCAGTTTCGAAGGGGAAGGAAGATCGCGCCTCCGTGACAGTAGTAGATGGTAAACCGACTGGCCTGATGGATGAGTATGGGAACGCTACCCGTCCTGAAATGGAAAGAGAGCACGAAGAGCTGAATGAGCTGGGCATCGATGAGGGTTTTTCGGCGAATCGAGGCGACAGTGTGACGCTGGACAATGCTGCGGACGACGATTCGCCTGCTTCTACCATAACTGAGAAGGTTATAACTGATCGTTCGAAAGCGGATGCGCCTGCTGAGATACCTGAGAAAGCCGACTCCTTTAAGAGGAAGGCGGGTACTGATCTTGCCCGTATTAGCAGGGACGTTGAGAAGGAGAAAACTGCTGAAGTCACATCGGCAGTCGATCCGCTGCCGGCACTCGTTGACACTGACATCGATGGCCTGGCCGAAGGTCAGTGGGAATCCAAGCCCGCCGACCGCCCGGAAGTCGAAAGGCACGGAAAGCATATATCTCGAAAACCCGAAACATATGCGTCGAAAGTATCTAGCACGACAGAGCTGAACCTTTCAACTGAAGATATGCGCAAGCTTGGCGCAGTACAGGCGGATGCCGGTGGAGGCATTCAGTTAGCGGGCGAAGCCGCCGCAGAGACACAGGCGCCCAACGAGGTGGCCCAGGCGCAGCAGTTCCAGTACACGGCAACGCTGCGTCCCGATTCTGCTGCGCAGCAGGAGCTTCCGCCATCGGTCAAGAATGTGCTGGCCACCCAAGACGGCGCCTTGCCTCGATCAAATGCAGAGGGCAGAGGGCAGAAGGTAGCCAGGGAAGCGGGAATTGCCGGTGCCCTGGATAGCCTTGATGCAGGAGTCTCAACGTTTCGGATTCAGGCCGAAGATGAAGATAGTGTGGCTCGTGAGGAACCTGCCGTGGATGGGGATGAAGCGGCAAGGGGCAGGCGTATGCTTTCCTGGTGGTCCGACAAGAGTGTCCATAACAAGGGCGTTCAGGAAGCAGAAGGGGTTTTGGGTGGCGACCGCGGAGGTGAAGACTCAATCGAACGGCTAAGCCAGGTTAGGCCACAGCCGGAACGAAGCCAGTCGCCGGTGGCGCAATCGCCGCCAGGGAAGTTGCCGGCACCGGATGCGCAGGAGCCGGCAGCGACCGCAGCCCCGGCAGCGCAGGCGAGTGGCCGGGTTCCGATACTGGGAGATATTCCGGTTGCAGGGCGGCTGTTTGTTGAAGAGTCACACGGGAAGGGCGATGGCAGAAACTCCCGGGCCAATGATCCGGCAACAAGTGCAGATAGGGATAGGGGGTGGCAAGAGCGACCCTCAAAGAAGAAACCCCACACGAGGCAACCCGCGAAGCCGGACGGTGAAGACGCTGCCAAAGAACCTGGTCTCGGACTTGATGTAGAAGGCGGTAAATCTGCTAACGATCTATATACCATACTGCCCGGGATGAAAGTTCAAAGGTTTGACGATAATAACTTCACCGATCGACGGCTGTTGCGATTGGGGGAAGAGTTCGGCAAGGCCGGGGAGGATGCCGCCGAGTACCGGAGCCTTCACGATATGGGGCGGGCGGACGCCCGGAGTTCGGCGGAAAGCAAGTATCTGGAGACGCTTGTAAGCCACCGCGATGCCCTGAGCACTGAACTCATGATGCTGGAGCAGCAAGTCATAAATCTCAAGGGTCCTGACGCTACGGAGAACCGGGATGTCAACCAATTGACCCTTGAGATGGGGGCTCTTGAAGAGAAAGCGGGCGGATACAAGGTGAGCGACCAGAAACGCGTGGAAGAGCGTGAGCATACAGAGAAGACGAAGGCCAACTTGCATGCGACTGCCGAAGTCGAACTCGAAAAGCTGCGCGAGCGGCAGAAGGCGCTTCAAATCGTTCTCAAATCGATCGAAACCGCCGAGGATAGATTGCAGGCAACGACTGCCACGGCGAAGCAAAGACAGTCAGAAATCGCCGGTATCCAAACGCGGGTCGATGCACAGGAGAAGGCATACGAAGCCGCCGGCACGGAGCAAGAGCTCTCGAAGTTGCAGGAAGAAGAGAAGAAGGACGCCTTGGTTCGTGATAAGGACAAGGAGGAGGCCCTGGTCGAAGCTCGATTCCAGACGGTGGAGGTTAACCCGTTCTATGGGGTGACCGAGCGCTCGATGTCGACGTTCTCGATAGATGTCGATACAGCGTCCTACACTGTTGCCAGGAACTACCTGAATCGCGGTGTACTGCCGCCACGCGCAGCGGTTCGAACTGAGGAATTTGTCAATTTCTTCAACTATGCTTACGAGGCGCCTCGTAAGGAGACTTTCAGGGTGTTTACTGAATGTGCACCGTCGAAGTTTGGTCGTGGTCTGCAACTGCTCAAGGTAGGAGTTAAGGGACGACGGTTGGGTAGGGAAGAACAGCGCAGGGCCGTGCTGACGGTCTTGATAGACACCTCGGGATCGATGGAGCAGCCTGACCGCATGGGGCTAGTGCGCAAGTCCATTACGATGCTGGTGGAAAGTCTTGGTGCTGACGACCTGGTTGCGCTGGTGCAATACGATTCGCATGCTCGAGTCGTGCTCGAGCACACGAAAGCCAAGGATCGCAAGAAGATCCTTAACGCCTTGAATGGTATGCAGTGCGGCGGCTCAACGAACCTGGAAGAAGGAATGTCGCGCGCGTATGCTCTGGCGGCCGGCAGTTTCAAAGGCTCAGCAGAAAACCGTGTTCTGGTGCTTTCCGATGGCGTTGCAAACCTTGGAAGTGTTGCCGCGGAGGATATCCTTGGAAAGGTGGCGCAGTACAGGAAGCAGGGAATAACCTGCTCGGTCTTCGGATTCGGCATGGGGACCTACGACGACAAAATGCTGGAGTCGCTGGCCGACAAGGGCAATGGCGCTTACGCATTTGTGGATTCTGAGGGCGAAGCACGCCGCCTGCTGGTTGAAGATCTTGGTGCCACGCTCCACACGATAGCCTCTGACGTTAAGATCCAGGTGGAGTTCAATCCCAAGCGCGTGAAACGTTATCGTCAGCTCGGCTACGAAAACCGTCAGCTTCGCCGTGAGGATTTCCGGAACGACATGGTCGATGCAGGGGAAGTTGGATCAGGACAGTCGGTGACTGCATTATACGAAGTAGAGTTGATGGACGGCGAGAAGCCGGACCGGGCGGATGACCTCGCGACGGTACGGGTCAGGTACAGGCGGGTGGATACGGGTGATGTTGAAGAGACCAGCCATGGGGTTACTGAGGCATCTATTAGCTCACGGTTCGACGATACACCTGCGCGTTACCGGCTGGCGGCCGCGGTTGCCGAGTTTTCGGAAATACTGCGGGGCAGCACGCATGCCGCCGGCAGTGAATTGGAACAGGTTGCCGAGGTGCTTCGGCCGGTTGCGATGGAGTTGAACCTGGACAGCCGGGTTCAGGAACTGTTGCGGTTGGTGGAGTCCGCGAAGGGGATGTCGAGGGCGGTGCAGTAGGAAAGGGGAACCCACCCCGCCCTCCGGGCACCCCTCCAAGGAGGGGACCTTAGAGGTCGGAAGATGAGATGGATTTTGAATGATGAGGTGAGGGAAGAAGGCTAAAGACTGAAAGATCAAGGGTCATGATGTGAACGAGTTAAACTCCAGAGCCGAAGGTATGGGTACGACCGACCGGGCGGCACAGATGGAGGCGATCGTCGCAGAGCACGAGACTGCACTGCTGAGGTACGCGGCGCGTATTGTGAACAACTCCTGCGTGGCGCAGGATGTTGTTCAGAACGTCTTCATTAAGCTTTTCAGACGATGGGAGAAGGGACTTCAACCATCAGAACATCTGAAGGCATGGCTGTTCCGTGTTACGCACAACGAAGCAGTTGATCAGATCCGCAAGGAGTCGCGCCTCCGCGTTTTGCATACGAAACACAGCGAAGAGAGGAAGGCCAACGACTGTCCGGATGGGCGCCAATGTGCCTTCGGCGGCGAGGAACGTAAGGAACTCGTTCTCCAGTACCTGGGTAAGCTCCATCCGCGGGAACAGCAGGTGATCCTGCTGCGAATGGAACAGGGCCTCAGCTATAGAGAGATCAGCGAGGTGACGGGACGTAGCGAGGGGAATGTCGGAAATATTCTTCATCACGGCGTCCGGAAACTATCTCAGGCTCTCAAGCAAGCAGGCGTGGTGGCGTCATGAACTGTGAAATTTGCAGAAGCAGGCTGACGCTGTTTGCCCTGGGGGATCTTATCGGGGCGGATGCGGAAGAGATTCAAAAGCACCTCGAAAGCTGTGGTGAGTGCAGTACCGCGTACCCCGAGATCGAGTTAACGGTTGAGCTGTTGCGGCAGTCATTGACTTCCTTCAAGGAGGCCCCTGTACATCTATCCAGTGAGAACTGGAAGAGGATTATGGCGGCCGACAAGGGTCTTGCCGGGCGCTCTGTAAGGTGGGTGACGCAGGGGCATCCCCGCCTTGCAGTTGCCGCGGGCCTGATGCTGGTTGCCGGGATATCCTGGTTCCTCGTGTCGAGTATGCGTTACCAGCGCGAAGATGCTCCAAGGTATGCTCCGACCTCTGAATCGATCAGGGATTACGATGTAGAGATCCTGACAGGGCAACCGACGTATGAGGACGCCCCGCCTTCCGTGACGCCAGGCATAACAGTTTCCAGACCTTCGCCCCGCAAGTCCAAGGGTGCGGGTCGCTCCGCAGATGTTGCGCCCGGCGAGGATGATTTCTTTTTTGCCGTCGAAACCGCTTCGGGAGAAGGGGGTGAGACAGTGACCGCTCTCTTCTCTGACGGTGATGCAGTTGCTGAGACCGAACCGGTTCCCGAACCCGCGCGTCCCCCTTCTCCGGTTGCGGGGAAACGAATTTCAAGTGAGTCGAAGCGTGAAGGCGGTGTCACGCCGATAATTGCGAAGGGAACTGGTACGGAAAGGGGAGGTCTTGACCCCTCTGTCACCGTACCCACCGAGGAATCTCTGCAGCGCTTTGGCAAGGACAGAGCAGGAGCGAACTTCGGCGATTTATCAACCGTCAATGGCCCTGTTGTTGGGGAAGCGAAGTATGAGACTGTTAGTGAGTTCGGCATTAAGCAGGCAAAAGGCGCTACAGAATTGGCAGAGCCTGGACCTCCAGAGCCCATTGAACTCCCCGCCGCACCTGACAACGTTGATAGCATTGCTTCCGGAGGATTTGTTTCGTTCGCGGATGATGTGAAGGATGCAGAGCCATCGGATTACAATGGTACCCTTTCGAAGTCAGATAACAGGGATTTGAGGGGGACGACAAGGGGAGGCAAGCTGGAAGAACAGCGTGACAAACGGCGTGTCATGTCGAAGAATGGCGACAGCGGTGTCGTGAGTCTGGAAGATGACGAAACGGAAAGGTTCACACTTAGACAGAAGAAACTGCCTGGTGCCGGGGCCGCCCAGATCGTTCAGAGCGGGCTCGCCAACGAGACGCGTGTTTCCGCCCGGCGCCCTGAACAGGTTATGGTGCAGCAGGAAGCTACGGAGGACATCACATCTCAGCATGCCCCGGTTTCCCCACGACCGAAGCCGGATCCGGCTGATGCTCCAGTCCTTGGGCTCTCCCCCGTGGTTGATGAGAAGAAATCCGAAAGAGAAGAGGACGACGGATATGCGCGTTTTGAAGAACTAAGGGTTAACCCGTTCTATGGAGTGAGCGAGCGCTCGATGTCGACGTTCTCGATAGATGTCGATACGGCGTCCTACACTGTTGCCAGGAACTATCTGAACCGCGGAGTTCTGCCGCCGCGCGCGGCCGTTCGAACTGAGGAGTTCGTCAATTTCCTCGACTATGGGTACGAGGCGCCGCGTAAGGAGACTTTCAGGGTCTATACTGAATGTGCGCCGTCGAAATTCGGGCGCGGTCTGCACCTGCTGAAGGTCGGCGTTAAAGGACGACGGTTGGGCAGGGAAGAGCAGCGCGGGGCCGTGCTGACGGTTTTGATAGACACTTCGGGATCGATGGAGCAGCCCGACCGCATGGGGCTCGTGCGCAAGTCCGTTAAGATGTTGGTGGAGAGTCTTGGTGCTGACGACCTGGTTGCGCTGGTGCAATACGATTCGCATGCTCGCGTTGTCCTTGAGCACACGAAAGCCAAGAATCGCAAGAAGATCCTTGATGCCTTGAATGGTTTGCAGTGCGGCGGCTCCACGAACCTGGAAGAAGGAATGTCCCGGGCGTATACGCTGGCCGCCGGCAGCTTTAAGGGTGGAGCAGAGAATAGGGTTCTGGTGCTTTCTGATGGCGTTGCAAACCTTGGAAGTGTCGCCGCTGAGGACATCCTCGGAAAGGTGGCACAGTACAGGAAGCAGGGGATAACCTGCTCGGTCTTCGGCTTCGGTATGGGGACCTACGACGACAAGATGCTGGAGTCGCTGGCCGACAAAGGCAATGGCGCTTACGCATTTGTGGATTCGGAGGACGAAGCGCGCCGCCTGCTGGTGGAAGATCTTGGAGCCACGCTCCACACGATAGCCTCTGACGTTAAGATCCAGGTGGAATTCAATCCCAAGCGCGTGAAGCGTTATCGACAACTGGGCTACGAGAACCGCCAGCTTCGGCGGGAAGATTTTCGGAACGACATGGTCGATGCAGGGGAAGTTGGATCAGGGCAGTCGGTGACGGCGCTCTACGAAGTAGAGTTGATGGAAGGCGAGAAGCCGGACCGGGTGGATGATCTGGCAACGATACGGGTGAGATACATGCGGATCGACACGGGTGATGTTGAAGAGACGAGCCATGCGGTTGCAGTTGCATCTGTTGCATCGCGGTTCGACGATATGCCTGCACGCTACAGGCTGGCTGCCGGGGTTGCAGAATTCTCTGAGATACTGCGGGGCAGCACGCATGCGGCGGGCAGTGAGTTGGAACAGGTTGCCGGCGTGCTCCGGCCTGTTGCGATGGAATTGAACCTGGATAAAAGGGTTCAGGAACTGCTCAGATTGGTGGAGTCCGCGAAGGGGATGTCGAGGGCGGGGGAGTAGAAGGGGAGGGGATGGGATCAACGTCCAACGTCCAACGCCCAACATCCAACGCCCAAGTTAGAGTTGAGCATTCTGTCCGTTTCAGAAAAGAGAATGCCCAATTCTTGGATGGGCGTTGGACGTTGGGCGTTGAACCCTCCCTGACTTCGCTACAGCGCTTCGCGTGATGCCTTTGTTTTGCGGAGGAGGAACCACTCCGCTGACGTTGTCCCGTACCGCTCTCCGCTTTCGGCTGCGGCATTGACGAATGCCTCAACGGTTTCAACGGAATGTCCGCTGTAAAGTTTCGGGAGGAGTTTTAGAGCAGTTCCCATGGTTCGGATCCCTGCACGATCTACGAGTGTCGTCACGCTTTTCAGGAGGGATTCCGCTTTTTCTGCCGGCAAGTTGCTGACTGTTTTCTCCAGGGATCTAAGCGAGGAATAGGCACTGGAGGGGCTGTGCTCACTGGCGACAACCGCGAGATTCAGAGCGATTGCGCCTGATCCCGCTTTCAGTGCGTCGCATTTCTTGCAGAGCTTGGCCGCTGCCGGAAGGAGTCTGCAAGCATCATTGCTCTCGAGCATCATTTCCAGTGTGACGGCTTTCTTCAGGCGATCTATCAATTCCGGGCTTCCTGCTGTAAGGGCGGTGTAGCTCAGGCGTGATGCTGCCTGTAATATCACGGCGTCGGTATCTGAATAGGCTGACAGAGTTTCCAGGTACTTCTCTGCATGATCCGTCGGCTCAAGAGAAATCAGTGCCTCGACAATTTCGTTCAGGCCGGCGGGTTTGATGTCCGCAAGGAACCGTGCCACGGAGGGAAGGGCCTCAACAACAGCCGGCCGCAGGGCCTCCGGTACACGCGCGAGCAATTCCACGAATCCATCAAACATGAGTTGGCACGAAGGCCGGGATGGAATTCCGCCTTCAAGAGCTTTGCGCCAGCCTGCGAAGGACTGGGCTTTCCCGAGCCCGGGCAGGCCCAACAACGATTGGGCTGCGGCCTCGAGCCTGGCCTCCTTTACTGAAAGTTCCTGCCATAGAACGAACTCTGCAATTGCCGCCGCCTCTTTCAGTATGGCTTCCCGTTCTTCGGGCGGGATTTCGAGGTCTTCCATGTAAACAAGGAGCCGGTAGATGCGGGAGCGCCCGGTCGCCATTTCATCAAGATGCTGTCGCAAAGTCTCATTCATAGTTCAGTCCGTTTAGCAGGTGGATTCTCTACCGTGGTTTGGTTTGCATATTCGCACAAGACGTTAAGCTAGGCAAAGGTTTTGATGTTGGCCACTTATCTGCATCGCGGGAGTGAGTGCTACGCACGAACGCCGCCGGGTACTCGCAATTCACTCGCTTGGTCCACCTCATAGCGGTGGACCTACTTTCTTTCCCGGTACGTCCACCGCTATGAGGTGGACGATCTTTGTGTGCCTGATCTCATGCCGTGGCGGGTCCTCTCCTCACGTTCAGAAGATGCTTCCGCGAAAAAACATTGAAGGTGGTGCCATCCACGGACGTCTTTGAACAATGAAGGGACGGGCATGTCGGGGATGTGCTGCGTGATGGCCGCGATGAGCCTTCCAGCTAACCCGTTGAGGTGATCCACAATGATTGAGCGCAAACAGCACGAGATTGCACCGGACCTTCCCGCGTCCTTCACCTGGGATGCGGAATCCCTGTGGGAAAGGACCGCCTGGCGCATCCAGGTGCCGGACCCGGTACTGCACGCGTTCCGCCAGGCCGTGGAAGGCCTCGTGCTGGATGACGGCTTTCTCGAGAGCTACGCCCATGGCGCGCTCAGCATTCCCGGTCT
>PVBE010878020.1_pt1 | contig 20904 bp, 15 predicted proteins | sample 1631181 | NCBI WGS metagenome assembly PVBE01 (sample SAMN08397723, study PRJNA350692) | Marine metagenome, whole genome shotgun sequencing project. | isolation source: water | place: Pacific Ocean | collected 2012-04 | reverse complement strand
GTCGAAGTAGAAGTTGAAAAAGTCGTCGAAGTAGAAAAACCAACAGAAGATGCAATAGGTTTCGTTGATATTGCAGCTGGTGACCCTATACACCTAGCCTTTATGTTGCCTACCACTGGTGGCGCAGCAGTATATGGAACAGCAGCTAGTAATGCAATGGAAATAGCTGTGAAAGAACGTGGCCAGATACATGGTCATGACATCGCTATAACTGGTGAGGACTCACAGTGTAGTGCTGAAGGTGGACAAACTGCTGCCCAGAAAGTGGCAGCTGACCCAAGTATATTGGGTGTGATAGGTACCACCTGTTCTGGAGCTATGACAGCAGCTATGTCTGCTATCAGTAGCGCTGGTTTGTCAATAATATCACCGAGCAACACATCTCCAGCCTTAACCAACCCAAGTGAAACTTGGCAACCTGGTTACTTCCGTACTGCCCATAATGATACATTCCAGGGTCGTATGGCAGCTCAGTTTGCAATCAATGAACTTGGTGCGACTACAGCTGCGGCCATACATGATGGTGATCCTTATACACAAGGATTAGCTCAAGTATTTGTCGATGTGTTTGCAGAACTAGGTGGCACAGTAACTGCGTTCGAGGCAGTCAATAAGGGCGATACTGATATGCGCCCAGTGCTTACTACAGTAGCAGCTGATGCGCCCGATGTAATGTTCTTCCCCATCTTCCAACCAGAAGGTGATTTCATCGCGGCACAATCAGCAGAGGTTCCTGGTTTAGAGAATACAACTCTCTTTGGAGCTGATGGCTTACTTGTAGCTCCATTCCCACCCTCTGCAGGTGACGCCTCCCTTGGTATGTATCTGTCAGGCCCATATCTACAAGGTGCCGCAGCGGACGCTTATCAGGCTAAATACTTAGATCATGCTGGAGAACCACCTCCAGGACCATTCGGCGAACATGCCTATGATGGTACCCATATTCTCATGGACGCCATTGAACAGGTAGCACTTGTTAACGCCGACGGTTCACTTAGAGTTGGTCGCCAAGCACTCCGTGATGCAATTACAGCTACACGTAACTTTGCCGGAATTACAGGTAAACTCAGCTGTGCTGACAAAGGCACAGACAAGGGTGACTGCGCTACTGGCGAAGCACTAGCTGTATTCCAAATCACTGGTGAAGATGTTGCTTCTGAAGATGCATTTCCACCCAATGTTGTCTGGACACCCTCCAGCGGTACTGAATCGGTTACATCTGCGCGAGACTCAGTTCGTCTCGGCATGAATCAGGAGCTAGAGTTCTTGAACGTCATGTACACGCAGGGTGGTAACTCGCTTGAGGCTTCAAAGACATCTCAGCGTGGTTTGTTGTTCTCTGACCAACCTGGAGCATGGGTCGGTGAATTGGCACTAGAGGTGCCTTCTGTGGACAACGGACTGGTAGCTGCTGATGGTAGTTCCGTTACTTATAACCTGAGGGAAGGAATCAAATTCCATGACGGTAGTGATGTAACTTCTGCCGATGTTAAGGCAACCTGGGATGCCATCATGAACCCAGACAATACCCCGATCACTAGAATGGGTTATGACAAAATCGGTTCAATTGACACACCTGATGACTATACAGTTGTGATCAATTTTGCTGAGCCTTTCCCAGCCTGGAAGATTCTCTTTGACTTTATCTTCCCTTCGGAAGTAATCGAAGCGAACTCCCCAGGTCTTGATGAATCTGAAGCCATGCGACAACCAATTGGCTTTGGCCCTTACAGCATCAAGAAGTGGAGAACTGGTGAGTATATCGAATATGAGGCCAATCCTAATTACTGGCGTGGAGCGCCAGCAGTAGAACGCTTCTTTATCGAGATATTCCCAAGTACTGAGGCTTTGTTAGCCGCGCTTGAAACGGGCGAGACTGACATTGCTTGGGGTTTACGCTCTGCTAATATCCCGAAACTCGAAGAGCTTGGAAAGACCGTTGGTGTCAACCTTATTCAGACGGTACCAGCTGGTGGAGAGCGTTATGTAATGAATGCAGATGCCTCTCAAGCACCTCTCTTCGCAGATAGGAACGTACGTCTTGCTTTACAGCATGCTGTCGATCAAGACTCAATCATCGAAGACCTCCTAGGTGGTTGGGCTGCAGTCAATCCTGGCACCGAGTGGTTCGGTACGCCATGGGCAGCTCCTCTAGAACGTTATGCTTATGATCCAGATAAGTCCAAACAAATACTGGCAGACGCAGGCTGGTCTGATAGCGATGGTGATGGTTATGTCGACAAGGATGGTGAAACACTAGAGTTCAGGCACACCACTACAGCTGGTGTGTTGCAAAGGGAGCAGGTACAGCTCTTGGTACAACAGATGTTCAAAGATGTTGGTGTAAAGATGAACATTGAGAACGGACGTAGTGCTGAGCTGTTCGGTACCTATGACATGAATGGTACTTGGTCACATGGTACTTACGAGATGGCTGGTTGGTCGCACGGACTACGCGCGCCCGATCCTGAGATCTCTAACCGTTTCCTCTGCAGTGAGATAGCCGGACCGGACAACACAACTGGTGCTCAGTGGAATCGCTACTGCAATCCTGCAGTGGACGAACTACTCCTAGCTGCCGGTTCTGAGTTCGATGACGCCAAGAAGACTGAACTACTTCACAAAGCACAACAGATTATGCATGATGATGCCTATCGCATATTCCTCTTTGCTTCGGGAAGGAACTTCGGTGTAGCCAAGGGTTTAGAGAACTTCCACCTTGGTCGTTGGTACAGTTGGTATGGCAACATGCACAACTGGTACTGGAGTGAATAGTAATAATTTACTCCTAAGTTAAAGACATAGTCTGTATATCTAATAATCCTTAGTTATACAGAGAAACAAACACAGCCACGGATAGTAATAATATCCGTGGCTGTGTTTTTAATAGATTATTTAATCAACTATTTGACCATGCATTAATCAGCAGCAAATACCTAGTACATAATCAAAAAACACGTATAATACCCGTCGCGATTTTAATATGAGCAGACAGAAGATAAGAATGTCATCTAAAAACATATTTCTCGGCACCAACATCTTAGGCGGACTATTCGTGCTTGGTGGATATGTTTTAGGACTTTCTTTTTACCCTGAATATAACGAAGCTTTGTGGGGTGGAGTTAAAGGACCACTTAGAAGTATATTCGCCATATCAATACTACCTGCAGTAGTTGGTTACCTAACATTCTGTTACGTGACTATGTTCAAGAATGGCGCCGAAGCAATCAACAGAAACTCGGTCATAGGCCAACACCCTGTTTCAGTTCTATCTGCAATATTCCTAGCATCTGCAGCGGGCTGGATGCCTACGTTGATTGCATATATACATACTAGTGAAAGTTACTGGTGGGTCATAAGTGTGTCATCGTTGTGGATTACTGCACTTTCTCTTCTTACCTTGACAATAATTGCTGCTACTACATCGACATCTGAGATATCACAAGCAAGCAAGAATGCTGCCGTAATAGGGCTAGCTTACATAACATTCCACTGCCTAGTAATTGATGCTATAGTCTGGGTGTCTATGTACCAATGATTGTTAGGGTAACTCACTAAACTTCCTTATATGTTAGCATCGATCATATATGTACAATCATTTCATAGAATTATGAAAACCAACCCAAACTTTACTCTACATCATAAACCCGCCATCATTTAACTCAAAAAACCAAAAAATGCAACTCAACATAAATGACAAACTCTACAATATTGATCGAGTAGACAGTAACCGAAAACTTCTGTGGATACTTAGAGATCAACTGGGGTTAATAGGAACGCGCTATGGTTGTGGTGCTGGCTTCTGTGGTGCTTGTACTGTACATATTAATGGGCAACCTACTCGCAGCTGTATAACTCCAGTAAGCGCTATAGCCCCAGATGTGAGGATTCGTACGGTAGAAGGACTAGCAGAAAACGGTAGTTTACATCCTGTACAACAAGCATTTATTGAATTACAAGTCCCGCAATGTGGGTGGTGTATGTCTGGCCAGATGATGTCAGCTACAGCACTACTTGAACAATCCCCTAATCCTTCTCGAGAAGATATTAGAGCTGCTATGAAAAACAACTACTGTAGGTGTGGTTGTTACCACAGAATCGCTCTAGCAGTTGAACGAGCAGCCAAGTTGATGCCATGACTAAGACCTGGAGACTGACACGGCGCAAGTTTCTTATCGGACTCGGAACCTTAACTGGTGGAGTAGCAGTCGGTCTTCCACTTGGGTTGCCATACTTAAGACGACAAGCCTTCAGATTTCTGTCACAGGGAGGACCACCCTCTGGCAACATTGATGGAGAACCTCAGTTGTGGTTTGAATTTACAGACCAGAATTTACTTAACATAAATGTCACCAAAGTGGAAATGGGACAAGGAGCCCACACTGCTTTAGGGCAACTAGCAGCGGAAGAATTAGAAGTCCCCTGGGAAAATGTACGTGTCTTTCAAGCCGGTACACTTTTGGGACCAATAGATAGTTTTGGTACTGGTGGCAGTTCAAGTGTAAGTGGACTCTTCACACCTTTAAGACAACTAGCTGCAAATTATCGATTTATGCTCACACAAGCCGCTGAAGAACATCTAAATAATACAGTCACCCTAAACAAAGGTGTATTTGTAGACCCAGACGGCAATGAGATTACCCTTAGTGCCGCATCTCGCTTAGAACGAGAGTGGGTAGCACCTGAAACGGATGCTCCACTAAAATCTATAAATGACTTCAAATTGATAGGGAAATCAGTACCTCGAGTCGACATAGTGTCTAAACTAACTGCACAACCTATGTACAGTTATGACATGACATCGGCCAACAATACAACATATTATGGTATAGTAGCCAGACCACCAGTAGTTGGTGCTCAAATGCAAGACGTAGATGCGAATAAAGCAAAAAGTCTTGAAAGGATCATATCAATTGTTTTACAGGATAATTTCGTGGGTGTTGTAGCCGAAGATCGTGAAACCGCTATAGACGCTATCAGAGCAATCAACATAAATTGGAAATTACCAAGACTCATAGAAAATACCGATATTGACCTACTACTAGATCCGGACTCTAATAATGCGGTTGAACTAAAACGTGTTGGCGATTCTTCATCCGCACTAGAAGGCTCTAATACAATTAGTGCTGAATACAGTACACCTCTAGCTGCAACGGCACCTTTGGAACCCCAATCATCTTTAGCTGAGTTAGGTGATGATGGAATCATGTACGTTCGTACTCCAACACAATTTCCTAATCAAACTACTTCAGCAGTAGCTGAAGCTATAGGATTCGATGAAGACAAAGTAGATGTTACTCCCACTTATCTTGGTGGCGGTTTTGGAAGGCGCCAAAGAGCTGAAAGTGCCGTCGAAGCCGCAATTCTTGCAATAGAAAGTGGCCTTCCCGTACATATTGGCTGGACTCGTTCAGATGAATTCTTGTTTGACCGCTTTAGGCCTCCAACCAAGCATAAACTAAGAGGTATTTTGAATACCCAAGGCACAATAGAAGCATTAGAACACAGACAATCCAGTGGAGATGTTTTGTTCTCAGAATTACCTGAAATTGCCGGCTCAATAGCTGGTTCTGATTTCGGTGCTACCAGAGGTATCGATGTCACATACAATATCCCTAATCTAAAACTATATGCCCACCGCGCAAAACTACCAATCGCCACATCTGCCTGGCGCGGTCTTGGGCTACTGGCTAACACATTTGCAAACGAAAGCTTTGTCGATGAATTAGCATTTCATGCCAACCAAGACCCTTTGCAATTCCGATTAGATCATTTAAATGGTGAAACAGGATCACTAGTGAGAAACGCACTGTTACATGTAGCCAAAATGTCCAAATGGGAAGAATTACAACAATCCACTAAAGAAGGCTCAGGTATGGGAATTGCTTGCTGTGTAGATTACGGTACCATTGTTGCTCAAGTTGTCCAGGTTGAAATAAATAAAGATACTATATCAGTACCAAGAGTATGGTCTGTTATGGATTCAGGGCTAGTTGTTAATCCAAATGGAGCCAAAAATCAAGTAGAAGGTAATATCATTTGGGGACTTGGATCAGCCCTTAAAGAGGAAATAACATTCAAGAAGGGAATACCATCCGCCAAAAACTTTGGTGACTATCAATTGCTTAGAATTGACGAAAGTCCAGAGATCTTCGTAGACTTATTACCTAGCGATCGCCCACCCCAGGGTGTAGGCGAACCAGCTATTGGACCAATTCCTGCCGCCCTAGCAAACGCAATTTTTGCAGCTACGGGTAAAAGAATTCGCAAACTACCGTTGACAATATGACTTCATCTAGCAGACCTACTAATAACAATGTAAGTAGTGTCGTAATAAATGGAACTATATTATCAGCTATCCTGACTGCAATCATTGCGGTAACAGCTGTCCGCCTTACTGGCTTTGAGATTGTGGGAAACACAGTTGCATTCGCCTATCCATGGCGACTAGTCGATCCTAGCGTCATATCACAGTTGACTGCTTGGACAGGATACGTGCTGCACAACATTTTTGTCTGGGCTATCATATATATGGTGCGCAGGAACAAACCAAAATTTCGTCCTGAACTCCGCTGGTATAACTGGGCTTTACTAATTGGCAATCTGATATTCGTTGGGTTACATATTTTGCAGACCCAGGTATATTACGATGGCCTAGCTCAAGATGTCCCTGAAATCACAGCTTTAGGTTCAGTAGCACTTATGCTAATGATAGTGCTAGCATTGGAAGCACCACGCAGAGGACTATTCTTTGGTAAAAAAATACGCTTTGATCGTCGATTTATCAAGTTGATTAGAGAGTACCATGGTTACCTATTTTCATGGGCAATTATCTATACCTTCTGGTATCACCCTACCGAAGGAACGATAGGGCATCTTGCCGGTTTCTTCTATATGTTTATGTTGTTTGGTCAGTCAATCCTGATCTTTAACCGTGCACATGTGAACCGATGGTGGACTCTAACATTAGAGATATTAGTAATACCGCATGGAGTGCTCGTGGCAATAAATCAAGCTGGAAGCGCCTGGAGAATGTTTGGGTTTGGATTCGGAGCAGTTTTTATCATGACCCAAATGTATGGTCTAGGACTAAGCGCGCGAATGCGCACTCTTATTACATCAGGATATATACTGGCTTTGTTGGTTTCCTACGGCTCTGCTGAACGGATCGGGACAATCCATGAAATTATACGCATTCCCATACTTGATTACCTGGTAGTGGCAATTCTGTATTTCATCTGGCTCGGTATTGCCAAAATAATCAGTCTCCTGAGTCTCAAGCCAGCATAAGCATATTCGATTTGAAGTAAAGCTCTTAAGGCAAGATGGCCATTTGTTGTTCAATAGGCTGGTCTAGGAAGGCATCAAATTCGTCGTAGAATTCATCCATGGTCAAACCAAATACATCCCTGAAAGTTGCTTCCCAACCATCATACGACAATCGAGGAAAGTAATCAAACAAAAACTCATCAACACCGGATCGATTTACTAGCCACGCTGCAGCCCATGTACCAGTTTCATAGTAAAGTTGCCCGCCACAATCACAGAGTTCTCTTACTTTAGCCTGACCGTCTCTAGTCTCAACATCGCGTAAGCTCAAACCCCAGCGACTCCTTACATCCCTAGCACTAAGTAAATTTTCTTTCATATTAGCTCGATAATCAGCTCAACCCTTTTGTCCGGCAAAGTACTGAGCAAAAAACTCAGCAGATCCTTCTTCCAGCCACACCATACCATGATTATAAACTCGTATACGCCCATTCTCATCCGAATCCAGTTCATTAGGCCATACTGTTTGTGCATTTTGAAAGACATGTACATATTCATGCAAAACAGTTATTGGCAGACGTCCTTCAGCACCGTCAACGTCTGCGCCACTATACAATACTGACTGTAGCCCTACTGGATGAAGAGGTGCCGGCGGATTATGAGCAGCACCGCAGCAATCATAATTACTAAAAGTGGTTCCAATATTTTCGATACATCCTTCTAAGGTAGGCTCACCAGGGGGTTCATGCCCAAACCCATCAAGGCCATTTAAATGGTAAACACTGCAAATTTGTTCCGCCAAAACAAAGGAGTCCGGATCATTTATTCCAACTAGGACATTATAAACTGGTCCCCATGATCCTAATAGCTCCACACCATAATCAAGAGCTTCTTCTACTTGACGAACTACTGACTGGTCCATGGATTCTCCAGATAACACAACTGGAGCATACTCTGTCCTGTTAGTTTCGATTAAGCAATCTATTAAAGTCTCAGTCATTTGAATATTGTGTGATTCAATATCTGTGCTAATACATATTGTTTCTTGATAGATAGGCATATTATGTTCAGACTCTACAACACCACTATTTTGAATAGGTGTATTATCCTTCGTCTCCGATAGAGACTCTTCTACAGCAACACTATTTGTATATGTCGCACTAGGTACATATATGCCATCAGGTATTATCGTGGGTAGTTTAAAGTCATAATCATTTAACAAACTATGGGCCAAAGGATCAATCTGAGCCAATTGATCACGATTACATACACTCCATTCATCTTCGCTTCTCCGACACTTATCAGTAAGTACAGGGTTAAGCGCATCCAAGTTAGCCATCAATATCCAGTAGAAGTACTCGTGTGCCTGACAGACGTAATCGCAAGTCTCATCATAATACGTGTACCAAGCATCGTCAGGATACTGATCTGGAATCGAGAAGAACCGCCCTCCGCGAGCCGCGTCCATGGCATCAGTTAGTATTGAGGAGAAGGACACGTCAGTACCAAAATAGTCAGGATACGACGCGTACCAACCAACCGAAACGACATGCCAGATCTCCTCGAGATTTGTATCCCAGGTCCCAGAGGTCTGAATGCCACCCAGGGCCCACTCGTCTTCATCGTAATACATACTGGCAGCCATCCCCGTGTTATCTTGGCAATAGGTGCCTTTTACGTTCTCCCAAAACGCCTCCCAGGTTGCCATAGTCCACACGGGTACAACGAAGTTATGGCTGACAAGATGTTCAAGAACCGTAGAGTCATCTGGAACACCATCAGCGTCATTGTCGATATACTGAGCGAGCACATTTGCAGAGTGGGTGACGAGCTCTAGAGGAGCAGAAGCCGGAGCTACAACGTACACACCGAATACATCAATGAATACGCTAAAAACATCGTTCAGGCAAGATATCTGCGGGTGCTCTGATAACAAATCTAGGTTTGGTATATTCCAGGTTTTGTTTCCAGTCACACTGCTCTCTACCACCGACACATCATCATTCACATCCGATGTTTCAATCTTACTACCAGAATCAGTGACACTGACCGCATCCTGATTTTGAACATTGGTAAGTCTGACGGAAGAGATAATTTTTTCTAGTATTCTTAACTCAATGTCTATGGATTCTTGATCTGATACAATCATTTCCCAGTGTATAAGTCCATATTCAGGATAAGCTACAAGAAATCTCACAATATTTTCACTCGGACCATCCTTAAAAGAGCCTATGCTCATATACCTGTCTGGATCACTATACTGTGTACGCGAGACTTCAACATAGTTGTCATCCATATCAAACATATCCTTAGCAACTTGGTCAAGTTCATCTGCAGGCACACTGATGTCTTGAAATACAATATGACCGAAGGGACCTTCAAGTACAATCATATTTTCTCCATCAATTGTTTTCCAAATTGATGGATATGAGAAAGTGATACCACTACGATTATCCTCAAATATTTTCCAATTTTCATCTTCTGGAATCTGTACAGCCTTTTCATCTTCTGGAATTTGCACAGATTCAGAGTTTTTTGGAATATTTGTATCACTCTCACTTGCATTACAAGTTGTAAGAAGTACGATAAAGATAGTCAATAATAAAGACCGTAACAATAGTAGCAATAGTTTCATAATTGAATTATAACAACTATGAATAACCGGTTTGGAAGTTATCCAACCGTCTTATATGATAAGATTCCATTACAACAGATAAGATAATCAGTCCACAAGAGATTACAGTAATAGGCATCGAAAATCATGAACAATAGCATCGTAACTTTGGGAGACCCGGTGGCCGATCTAATAGTACCTGTATCTCATCTTCCTATCCAAGCTCAGGAACATCAATCAGCAGAAGATATCATCCTAGAAGCTGGAGGTACAGGTAATTTTCTAATCATAGCAGCGCGATTAGGTCTCAATCCAACAGTGCTTGGAGCTGTAGGCCAAGATTACTATGGCAAGCGTATACTTGAAATTCTACGTGGCGAGAACGTAAATATAGAACATATAGTTAGTGAAACAGGCAGCACAACATCAATCTCAATTGGTCTCGTATCTGAGGGTGATGATCATGTATTCTTGTGGAAAAGACCAACTGGGCCAAGTGTTTCCTATCAATCCAACTGGTTCGACATAATCAGCAATTCAGATGCGCTTTTCACTGCTGGTCATGCCTTAGATCCTGGAGCTTTGTTTGGGCCTGAAACTGTTCTAAACTGTCTAGAGATTGGTAGACAGAAGAAAATACCTATATTTTTCGATTTGGGTCCATCGGCATTTATATCAGACAGATCATATATTGAACAAACAATCACTTATGTAGATGTGATATTGGCTACTCAAGAAGAAGCTACTCGCTGGTTGGAAATCAGCGATCCTATTGCAGCTGCACACAAATTTCTCGATATGGGATTAACTGAAGTAATAATCAAACTAGGTCCAGATGGATGCTTGCTTGTCAATCAAAAAGAACAAGTACAAATACCAGCATATAAAGTGAAGATGAGAAATGCAGCTGCTGCGGGCGATGCTTTTGCAGCTGGATGTGTGTTCGGCTTCTTATCTAGTTACACTCTTAAACAAATTGGTCAACTTGCTAATGCCATTGGCGCGGCATCAGTCTCTAAATTGGGTACTGGCACAAGATTGCCGCAGCGAAACGAAATAATTGAAATGCTTACATCAGAAAAGCATCCAATCACTGACGACTCTGATGCTAATAATTGATCTTTAGGTCTCAGTATTTAGACTAAAATTGATCCCGGAGTTAGTTAACACTTGCAGTATTTCTTCTGTGCTTGGGGCATGCACACCAGCACCTAATTTTTGCACGCAAGCAGCACCAGTTCCATTGGCTAGTGTTACCATTTCCTCAAAGGAATATCCATGCAAATATGTGAATGCTACAGATGCTAACAAACTATCCCCCGCACCTGTAGTATCACGGACTGTCACATTAAAACCAGATTGTCTAACAATCTCGGCACTAGAGCGACCAACAATTCCTTCCGGTCCCAGTTTGAGTAGAACTATATCAGGACCCATATCGCTAATAATTCTAGTCATTTCATCCGGGTTAGCTTTGACTTGAGTCAAATGCTCAGCTTCTTCATATGTCAGTAAAACAACTTTACTGCTAGATATTATCGCTTTTGTCCAACTTCTGGGTATGTTTAAAATCTCAGGCCCTGGATCAAAAAATACAGATACATCCGCATCATTGGCTACCTCAATAGCTGCCTCATTAACCTCAGGGCCCATAGCTTTATAACTCCAGCCATCTAGCAGCAATATACCAGCATCCATTATGATTTCTGACCACTCCCTAGAAAAGACCGATGGTCCACTATTCCTGCTTTTAGATGCTCCAAGAAACACATGTTGCCCGTCAGGAGTTGTTGGAACAATCGTAACTGATGTAGGATAATCTTGACTTATAATCATCTGACTAACGTCGACGCCTTCTACTGTAAGACTACTTGTCCACAGTGACCCCATCGGATCATTACCTAAATTGCCTAAGGCTGTCATTTGCAAACCCAGGCGAGCTCCACAGAACAAAGTCGTAGCATTGCCACCTGGTGTAATCACTACTTGATCGACAGTACTCTGATGTTTACCTGAATGAATGGGGAACGATGCTATAGGTACTGATATATCTATTACCGCATTAGACACGAAAACTACATTATTATTCATAGACCGGACAAACTTGGATTAATCTTCAATGCTACATCATGATATGCTTGGGCTGTTGCTTCCAGATCTAAGTTGTTGACTCGGTCAATAGTTTGGAGCATGGCACTTGACATCGAATCAACTCCGCTATAGGCCCCACAAATAGCACCCGCGATTGCAGCGAGGGTATCACAATCGCCCCCACCCCACGTACTCATTCGAATCGCCTGCATTGGATCACCATTTGCCATGACCACATAAGCAATGGCTGCCGGAACAGTTTCATGTGTCAACATACTAGTACCTACAAAATCATAAATATCCTTTAGCTTGTCTTCATCTGATTTGTCATTGCTCACCAGATCAACTGCCCACTCAATACGCCTAGAAATTGAAGGTGTTTGGTAATATTTTACACCTACCTCCTCCCCTAAATCAGCCCCTTTCATAGCGGCTCTAACAATGTCTTCCAATCCAGACTCTGGATTGGAAGCAGAAGCTGTTGCACAAGCTATAGATGCTGCACCTGAAGTAGCAGTACTAGTCCCATGAGTTGGTAGTGCAGAAATGATCGCATATTCAGCGACCCTATCCATATCCGGATAACCTAAGAAGGCTATCGGAGCTACACGCATTGAAGAACCATTTGTTGTACCATAGCTACCTGTTACCTGGGGGTCTCCTCCATCCATTAATGACCTAATAGCACGCTGAGTGCTTGGTCCAACCCAAGGCAAATTAAAACCATCTGTTTCCTCTATCCAATTCACAAGACTATCTGCTACACCTTGTATAGTAAGATCACCACACTTGATAACTGAAGATACTATCGCAAGCATAGCCATAGTGTCATCTGTTATTTCACCACGCTCCATTCCTGCATGAACCGTAGGATCTTCAGGAGCCTCTTTAGGCTTGGTAAGATCCCGTGGCATATCACCCCACATAGCCTTGTTAGCAGCCATGCTAAATTGGCCGATTATTCCATATGCGTCACCCAGAGCCAGCGCAGCTATACAACCATGTATACGAGCAATCAAAGAAATATTAACCATAATAATCATCCATTTTCCTATTCACCCAATCCAAAAAATCATCTAAAATAAGCCATTACTTATATTACGAACAATTATCTATCAATTCTGATACTGTAACAAGTCCGTATGACACGCATTAGCTTATACTAGATCCTATGCCAGCTAACCACAATACAAGGAGCGCTCTTATGAACTCAAAATCTGCCTATGATACCAAGACCATCTGGCGCCAAGATAGGGACCATTGTATCCACCCCTGGACCGATTTTTCTACCTTTAAAAAAGAAGGGTCCATGATAATGTCAAACTCTGATGGAGCATATGTATTTGACTCTGAAGGCAACAAATATATCGATGGGATAGGCGGTTTGTGGTGCGTAAATATTGGTTATGGGAACAAGGAGATGGCAGAAGCAATAGCTGATCAGGTGCAAGAAATCCCTTATTATCTTAATTTTGGTGCTCATACTACACCACCAGCCGCAGAATTAGCAGCAAAATTAGCCACTCTCACACCCGGTACATTAGACAAGGTTTTCTTTGGAACTGGTGGATCACTTGCCAATGACACTGCAGTACGGATCATACATTTCTATTTCAATAGACTAGGTCAGCACAACAAGAAAAAAATAATTGCTCGTACAGATGCGTATCATGGTAGCACCTACCTCGCTATGTCAATGACTGGTGTAACTTTTAATCACCAAGGTTTTGATTTAGCTCCTGATCTAGTTCATCATATTCCAGCTCCACATACTTACAGACGACCAGCAGGTATGACCGAATCGGAGTTCTGCGATGCTAAAGTGCAAGACCTAGAGGACAAGATAATAGAATTAGGTCCGGAGAATGTAGCTTGTTTCATTGCAGAACCAATTATGGGTGCTGGGGGCGTTATAGTCCCACCTGATGGGTATCACAAACGAACAAAAGAAGTTTGTGAAAATTATGAAGTACTATACATCTCAGATGAAGTAATAACCGGTTTTGGTCGTTTAGGACATTTCTTTGCATCTGAACCAGTGTTTGACTTTGTGCCGGATGTAATCACATGCGCAAAAGGTATTTCATCCGGGTATCTACCGCTTTCAGCTACTATTCTATCTGAAAATATTTACGATGTGATTAGCGTACCCCAAAATGAAGGGGCACTCTTTACACACGGATTCACATATTCTGGACACCCTGTTAGCTGTGTGGCTGGTCTAAAAAATATAGAGATAATGGAAAGAGATGGAATATGTGAACACGTACGGAAAGTTGGGCCATATTTTGAAGAACAACTCAATACATTGTTAGAACATCCAATTGTAGGAGACGTTCGCGGCAGCCATTTTATGTTGTGTATAGAGATCGTAGCAAACAAAGAAACAAAAACTCTTCTGCCAGAACACCTTGATATAGCTAAGCTCATTGCACAACAGTGCCAATCTCGTGGGCTTTTCGTACGACCTATACGCAATCTAGTTGTCTTATCACCGCCACTAATACTTACAAAACAACAGATAGATACTGTTGTATCCATCCTTCATGAAAGCTTCACAGAAATAATAACAACGTTGAGTCGAGAAGGTATTACTATAAACTAGCTGTATAACAGCTGATCTAAATAACTCCTATTTTCTCTAACAACCTTGTAGGTGTCATCGGAAGTTGATCTATACGCTTACCTAAGGCCTGCTGGATTGCATTAGCTATGGCCGGTGCAGGTGAGATAATCGGAGTTTCACCAACACCTCTAGCACCATACGGATTGCTAGGAAAGGGTTTCTCTATGATCACTGCCTCGACACTAGGAACATCCAATGATGTTGGCAACTTATAATCCAGCAAATTTGCGTTCAGAACATGGCCAAGTTCATCGTACTGATAACCTTCATAAAGGGCCCAACCAATACCTTGTACTACACCACCCTGCATCTGTCCCTCCACATGACCTGGATGGATAGCCTTGCCAGCATTTTGTATTGCAGTACATCGCAATACCTTGACCTGTCCAGTTTCAGGATCAACTTCCACGTCGACGATAGTGCCTCCTCCTGCACCAGCCCAATTTTCAACATTGACATTACCATGACCGTTAATTTGCCCCGACAGTTTAGCAGCCAAATCGGCGAATGTTATACTTTCTGAGTTACTTTCAGTAGTACCAAATACGCCCTGACTATAGATAACACTATCTAGAGAAACATTCCACATATCCGCAACTTCCACTTTTAATTTCGCAAGCACATCACGTGCAGCTTCAACTGCAGCCAAACCAGTAGCCATTGTAGTACGACTACCAGCAGATGTATCTGTATAACTAATAGAGTCAGTGTCAACCATAGAGGATTTCACGTTATCAAATGGTATCTCTAACACATCTGCAGCCTGCATTGCAACAGTGGTACGACTTCCAGTCAAGTCAACTGATCCCGATATAAGATTGACTGTACCATCACTATTCACATTAATTTCAACACTCGAGCGGGCACCCCAATTATCCCAAAACCCGATAGCTACACCACGCCCTTGATTAGGACCTTCTATTGGTTCATTATAGTGCGGATGATCCTCAATAACACCCAATATCTCCTTGATTGCTATACTTTTATGCAGACTACCATCCAGACGGACAGTCCCCTCACTGGCGGCATTTTTCATCCGAAACTCAACTCCATCCATACCTAAATTTTGTGCAACCTCATCAATGATTTGCTCACATGCGAAAGCCGATTGCGGTGCTCCTGGGGCACGATAAGCAGCGACTCTTGGTTTGTTAACTAGTACATCGTAACCATCTATTTGACCATTTGGTATATCATAAGCTGCGAACATAGCCATTGCTCCTGGATGCACTGGGGAGCCCGGATACGCTCCAGCTTCATAACATAACTCAGCTTGAACAGCAGTAATCTTCCCTAATTTAGTAGCTCCAACCTTGACTTTTATTGCAGTGCCTGACCCGGGCCCAGTACCCAAAATAACCTCTTCTCGAGACATGACAACTCGTACTGGACGACCAGTCTTTCGCGCCAATAATGCTGCAGGCGCCTCGACATAGGTGGGATTTTTACCACCAAATGCTCCTCCAACCTCGGTAGGAATTACTTTGATTTTTGCCATAGGATACTGTAGCAATTCTGACACTTGATTGCGAGCAAGAAAGGCGCCTTGCGTAGATGAATAAATGGTCAAAGTGCCATCCATACTCCAAACTGCTGTAGCAGCATGTGACTCAAGATAACTTTGATGCACTGGTACAGTTGTAAATTCGCGTTCAACAATAACATCCGCATCTGAGAAGCCTTTATTCAGATCTCCCTTCACATGACGTATATGTTGAGCTATATTACTTGGAGTATCGCCACTACCATCAGGTCCATCTGTTCTGATCTGCTCATGGAGCACTTGTGTTTGATCAGACATAGCATGGCGCACGTCAAGTACAGGCTCAAGTATTTCGTATTCAACCTCAATTGATTCGAGTGCAGTTTGCGCTACATCTGGCGATTTAGCAGCTAAAGCAGCAACAGCATGACCTACATACAACACTTTGTCACTGGCCAAGTTATTATCACGCAAAAACTTGTAATTAATAGTGCTCTCACCTGCTTTTTCAGTTCTATCGTCCGCTTCTGGAAGATCGTTAGCTATTACAACAGCAAATACACCTGGCAATGCCTCAGCCTTACTAGTGTCAATAGACACAATGCGAGCATGCGCATGCGGACTCCTAAGCACCCTACCATGCAGCAAACCTGGCAAGCTGATATCAGTACCATATAAGGCATGACCGGTCACTTTATCTTTGGCATCCATTCGTTCCGGACGCGTGCCGACAGAAATATGTTTGTCCCTTTCTATCATCTTCTTACTCATTGAAGATCCTCGTTTGCGTCATTCATCAATTGTGATGCTAGTCTGACGGACCGTACTATCTTGTCATATCCTGTACAACGGCAAAGGTTACCAGCCAACCAAAATCTAATCTCATCTTCAGTAGGATTTGCATTTTTGTCAAGCAGAGCCTTGGTAGCAACAATAAAACCTGGGGTGCAATAACCACATTGGAGACCATCTTCCAACACAAATGCCTCCTGGATTGGATGCAATTCATGTATGTTAGATAACCCTTCAACAGTGACCACATCCTTACCATCAATTTCCATCCCCAGCATTAGGCAAGCATTGACAAGACGATCATCAATCAATACGCTGCAAGCACCACAATTTCCATCGTTACACCCCTCTTTGCTGCCTGTCAAACCTAGTGTGTCACGCAAACATTCTAGCAAGCTCTGCTGTGGTTCAGTCAAAAACTCAACTTGTTGACCATTGATAGTTGAACTAACCACCTGTTTTTTAGACATATTTTCGTTCACCTCTTCAAGATACGTATCCAGCTCTATTAACTGCAATATCAAGGCAACGTCTTGTAAGTACACCTATCAGATGTTTGCGCTGCGCAGCAGAACCTCGCACATCTGTAATAGGGCTTATAGTTTCCTTGGCGACATTCGCAGCATTTTCGAAGGTCGATCTGCTAGGCTTCTGCCCAATCAAACTTTCAGATGCTTCAGTAGCCAATACAGGCGTTGGAGCAACAGCAATTAAAGCAATACGTGCAGATAATATTCTATCCAAATCACTATTTAATTCTATAGATGCACCCACTCCAGCTACAGCTATATCCATTTCTGCCCTAGGTGTAAAACGCTGGTAATTAGATCCAGAGTTGGGTTTTGGACATGGTATTTGAATCGAAATCAACATTTCTCCTTTTGCCAGCACATTTTTTCCAGGAGCAATACAAAACTCCTCTATTGGTATATTACGTGCTCCCTCTAGTCCAACTACATTACAGATAGCACCCAAAGACATCATGGCACCAATTGCATCCCCACTAGGAGAAGCATTACATAAATTGCCTCCAAAACTTGCCCTATTCTGAATCGCCTTTCCTCCGATAATGGTTGCTGCATCTATAATAGCGGGGAAGTTTTCCAGTATAGGTGAAGATTCATATATTTGTGAACAAGGTGCTGCTGCACCAATCACCAAACCTAGGAATTCATCATAAATGACCTGATTAAGTTCAGGTATATTTTTCACATCTATCACAAGATCCACATCTGTGTTGCTAGCACGTAACTGTACTAACAAATCAGTGCCTCCAGCCAATAGAAGTGTCTGTCCCTGAGTTTGAGACATCAGGGTAATTGTCTGATCAATTGTGACCGGTGCTTCGTAAGCAAAAGTTTTCATGGTTATTAAATGTTTATCAAGAAAACTACAATGCGCTATGTACTATCGTTATAGTCCAAAAAACTGAATGGATACTCCGCACAATAGGATTGTGATGCCTGCCATTGCATGACTGTATCGAGATAGCCGCGAAAACTTTGCTAAGCTTAATCCATAACATGACACCAGAACAACAGTCAACATCGTAAGAATTGTGACGAAGGCAAATACAGCAGTCACTGCTACCAGTCTACCTACACTTTCCTTAGCAGCAGGGTACATTAATAAAGGAATTAATGGTTCACATGGTCCAAACAGAAATATGGTAAATAATATCCAGGGAGATTTGTATTTATCAGCAGATTCAGCATGCGGGTGCAGATGTGTATTATGGTGTTTGTGTCGATGGACATGCTCAAAACCGTGTTCATGAGAATGTAAATGCTGATGAGGCCTATTTCTTATTGCAATCCTTATACCCCACATTGAATATACTAGTCCAAATGCAATTAAAGCCCATGCCGCAAGATTTCCTCTTATCGATTGAAGCAATGTGATGTTGCTTAATGCTACGCCAAGTCCCACACCAGCAACACCTAACAATATTGAACTTAGCACATGACCACTGCCACAAAGAATGGTGACAATAGATGTTTTCCTTAGTGACCATTGACCTGATTTGGACATCGCTACAAACGGAAGGTAATGATCAGGACCAAGTATAGTATGCACAAAAGCAATAGTACCGGCAGAAAACAATATTACTGATAAATCAGTGACCATAAGAATATTAATATGAGTGTATTATTAATTGAGACTATAGGTTATTCTAACATATGTGTATAGGTGTATTGATATGCGACAAACCTATCCTTATTGTTCAACAACCTTGACCAAACGTAAATCGCTATCATAGATAAATTTTGCTTGATAAAATGGCATATTTATGTTTATCACCTTTTGAAAAAACACTTTGTCCGCTTCTGGTATAGACAATTGCATCACTTCCGACAATGAGCACCAACTAAGTCGTCCTTCACGTTTATCTTCAACGATGCTACCCGAAAACTCAGTTGCAACATATAGAAACATCAACCATTGCCAGTCTGGACGCGGCGAAACCTCTGTGACTAACCCCCGAAAATATAATCCGTGTACCTCTAAGCCAGTTTCCTCATATAACTCACGCTTGGCACAATCATAAGGAGACTCACCAGGCTCTAATTTACCTCCAGGACCCACCCACAACCCAAGATTAGGGTCTTTGTTCCTTAGCATCAAAAGGACATTGCCATCCTTGACACAGTACACCATTGTCGTGAGTACGGGTTTCACAACTAACTCACACCATTGAACATTGATTCAAACTTGCTCCAAGCCATCCCTATAGTTGCTGGCGAAACGATTCCTTGTTCAGTAATTAGAGCTCGAATATAACTTGCTGGTGTAAGGTCAAAGAACTGATGTACTACTTTTATTCGATCCGGAAAATCAAATCCACCTGTGATATCTAATATCTCATCTGGGGGTCTACGTTCAAGATGAATAGGATATCCCTCAATAGTATCAGTTTGAAGTTTCATGATCTCTGTAGCAACATATAATGGTTTTTCATGTTTTTCAGCAAGCAAAGCAAGCTGATAAGTGCCAATCTTATTGGCCACAGATCCAGTATTGCTAATACTATCTGCTCCTGTGAGACACCAATCAGCTTCCGACATGATCATTGCCATCCCAGCATCTAGAACAAAAGCCGTTTCAATACCCCAAGATGTCAGATCGTGGATAGCCCACCTAGACTCTTTTGTAGGTTGTGAATCTGTACAGATGACAGAAAAAGACTTGCCTAACTCATGCGCATGTGCAAAACATGACATAAGCGATCTGCTGTAACTATGGATCATAATTGTCTCGCCATCCTGAATAAGATTACCTCCAAACTCGCCTATCCTATCTAAAGCAATTGATGACCTCTCTATAAAGAGATTAGCCCTGTTGATAATGCATGATCTGACATTGTCTAACCCCGAATCACCATCCAAAGTACGAGTGTTGTCTACAATCAAACTCTTTGCATTGTGAATAGTAGCCATAGTAGGCTTCTCAGATAATAATTCCTTCGACACCTGTTCAAGTTCGCCGAAAAGTGTATCCAATGCCATTATTGATTTATTTTCAGCAATTAATTTATATGCCGTCGCAGCACAATAACCAAAGGCGCTGCCACCTTTAGGGCGCATAGCCCTTACATCTTCTAATATATTGTCTACTGAACTATATTTAGGTAAATCCATAACTTACCTCGCTGTAAATTGACAATCAGGCATATCGCGCTGAGTAAACATTATAGTATATGCATCCCTAAATTAAACATAAGTATAACCAACTTGTATTCTTATACTAATTACAACCAAATACTAAATCAAACAATCACTTATGCTATCCGATTAAAATGGGTATTGCAACTGTTATTCTTCTAGCAAATGTGACCACTACATGCTATAATTATAGTACTTTGTGTAATTATTCACAATTCAACTATTCGACTTGTTGGACTTGTGTCAAGGAGACTCAGACATGCTGTAGTAGGCCAAGCTGTAAACATAGAGTTTGTTAACAACGGTGCATTGGAGCACAACTTTATAATAGACGGATTTGGCATAGACAATCTACTTCAGTCTGGCG
>PVBE010630861.1_pt1 | contig 20906 bp, 12 predicted proteins | sample 1631181 | NCBI WGS metagenome assembly PVBE01 (sample SAMN08397723, study PRJNA350692) | Marine metagenome, whole genome shotgun sequencing project. | isolation source: water | place: Pacific Ocean | collected 2012-04 | reverse complement strand
TGTACATTACGAACATATACTTAAAAATATAGAAGCAAAGAAGTATTAAACTCCGACCTCTAAGAAAATATGGAATTAACAACACTTGAGGACTATGTCAGACGTGAAATATTCAAAACTGATAAGAAATTATTTGATTTTTGCCCTTCATGTGATGGACGACGCGATGTGGGCGGGGCGCGTGCGCAGCCGCTTCAGCCCGCCGGTGCACGCGCTGTCGGATCTGGGCATTCCGCTGCGGCGGTTCCTGTTGCGCATGCTCGCGCCGGATCCCGCGCAGCGCTTTGGCTGGGCCGCGGATGCCCGCCGCACGCTCCCCAGCTCGATGATCCACGACCTCACGACGCCGGCCCCGGAGCATGAGCTCTCGCCGGAGTCGACCGACCTCATGCTCCAGGTGGTCGCGCGACCTGAGGATCGGGACACCGACCCCGACGTCGGCCGCCACGACGCCGAGGTGATGCCGATCGTGGAGGGTGGCTCCATCACCCTCGAGTTGGCCCCCGCGGGCGAGGAAGAAGTTCAGCTTCCGCCGTCCTGGGCGGTCGATCGGCCCGACGCCAAGGCGTGGTCCGAGGGGTTGGACAAGGTCTCCAAGCCGCCCGCGGACGACGCCGCACCGGCTGTCTCCTACGCGCTCCTGTCCATGCGCGATGCCCCCCTGACGGGCCGGGAAGAGCAGTGGAAGGAGGCGTGGCAGCACCTCGCCAGCGTCGCCGAGACCAAGCGGCCCGTGCTCCTGATGGTCGAAGGGCCGGGGGGACGGGGCAAGACCCGCTTCGCCCGTGAGCTCGCGGCCGTCGCTGAAGAGGTCGGCGTCGCCCGCTCTCACCACGTCCGGTTCCGCGGCGACGGCTCCGGCGCCGGCGCCCTGCGTCGCCTGCTCCACCGTGTGCTCCGGGTCGCGGAGCTGCCCGAGCATCTGCGGGAGGATCGGGTTCGCCGCGTGCTCGCGGAGGCCGGCTACCCGCCCGAGGCCGATCTCGTTCCCCGGCTGATCGCGATGCTCAGCCCCCGGCAGCACGCCCGCGGGCCGGAGCTGGAGGAGTCGACCACCGCCGTCGAGCTGTTCTCCGTGCTGTGCCGCCGCCGGCCGCTTCTGTTGTGGCTGGAGGACATCGACCGCGCCTCCGATCGCGCGCTCGTGACGTGGCTCAAGCAGCTGTTCCGGGCCGAGGGCGACCTCCCCGTGGCGGTCGTCGCGACCGTGCGCACCGACCCCGACCAGGAGGAGGCCGACCCCGCCTGGGTCATGCTCCGCGCCCAGGAGGGGACCAAGGTCCAGGCGATGGACAAGCTCCCCGATCAGGCGATCGCGGAGGTCCTCAAGTTCACCGCGGGCGCGAGCCCCGACCTGGGCATGGAGATCGCCCGCTGGTCCAAGGGAGATCCCCGGGCCTCGCAGCAGATCGCGCGCCACCTGCACGAGACCGATCGCCTTCGCTGGCACCCGGGCGGGTTCGAGCTGCGAGGCGACACCCCTTCGACAGCCGGCTCCCTCAAGTTGGACAGCATCCTGCGCGCCCGCGCCCGCGACGCGGTGGAGTCCTCCGAGGATCCGGAGGCGGCCCAGACGACGCTGGATCTGCTGAGCCTCGTCCGCGAGCGAGCCCACCACGGCTACCTCCTCCAAGCCGCGCGTCGGCTCGGGGTTCCGTCCCGACGCATCGAGGCGGCCCTCGGTCCCCTGGTGATGGGGGCGCTGGTCGACGTGCGCGACGAAGGCCCGCGGCTGGCCCACACCGCGCTGGCCGAGAGCATCCGCGAGGGCATCGACCTGGTCCGGCGGATGGAGTTCCACAAGGGCTGGGCGGTCGTGCTGGAGGCCAGCAGCCGGGGGCACGGCCGAGCCGAGCGCCTGCTGGAGGCCGCCTGGAACCGGTCCGCCTGCGGGCAGGACGACCTCGCCGCCCGCGACGAACTGGAAGCGGCCCACCTGCTGCGGGACCGCTGGGAGATCAAGGCCGCGTTCCGCGCCGCGGACTCCGCCCGAAAGCGCCTCAACGGCAGCAGCGGTCTGCTCCGCCCCGAGGAGGAGGCCGATCTTCAGGTCCTGTCCTCGGTGCTCGAGCACGAGGTCCGCGATCCGCCGGGCTCCCCGTCGGAGCTGGCCGGAGCCCTCGACATGCTTCAGCCCCTCTGGGTCGCCCTGCCGCCGTCGATCGAGCGGTGCCGGGCCGATCTCGTGCACGCCGAGGCGCTGCGTCGGGCCGGTCGGCCGACAGACGCGCGTGAGTCGCTGCAGCGGGGTCTGGACGGAGCCCGGGCGGTCGGTTCGACGCTCTGGGAGTGCCGTGCGCTGACGCTCTTGGCGGATGCCTGCAGGCTCGAGGGAGACCTCGGCAAGGCCGACGAGCTGGGCGAGCGCGCGTGGGCGCTCGTGCAGGGGCTGCAGGACGACAACCTGATGCTCTCGGTGCTCGTGGCGAGGCTCCCCATCGCGACCTCGTTGGGCGACATCGAGCGGGCCAAGCTGTGGCTGGACAAGCTCCGCGGTCAGCTCCGGGCCCGCGCCTCCTGGCAGGACCTGCAGAACCTGTGGCTGTTCCGCGGAGAGGTCGAGCGCATCGCCGGTCGGCTCCCGGCGGCGAAGCAGGCGTACCAGACGGCCCTGGTCCTGGGCCGCCAGCGGGGGCTCCACAACGAGAGCATCCTGCTGAACCTCGCCGCGATGAACCTGGACGCGGGCGATCTCGTGGCCGCGCGCGAGACCCTCACCGAGGCGGGCGACGAGCAGAGCGTGGCGAGCCCCCACTCCCATGAGCTCCGCACCGCCCGCGCCGTGCTCCGGGCCGAGCTCGGCATCCGCAGCGGCCGCGCCAGCGAGGCCAGCTCCGCCCTTCAGGACGCCGAAATCCTCCAGGCCCAGTCCCCGATCGGTCACCCGTTGCTGCTGAACTCGCTCAGGCGCAGCATCCACGCCGAGTCCACGCCGGGCGTCGCCGAACGCCTCAAGCGGCTCCAGGCCGACATGGTGAGCCGCCTCAAGTTCGGTCATCGCCGCCGACGCTGATTTGGAGGGGCGGCGGCGCCGGTTTCGCCGGGCCTCCTCGGGTACACTGATGGTTCTCCCGGAGGAACTTTTTCCTGCAAGGCGCGCGACCCCTCTTGGAAAGCCACACCCCTCGAATTGACGGCCTCTCCGACCTTGTCCTGGTCGGCGTCGGCGGCATGGGGGCGGTCTACCGGGCGGTCGACACCGAAACCGGGGCGCTGTGCGCCGTCAAGCTGGTGCGCCGCCAGCCCGGGGCGGTCGGCCCCGCCCGCCGGTTCCGCCGGGAGTTCGCCGCGGTCGCGCGACTGCGGCACCCGAACATCGTGGCCGTGCACCGCTACGGCATCTGCAACGACGGCGAGTACATCGTCATGGAGTGGGTCCCCGGCGGCGACCTGTGGCACGTCTCGGGGCGCCGCGCGCGCAAGGAGCCGGACCCCCGCCCGCTGCCCCCCCAGTGGGTCGCCCCCGTCATCGCCACCGCCGCCCAGGTCTGCGACGCCATGTCGTACCTACACGGCTGCCGCATCCTCCACCGCGACCTGAAGCCCGAGAACATCCTCGTGGACAGCGCCGGCCGCGCGCGCCTCGTGGACTTCGGCATCGCCAAGCCGCTGGCCCTGGACGGCGTGCAGCAGCTGACCGCCGTGGGCGAGACCGTGGGCACCGCCCGCTACATGAGCCCCGAGCAGGCGCGCAGCCTCGACCTCGACGGGCGCGCGGACCTCTACAGCCTCGGCGTCATCCTCTTCGAGGTCATCTCCGGCCGGCCTCCGTTCACCGCGCCGTCGCTGTTCGACCTCCTCATGGCGCACGTGACGGACCCCGCGCCCCGCCTCGCCGACTACGTCCCGCACCTGCCCCGCAGCCTCTGCGACTACGTCAATCGGCTGCTCGAGAAGGACCGCTCTGCCCGGCCCCCCGACGCCGGCGCCGTGCGCGACGAGTTGCTCAGCCACCTCGCCCCGGACTGCACCCTGCAGAACCGGAAGCCCGACCGGATGGCGGATCCGCGCGACCTCCCGCTGGCCGTCGTGTCCGCCCTGGAAGCGGCCGGCCGGCTTGAGGAGATCATGCGGGAGCACCCGATCCCGAAGGCCGGGATCCTCGGCCCCGATGGGATCCCGACCCCCGATCCCACCGCCGCCCACGGCGCCATCCGCGCCCCCGGCCTGGACCCCGGCACCTGGGACGTGCGCACCCCGCAGCCCGAAGAGCTGGCGACGCGGCCGTTCCTCGGCGTCAGCACCGACCCGGCCGAGGCGGTCACCCCCGAAGCCCCCATCCGGCCCGAATACCAGGAGGACGTCGGCGCCTCCAGCCTCTTCGCCCCCATCGACGACGTGCTCGCGATGGACGACATCGCCGAGCTGTTCGCCCCCGCCTTCCGCGGCCGCGATCAGCTCGTCACCCAGGCCATCTTCGCGTTCCAGTTGGAGACCGCGCAGCCCCCCCTGCACTGGTTCCGGGGCCCCAGCGGTGCGGGTCGCACGCGCTTGCTCGCCGAGTTGCGGGACGTGCTCCGGTTCGAGCTGAACGCCATCGTGCTCGCCGCCCGGGGCATGGACCCGGCCGTCGGCATGTCGATGGTCCGGGTACTCTTCGAGAGCGCGCCCTTCTACCTGGGGAGCGTGCCCGCGCGACGGATCGTGGAGGCGCTGGGTGCAGCCGGGGCGATGGCCCTCGACTTCTGCCCCGGCCTCCAGCCGACGTTCGATCGCATGGGCTTCCAGCCTCCGCCGGAGCCGGATCCCGCCTCCCGCCGGGTGCTCTACTACCAGGCCGCCGAGCGGCTGCTCGCCCTCATGGTGGAGCAGGCTCCGGTGGCGCTGCTGGTCGACGACTCCGAGGCCGCCGACCCCGACTCCCTCGACCTCCTTCGCTACCTCGCCACGCCGCCGCCGGACGACACGCCCCTGCGGGGTCGCCCGCGCCTGATCGTGGTGGTCGGTGACGGTGAACCCGAGCCCTGGGCGGGCGCTGGTACGCCGCTTCCGCCGCTGCTCGGCGCCGACATCGCGGTCACCCTCCAGACCGCCCTGGGGTGGAACGTTCCGCCGACCCGCCTCGCCCGGCGCGCGGTCGTCGAGCGGGTCAACGAGACCCCCCGCGCGCTCCTGGAGTGGGTGCGGTCGCTGCTGCACGAAGCCGGACGCGCCTCCGGCCGGGAGGCCACCGAGGACGATCTGCTGGCCGTTGCCTCCGGCGATCCCCGCGAGCGCTGGAAGGCCCGAATGCGCGACCTCACCCCGCTGGCGTTGGAGGCCATCGGCGTGCTCGGGTTGGTCAACCGCCCCGTGGTGCTCGAGTGGCTGCTCGCCACCGGCGAGTGGGACGAGGACGACTTCATCGAGGCGATCAACGAGGTCGTGCGGCGTGGCCTCGCCCACGAACGGCCCGCCCGCGGAAGCTGGGGCCTGGAGCTGGCCGACCGCGAGTCCGGCGACATCGCCTGGGAGCTCCTGTCCGCCGACGAACGCAAGGCCGCCGCCGGCCGGTTCGCCGTGATGGTGGTCGAGGATCACCCCGTGCACCCGGCCGCATCCGACGAACGCCCCGCGCTGGCGGCCCGTGCCTACCTCCGCGCCGGGGTGCCCGAGACGGCGCTGCCGTTGCTCGCCGCCGCCACCCGCAGCGAGCAGGCCTCCGGCCGCACTGCCACCGGCCTCGCCATGGCCGACCTCTGGGTCGACACCGCCGCCTCCATCGGGAGCCCGGACCTGGAGGACGCGCTGGAAGCTCGCGTTCACCTCGCCTGCGCTGCTTGCGAGTGGGGCCGGGCCGAGGCCGACCTGGAGCTGATGCGGGAGATCGCCTCGACCGATCCCGCGCGCCTGCTGCGGGTGCTCACGTCGCGTGCGGCGATGTACGAGCAGTCGCAGAACCACGAGGGCGTCATCGGCGCCGTCGAAGAGGCCTTCTCGATGGCGCTCCAGGTGGACGCCCCGCGGGAGACCCTGTTCCACCTCAGCCACCTCGTGGCCACCGTCGACAAGCGCGCGGGGAGCCTCGTTGCGGCCCGCGACCGCTGGCTCGGCATCGCCGCTGATGCCCGCCGCATCGTGCATCCCTACTGGGAGATGGTCTCGCGCGCCGCCGCCGCCGCCGCCGACCTGCAGTTGGGCGAGTTCGATGCCGCCGAGGCCGGCTTCCACAAGGCCCGACAGCTCGCCGACGACCAGTGCGACGACCTCGTGGCCCTGGGGATCGAACTGGAGTTGGCCACGCTCTACGGGTTCCGCGGGGACCCCGAGCGGGCCCGCGCCGAGTGCCTCCGGGCGGCCGACCAGGCCAACGACATGGGCGCCCTCCGGGTGCTCGGTCAGGCGCTCACCCACCTCGGGGAGATCTGCCGCCGCCTCGGGCTGCTGGAGGAGGCCGATAGCCACCTCGAGCGCGCCGAGCGCATCCTCCAGGTCACCGAACAACGCGTGACGTTGGCGCAGTGCCTCTCCGAGCGGGCCGTCACGGCCCTCGCTCAGGGCGAGGGCGACGCCGCCCAGAACTACGCCGCCAGCGCCGGCATGGCCGCGTCGTTGGCCGCCGGCGTGCAGCTCGAACAGGAGCGGGTGCACTGCGCGCTCGGGCGGGTGGCGGAGGTTCGCGGCGACCGCGCTGCCCTCGCGGCGGCCCGGCAGGCGACGATCAAGTGCCTGGAAGCGCAGGCCCGGTACCTCGGCCCCGAGCACCTGGGACGCTGGGTCGCGGTGACGCGCCGGCTCGAGGTCGTGTCCTGGGCCGGCTGGAGTCCGTCCCCCGGACGATGACGTTGTCGCTCGTGCCCGCCGAGGGCGAATCCCTCGACCGGCTGTCCCTCGATCGCCAGGTCCTGCAACGCTCGCGCGGACACCGCAGCGGCACCGACGATCTCGTCGCCGCCTACCTGATCATGCGGATGTTCCCCACCGGGGGGCGCGTGCTCGACCTGGGCTGCGGCCACGGAACGGTCACCCTGCTGCTTTCGGCCCTGATCCCGGAAGCGGAGTTCGTGTGCGTCGAGGCGCAAGCTGTCTCCGCCGATCTCGCGCGCCGGAACATGGCGCTCAACGGGCTGACCGACCGCACGACGATCATCGAGGGCGATCTGCGCGACGTGGACGTCGGCGGCGGGTTCGACATCGTCACCGGCACGCCGCCCTTCATGCCGGTGGGCAGCGGAGTCGAGAGCGCGGACCCGCAGCGCACCGCCGCCCGCTTCGAGCTGCGGGGCGGGATCGAGGCCTACGCCGAGGCGGCTGCCCGCGCGGTGACCGCCGACGGCTTCGTCTCCCTCGTCATGGACGCGAGTCAGGACGCGCGCTGCCTCGCCGCCCTCGCAAGCGCCGGCCTGCCGCTGTGGGCGGTGCACGTGGTGACCCCCCGCCGGGGCGGTCGGGAGAAGTACCGGGCCTACATGGCGGGGCCGGGGACGCCGCCGGGGCACGCCAAGATGGGTGGCCCCCTCGTGCTTCGCGAGGAGGATGGCAGCCTGACGCAGGGCTGGCGCACGATCCGCCGCCACCTGAGGGTCGAGTCATGAGCCTGACCGAGTTCTTCTTCAAGCTGACGCCCGAGCGCGTGCTGGACGCCGTCGAAGTCGGCGACCGCCGCTGCACGGGCCGCTTCATCGTGCTCAACAGCTACGAGAACCGCGTCTACCAACTGGAGCTGACGGACGGCTCGTTCGTCGTCGGCAAGTTCTACCGGCCCGGCCGCTGGACCGAGGACCAGGTCTTCGACGAGCACGACTTCCTGATCGATCTGGAGGACCTGGAGGTGCCCGTCGCGGCCCCCCTGGAGCTCGAGGACGGGGCCACCCTGGACGAGATCGAGGGCATCCGGTTCGCCCTCTTTCCCCGGTTCGGGGGGCGCGCGCCGGACGAGATGGACGACGCTCAGCTGCGCGAGATCGGCCGGGTCATCGGGCGCATTCACACCGTCGGGGCTTCCGCCGAAGCCGAGTATCGATGGCACATGACGCCGCAGAAGTGGCTGGGCGACAACCTCGACTTCCTCCTCGAGCACGACCTGATCGACCCCGCGGCACGCGAGGCGTACAGCACGACGGTGCGCCGTCTGCAGGATCTGGTGGCGCCCTGGTTCGAGGGCGTCCCCCTGCATCGTATCCACGGCGACTGCCACCTCGGCAACGTGCTCCGAACGGGGCAGGGGTTCGTGTTCCTCGACTTCGACGACATGGTCGTCGGTCCTGCCGTCCAGGACCTGTGGATGCTGCAGGGGAGCAGCGACGCGTGGGGACTGCGCCGCCAGGAGCTGCTGCTGGAGGGCTACACCACGATGATGCCGTTCGATCGGCGGCAGCTTCGGCTCATCGAGCCGCTCCGGGCGATGCGGTTGGTCCACTTCGCCGCCTGGATCGCCCGGCGGTGGGAGGACCCGGCCTTCCCCCAGGCGTTCCCGTCCTTCGGGACAGCGATGTACTGGCAGCGGGAGGCGGGGCAGCTGGCCGAGCAGCTGCGTCTGGCGATGGCTACGCCGCCGTGACCGTCAGCGTGTAGGGCGCGCTCAGGTTCCCCGCCGAGTCGTCGATCCAGAAGCCGAACGTGTAGCTGTAGGTTGCGGTCAGGCCCCCGATGAAGAAGTCGACCTGGCCGGAGCAGCTGAGGCTTCCGCCCGTCAGTGTCGCGGGCGACTGCTCGACGCCGTCCACGCTCCAGTAGATGGTCGGGAGGCCGAGGTCGCAGTCGCCGTCGGACATGTAGATGGTGAACTCGAACTCGCCGGTGCTGCCGTTCCAGTTCGAGGTGACGGACGTGATCGCGGGCGCGCCGGGCGCGGGGGTGTCGTCGTCGTCGTCGCCGGGGGGCGGAGCGGTGTCGTCGTCGGTTGCGTCGTCGTCGTCGTCGGTTGCGTCGTCGTCGTTGGAGGCGTCGTCGTCATCACCGAACGTGGCCGGGGAGCCGCCGTCTTCCTCCCAGCCGGCGGTCGAATCGCCCCATCCGGACCCGGAGAAGCCGCCGTAGCCGACGAGCGAGAGGGTGAGAACGAGGCAGGTCAGGCGAGGCACAGTCCTGCCTTCTCAGCTCGCTTGTTAGGAAATTGTCAAGGAAATGTGAAGACGCCTGGACAACTCAGGGGGCGACGCGCACCCCTTCGAGCATCCGGTCGAAGGCGGCGTCCTGGCCTTCGCCTTCGGTTCGCATGGCGAACCCATCAGGCACGGAAGCCGGGGCCTCCTTCGCGAGCCTGTGCACCGTCGCGGCGCCGGGGCCGATCACGGTTGTCGCGTGCACGCGCGCGAGGGCGACGTCCTTGAGTGCGACCGTTCCGATGGGCTCCCCCTCGGGATCGACCCCGGCGATGGCGACCCGCCATCCCCGCCCCGCGGTGGCGTCCTGGGAGCCGCGCGCGCGATGCACGCCGCCCATGTGCACGAGGAAGTCGGTCATGCCCTGCAACTCGAGGATGTCGGCCGTGCGATCGACCGCGTAGGCCTCCCGTTCGGCCCGGGCGAGCTCGGGGCTGCTGTCGGGGAGGGCAGCGACCCGCTTGGCCTCGACGATGGCGAGGTCGGCCGCGGCGCGCGCGGCCTCCTGACCCGAAGCGGGGGAGACGAGTCGAATCTGCAGACGCCCCAGCGACAGGTCGCCGTCGACGATCAGCTGAACGATGGGCGAAGGCGTGGGGGCCGCGGTCGGCTCAGGCGGATCCGGTTCGGCAGGGGGAGCCGGGGACGGAGCGCAAGCCGTCAGGAGGAGAAGCAGCGCGGTGAGGCGCAACTCTAGAACTGGACGAAGGCGCCGCCGCGGACGGTCAGCACACCGGTCGTGGGCTGCCATTCGGCGTTGACCGTCTCCTGGATGCGGGCCGCGTGGCTGACACCCGCCTTGATGCCGGCGAACAGGCCGACGTTCTTGTGGATGACGAAGTCGCAGCCGGCGTTGAGCGCGACCACGGGGGCGAACAGCGGCCGAACCGAGGTGCCCGTGCCCTGCGCCACCACCGCCTGAGCGTACAGGAGCAGGCCGATGTCGACGCCGGCGTACGGGCGGATGACCTTGTGGAAGTCGCCGTGCCACTTGGCGCCCACGTAGAAGCTGGGCAGCGTGCGCACGGTGCGCACCTGGTTGTCGGCCTCGTCGAACTCGATGAGGGAGACGGCCCAGAAGGACGCAGCGGCGTCGATGGAGAGCCACTTCAGCGCGAACACGCTGACGTCGAAGCCGTACTCGAACATGCCCAGCGACAGCGTCTGCGGGTAGTACAGCGTCCAGCCAGCGCCGGCCTTGATGTTCACCCAGGGGCGGTTGCCGGAGGTGGTGCGGGCCGAGGCGGTGTTCCGACGGGGGCTGTAGGTGCGGCCGCGGTCGTCGTAGTCACGGTCCCGGTCGTCGTAGCTGTTGCGGCTGTAGCTGTCGCGGCTGCTGCTGCGACGGTCGTCGCGGTCGTAGCTGTCGCGGCTGCTTCCGCTGGAGTCGTCCGACGGACGAGCCCGGGCGCTGCGGTCGTCGCGGTCGTAGTCGCGATCGCGGCTGCTCCGGTCGTCGCGATCGTAGTCGCGGTCCCGGCTGCTGCGGCTGTCCCGGTCGTCGGGGTCGCCATCGTCGTTGTAGGCGAGGCGGCGGTCGTCGTCTCGGCGGGTGTAGCCGTAGTCGTCGTCGCCGGAGTCGCTGTCCGAGCGGGAGAAGTCCCGGGCCTTGGAGTAGCGGTCGCCCTCGTCGTCGTAGTCGGTGCGGCGGCGGTCGATGGAGCGGCGCTCGCGCACCCCCGTGTCACCCATGATCTGGCCGGGGCGCAGCTCCTCGGGCTCGGCCTCCTCCTCGTACTCGTCGTCGTCCTCGATGACGAAGCCGACATCGTCGTCCTCGACCACGATCAGGCCGGAGCCCAGGGAGATCGACGAACCGAGCACCAGCCCGTCCTCGTCCTCGTCCAGGTCCACCGTGTCGTCGTCGTAGCGGCTGGCGGTACGCTCGTCGTCGCGGCGGCGGGCTTCCTCGGCGCGTCGCTCGTCCTCGCGGCGGCGGTCGCGGTCGTCGGCCTCACGTCGCTCTTCCTCGCGGCGCTCCTGCTCGTACTCGGCGCGTCGACGCTCTTCCTCGGCCTCTCGCTCAGCGGCCCGGTCGGCTTCCCGACGGCGCTCTCGCTCGCGGTCGGCGTCGGCCCGGCGTCGCTCTTCTTCGCGGCGCTCGCGCTCGGCCTCTTCGCGGCGTCGCTCCTCTTCCTCGCGCTCGGCGCGGAGGGCGGCACGCTCCTCGGCTTCCCGACGCTCCTGATCGGCGCGCTCGCGGTCGCGGCGCTCGCGATCGGCGCGGGCCTGCTCTTCCTCGCGGTGGCGGCGGTCTTCTTCCTCGCGCATCCGGCGCTCGCGCTCTTCTTCTTCGCGCTGGGCCCGACGGCGATCCTCTTCGCGGCGTCGCTCCTCTTCGGCGGCGAGGCGGGCGAGGCGCTCTTCTTCGGCCTTGCGCGCGGCCTCGCGGGCGTCGGCTTCCTCACGCTCTTCGGCCCGCTTGCGCTGGCTGTCGGCGGTGATGTCGTCCAGATCGAGGTCGTCGAGCTCCTCGAGGTCCAACTCGTCCTCGAACTCGTCCTCTTCCTCGACGTCGGCGTCGCGGATGACGCGGCCGCGCCGGTCCCGCTTCATCCACCGGGCGTCCTTGCTGCGTCGGTCGTCGGCGGCGTCGACGGCTCCGTCGTCGGTGTCCTCGTCGAAGTCTGAGTCCAGGTCCTCGTCGAAGTCGGCGTCGTCGAACAGGGGGCCGGAACTCTTGCGGGCAGCGGCGTCGTCATCCTCGACGACCGGCTTCTCGCCGGTGACGAGTTCGACCACGAGCAGCGGCACGGCCTCGATGAGGACGTCGGCGGTGCGCTCCATGGTGTGGGTGACGGTGCGGATCTGGCGGCCCGAGCGGACCTCGTAGAGCGTGGCGGCCACTTCGTACTGGCCGGCGACGGCGCGGACGGTTCCGCCGACCACGTGTTCGTGGCCGGAGTTCTTGCCGAAGGTCTTCAGGCAGCTGACATCGCTGCTGCAACCGGCTTTGTTCTCGCCCTCGTCGGCGGCGAGCACGAGGTCGTAGCCCCCGCGGATGTCGAGTTCGCTGCTGACCAGCGAGGTGATGTTCGAGGCTGCTCCGCGGCCTACGTCGCCGATGGCGTCGAAGTGCGCAATGCCGCACGTGCCGGCGACGGCGGAGGGGACCCAGATCATCTGGGCGAGCACGACCGCTGCGAACAGCAGCCGCATGGGCCTCTTGGCTTGTGTGGTCACGACTTCCATCGGACTCCCTTGTGGGGTTCGGCGTTGTGGCCGACGTACCCCTTTTGAGCGCACAACCAGTGTATTAGCGGCTCTTGCGCGCAGGAAGAGTAATCGGACCGCGCGCTACGCGCATGCGGATCTTTCAAGGGCGCTGCAACATCTCCGCAACAGGTGTCCGTCTCAGGCGGTTGCAGGGGCGCTGTCCTCCAAATGGGTCAGCACCACCGCACCCGCGGTGTCGCCCATGACGTTCACGACGGTGCGGCACATGTCCAACACGCGATCGACCGCGTAGATGGCACCGAGCGGCTCCAGGGGGAGCCCGACCGACTGAAACACCATCACCATCGTCACGATCCCGGCTGAAGGAATGCCGGCAGCCCCCACCGAGGCGGCCATTGCAGTGATCAGTACGACCAGTTGCTGCCCCATTCCCAGGTCAAACCCGAGCGCCTGGGCCACGAACAACGCGGCGATCGCCTCGTACAGCGCGGTGCCGTCCATGTTCATCGTTGCGCCCAGCGGGAGCACGAACGACGCCACCGGCGTGGGTACGTCCAGGTTCTCCTCCACCGATTGGATGGTCACCGGCAGGGTCGCCGCCGACGACGACGTGGAGAACGCGACGGCCATGGCGGGGCGGATTCCGCGGAACCACTCCAGCGGCTTGCGCTTGCCGATGAGCAGGACGATCAGCGGGAGGATGATGAAGCCGTGGATGCCGAGCGCCAGGAGCACCGTCAGGCAGTACTTGCCGAGATCCAGCAGCAGCCCCAGGCCGCTCTTGCCGAGCGCCTCGATGAGCAAGCCGACGACGCCGATGGGGGCGAGCCACATGATGTTGTGGACGACGCCCATGATGATGCGCTCGAGCCGCTTGAAGCCGTCGACCACCGGGGCCGCCCGCTCCCCGATGAGGATCAGGCCGAGGCCGAACAGCAGGGTCACGGTGATGACCGTGATGATGTCGCCTTCCCGCAGCGAATCGATGGGGTGCAGCAGCGTGTTGCCGAACACCTTCATCAGCATGTCGCCGACCCCCATGTCGCGGCCTGCCTCGGCTTTGGCGGGGATGTCGTAACCCTCGAGGCTGGCGCCGTCGCCGGGGCGGATCAGGTTGACGAGCACGAGGCCGAGCGTCGCCGCGATCGCGGTGGTGCCCATGTAGTAGGCGGCGGCGCGACCCCCGAGCTTGCCCAGTCGCGACACGTCGCCCACGTTGGCGACGCCGACGACCAGCGAGGTCACGATGATCGGGACGATCAACAGCTTCAGGCAGGCGATGAAGAGGTCGCCGAAGAAGATGATCGGCGCGAGCAGCGACAGGAGCGCGTCGCTGGCGTGGGCGGCGAGCCCGAGCGGGGTCCCGATCAGGAGCGCGAGCCCGATGAGCCCGGTGAGCGACGTGGGGACACCGGCGGGGAGCCGTTCGCGGATCGCTGAGGGAAGCTGCTGGGGCGACATGGCCGGGCACCTTACCCCAGGCCTCCCAGCGCGCTACGTTGGCGGCGGAGGCGGCTGTTGAAGGTCCTGATCGCAACCCGTGTGTTTCCCCCCGACGTGCGCTCCGGCGTGGCGACGGTGATGGGTGAGCTGTGGTCTCGCATCCGCCAAGACTACGACGCGCGCCTCGTCGCGGGTTTCTGGACCGACGAGTCGCTGCTGCCGGCGGACGCCAAGGCGGTGCGCATGGACCCCGACCACATGCTCAAGTCGCGGGGGGCGATGGAGCTGGCGGTGCGGCGCGCGGCGCTGACCTTCCGCCCCGACGTGATCCTCGCCCACGGCATCGAGATCCCCGTCGACCTCGCCCCCACCGTCGGACTGCTCACCGATCCGCGGGCTGGCGAGCGCCTGTGGGGCCGGGTCCGAGGGGTGCGCAAGAAGCTGTACCTGCGGCGCATCGCGAAGATGGCCGTGCCGATCGTCCCGACCGAGGCCGCCCGCCAGCGCTGGGCCGGGTTCGGGGCCGCCCCCGACCGCCTCCGCGTCGCCTCTCCGGGGGTCGACACCGCGGCCTTCCGCCCACAGGAGCGAGTCAGCACCGACGGCCCCCTGCGCCTGCTGTACGCCGCGCGCATCGAGCCCGGGAAGGGGCAGCACGTCGCCATCGAAGCGGTGAAGGGGCTGCACCCGAACGTCCGCGACCGGGTGCACCTGGACCTCGTCGGCCCGGTGGCGGACACGACCTACATGGACGGCCTCAAGCGCCGCGCGGTCGACGCCCCGGTCTCCTTTCACGGCGACGTCTCGGACCTCGCCCTTCGGTACCGCCAGGCCGACATCGTGCTCTTCCCCACCGTCATGGAGGAGGTCTTCGGCTACTCCGCGGTGGACGGCATGGCCTGCGGCAAGCCGGTCGTGTTCAGCAAGATCGGCGCGGTCCGCGAGGTCACCGCCGGGGTCGGGGTCGAGGTCCCTCCCGGCGACGTGAAGCGATTCGGGGAGGCGATCCGCCGGCTCGTGAAGAACCCCGACGAGTGCCGGGAGTTGGGCCGTCGGGGGCGGGAGTTGGTGGTCGAGCGCTACAGCTGGGCCGCCGCCTGGTCGCGCTACCGGGCGCTGCTCGAAGAGGCCGCGGGACGGTAGCTAGCCCAGGACCGCTTCCAGCTTCAGGGCGAGGTCTTCACCCCAGGTCCGTCGGCCGAGGTCGCTGATGCCGTGGATCGCCAGCGATCCCGAGCCGTCCCCGATCCGCGTCGCCGTCAGGGAGATGCCGCCCGTCCAGGGGAGTCCGGTGAGGCCGGGAGACGGGGTCGTGCCGCCGAACACCGGCCACGGCCAACCGCTGTCGAGCTGAAGGAGATCCACGCGCGCTGCGCCGCCGATCCAGTCGAAGGGGCCCGGCACCGGGCCGAGGCCGTCTCGGATCGCGCGGTACAGCCGGCTGCGCCACTCCGGGGGGGCCGACTGGCGCAGTCCCTTGCGGAGGGCGTCGCCGAGGAGACCGCGGCCGTCCCGCTCGCGTCCTGCCTGCTCGTTGAAGCGGGCGGCGAAGTCGGCCAGGGACTCGGGGGTGTCGCCTGAGAATCGCACCGCTGCGAGCACCGCCGCATCCGGGGCGCCGTTCTCCCGCAGCGGGACCACGAGACCGGGCCCGAGGGAGCGGCCTCCGCCGGTCTGGCAGATCTGGCGCCAAGAGGGGCACCGCTCCAGCAGCAGCTGGTGGAGTGCCACCCCGAAGGCCCAGGCGAGCTCGGCGACGTCGGCGGGGAGCTGATCCCGAGTGGAGGCGAACAGCTCCTCCCGAGGCCCGTGGATCGTGCGGTCGAAGCCCCACTCAGGCGGGCGCCAGGCGTCCACGTACGTGCGCGTCATCTCCCGACCGAGCCACTGTGAGGTGCCCTCCGGCACCGCTTCGAGGAGCTGGTCGCTGCGTTCGAAGATCCGGATCGCGAACTGCGCTTGCGCGGCGGTATCGACCGCGGCGGGGGACCCGGCGAGCAGCTCCAGCGGAGGCGAGTGGTGGCTGCGCGAGGACTTGCTGACACAGCCCCAGGGCCCCTGAAGGCCGCGCGTGCGGTGCCCGTGGCGGGCCAGCTGGAGGGGCCGCCGGTCGGTGACGACCACCAGCGGCACGTTCATCTGGGTGTCGGCGCTGATGCGCTTGAAGTGACCGGAGGACCGGGCCGCGCCGAGCTCGACGGCGATCGTGGCGATCTCCCGACCGGCGGGGGACGGGACGACCCAGCCGAGGTGGCGGTCGATGAGGCCGATGTCCGACGGCGAGCCCGAGGGGATGTCGGTGACGCGGGCGACCCCTCCGACGTCGATGAGCAGCTTTCGGGCCTGCGGCTCCTCTTCCAGGATCTCGGAGGCGGCGCGCGCCCAGGCCGCCGCCAGGATCGTGCGCTCGGCGGGGTTGAGGTCCTGGGGACCGGCGGTTCGTCCCGCGAACGTGTCTGCGTCTTCCCCGCGGTACAGCGCCGCTTCCTGCCACGGGTTCGCCGCCTGCGGGGCCTCCCCGTGCTGTTGGAGGCGCTCACCGAGGGCGGCGTCGACGCGCGGCAGGAGCTTGCGTCCGAGCCCGTCCCGGCGGGGGTCGACGTCGTCCAACTGCGTCATCAGTGCGTCGGGGGAGAGCGGGGGCGGCTCCACGGGGACGACCGGGTCGGTCCCACGGGGAACACGCGCGAGCAAGGCCTGCATCGGGTTCACGGACTGCGGAGTGTAGCCGGGGGATGGGCCGCCCGCCCAGCAGGCCTTGTGGTACGGTCCGATAGCCGATGCGTCCATCGATCCTTGCCTTTCTCGCCGCCTGCCTGATCCCCGCCGTGGGGGCCGCCGAGACCCGCTGGGTCGACGCCGCGGGCAACACTCCGTACCTTGAGATCCAGGACGCGATCGACGCCAGCACCGACGGCGACGTCGTGCTCGTGTTTCCCGGCAGCTACGCCCCCATCGACTTCGTCGGCAAGGAGCTGGTGGTGAGGTCGATCGGGGGCCCCGGCCTCACCGTCATCGATGCGTCGACCGTCGGCGGTCCAGCGGTCACGATGGAAGAGACCGGTTCGGAGCTGCTGCTGTGGGGCTTCACCCTCACCGGCGGCGACGGCCTCTACGAGGAGTCGGTGCTGGCCGTCGTGGGTGGGGGCCTCGTCATCAACCGCAACGCCGCGGGGCGGGTCTCGGGGAACTTCATCTTCGCCAACACGGCGGACATGGGGTGCGGGGTCGCCATCGTGCAGTCCAGCCCCGAGCTGTACGGGAACACCATCGCCACGAACACCTCCACCGGCGCCGGGGGCGGGATCTGGATCCACGCTCCGGTCGCGGCGGATCCGGTGGTCCTGGCGTGCAACGACGTGCTCGGCAACACCGGGGGCAGCGTCGGCGGCATGTACATCGGCGACGCCCTCGTGGAGGGCACCAACCTCGTGTTCGATGCCAACGTGGGCGAGCGCGGCGGGCTGTGGGTCACGCTGGACGCCGACGGCTTCCTCCAGAACGCCACCTACGTCTCGAATGAGTCCACCGCGGCCGGTGCCGCCGGCCTGGAGTCGGAGTCCGACACGTTCGCCTTCAGCGGGAACCTCGTCGCCTCCAACGAGGACGGCTGGGGCGTGATCCGCAGCTCGCTGACGGCGCCCTGGGCCTACAACGACGTCGTCGCCAACGACCTCGGGGACTACTCGGGCGCGGCCGGGGACCCCACCGGCGTGGACGGCAACGTCGCGGTGGCGCCTTCCTTCGTGACCTTCACCCCCGACGATGGCCTGGACGACGACCTCCACCTCGTCGCCGGCAGCGCGTTGCTCGAGCAGGGCGACCCCAGCGCCGACCTGCTCGATCTGGACGGATCCCGCAACGCGATCGGCTTCGAGGGCGGGCCGCACCTCCAGTGCGACCTGGACGGCGACGGCGTGCGCGCTGACGAAGGGGACTGCCGCCCCGACGAAGGCGGCTTCTTCCCCCACGCGTACGAGCTCGAAGGCGGCCTGGACAGCGACTGCGACGGCTACGGCACGATGACCCTGCACGACCTCGTGCTCGACGACGGCGGCTTCACCGCCCTGGGGCCGTGGACGTTCGAGCCGCCGGCGGCGCTCCCCGGCACCGGCTACCAGGGCGTCAACGCGTGGGTCACGACCACGGCCTCGGGGAGTCCGCTGGCCGTCCCCCTGGACCTCACCACCATCACCCCCGGCACGGAGGTCCGCATCCTCCTCGTCCACGCCTGGGACGACCTCGGCGGGAGCCCGTCGTTCGCCCTCACCTTCGCGGACGCGGCCGGAGACGACGTGGGCGTCACGACGCTGTTCGAAGGCGCCTCGACCGCCTGGACCGTCGATGACGTGGCGGTCCCCGCCGACCTCGTGGGGGCGACGGGTACGCTCGCGTTCTCGGTCGGCCCCACCGTCGACGGAAGCTGGTCGATCGGTCGAGTCGCGGTGCAGGTGGTCGACGCCGACGGAGACGGCCGCGCCGCCGATCTCGCCGACTGCGACGACACCGACGCCACCCTCTACGACGGCGCCGACGAGGTCCCCTACGACGGCATCGACCAGGACTGCGACGGTTCGGATCTGCTGGATGTCGACGGGGACGGCTTCGACGGCGTCGGAGGCGGGGGGGACGACTGCGACGACGAAGACCCCGACACCTTCCCCGGCGGCATCGAGATCCCCTACGACGGCCGCGACCAGGACTGCAGCGGCGGCGATCTGGTCGATGTGGACGGGGACGGCGCCGCCTCCACCGAGGTCGGGGGCACCGACTGCAACGACGACGACGACACCATCGGCCCCGACGCGGTCGAGGTCCCGTACGACGGCGTCGACGACGACTGCGACGGGGAGGATCTGGTCGACGTGGACGGTGACGGCCACCCCGGCGACGTGGATCCCCCCTTCGGCGACTGCGACGACGAGGACCCGGAGATCCACCCCGACGCCGACGAGGTCTGCGACGACGGCGTCGACAACAACTGCGACGACGCGATCGACGCCGTGCCCGACCTCGACGGCGACGGCACCGACGTCTGCGGCGGTGACTGCGACGACGCCAACCCCGACGTCAGCCCGCTGCACCCCGAGGCCTGCGACGGGCTCGACACCGACTGCGACGGCGTCGTCCCCGACGACGAGGTCGACGCCGACCAGGACGGCAGCTTCCTGTGCGCGGGCGACTGCGACGAGAGCGACCCGACCGTCGGGGCCGGCTTCCCCGAGGTGTGCGACGACGTCGACAACGACTGCGACGGCACCGTCGACGAGGACCACGACGGCGACGGGGACGGCTTCTCGGGCTGCGGCGAGGACTGCGACGACCAGCGCTCGACGGTCTTCCCCGGGGCCGAGATCGTCTGCGACGACAACCTCGATCACGACTGCGACGGCACGCGCGACTTCGAGCAGGAGGAGTGCGCCACCGAGGGCTGCGCCTGCGATGAGCCCAGCGCCTCGTTCGGCGGTCGCGGCTCCCTCGGCGGGGTCGCTGGGCTCCTGCTCCTGGCCGCTTCGCGCCGCCGAAGGACGCCTACGCCTTCCGCTTGAGCTCCCGCGTCGCGGGCACCTTGGCGGGCTCCCCCGGGGCCGGCGGATCGCAGGGGCGCAGGTCCGCTCCGAGCACCCGAGCGCCGGGCACCTCCGCCACCCGCTTCACGAGCAGGTCCACGAGCTGATCGACCCGCGCCGCCGCCTCGGCGGGGTATTCCAGGACGAGGCTGCGGTAGCCCTTGGTGCCGCGGCCCCAGACGGGCTGCGAGGTGGGCCGGGCGAGCAGCCGATCCTGCACCTCCGCCATCGTCGGCCGCGCCGCAGGGTCCTTGGCGAGGGCGCGGTTGATGAACGCCGCCAGCCCCTTGGGCACCTCCGAGGGGGCCGCTTCGCGCACGTCCGGGGGCATGGCGTTGACGTGCTGGTCGAGCACGTCGTAGGCACCCCCGCGGAACGGCGGCGCCCCCACCAGCATCTCGTAGCCCATGACGCCCAGCGCGTAGACGTCCGAGGCGGGGCTCGCGGGCCGGCCCCGAGCCATCTCGGGGGCGATGTAGAAGGGCGTGCCGAGGACCGAGTCGGTGCGCTCCTCGCCGGCGTCGCTCATCTTGGCGGCGAGGCCGAAGTCGACCAGCTTGAGCCGCCCCCGATCGTCCACGGAGCAGTTGGCGGGCTTGATGTCTCGGTGCACGACGCCGCTGCCATGGGCGTAGCGCAGAGCGTCCGCGGCCTGCCACAGCAGCGACTGCACCTCTTCGGCGGCGAGCCGCTTGCGTTGGTGGAGGATGGTGCGGAGGTCGGACCCCTCGAGCCGCTCCATCACGATGAACCACGTCGCGTACGCGGACTCCGAGTCGTAGACGCGGACGATGTTGGGGTGGTCCAGCTGGGCGATGGTGTGCGCTTCCAGGAGGAAGCGATCGCGGAAGGTGCGGTCGTACAGCAGCGTGTGGCTGAGCATCTTGACCGCGACCGGTCGGTCGAGCCCCTCGTGGATCCCCTCGAAGACCTCGCTGCTGGAGCCCCGGCCGATGCTCCGCAGCAGCCGGTACTTGCCGACCTGGTGCAGGCTCCCGGTCTCCGCCAGACGCTTCTGGACCAGGGCGGTGATGAAGCGGGCGAGCTGGGGGTGACGCCACAGCAGCGGCTCCACGTCCTCCCGCCGCAGCTCGAGCGTCACGCACTTCTTGGTCGCGATGATGTCGGCGGACCGCGGCTTGCCCGAGAGCATCCCGATCTCGCCGAAGACCTCACCCTCACGGATCACCACCGGGCGTACGCCGCCGGTGGCGTGGTGCTGGAGGTGGGCTTCGACCTCGCCCGAGGCGAGCAGCAGCATCGAACCGCCGACCTCGCCCCGACTGACGATCTTCTGGCGGGCTTTCCACTCGCCGACGATGACCTGGCCGGCGAGCTCGGTGAGTTTGTCGCGGTCGAGGGCCTCGAAGCCCTGGAAGCGGCTGAGGAGGGTGGCGATGTGGCTGCGTCTCACGGCGGGGAGTGTATCGAACGTGGGCTCTGGACGATCGGTCAAGAAATCCGCACTTTCAGATATTCGGACGTCCGGATCGGCTCCCTAGCTTTCCCTCAACGAGGCCCCCTGAACCGGCCCTGGAGGATGACTGCCATGAAGCTCGCTCTCACTTCGACCTGGACCCTTGCCGCGCTCCTGCTGCTCTCATGCTCATCGCCTGCCCCCCGACCCGCGGAGGCGACGACGACGACTCGGTCGCCTGCGACTCGGCGTCGGGGACCCTGCTCGCGTGCGTGG
>PVBE011945605.1_pt1 | contig 20911 bp, 24 predicted proteins | sample 1631181 | NCBI WGS metagenome assembly PVBE01 (sample SAMN08397723, study PRJNA350692) | Marine metagenome, whole genome shotgun sequencing project. | isolation source: water | place: Pacific Ocean | collected 2012-04 | reverse complement strand
GGTTTCGCTAGTGGATCGTCCATCTATTTGGTATAGCCGGAGGAAGTTAACTATCCAAATTCGGTGTTTACTCAGGTTGTGTGAGGATTAGTCCGCTGGTTGGCACCGCTGTTCCTGCTGTGACGAGCACGTTCTCGACATCTGAAACTTGATTAACTGATTCTCCTCTGATCTGCCGAACGGCTTCTGCTACTCCGTTCATTCCATGGATGTAGGCTTCTCCGAGTTGGCCGCCGTTTGTGTTGATTGGAAGGTCTCCACCGATTTCAATATTCCCATTTTTGATAAAGTCCTTTGCTTCTCCTCGCTCACAGAAACCAAATTCTTCGAATTGTGGAAGCGCTAGAGGGGTAAAATGGTCGTAGATAATTGCTGTTTGGATATCCTTAGGCCCTAGTCCTGTTGATTGCCATAATTGGCGTGCCACTACGCCCATTTCAGGGATCCCAGCTATATCTTCACGGTAGTAAGATGTCATCATGTGCTGATCTTTTGCGACTCCTTGAGCTGCTGAAGCGATTACTGCAGGTTTCTGCTTTAGGTCTTTTGCCTTTTCAAGTGTGGTTACGATGAGAGCCTGCCCTCCGTCACTTTCTTGACAACAATCCAGAAGATGTAACGGCTCGACTATAAAACGACTATTTTGGTGATCTTCTATCGTTATGGGCTTCTGATAAAAGAAGGCTGCTGGATTATTAGCAGCGTGTTTTCTATCAGTAACTGCAATTGTCCCGAAATCTTCACTGGTAGCCCCATATTGATGCATGTATCTTCTTGCATACATCGCTACCCACGATGCAGGGGTAAGTAAGCCGAATGGCGAACTCCAACTAAAACTGACATCAAAAGCTTCAGGGCTTTGATGGCGGCCTTGAACCCCTCCACCGAATCGGTGCCATGACCTTTCATTGAATGCTCGGTAGACAAGAACGTAGTCCGCAACTCCAGCATGAACAGCCATTGCCGCTTGTTGGATTACACCGCCTGGTGCACCTCCGCCATGAGGAATCATCGAAAAAAACGTCAGTTCTGGGATACCTAGGTTTCTCGCAACTTCAATTTCGGTATTTTTTTCTGCGCTGAAAACGGAAATGCCATTGATTTGCTGTGGGTCTAAACCGGCATCTTCACATGCAAGCAAACTGCACTCTGTCGCTAGTTGCATAGGGGTTCTCCCAGAATTTTTAGAAAATTCTGTTGCCCCTATCCCGACGATCGCTGTTTGTCTAGCGAATTCCATATCAGTATTTCTGTTTTTTCATGTGGGAAATCCTTCAATAGAAGTAAAGGTGAACTCCTGGCAGAGAGGAGAATGATCCGCCTTAACCGTAAATGCTTGACCGGTGGTATCCCCCATTGCGATTTCACACATAGCCTCACCGACTTGCTCAGGGGCTAATAGGTTAGGGTTGGAAGAGGTAAGGCGCTCGATGCCAACAAGTGGAGTAGCTACTCCACCAGGGCAAATAGCGTTTATCGAAATCCCTTGGTTTTGGAGACCTGATGCTACCCCACGTACCCAACCTACAACAGCGTGCTTCGTTGCGGTATAGAATGGATCGCGATTCCATGCGACTAATCCTGCAATTGAAGCTGTAGCTACAATGGATCCTCCACCATTTTCCTCCATTAGTGGGGCTACTGCTAAGGTACCGAAAACAACTGAATCGAAGTTTACAGATCTCACAGTAGTAAAGAATTCTGGGTCAAGATCAGTTGAAGTGTACGGATTGATTTGTGTTTCTATCTTTCTTCCTAAAATGCCGGCATTAAGGAATGCGTAATCTAGGCGACCAAATTTATTTAGTGCTTCTTGCGCAGCCTCGATATTGTTTTCGCTGGTCGATATATCAGCAACGAATGTTGCACAATCAGTTTCGCTACGAACTTTGTCAAGACCATCTGAATCTAAGTCAACACCAAGAACTTCGATACCTTCGACGTGGAGTTTTTTAACTAACGCGGATCCTATACCTGAGGCCGCTCCGGTTACTATTGCGACTTTTTTAACATCCTCATCTGTCATCGTGTTACCTGCTTATCGATTCTTTCACATAGTACAAAGTCTATTTCGGTAATGCCACCGGCTTGATGATTAGTGACTGTGATTTCGACTTTGTTCCAACTATTTGCCCAGTCAGGGTGGTGGTCGAGTTCCTCCGCTATCTTTGCGACTTTAGTCATAAAATGAAATGCTTCAGCGAAGTCATCGAATTCGAAAGTCCTAAAGAGTTGGTCTCCTTTAACAGTCCATCCTGAGATACGTTTGATGTGCTCTTCCACCTGGTGAGGTTGCATAACGTGTGACCTGTCCCATTCGCCCACTAAACGAGCCCTCCTAGGGATACAGAAGTTTCTGTCGATGGAATCCATTTCTCATAGCCGTCCTTTTCCAGCTCATCAGCCAATGCAGAATCTCCGGAGGTAACGATTTTCCCGTCAGCGAATACATGGACTTTGTCTGGCTTGAGCTCTTCGAGGAGTCGACTGTAATGGGTTATTACTAGCACCCCTAATCCTTCGTCTTTCGTTAATTTCTCGATGCGTTTACTCACGATCCGTAATCCGTCTACATCTAGTCCGGAGTCGAGCTCATCGAGGATCGCTATTGACGGCTTCAAGGAGGCCAATTGAAATGTTTCGAGGCGTTTTTTTTCTCCTCCAGACATGTCGAGGTTCACGCCCTTGGAAAGATGTTCGACTGGGATACCAAGGAGCTCAGCTTCTTTCCTTGCATTCTGTAATCTTTCTTCAGAATCGCCGCTTTGAGAAAGTTGGGATGCTTCTAATATCATGGAAGCTGAGACGCCTTCAATCTCTACTGGGTATTGGAGTGCTAGGAATAACCCACGCTGCGCGCGTTCCCAAGTTTCACACCCGACTAGGTCTTCTCCATCTAGTAGGATTTCTCCCCGTGTAACGGTGTAACCTGGGCGCCCCATTAGAACGTGAGAGAGTGTCGATTTCCCTGAGCCGTTCGGGCCCATTAGGGCATGTACTTCCCCGGAGCAAATGGTCATGTTTACTCCGTTGAGAATACTTGCTGACTCTGTTTGAGCATGTAGGTCTTTGATCTCTAACTCAGTCATGAATCTTGGCTTTCCGGTATAAGTACATAGACTTCACCTTTATCGATCTCCACGTTAAATACTGGGACTGGCTGAGTCGCTGGTAACGATACGGGTTTACCATCGCAAAGTGAGAACTGCGCCCCATGCTTCCAGCACTCTATGGTGACGTCAGTAGTATCTACAGGCCCTTCGGAGAGTGAATAATTCGCATGGCTACACATATCTCCGATCGCATACATTTGGTCATGAATCCGAACAATAGCGATTTTTTGATCTTCTATAGTTACTCGTCGAGCTTCTCCATCTGGGACGTCATCAACTGCAAGAACACGGACTTTTTTTTCTGATGAATGCCCCTTCGTTTCAGCCACCATTGAATTCCCTAGTGTTGAGTTTCTGGTTAAAAAGTTCCGCAATCCATCCGTTTATCCCATCGACAGGAAGTGAAGAGACGACTTCTTGAAGGAATCCATCGACGATCAGTTTCTCTGCTTCCGCCGTTTGGATACCCCTGCTTTCCAAATAGAAGCGTTGGTCTTCATCAACGGGGCTAACTGTAGAAGCATGACTGCATTTCACATCATTGTTTTCGATTTCAAGATTTGGTACCGACTCTGCCCATGCTCGATCACAAAGTTTTAGTGTCCGGTTTGTTTGAAATGCATTAGTCCCTGGAGCTTCATTATCTACATGAATTAAGCCGGTATATATAGAGTTTGATTGGTCGTCTAGAACACCTTTAAATAAGAGCTCGCTATATGTGTCTCTCGCCATGTGGCTCTGGCGGGTTCGGAAATCTAAAACTTGATCCCTGTCACCATGATATATCGCTGAAATTTTCGCTGAGGCTCCGCGGCCGTTAAGGGAGCAAACTGTTTTTAGGCGGGCATATGAACCCCCTATTGCAGCTATTGCTCCATGAAAGTTGCCTTGTTGACCTACGGAAACATCTAGCGATCCTAATTTGACGGCATTCGGGCCTAGATTTTGCACTTGTTGGTACTTGACGTTTGCACTATTCCCAACAACGATTTTTGTTTCGGGGACGACGAGAGCAGAAACTTCAGAATCGTGAAAAATTTCAACTATTTCAATTTTTGCATTTTCTTCAATATCGATGCGGATTAGGGGAAAAGAAGCAGCCTCGCTTTGTTGCCATAGATGATTGATAACTAAAGGTTTTTCTACCTGTGAATCTCTGGGGACACGAATAAGAATAGGGTCTGGAGAAAATGCCAAATTCATAGAACCAAGCATGTCTATTGGGCTTGCAAACTCAATTGGATCTTCACGGTCTGCCACAGAAAAAATTTCATAGGTTGATGGTTGATCATGGGAAAATAAAAACCCATCAACCGTCAAAATACTATGGAAATTATCTGATTGGCTTGTAAATTCTTCAGGTATTGCCTGCGGTTTTTCTATCGCCGGGGCGAAGCGGTCAAGTTCTAAGTCGTCTATTGGGCTGTAACGCCACTCTTCTTGTTCGTGAGATGGGTAGTTAAATTCTGTTGCACCGATAGCCATCCCTGTTCTAAGATCCTTCAGCCATTCATGGCCGTTCAACTCTTGGGCTAGTTCTGGAGCATACACAGTAATTCCTTAGGGGTCATACGCTTGTAAAGTATGGCGCCATGACGCTTTTATACTATCGGCGTAGTGATAAACCACCTTCTTCTTCTCAGCGATTTTGATACCAAATTCTGTCCTCATAGGGTTTACTCTTTCCCCTCGCTACTCTGGAAGAGTGCTCCCCATAGTTTGCATAGACGTCGATGGAACTCTGGTAGGTTCATCAGGCTCTCCGACAGATAAGGTCTTAGCTGCAATTGGTGAGTCAGTCTCGAGAGGCCAAAATCTTATTTTGTCAACAGCTCGAGGCGCGATGGGGCCGACATATCAATACGCAAAAATTTTGAACCCCAAAGGGTGGCACATATTTCACGCGGGTGCAGCATTGATCAACACTGGGGGTCAGTTAACCCGGGAATACCCTATTCCTAGCGACGTCCTAGAAACATGTATAAGGGTGGCAATAGAGCGCGAATGGGCGCTTGAACTCTACTGGAAGAGCAACTATCGCGCTTTCCGTCATAGTGATTTCACTAGGCGTCATGCAGAGATGCTCGGAATAGATCTAGAAATTGGGGGGCCAACTGACATTGAAGGAGATATTGTACGTCTTCAGTTTGTTATTCCAGAAAGTTCTCTTCCTGATGTCAAAGAAGCCTTAGATGGTTCAGGCACACTCCGATCAGCTACTTCTCCTGCGATGCCTGGAGTTTGCTTTGTTTCAATAACACAATCAGGCATCACCAAAGGAAAAGCAATTACGGAAATCTCTTCTATGCTAAATATCGATCTTTCGGATGTAATGATGGTCGGTGATGGCCATAACGACCTGGATGCACTTCGGGTTGTGGGGCATGGTGTGGCGATGGGGAATGCTGAACAACAGGTGATCGACGAAGCAAGGTACCTAGTTGACACTGTCGACAACGATGGCCTTGTCGAAGCTTTGGAGTTCTCGTGGAGTCTATAGGAAAGCTTTTCTAAAGGCCTATCCTACTGAGCCTTCCATTTGGAGTTCGATGAGCCGGCTCCATTCGACCGCGTATTCCATCGGAAGAGTTCGAGTTACTGGTTCTATGAATCCGTTGACGATCATTCCTGTTGCTTGTTCTTCAGTGAGACCTCGACTAGTCAGGTAGAAAAGCTGTTCATCCGCTACTTTTGAAACGGTTGCTTCGTGTCCAATCACAGCATCCTGCGAACCGATTTCCATGTATGGGTAAGTGTCACTTATTGACTCCTCATCGAGAATAAGAGCATCGCATTGAACATGGCTTTTGCACCCATATGCTCCTTCCTCTACCCTGACAAGGCCGCGGTAACTGGACCGTCCACCATCTTTAGAAATAGATTTAGAAACAACCTTTGAGGTGGTTTCCGGCGCTGCATGGGTCATTTTCGCTCCTGCATCTTGATGCTGGCCGGCACCGGCATAGGCGACAGAAAGAACTTCCCCTGAAGCTTTTGGACCGACCATCACCACAGCGGGGTACTTCATTGTTAGGCGGCTCCCGATGTTCCCATCGATCCATTCCATATGGCCCTCTGCTTCTACTCGTGCTCGTTTAGTAACTAGGTTGAACACGTTATTAGACCAGTTTTGGATAGTGGTATAAGTAACACGGGCTGACTCTTTCACAATGATCTCAACGACAGCGGAATGAAGAGAATCGGTGCTATATACGGGGGCAGAGCAGCCCTCAATATAATGAACTTTTGATCCCTTGTCGGCAATGATAAGGGTCCTCTCAAACTGTCCCATATTCTCAGCGTTTATTCTGAAATATGCTTGTAATGGCATTTCAACTTCAACGCCTTCTGGAACGTAGATGAACGAGCCTCCAGACCAAACAGCGGAATTAAGTGCCGAGAATTTATTATCGTTTGGTGGGATAACTTTTCCGAAATATGCCCGAACAATTTCCGGATATTCGCGTAAAGCCGTATCCATATCGCAAAAAATCACACCTTGAGCTTCTAGATCTTCACGATTTTTGTGGTAAACGACTTCCGATTCATACTGTGCGGTGACACCGGCTAGATATTTTCTCTCAGCTTCAGGTATTCCAAGTTTTTCATAGGTATCTTTGATTGCCTCAGGGACATCCTCCCACTCGTCAACGACGCTTTCGCTGGGCTTGATGTAGTAGTAAATGTCATCAAAGAAGATCTCCGACATGTCTCCGCCCCAATTTGGCATAGGACGACTTTGGAACTGCCTTAAAGATTTAAGACGGAAGTCACGCATCCAATTAGGCTCGCCCTTCATCCAAGAGATTTCTTTAACGAGGTCCTCATTCAAACCTTTTTGCGGTTTGAAGACATAATCTTCGGTATCGCTCCAACCTAGTTGGTATTTGCTTAGATCTATCTCTGTATTCGCTGCTGACATATTCTTATCTTACTTCGAGAGTTTCTACTATATGGATAGTAACAAATACTTCACTGATTTTTCACTGCAATCTAACAAAATTCGAAATTTCAAATCTGACTGTTTAGCCGATTCGGCGTAAATCTTTCGTAAACCACTTCCCTCGGTTCACATAAGACTCAACGCCAAGGGAGATTTCATCTTGATTCGCCATATTTTCTCGAATTTTCGCTGGAATGCCCAATGCCATTGCCCTGGGAGGGACGATGGTACCTCCGGTCACAACAGCGTTTGCTCCGACCAGAGCTCCTTGCTGGACCTCTGCATCATGAAGGACAACAGACGCCGTCCCGATCAGTGCCCCATCAAGTACTCTGCAGCCTTCAAGGTGGGCAAGATGGCCGATCGTGCAATCATTCCCGACAATAGTTGGATAAATAATCGTTGTGTGAATTACAGCTCCATCTTGGATATTGCTGCGTTCCCCTATAATGATTTCTCCATCATCACCTCGGAGAACGGCGCACGGCCATACTGAAGATTCTGAACCTATAGTTACCTCGCCGATGATCACAGCTTCTGGATGGATATAAGCATCGCCAGCTATAGATGGTTCTTTATCTCCCAATGCGTAAATAGGCATACTATTTCTCCGGAAGCGTTCCAAATGACCCGTAGGCGCCGCCTAAAAACAAAAGAGGTTGACTCTCTGCGCTTCCCTCGCCCATTCCTTCAACAGATCCAACGACAATATAGTGATCGCCTGCTTCATGTATTGCCTGAATAGAGCAGTCGATCCAAGCTACACATCCTCCAATTATTGGTGACCCTGTGGGCCCCGAAGTCCAATCAATGGCCTCAAATGGGTCTACTTCTTTATTAAAGAAACTATTACTGAGATCTAATTGGCCTTCTCCTAGAACGTTGACGCAATAATTCCCTGTCGCGTTAATTCGCTTCCAAGTTGCCGATTCCTTACCGGGCATGAACTGGACCAAAGGCGGGTCAAGGGAGACCGAGCCGAAAGAGCCAATAACCATAGCGAACGGGCCATCATCGTCTAGGGCGCTGACGAGAGTCACCCCTGTAGGGTACCGTCCTAATACAGATCGGAATTTAGCCCCATCTACATGGTCCTCGCTCATTTGGCCTCCAGTCTTTAACCTACTTCTCTACTAAACGATACTCGCTTCATCTCTTTTCTTTGCAGATTAGTAACCGTTTAGTCGACAAATACGTGCTTTAGCATGTGTTGAAGCCAGTTTCTTGTTGCCGGAATTGTGCTAGCCCTGTGGGTTTATCCAACAAACTTCTTGATGCTAGGGTCTTATAGATGGCGGATAACCGACCACAATTACCTAATGGATTTGTTGCTTTCGTTAAGAAAGATTGTCCGACATGTGAACTTGTTGTACCTGTTCTGGAACAGCTTGCTGAATTAGAGATCTTGAGCGCTGTCTTCACGCAGGACGACATATCATTTCCGGAGCTACCGGTAACTTCAGATGATACGTCGTTAGAAATTAGTTTCCTTCATGAAGTTGAAACCGTCCCTACACTTATGAAAATCCAAAATGGCATCGAGGTAGACCGTATTGTCGGCTGGTCTCAGGATCAGTGGGAAGCATTCGTGGGAGTCAACGATCTAGGCCCTGATGGAATCCGCCCTTATAGTCCCGGCTGTGGCTCCTTAAGTGTGGACCCAGATCTTCAAGGGCAGTTACAGAAGAAGTATGGGTCTGGGATGACAAGCCGTGAAATAGCTTTTGCTTCGGCTGAAGATGAATTCGAAGCAATGTATGATCGTGGTTGGTCAGACGGCTTGCCCTTAATTCCTCCCACCGTTGAACGGGTCTCAGCCATGCTGGCGGGAACAAACCGAAAACCAGAGGAAGTTCTTGCCCTAGTTCCACCGAATCTAGTTGACCTTACAGTCGAGAAAGTTGCTATCAACGCAGTGATGGCTGGTTGTAAACCTGAATACTTGCCGGTGGTTATTGCTGCCTTAGAGGCTGCTTGCACTGACCAGTTCAATATGCACGGCTTGCTCGCTACAACAATGCCAGTAGGTCCGGTCCTCTTTGTCAATGGGCCGATCAGGAAATCCATTGGGATGAACTCTGGGATGAATCTTCTCGGGCAAGGAAATCGACCCAATAGCACTATTGGAAGAGCCGTCCAACTTACTATTCGCAATGTAGGTGGTGGCCGCCCTGGCGAAGTTGACCGAGCTACTCATGGAAGTCCCGCTAAATATGGATTGTGCTTTGCTGAAGATGAAGAAGGTTCGCCATGGCCGTCCTATGCACAAGATCAAGGCTTCTCCCCTGACCAGAACACAGTTACAATATTTCCCGGAGAGGGACCACGGGTGATAGTTGACCAGCTATCCCGATCTCCAGATGAATTAGCGAGAAGCCTCGCAATCGGAATCATCGGGAACGTTCACCCTAAGTTGGTTATGGCTTTTGATGCGATATTGGTCATTGGCCCTGAACATGCTTCCCGTTTTGTTGAAGCAGGTTGGACAAAAGAAAAAGTAAACGAGGAGATAATCAACCACACCATCCGAGAAACTGATGAATTGGTTCGAGGAGCCGATGGGATCGGCGAAGGACTACCAGAGGTTTTCGCCGGATCAACTCTCCCAAAATTGCGACCGGATGGCGGATTAATTATCCTCTATGGCGGTGGAGAAGCGGGTCTTTTCTCTGCCACTATAGGTGGATGGATTTCTGGAGACAAAGGAAGCCTGTATCAAACAAGGGAGATAACTTTATGACGACCAGCGTACTTGACCCTACTAATGAGCGAACCCCTGACCATCGGACACGAGCTCAAAGAATCACCAGCCTCCAAGGGGCCACGATAGGGCTTCTCGATATAAGTAAACCTCGGGGAGATGTCTTTCTAGACACCATCCATTCTCTTCTTGAACAAAGAGGAGCACATGTGCTCCGATTTACAAAACCTACTTTCACTAAGCCTGCTCCGGTAGACCTTCGCCATGAAATTTCTACAACGTGCGACGCTGTCATTGAAGCATTAGCCGATTGAGGAAGTTGCACGACATGCAGTGTGCATGACATAAGCGACCTTGAGCGAAGAGGAACTCCAGGTGTTTTTATTGCATCTGTTCCTTTTGTTTCCGCTGCTGAAACCCAATCTAAGGCACTTGGGTTTCCCCTTGCAGGATTATTCACAGCGCATCCGATACAAGATAGAACTGATGAAGAAATGAAAGTCCTAGGGGAAAAGATCTTCGATGACCTTGTTAAGGAACTACTGGTCTAGCAACCGGTTAACTTTCCGAAGCTGAACGGCAAAATTACCTTTCCTGTCGATCCTAATCTTTTGCGCTCCTAGGAAACGGGCGAGATTGACTAACTCTTCAAATGCTCTTTCAACGATTTCTTCTGCTCGGATATTCTCCTCAATGAACGAAGCCTTGATATGGAGTGTTTTCTGATCGCGGAGATGTTTTATGTCGAAACGCCCAACGAAACGACCATCAATAAGTAAAGGCAGCACGTAGTAACCAAACTTGCGTTTTGTTTCTGGCGTATATATTTCGAGTTTGTATTGGAAATCGAATAATCGATTGAGGCGTTTTCTATTCCAAACGATTGGATCGAATGGCGAAACCAGCGCACAAGCATCAGCAGCTTTAGGTATCGAGGTCTTTGCTGGCATGTATGCAGGATCCTTCCACGTTTCAATCTGTATTTCCTCTAATTGTTTGTTCTCTACAAGGTCACTTATTGCTTCTGTAGCTTCTTTCACTGGAAGCCTGAAGTAGTCGGCTAGATCCCGTGAGGTGGCAACCCCGTATGCTCTAGCCGAACGAAGTATGAGGTGGCGGAGGGATTCCGCATCATCGGGAGTAGGTAGATCCAAAATATTTGAAGGCACTATCCGATCCAGTAGGTCAAATTTTTTTTCAAAGTTCGGCCCTCGTCGTATCCCCACTTCCCCTATGCGATATAACCAGTTCAATGCAAGCTGCCCCTTTGATCTATGTCCCCAACCAGTTTGTTCTCTCGGCTGAGGGTCAGATAGGTCTTTCGCTTCTATGGGACCATTTAACGTAACTTCGCGAAGAACGTTCTTAACGTATAGAGGCTCTTCTGTCGCTAGCCGGTAGAGACTTTTCCATGTCTCTCCTTTGGTAGCTCTTTTTTTATCGAAACGGAAGTAAGGTTCTATCTCTACAGGAGCGATAGAGGCTTCATGAGCCCACAATTCAAACCATTTATCGTCGTAGTACGCTATTTCATCAAAAAGGGTTTGTCGATAGGGTCCAAGTCGCGAGAAAAATGGCATGTACTGGGTTCTGATAATCACTGGAACCGCATCGAGTTGAACGACCTCCATTTTCTTCATGCATTGTTGTAGATGCCTCCGACCGACCTGACCATTTGGACGATCTTTCAACAGCCCTTGTGCCGCTAAAGCTACCCGGCGTGCTTGAAGGACCGAAATGGAATTCACCCATAGAAATCTAGCAGTCTTGGGTCATGTCGGCAGCCTGTACCCTGTCTTCCCGTTGCGCTCAACCAAACCATCTTTAATAAGGCCTGCTACGACCCGTTTGCACCTTTCTGGGTCGCCCGTCCAACCCATGACCTCTTCAAGCTCTGAACGGGTAACCTTTCTTTTCCGTAAGGCATTCACAAGTTTTCCCCGCCCTTGACGGTCAGATCCTTCGAATTTTTCCTTTGGGTTGGTGGTTGAGGTTTTTGGCTTCGATGGATCTAGCCCCTCCCCCTTCCAGCGGCAATAGTTGGATAGCGGACAATTTTCGCAATCTGCGGATCGGGATTTACACACATCCGACCCGAGGTCCATTAAAGCCTGATTCCAGGCCCATCCTTGCCCTTCAGGGACAAAATTATCTGCCTTTTCCTGCATTTCTTCAGGGGTTAACTTTTCTCCTGTGACTCTCGAAATGATTCTATGGATGTTGACGTCAACGACTCCAACATCTTCTTCAAAAGCAAAACATAAGATAGCGCGTGATGTATATGGCCCTACCCCTGGAAGCTGCAAAAGAGCTGGCAGCGTATCTGGAACTAGTCCATGATGCATCTCTACTATTTTTTGAGCTGACCGGTGAAGGTTAATCGCTCTTCTGTTATACCCCAAACCTTCCCAGTCATCGATAATGGACGAGAGAGGAGCTTCAGCGCACTCTTGGGGCGTAGGGTACTTCTTAAGGAAACATTTATACTTGGGAATTACCCTAGATACCTGAGTCTGCTGAAGCATCGCTTCTGAGACCATAATTGACCATGGGTCGCGAGTTTGCCTCCATGGAAGGTCACGGGAGCTTTCCTCCCACCATTGGATCAGCGCTTTTTGTTGTTCAGTGTGCCCCACGCTACAAAGGTAGCTCTAGAATTGGAGCACAGGCCAATGTGCAACAGCAGAGGAAACAGAGCAGAGATGTATCGTCCTTTAAAATTTCTTTCAGTGCTATTGGTTGCATTAGTGGCATCTCTTATTTTTGCGACTCCATCATTTTCTGATGAGAAACAGGGCTCTTCACCGGATGTTGAGATAATTAAAGTCGATGATGGATCTGGCATAATTCCGAAGCCAGGTTCTGGGAGTGCCCCGTCTAGCCCGACAGATAGAGGAGGTGCTTTACAATTGGGGCTGTTAGGGCTTCTAATTCTATTTCCTGTCGTTGCAATTTTGAGCGTTCGTCGTCAGGCTAAGAGAAACCGGCGCTCTGTTAACGCCTAGCTAAGGATTTTCCTCTTCCTTGAGTTCATAGCTTCCACCAAGCTGATTCAATACGGATGCTGTTTCGTCTATGACTCCCTGATAGAAGTCCCGGAGAGCCTGATCGGTTTCTTCATTATTTACCGCTCGATATAAAGGAACGATCGTATAGTCGGATCTATCTACCCGAGTTGGTTCAAAAGTTAGACTCTCTACTCTAAAACCTTCTTTATCTGTTCCAATTATGTCAACGAAGATCATCACACCATTCTGAGAAGCAGCGGGACAGCAGTTTGCTGATTGATTCGATAAAAAGTTTCCTAGGCCGTAGATAACATACTTGTCGTTAAATATTCCTATCGGCTGAACAACATGAACATGGGATCCAACTATTAAATCAATGTCGGGCGAAGCCAATAGTGATTCCGCCAGTTTTTTTTGCGCTTCGCTCGGACTGACTTGGTATTCGTTGCCCCATTGGATACTCAGGATCACAAAATCCACTCCTAATGAGCGCATCCTTGCAGCTTCATTAAGTATTGTTTCTTCGTCGATTACGTTTACGAGGTAAGGTTCATCTTTAGGAAGAACAAAACCATTTAAGCTGTATGTGTAGGACATATGGCCAATTAGTATCCCGTTTGGGCTGTAGAGGGATGGTGTTTTCTGTTCTTCAGCGGTGCGCGCCATCCCTGCCCAACCAAGATCTGCATTCTGTAGTTGGGTGATGGTTGACTTGACCCCTTTTGCTCCTTTATCCATTGAGTGGTTTGAGGCTGTCGAGCAGCCATCGTACCCGATCTCTTTCAGATTATTTGGCAATTCTTGAGGAGCGTTAAAGATGGGGTACCCAGATAGTGCTGTGTTGTCAGAAGAAACAGGGGTCTCCAAATGGCAAATAGCCAAGTCGGCTTCTTCCAGTAGTGGTTGGACATCAGCGAACATTGGAGTGTAGTCGTGGGCGACTCCGGCGCTCCCATTGTAAGAAGCTCTTTGGATTACTGGACCATGGCTTAAAATATCACCTGTGAAAACGAGGGTCGCTTTTTGAGGAAGTACTGGAGTGGGAGTAGGAGTAGGAGTAGTAGGAGTAGGGGTAGGAGTTACTTCCGGCGTGGACTTGGGGGTTGGTTTTTGAACTTGTTCTACTTCCTGAGGTATCTCCGTTGGCCGAACTTCCTCGTCAAGCACAAGGTTCGTAGTGCTCGTGTCGCTTTCAAAAACTTGTAAAGCTACCAGAACTACTACAGCAGTTATGAACGCAACCAAGATAGTTATTAACCGCTGTTTCGTCATGGGCATGTCCCCGTATCCGTATGAAAGTTCCTAAAGGTGTCTTGCCCCATGGAATCATTAGTTTGCGAATTTGTAAATATCTCTACCCTAATGTGCGTATAGTTCCCCAGCTGATAGTCCTGTGCGCTAGTTTGATATCCGTGGCTACTTCACCAGATGCAAATATTTCTTTGAGTTGCTTAGATGGAACATCTCGAACATTAAATGAATGGGTGACGACCTTTCACTTACTCCTAGTAGTTGTCGATCCATACACGCATGAGAGTTCTTGGATTATCGAAACTGGTGGCCGGATTTTACGGTCATTTAAAGGCGCTGACTGTCGGGGTGCTTGGATGGTTCTAGGCAACGAGGAACATGCTAAGGAATTTCTTGGACCATGGGCATCAGAGATCTTAACCTTCGTTGATCCGGATCTATCATTCGTTCAGAGCATAGAACTTGGACAAACTCCCGCAATACTTCACTTTGATCAGAGTCCGAAGCTTGTCGGAAGTGCTGAAGGCTGGAATCCATCTGAGTGGAAAGGTGTTGCAAGTGACCTCTCTGATGCTATGAGCTGGTCAAAACCTATTATCCCAGATAGTGAGGACCCAAGTCCGTACTCAGGTGTACCAGTCACCCGCTAAGCGGCCACAGTTCTTTAGATCTTGTCAAATTCGATATGTAGCTCTTTCATAGGACGAAGAAAGAAGCTGAACTTGTGTGGGTTATCGTCAAGCGGTTTGGCAAGTCGGATATTATCCATCCGGTCAAGAATTGCAGTGAAGGCAGACATCAGTTCGGCTCTTGCGAGTGAAGCCCCCATACAAAAATGGCTTCCCAGCCCGAAAGCCACATGCTTATGTAGATCTTCTCGGGTAATGTCAAAAACGTCGGGGCTTTCGAAGACTTCAGCATCTCTATTCGCAGCAGCAAACCTTGGCATTACAGCTGACCCTTCGGGGATAGATGCACCCCCTATTTCTGCTGGGCATGCTGCAGTTCTCCATAATCCAGCTACTGGGCTATCAAATCTCAAACTTTCCTCTATAAAATTTTTCTGCAGGGATCTATCATCCCGCAATTTTTGCATCTGCTCGGGATACCTCAATAGAAGCCACATCGAAGTTCCTATCGCTGCAGTGGTAGTCTCAAACCCTCCAGTCACTAGTTGATGCATTAGGTCTTGAAGTTCTTCCATTGTGAATGGTTCATCTTCTTGGTGAGCGTGAACCAACGCTGAAATCAGGTCATCTGTTGGTTCTTCTCTACGTTTCTCGAATTCTCGAGCTAAGTGATGTTGGGCTTCAACTTCATATTCTGCCTGAATTACAGCCTCATCTGGGGAAAGTGGACGCTGTGACATTGCCAACATCGCATCCGCCCACTTTTTAAATGTCTCGTACTCCTCCGCTGGAAGGCCTAGTTGTTCGCAAATAAAAATCCCTGGCAAGGGTAAGGCAAATTCTGAAACAAATTCACACTGACCCCTATCAATAAATTGGTCGATCAAACTATGGGTAATTTCATCAATTCGAGGAATCATCCCCTCCACGGCACGATTTGTAAATACCCTGCCAAGTATTTTCCGGTAATGACTGTGCTCCGGTGGGTCCGTCCGTTGCAGCGTTCGGCCTTTAACCCAACCCTTTTCTTGGAAGACCTGCGCATGCGCTTTTGATGCTTCGTTAAGACCTCCGGCCCCTGTCCCGGGCCGACTTGAATATATGGATGGAGTCGTCAAGACCTCTCTGACATCTTCATATTTCGTCACCATATACAACCCATTCTCTGGGACTTTGTATACAGGGCACTTCTCATGGAGAGTCGTATAGGTATCGAAGGGGTCATCTTGAACAGCAGGATCTAAGAAACTTTCTTCCAATTCGAACAATTCATCAGCCATAGATCTCACAATAGCATCCTTATCTTTCTTGCTCTACCCAATGCCCTCCAACAAGAACACGACCGCTGTTTGATCTATGCTTCCATTGAAAGAATTGGAGCTCAAATGAAAATACGGATCGGCTTTGGCTTAGGAACTCGATCAAAAGTGAGCGACCCTGAAACTTTAGGGGGCCTAGCCCAAGGATTGGAGCGGCTTGGCTTTGATTCACTCTGGTTTTCCGAGCGTGTCTCAGGAACAGGGCTAGATCCGATAGTAGCAATGAGCTGGATAGCAGCCCGAACAGAAAAACTAAAATTCGGGCCCTCAGTTATGGTTCTCCCTGGTCGCAACCCTGTACTTGTTGCAAAGTCAATTGCTAGCCTTGACCGAATCTCAGATGGTCGGGTGCTTCCAGCCTTTGGGCTAGGTGCTGTTAATTTGGGGGAGCATCAGGCCTTTGGAGTAGAGAGAAAGGATCGATCTCCGTGGTTCAATGAGGCCCTACCGCTAATACGTCGTTTATGGGAAGAAGATAGTGTTAGCCATAGTGGCCCCCAATTTCAACTTCAGGACGTTCGAGTTAAGCCGAAACCCATTCAAGAACCTCTTGATATTTGGCTTGGAGGTATTGCCCCATCAGAATTAAAGCGAGTGGGGCAGTTAGGTGATGGTTGGTTACCAAGCTTTTGCACTGCGGATGATGTTGCAGAAGCTATTCCTCAAATCGATGAGCATTCCAAGAATTCCGGAAGAAAGAGTATCGATAGAGAACATTTTGGCGCTTTGATTGTCTATTCAGTGGATGGTTCTATGCCCGATCAGGTAATTAGCGCGGTTCAAAGTAGAAGGCCAGAGGTAAATGCTGAAGACATCATTGTCCAAAACCGTGAGAAGTTGTCTTCTCGGATACAGGAATTCATTGAAGCGGGCGCAAGTAAATTTGTTCTAATGCCCTATGTGGAACCTGAGGATTGGAATCATGAAATTAATTGCCTAGCTGAAGAGACCCTTCACCTTCAAAATTAACTACCCTGACTTCATGAGAGAGCATGAGCAAGGTCTTCTATCAAGTCGTCAGCTGTTTCAATTCCGACAGATAGGCGTATTAATGCACCATCAACTTCAAGTGGAGATCCTTCTGCGGAAAGGTGCGTCATAGCTGCTGGAACTTCTATGAGTGATTCTACGGCTCCAAGGGACTCCGCAAGAGTGAAAACATTGGTCTTTGCAGCTATCTGGCGAGCTGCTTCCTCTCCCCCTTTAACCGTGAATGAGACCATGCCGCCATATTTTTTCATCTGCTTTTGGGCTATCTCATAGGTCGGATGTTCACGAAGTCCCGGATAGAGAACATCTGCAACTTTCGGGTGGTCTAGGAGAAAATTAACAATACTCTCAGCATTTTCACAGTGGCGATCCATCCGAACAGGAAGAGTTTTTACCCCTCGAAGAAGCAGATAGCAGTCCCACGGTGCAGGCACTGCTCCTATAGCGTTCTGCAGAAAAGCTATCTCTTGATCAAGTTCTGAAGAATTCGTCGCTATAAAACCACCAACAACATCCGAATGGCCGCCTAAATATTTAGTCGTTGAGTGCACTACAAAATCTGCCCCATGAGCAAGCGGCTGCTGGAGGTAAGGGGTAGCGAATGTATTGTCAACAACACACAAAGCGCCCGACGAATGAGCTAGTTCAGACAGCATCTGAATATCAACAACCGACAACAGTGGATTAGATGGAGTCTCTGTCCAAATAATGCGAGTCTGCTCAGTCATGCAGTTTTCAATGTTTTCTTTTCTTGAAAAGTCTGCCGCAGACCATGTAACTCCCATACGCGTAAGAACTTTTGAAATTAAACGGAAGGTTCCGCCATATGCATCGTTGCCCATAACAATATGGTCGCCGGGATTTAAGAGCCTTAGGATCGTATCTTCTGCTGCCATGCCGCTAGCGAATGCTCTACCGAACTCAGCTCCTTCTAATGCTGCAATGCTTAATTCCAAAGCATCTCTTGTAGGGTTCCCTGTTCTTGAGTACTCATATCCCCTGTCTTCCCCTACAGCATCTTGCTCATAGGTTGTTGTCTGGTAGACAGGGACGGTTATAGCGCCAGTTCGAGGGTCAGGTTTTTGGCCGGCATGTATTGCCCTTGTTTCGAATCCCCACCGTTCGTCCATATTCTCGCTAGCCATTTTCAGCCTTCCCTGATCTCTGCAGATACGACAATATGTCAGAGGCGGAGACTACAGCAGAAGGGCGTCCTTTATCTACCATTATCAATGTTTGATCTTGCTCAAGCTTAAATAGGACAGATCTGATGGACTCACCAGAACCAACGAAATTCAATCGAGGGCCCATAACTTCAGAACATTTCATATCTAAGAAACCCTTTTCGAATGACCGAATTTGTAATTGGGTTTCATCTATCGTTCCCTTTATTTCAGCTGCTGAGAGTGGAAGATTTCCTTGGGCAACAATGATTCTCGATAAACTATACTTTTGGAGGAGCTCTATAGCTTTGGTAACTGTGTCGTCAGGTTGAACGTAAACAAGATCAGGTACCTCTGATGCTATACCATTGATAACTTCTTGAATATGTGGCCCTTCGTCCGAAAGAAAACCGTACTTCGTCATCCATTCATCATTGAAGATCTTTGAGAGGTATCCGCGACCCGAATCAGGCAGGAGAACTACGACTAAGTCATCTTTCTCAAGATCATTGGCAACTGTTATGGCTGCATCGACAGCCGTACCGCAGGAACCTCCGATAAGGAGTCCTTCTCCTAGAAACTTCTCGAGCTCTAGAGAATGACTGAGCATCAGTAACGGCAATTACTTTGTCTATCAGAGTAGGGTCGTATGTTTCGGGCCAAAAGTCTTCTCCAACTCCCTCGACAAGATAAGGTCGACCGTCTCCCCCGCTATATACCGAACCCTCTGGATCTGCCGCAATAATTTGGACGTTGGGATTCTGCTCTTTGAGGTATTTCCCCACTCCGCATAATGTGCCGCCGGTACCCGCTCCAGCAACAAAATGGGTTACCTTCCCTTCCGTCTGTTCCCATATCTCTGGTCCTGTTGTGAGGTAATGTGACATAGGGTTTATGGGATTACTGTACTGATTCGGCCTGAAGGCATCTGGACGTTCGCTCACAAGCCGCTCGGCAGTGGAATAATACGACCTCGGGTCTTCTGGTGCTACATCTACAGGACAAACGATCACTTCTGCACCATACGCTTTTAACAGATCTACTTTCTCTGGGCTTACTTTGTCAGTCATTACAAAAACACAGTCATAGCCTCTCTGAGCAGCGACTATTGCAAGCCCGACACCTGTGTTTCCCGAAGTAGGTTCAATGATCGTCGACCCTGGGTGAAGTAAGCCTTCTTTTTCTGCTGCATCTATCATCGCCAGCGCTGGCCGGTCTTTCACACTTCCGCCGGGATTCGTTGTTTCAACTTTCGCTACGATCGGACATGCAATACCCTCTGTGACACGGGTTAAACGCACCATGGGGGTTCTACCGATAAGGTCAAGGACAGAATCTGCAATATCCATATATTGACCATAGTGCCGAACCTCAAGTCTCCCACCTAAACAAGCGACTCTTCGAAATGAACAACTCAACACAACCTCAAACAAGAGATAACGGACCAGTTAAATTAGCTGTTGAACCAGAGAATTGGAGGCGCGAGAATCTAGTCGCAGCTGTAGTCCGTGCAGGTGGTAAAGTGAGCCCCATAGAAGAGGCTACTGGTCTTATTTGGGCTGATCCTGGCCGTCCCGAGTTGCTCCCTGAGCTACTTGTGCCAAATCTGGAATGGGTCCAACTTCCATTTGCGGGGATTGAACCTTTTCTTCCGATGCTCGATAATCAAAGAATATGGACTTGCGGAAAGGGTGTATATTCACAGCCAGTCGCGGAACATGTATTGGGATCGATATTAGCGTTAAAGCGTGGCTTTATAAGTTACGCGAGAAAGCAGAAATGGAGCGGGCCGGTTGGTGAAACCCTATTTGGGGCGCATGTTGTTATTCTCGGATCGGGAGGGATCACAAACAACCTGCTTCCGCTATTGTCTGCCTTTAACTGTGAAACTACTGTCGTCAGGAGGTCGCATAAAAAAAACACCGCTGCGACCCTTACGGCAAATCTCGAAGATCTACCGGAAATTCTTCCGTCAGCAGATGTCGTTGTGCTTGCGCTTGCATTGACCCCTGAAACCTTGGGAATTGCTGACTCTGATTTTTTTGAAATGATGCCAGATCAGGCAATTCTGGTGAATGTTGCCCGCGGTAAGCACGTCGTGACTTCTGATCTTGTACGGGCTTTGCAATCACGCCAAATCCTTGGGGCTGTTCTAGATGTTACTGATCCAGAGCCTCTTCCGGAGAGTCATATTTTGTGGACTTTGGACAATTGCCTCATTACGCCGCATATCGGGAATACTCCTGAAATGGGGATCACGCTTTTGGCTTCCAGAGTCGAAGAGAATGTCCGGAGATACATTTCGGGAGAGGAGTTACTCGGGCGGATCGATTTAGAGCTTGGCTACTGAGATGCTTCTTGTATAAGCGAGTCAAAAACCATATAGCCCTCCACGTTTCTCAGCATTCGTAAGGTACGTGTGGTCACCGCCTGAGTACCTTCAAATTTAATGAGTCCTGAAGGAACGCTAAAAGTTCCAAATGATTTAATTGTTTCTGCCACTACTCTGCTATCTGCAGTGCCGGCTAAGTTAACGGCTTGTACCCATAACTCTGCTAGATCGGCACCTAAGATAAAGCGTCCACTAGCTGGCGGGATTCCATCGATACTTTGAAAGTATTCTGCTGCCTGGTTAACTCCTATGTAGGGGTCATCTCCTCTCGTCCCCGCAAAAGAGACCATCCTGAAGTCACCTAAACCTGGAATGTCGGAAGTAAAAAATGATGCGCTATCTAGAGAGGGGCCGGCAACTATTGGAGTTAGCCAGCCAGCTCCTCGGATTAATTGCAGGGTG
>PVBE012489345.1_pt1 | contig 20914 bp, 13 predicted proteins | sample 1631181 | NCBI WGS metagenome assembly PVBE01 (sample SAMN08397723, study PRJNA350692) | Marine metagenome, whole genome shotgun sequencing project. | isolation source: water | place: Pacific Ocean | collected 2012-04 | reverse complement strand
CTTGACCGGGTGCCTCAAGCGATCCCCCCATGAGAATCTTACTCTCCGGTCTCCATTGCTTATCGATCTTGGCCTGGATCCTCAACTTGCGACCGTTGTACTTGTAGTCGGGACCGTTATAGACTCCCTGGGCCAGGGGCTGAAAACGCTCCAGGCGCCGCGTCCAAATCCACTCGTCCTGTTCACGCACCTTGAGGCGTCCCTGGTCGACGTAATCGAGACCAACATGACGGGGCGGTTTCTTATCATCCGGGTCACGGCGCCGCTGTTGCGAGTTCTTGTACGGCAATTCATGTTCTTCGTACCATTTGCGAGCAGCCGCTTCTCGCTTGGCAACCAGCATGTTCTTTTTTTGCGTGGCAAAGGACAGCATCTTTTCAACGTGTTGTTTTTCCTCGATGAAAGCCATCCGATTTTCCTGTGGACCAAAAGCAGCCGGACGTTCGGCTGGCTGCGTGGCTGCAAAGGCGGCGTAGATCCGGTAATAATCGCGAGTGGGGACCGGGTCAAACTTGTGATCATGGCACTTCGTGCAACGCAGGGCCGTGGAGAGAAAGGCCTCACCCACGTTATTAACCAGGTCATCGAGGTAGATCTGACGGGCAATAGGCTGGGGAATCATGGCGGTTCCCCAGGGGCCCGCTCTCAGGAAACCGGTCGCCACGATTGCCTGGGGATCGTCCGGAGCCAGTTCATCGCCAGCAAGCTGCTCAAGCACAAACTGGTTGTACGGCTTGTCATCGTTAAACGCACGAATCACGTAATCCCGGTATCTCCAGAAATTGGAGAGCTCGTAGTCATTGGAGAAACCAGCCGTGTCGGCGTAGCGAACCACGTCCAACCAGTGCTGGCCCCAGCGTTCCCCGTAGTGAGGACTTTCCAGCAGCCGATCGATGAGCCGCGGCCACGCCTGCGGTGATTGATCCGCCAGGAACACTCGAACTTCCTCGGTCGTGGGAGGAAGCCCCGTCAGGTCATAGGTGGCTCGTCGAATCAGGGTTAACCTGTCCGCCCGGGAGGCAGATTTGACCCCCGCTTCCTGCTGCCTGGCACGAACGAAGGCATCGACTGGATTGTCGGCACCTGCTGGCACCGGTGTTTTTACCAGCGGTTGCAATGACCAGATATTCTCGCGTCGATAGCGACGATAGGTCCAGTCCTGGGAAAGCCCGCCACTGGTTTTAACCAGCAGGCCATCCTTGTTTTCCGGCTGATTCCAATTCTCTTCACGATATTTCTTTTGCGTTGATACGTCCGGCCAGGGAGCTCCAGCGGTAATCCATTGCCTCAGCAACTCAATCTGCCGCTTGGTCAAACGATCATTCTCCTTGGGTGGCATTTCCAACCCCTCCCAGAGAACCGCTTGAAACAGCAGACTGTCCTTGGGCTTACCCATGACCAGGGCTGGCTCTTCTGATTCGCCTCCCTTGAGCATGGCAGCGCGACTACGCAAGTCGAGCTTTCCCTTAAGATCCTGTGGTTTATCCCCATGGCAGGCAAAACACTTTTGCCTCAGCAAGGGCATCACTTCCACGGAAAACAAACGATCGGCATCTTCCTTGCCAAGCGGACGCTCCTGTCCCCAGCCAAATGGACTGCTAAACAATAACGCCAGCACAAAAACAGGTGCCATCACCGCTAACAAACCGTGAGCAGGCGTTTCCCAGCCGGGCCACTTCAAATCATTTCTCGATCGCTTCATTTCTTTTTACGGGGCCTCTCCGGAGCATTCTTCCTGAGCTGGAGAACCTGGTGAGACAACTGGATCGCTTTCTGGCGATCTGCTTCGTCATAGTCCCAAAACTCCTTGATAATGGCTTCCGCTGCCGGATGATCCTGGCCCGTGTCACCAACCCGTTTGCGAAGCTTGGCAAGTCGATCCTTGAGTTCACTGACAGTACCAGCGTACTTTGGATTGTCATACTGGTTCACGACTTCGGTCGGATCATTCCGCAAGTCATAGAGTTCCCAGCCCGGTGGTGTGCGATCCTGGCCCTTGTAGTTACAGCCATAATAGAACAGCAGCTTGTACTCCTTGGTACGAATGCCCACGTGCCCCGGATTATCGTGATGAGCCATGTGCATCCAGTAACGATAATATGCTTCTTGTTTCCAGCCTTTTGACTCTTTACCTGTTTCACAAATCGAGCGAAAACTGCGGCCTTGCATGACAGCCGGTGTCTTGATGCCAGCAAAATCGAGCATCGTCGGTCCGAAATCAACATTTTCCACGATCGCGTCAGCACGTGAGCCAGCCGGAATTTTTTCGGGATAACGAATCAGGAACGGCATCCGCATCGCTTCCTCGTACATCCAGCGTTTATCCATGTAATCGTGTTCACCGAGCATAAAGCCCTGGTCTCCGGTGTAAATAATGACGGTCTTGTCCATCAACCCCGACTGGTCAAGGTAGGCAAACAGCCGGGCCAGGTTGTCATCCACTCCCTTAACGCAGCGCAGGTAGTGTTTCAGATAGATGTTGTAGGCAGCCCGCTTGGCATCTTCGTCACCCAGTGCTGGATCCACCTTGTAGTGCTTTACATAGTTACGTCGGGGGTTACGTCGTCCGATCGAGGTCCCAATATGGGGTAACAGTTCATCGTTCGCACCACGCGTCGCGAGCGATCCAAACCCTGGTTGTTTCCAGAGATTCTCCGGTTCTGGGATGTCGGTCTCGGCGAGATAGTTTTCGTAGCGAGGAGCGTACTGGAAAAAATCATGCGGGGCCTTGTAGTGATGCATCAGGAAAAACGGTTTTTCCTGGTCACGCTTTTCCTTTAGCCATTTCAATGTGACATCGGTGATTGCATCCGATGAATGCTGCCCCTTGAATTGCACCGTATTATTCGGCCATTTCTTTTCACCCTGGATGCGAAACATTGGATCAAAATACTTGCCCTGCCCCGGCAAGACGCAGTAATAATCAAATGCCCCTGGCTCGACCTTGAGATGCCATTTGCCGATCATCGCCGTTTGGTATCCCGCTTTTCGCATTTCCAGTGCCAGGTACTGCCGCTTTGTCTCGATACGTCCACCAAGATCATAGACACCGTTCACGTGGGGATATTGTCCCGTCAGGATGCAGGCTCGGCTGGGAGTGCAGATCGAGTTTGTACAGAAGGCGTTTTCAAATAACATCCCCTCACGTGCCAGCCGATCGATCGTCGGTGTCGGATTAAGCTTCGCCAACCGACTTCCGTAACAACCCAATGCCTGGGACGTGTGATCGTCGGACATGATAAAGAGAATATTCGGCTGTTCAGCGGCAAAACAGGCGAGTTGTGGTAAGGCCAGTAAGGCCCAGGCGTACAGGACTCTCGACAAGGAACGTTTGCTCATTTTCAATCAACCTTCGACCAACGGTCGTCCACCCATTCAACCCTAAGAAAAACCGCGGCTACGCACGGAACGACAGACCCGAACCAGCAGAGATCTGGACTAAGTTCAATTATAGCACGTGCTTTGTGTATCCAGCAATTGCCGTCAACCAGCCCAACTCGAACTAATCAACCGCTACAAATCGGTCCAGTCGTGTCAGGTAGAGTCCCTTTTCCTTGACCGCTTCTCCGGTCAGCAACTGCCAGGTATCCGCGTAGCCGTTCACCTGCCCGCGGTAATGATCTACGACAGTCGCTACCGAATCTGCCGTCACCGCATCGGTCTTGTAGTCGACGATTACCCAGCCGTCAGGTTCCTCGAACATCAGGTCAATCACGCCACGCACGATCGTCGGCACTCCCTGCTCGCTAGCCTCGGCAGCCAGGCAGTGCTCGAAGGGAACTTCCACCAAGCGTCTTTCGCTGGCCAGTGCCCGTTGCCAAATCTCAGAATTGACGACACCCTGCACGACGGCCAACGCATCGTTGACCAGGGTGCCCTCGAGATCCTGCTCTTTCAACATGGTGTAGGCCAGGCTCTCCAGCGACATTCCTGGTTGCAGCATGGCTGTCTCCAGCAACAGGTGAATCACCGTCCCCCACTGGGCTCCCCGATTCGTTCCTGAACCTTGCGGATGATGTGTCTCTGATTCCACGGTCATTTCCTTGGCCGCTCCGGTAGCATAAGTGGGCTGCCTCGTTGTCTGCCAGGATTCGGCGATCTGCTCGGCAGCTTGTTCCACGGCTTCACGGCTCAAGCTCACCTCTGCGACGACCGGTGCGGATTGGTGCCCTGGATCGGGCAGCGGAGGACATTTCTCCAGGTAGTCGGCGAAAAACGCCCAGTGGTTGGTGCCCTTGTTCCCTTTCTCTTTTTGACTAATCACGAAACGCGTCCCGGCACGGGTCGCGGCCACGTAAAGTAACCGTTGACGCTCGAACTCGAGAAATTCACTCTCTTGCTGCTGGTAATGTTCCCAGTTAGCCGGGCAGGCCAGCAACGGTCCGCTGCCAAAGCCCGTCTTCTCTCCATGGACTGCCAGGTAACCTGCCACATGCGTAGAAGATCGATCGACATGGAAACTGGCCGCCGGACTCCACTTGCCTGTTGGATTGGCCAGGAACACAATCGGAGCTTCCAGGCCCTTCACCTTGTGGAGGTTCATCAGGCGAACCACGGGCTCACCATGGGCCCGCGCAGGCAAACCATCAAATTCAGCCCCCACCTCGAGCAGATGTTCCAGGTATTCAATTAATTCAGCTGCGGAAGGAAAATGCGATTGCTGTTCGCGAAGCATTTCCAGTGCCTTGGCAATCGACCCGGCCTGTACGCTGCCACCGACCTGGGAGAGAGCCTGCAGGGGAAGCCCCAGGTCCCAGGCAATCCGCTCCATGGCCGCAATCGGCGGCAATCTTCTCAGCCATTGTTGGTAACTGCGCAACTTGTGAAACACTTTTTCGAATCGTTCCACCGTTTCCTGCTCCAGTTCGGCTGGCACCGTCGACTGGTAACTAAAACGTCCTCCATGCTGACGCAATGCATATAGCTGCTGGTCATTCACACCAAACAGCGAGCTTCTCAGAACAGCTACCAGGGCGATGGGATTATCAGGCTCTGTCACTGCACGCAGGCAACGGATCAACAATTGCAACTGTGGAACCCGTGAGAGGGCGCTGCCACCCGTCACCTGGTAGGGAATTCCCAGTTGCTGCAATTTTTCCCCGTACCGGGCCAACTCTTTCTTGCCCCAGGTAATCACCATGAAATCGCCCGGTGTCACCTGGGGTGAGATGCCTCGTTCCTGCTCACGCGCCGTTCGCGGTACCGTCGCGCCCGTATCCAGGGCGTGACGAATCGTGCGGGCCACCTGGTCCGCATCGTAGTCAACGGCGTGCAACTTGCCACAAAATTCTTCGGGAATCGGGAGCACGTGAATCCCGGTTAGATCCCCTTCGCTTCCCTCCTGCCGAGCCACCTGCATGGCGGAACTGGCGGGTGAAAACAGGTTCGCCTCAGCGGGAAAGGTCGCATCAAAAATGGTGTTTCCCCAGCTAACCAGATCCTCCCGTGTGCGAAAATTGGCGGTCAGGGCAATCACCGTTCCACCGCTAACAGCAATAATTTCCTTGACCTGGTTGTAGGTCAGAATGTCCGCTCGACGAAACCGGTAAATAGACTGCTTCGGATCCCCCACGACAAACAGCGAACCTGGAACCGGTTGGCACTTGCGCCAATCCTGCTCGGCCACGTCGCCCGCTGTCAGGAACATCATGACTTCCGCCTGGATGGGGTCCGTATCCTGGAATTCATCTACCAGCAAGTGGGTAAAACGTGAACGAAAGTAGCGACGTACCTGGGGTTTATCCTGCAGCAGGCTGGAGGCTTTCATCAACAAGTCCTGGTAGTTCAACCGCCCCGATGCCTGGCGCGCCTGGTCGTATTCCCTCACCGCCCCTTGCAAGAGATCAATCACCAGTCGATAACGCCGCGCCAACCAGCGATTTCTCAACGGTTGCACCAACTCTTCATAGAAGGATCCCCAGCGATCTCGCTCTACCCGGGCCTGATCAGCGCCTCCAGGCCAGGCGCTTAATACCCATTTCGGCTTGGCCGTAAACAGGGCAAGGATCTCCATGAACTGTGCCGGCTGCTGTAGATCCCGGTTACGGGCTAACCGCACGATTTGCTCGTAACGATTCATGACCTTGTCATTACCCCGGTCTGCGGGAAATCCGGGAACCAGCGCTTCCATGTGTATCACGTACGCTTCCAGGGCCCTCATGGCGTCGGTCAAGTCACCCAATTCAACCTCGGGCGCATCCCATTGCTGGACGTCAGAGAAATCAGCAAAGCGAAAGAAGCCTGCTTGTAGTTGATCCAACTGCAAGCCCAACTCCTGCAACTGGTCGAGACGTGCATCATCTTCCACGATCAGGCGATTCGTAAAATCAGACCAGGCCGACGCTCGCAACTGGTCATCCAATTCATCATCCAGTTCCTGGAAAGCCAGATCGACCCCTGCTTCAATCGGTCGTTCTCGCAGCAAGCGAGCACAGAACGAGTGGATGGTCCCGATAAAGCAACGTTCCACACCGGCCACCGCGACCAGCAGGCGCTCCGACTCCACCCCGGTGGCCTCCCGGGCAGCCCGTTCCAACTGTACCTGGAACCGTGTCCGCAATTCCGCTGCCGCTTTACGCGTAAAAGTGACTGCTGCCAGGGTATCAACTGGACACAACCCTTCTCGAATCAAGCCCACCATCCGCGCTAACATACCGGTCGTCTTGCCGGTTCCGGCAGCCGCTTCTACCAACATCGTCTGATCGAGTTGTTCGACGATCTTTTGACGTTGATCCTGATCCGGAGGTAACACTTTTTCGCTCATCAGCTGGTTCTGCTTTTACTTTCCTATCGAAGGCTTACTACTAGGTTTCACTGGTCCGCAATTGTCGCATCGGTTCCAGCACCGTGTTCTCAGAATTATCCAGCTTTAACTGTGCCAACCCGGCAGCCTGGTGACCACAGATCGGCAAGTAATCGCAATAGTGACAATCCTGTCCGTTACTCGTTGCCACGAACGCCCCGTCAGCTACCAGTCGACAAAGGTGCTCCAGGATCTCACGTCCTTTCGAGAGTTCCTCCAGGGTCCAGCCGATACGGGCGCCCACGGTTTTGGGACCGGGAAAAAAGAAACCAAAATGCTTCACCTCGGCCGAGGCGTCCACCTGTTCCCGGATCACGTGCCGAACCATCATGAGGTAGAGGAACGACTGAACTTTACGCCCCTGTTGAAAGGGCTTGGCCTGGTCGTATCCCCAGGCGCTACCGGTCTTGTAGTCCCAGACAGCATATTGCTGATCTGCCACGTTGCCCATGACATCCACGCGATCGACACGGCCGCGCAGACGAATCGTCTGACCACCGGCCAGCGTCACGGGAATCGGCTCCTGGCTATCCAACGGGGTACCATGTTCACCTGGACTCAAACCCAGCGAGGCTTCCAGATAGAGTGGTCGGCAACCATGCTCTCGGCAAAACCGTTCGTCTTCTCCCAGGAAGGTCAGGGCTGTTTGCCGAATCTCCTGAACTTCCTGCTGGAAGGTCATCTCGTTGACTGGTGGATAGCGATCCCGGTAACGTTCCACGTGTTCATCCAGCAGTTCCAGTAGACGGTCGCGGTCCCTGTCCATTTCAGGAAAACGTTCCTCCTGGACCAATTCCCGGACGAACACTTCGAACAGTTCATGCAATAACAGGCCACGTGCCAGGGCATCAAGCCAACACGTTGGGTCGATCACGGTTTCATCAGGCGGAGACAGATCCAGTCCATACTTAAAGAAAAAGGCCCTGGGACATTCGCCGATTTTCTGCAGCCCGTTGGCCGACATCACGGGGCCATCCGGTGCCGTCGGATCGAGTCGGATCGCAGCTTCCGGGACCAGTCCATCGTAAGCGGTAAAATTGGCCGACAGCCATTGCTGACGCGCTTTCTGCCCATCCACCAGGTGAGGAAACTGGTCGAGAACGAAATCATCCAGGTTCGTGACACGATCTTCCTCGGTCAGTCGCCACATCCACCATTCAGCCACGTCGAGGCTCATGCCGGCATCGGTCGGTGCAAATGATTCGGAAGTTGGCAGAGCGTCCAGTAACGCCTGCTGATCACTCTCAGGATCGCCAGACAGCAGGCGAAAAAGGGTTAGCAGTACGGGACTGGGAAACATCTCGCGATCATCTGCCACTCCCTGGCTGGAAAAGCTAAGAAACAGTCGACCACGAAGTCTCGCCAGCAGGCTGGTAAAAGCCTGCAGCCGTTCTTCACGTCGTTTTGCCGCGGTTGGCAATTCCGGCGACAACTTACCTCGTTCACTATCAAGCAACAGGGGATCCTGGATTCCCGATCCCGGGAATCGGCCATCATCCAGGCCCACGATAAAAGTGGTTTCTCGCCCACTGTGGCCACCACGGTGAATACTGTCAACGTGCAGGCAACCGGGTCGGGGCGTGCTTCCCATCACGCGTGTATCGGCCGGCAACGTACGCAACCAATCCCAGACATCAATCGTTGAGTCATCCCCTCCACGCTGGATCCAATGAGCCATGTCAGTCAATTCATCGATCAACTTCTGATGAGCAAATCGATCCAACTTGCTGACACTGCGGGCTAACGAATCAAGGTAATCACGAGCAGCCAGTACGACCTCGGCCTGGCTAGCTGTTTCCGCTGGCGTCACCTCCAGCAAGGCAACCAGTAACTGCTCGAGCAGTTCAAGATCTCGCAGGTCTCGTTCCAAGCCCACGCGTGTTGCCGGCGTCATGGGTTCTTCGCCGCCAGGCAACGGTTCTCCATCCTGTTGCAGGCGGTTCTTGAGCCCCTTTTGACGACCGATAATACGCGGCAGGTAACGGTTCCTGCCGAATCCGGCTCCCAGGCCCCGGACCTGCTGCGCGAGCCTGACGAAATCAAGGTTTTCCTCTTCCTCGCCGAATTGCAGCAGGCCTTCCTTGACCATCCTGACCAGTTCGCTCGCCTGGCAATCGTTACTGGTCCAATGAATCCATGCGAGCAGTGCACGTCCGGGGCGCGAGTACCAGCAGGGAATTCCCTCGGCAAACGTGACCGCCAACTCGTCACCAAGCTCGCCACCGGGCTGGGAGAGGGACGAGATCGTCTCATAGGCCAGGGAAACATACTGGTCCGTATCGGTATACAACAGCTCAACCTCATCCCAGGGCAGGCGGTGTTGCAGGCAGTGTCTCAGCACACCTCGGATTTCATTCACCTCGCCCACGCCACGACGAATTTGTACCTGGTCATCGTGGAGAGGAGGCGGCGCCTCGGCCGTGCTGGTCAGCCAGCGACACAATTCCAGGTCCGTGGCAGCCGTTCCATCCGGGCCCGTACCAACCGCTGGTTGGTCAACTGCCAGGGAGATACGCTGATCGGACAAAAAACTTTCGAGCACACGCTTTTCCAGGGTCGAGAACTCGAGATCCTCGGGAAGTAACAGCAAGACATCTCGTAGTCGCTCGTTGGCACCGGCCTCTAATTGTTCCTGGGCCGTCGTTAGGACCCAGGCATAGTCAACCAGTTTTTCCTCCGCAAGCAACTCCAGGTAACGCTGCAACAACAGTTCCAGGTCGTCCCCCTTGGTCGAGACTTCAAAGCAGGAACGATCCAGGTCCAGGGCAGACAGGCCAGCCAGGCGAATCGCATTGATACTGGCCAACACGGTTTCAGCCAATCCAACACTCGGCTGCGCCAACCCCAGGTAGGATAACTGGTCTTGCGAAAACTCACGAATGATTCGATCCGTCAATAACATCCCCGCACGTGACGAGGCCAACGTCAGTTGGCCGGCAGCCATGATTGGCCCGGCTAGGTCCAGGGCCATCGAGGTCAGGGTCTTGACGTGGGTATTGACGACCGGTTGCCCATGTCGGGCCACCTGGTCCAACCACTGGTAACCAACTCGCAAGGAGGGAACGATGAGCCATTTTTCTTCCAACAGCTGTTCGCTGCAAACGGCGGTGATGCTTTCAGTTAATCGATTCATCATTCCTGGCCCCCAAGGGCGAATCTGTCTATCGCCAGCCCTGCGCACATTCTACCGTTTCCTGCGTTCCTGTCTGCCTGATATCTTTCCAGGCAGTCATCCTACAAACCCGGAGGGACACGTCAGGTCACGCAGCACCAAAAAAAATCGTCGATTTTCAGCCGGTTTCCCCAAACTACTCCCCTTTCTCCCGGCGAGCACCATGACTAGACTGCCTCGAATAACCGTTTACCTCCCTATTTACCTGTATCGATACCGGTCCGTGGATCTATGCGAATCTGGATTTTACTGGGGCGTAGCCTCCGATTGAGATGTTGCCTCTGTGGCCAGGGACGCATGTTTCGCAACTGGTTCAGCATGCATTCCTCCTGTAGCAATTGTGGCCACGTTTACGAGCGCGAACCTGGGTTTTTCCTCGGTTCGGTCTATATCAACTATGGGCTCACGTCCTTGATCATCTGCACCCTCTATCCCATCCTGCGATTCAGCAACACGGTTTCACCACGCATCCTGTTGGTCAGCGCCACGGTCTTTATGTTGGCGTTTCCCATCTGGTTCTTTCGCTACGCCAGATCCCTCTGGTGTGCATTTGACGAACTGGTAGATCCGGTGCCACCTGCACCATACCCGGCCGTGACGGCGGATCGGAAGAAAACGGATACTACCGTGGACGAGACTGCACCCTGAATCAGTCAGTAGCCAGTTCTCGCAACGACTCCAGGGCAAAGTTCACATGCAGTGCCGTGCCGATTGGCAGCGCTTCCTCATCCGCCTTGAACATCGGGTGATGGACCATATACGTAGCTCCGACGTCCTCGTTGCGAACCCCCAGGCCCACGAAACAACCAGGAACCCGCTCGGTGTAATAGGCGAAGTCTTCGCCTCCCATGACCGGTGGAACTTCAAACACATGGTCATCGCCCAGCATCTGGCCGGCTATTTCCCTTGTTTTATTCCAGAGAGAACTATCATTCACGGTCGGTGGATAATCGTGGCCTGGAAATTCCACGCTGACCTCACAGCGGTGCGCGGTTCCCACGTGGCTAGCAATCTCCTGTACCCGCTGCTGCAAACCCTGCAGGCCCTCCATGGTGAGTGATCGCAGCGTTCCCTTCATCCGAACCTCTTCCGGAATAACATTGGACGCTTGTCCACCATGAATGGCCGTCACGCTAACCACACCGGAATCCAGCGGGTCAAGTTCCCGGGAAATGATCGTCTGCAATTCCGTGACAATCTTGGCTGCTGCCACGACTGGATCGATCGTGTACTGTGGCATCGCTGCATGACCACCGCGCCCTCGGACCGTAATTTCCATGAATCCTGCTGCTGCCAGGAACGTCCCCTCGCACGCCCCAATACTTCCGGTCTCGAGGGTCGGCCAGACGTGCAGGCCAAAAATCCGTTCTACCTGGGGATTCTCCAGTGCTCCCTCTTCACTCATGCGATGCCCCCCGGCACCTCCCTCCTCGGCCGGCTGGAATAACAGTTTGACGGTTCCCTGGATTTCATCTTCATGTTCCTTCAGTAACCTCGCGGCACCCAGCAGCATGGACGTATGACAATCATGACCGCAGGCGTGCATCTTGCCGTCGACCTCACTACGAAAAGCCACATCTGCCTGCTCGTGGATCGGCAGGGCATCCATGTCCGCTCGTAATGCCACACAGGGACCGTCTCCGTTACCAATGGACGCCAGGACCCCGGTTTCGGCGATCGGCGATCGGTAGGCGACGCCCAGTTCATCCAGGGTCTCTCGCACTAACTGGCTTGTCTTGACTTCCTCGTACATCAACTCCGGATGACGATGTAGTTGCCGCCGTCGTTCCACGATCCATTCCTGGATGGACTGTGCTTCCTTCAAGACCTGTTCTCGTTGCATCCGCTCACCTTTGACTAAAATGCCTGGTAACACACTTTCCTAAACCACGATACTCTTAATGACGGACCTTGCAATCGGGCAACGCAGCCCTGAACTTCTCGACCTCCACAGGACTCACCCGGGTCCGACGGACATCCAGCAGCTTCAACGATTGCACCCCATGCCGGCAACGCGGGTCCCGATATGACTGTCCTTTAACCCGCAATCCATTGCTGGTAGATCTTATCGAGGCCAGCCTCGCCAGGAGTTCCGGCATGGATGACCACGCGGTACTGCATCCGCAAGGTGGCTCCCTTCTCAAAGACCCATGGTTCCTTAAGAAAATTAAAGGGTGAAGGGGACAGGTGTCCATACTCGCGGGTAAACCAGGGGCATGGTCCCCAGGGATTCTCAGGGTGTTCCATGATGGCAATTCCCTCGACGACCTTCGGCTGAGCCGCCCGCTTACCATGGTAACCACACCAACGAGCCGGTTTCCCATACGTCCCCTTAGCACCCACGCCTCCCTCGGAGTTCATCAGGATGCCACCATAACTGGGTGAAATATCGCTGGCGGCCCGCATGGCGAACAGGGAATGCTTGGCCTTCTTGATCGTGACATCTTCCTGGGCCAGCAGCTTGATATCAGCATCAATCACCCAGGCATGGTCTCCCAGTACGCGGACCGTGAAAAGCCGTTCGTCTTTCAAGGGCGAAGGGGCATCCGACCGCACCCAATCGCAGTGGTTCACGAATTGCGCGGATTCCTTGGTCGCCTCTGCCAATTCCAGTTTCGTGGACTTGATCTGCCCTTGCGTCAGTGGACCATCACTCCAGTAATTTCCTCCGTTGACCGGATCACAGCCAAGCCAGAGACCACGGTGATGGGGATAGGGCAATGCTGACTCTGCCGTTACCGACAGACCACTGGCAGGTCCTGCCAGTGGATTGAAGTAAGGATATTTGAGACTGGCATGGGCACGGTATCCAGTCAAAAGGCGATTGTTCCAACGAATCAAAACCTGGGAGCCGTTAAGGTAACCTGTCAGTTTCTCGGCCTCGGGCACCGGCTTGCTGAAGTCAATTGCCTGGACGCACTGTGATGCCAGGCAAGTACCTGCCAGGGAACCGGCAGCTGCCTTTAGCCAGTGTCGACGGTCCAGTGATTGTTGACGCATACCAAGTTCTCCTGTCACGAATTGCTAAAACGATGCTGGCGACACGCCTATTCCTTGATCTCTACATTGCCCTGGAGGACGGACGAACCGGGTGCGATATCAAGCAGCTTCTCACGAGAACCACCCAGCAGGTTATTTTGCACCAGGTTGTCACGGCTCTTACCTCGCACACGAACGGCCTGCAACATGGAATGTTGTTCACGACGGTCAATAATACTATTACTGGAAACGCGGCAGCGTTCACAATCCTCCAGTTCAACTCCCCGGTGAAGGGGGTCAATAATCTGGCACTCGCTGACCGCGACATCTCGGCAGCGGACGAGTGTAAAGGCTGCGCCCGCAGCAGCGGATCCGGAACAAAGACGACGCGTGACCAGTCCGGTCAGTGCCCCGTTATCACAATCTTCCAGCCGGATTCCATCCCGGGGTGGATCCTCGTCCTCCCCACGCCAGACCAACGTGTTGGAGCCGACGGCAATTCCTGCACAATGCGCTGCCAGGATGGACAGGTCCTGCGAATCATAAATGGTATTGCCCGTGATGGCGATCCGCTGGACATATCGCAGTTCGATACCCCGGGTCTGACTACCCAGCACATTCCCTGTGATCGTGACGAGGCGCGCGGCACGTGTTGACGTGGTAGGCGCTCCGTGAATCCTGACATTGGCACCACCCGGCTGAATGGTTGCCTGGATAGTATTACTAGCAATCGTTACTTCACTGATGACGCCGGTGGGTGCCTCGAACCAGATCTCAGCCCCTCTCGGTTCTCCCGCGGGTGACTTATCCACACCCGGATGATTGTTGTACTCGATATCGTTACCGGTGATTTGCAGGTTATGCACATCTCCGTTAAGCGACTTGATCCCGGCCTTCTTGTTCCAACTGATGTGATTGCCATGCACGATGATCTGGTGCAGGTTGCAATCATCAAAAAATAAGCCGAAATGATGGTTGTTCAACAGGTGAGAATCACTCAGGACGAAATCGCGATTTCGCTCCACGAGATGAATGCCATACTTACATTCACGGACGAGCACCCCGGTAATCGTGGTCTTGGTTGTTTTACGCAACTCGATGCCAACCGCTTCCGGATGTTCCCCGAGAATTTCTAACCCGGAAATCTGTGGCATCCTTTCTTTTTCCCAGGTATGGGGCTGGTAGGTACTCGGTTTCGCGGTTCCCTGATGATCCCCGATGATCCGCAGGGCAGGTCCAGCGCCTGCCATCACGATCCGGGACGCGCCTCCGGCACCACGAACCGCACCATATCCTTGTTTCGTGAGATCGATCACCAGCGGACGGGTGATGCGGTAGGTCCCCTTGTTCAGGTCGAGGATACCTTCTCCGGCTTCCAGGGCATGTTGCAGAGCCTCCGTGTCATCGCTCTTGCCATCGCCCACGGCACCAAAATGATAGACGTTCGCCATGATGTTCGTTCCCGCTAAGGTTTCCTGGGCCGTGGTCGGCCCGCTTTCAGTTACCCTCGTGTTCTGCAGCCTGCATCAATCCTCTCATATATCCGTAGGCAAACAAGCGACCCAGCATGGTGTAACCCGGTTCACCATCGTCCTCCCCGATTAACTGCGGAACATGATCCGGCCGAATGGGGCCAGTAAAGCCGACTTCGCGATAGGTACGAATCGCCGTCACCATGTCAGTCGGACCGTTATCGTGAAAGGTCTCCGCGAATGATTCCCGGGTGCCGCGAATATCGCGAAAATGCACATAGCGAATAAAGGGGCCTAGTTGCCGAATCGCGGTTGGGATATCGACCCCCATCTCGGCAAAGGTTCCCTGGCAAAAGCAGATTCCATTAACGGGACTGGGAACCAGTGAAACCAGCCTCAGGAAGTTTTCCACGCTATTCATAATTCGGGCACGGCCCATGAAAACATCCAGTGGTGGATCGTCCGGGTGCATGGCCAGGGCAATCCCTCGTTTTTCAGCATGGGGCACCAGTCGTTCCAGGAAATAGCCCAGGTTTTCCCACAGCTGGTCCTGCGTCAGTATCTCGTGTTCCAGGCTGCGCCCGGCGTCGTCCAGTGAAACGGCCTGGTCAATCTGCTCGAGGTCAAACTGGGTGACCACGGCGCCGCCTCGTTCGGGAAGATCAACTCGCGTGCGCACCCAGTCCGTTCCGGCCATGAAGTTGTAACAAAGGACGGGGATCTCCAGTTCTGACATAATGTCAAGCAGCTTGATAATCCCCTCGATTTCACCATCACGTTCAGCGGTTCCACGGATAATATTTTCCATGGCAATGGCGTCTTCCACGGCAGCTGGTTGCAAGCCATGAGCGCGAATCCGATCAATCGCAGGCTGCCAGTCGGACTTCTCGGGACCCTGGTATCTCAGCGTGATACAATCGACCCCTGTTTGAGCGGCCAGGGCAAGATTTTCATCGGACATGGGTGTCAATACAGATGCGAGCTTCATCAACCAACTTCCTTCGATCGATACCAAGTTAATGCATGGTAAGTTTACGCAGGTGAGTAGGCGAAACGTCGGTAAAGGACGCACCCATTCCTCAGCCACCGCGACACATTGTAGCAGATACGGACCTGCCAACAGGTCCAGGGCAGACCGAACCGGCCTGCATGCTGGCTTACCGTCAGCCACCGCCCGTTCGGCAAACCGGTGCCCTGCCGTAAGAAAGCGGGGCCCCGGCCCCCAGGGCTCGCTGTTGATACGCAATCATCGCTGCCAGGGCTCGTGCACGAGCCACCTGGGCCAGTTTTTTTTCGTACTGGTCAAGCTGTACCATGGAAATTTTCAACTGTTTTTCGTTCTTGGCCAAGGTTCCCTCGAAATCCGTCAGTGCTTTCATAGCCGCCAGGTAGTCCATGTTTTGGTTATTCAACACCCCCTCGCTACTTTCCTGGCCCTGCTCGGTTTTCAAGTGACTGGCAACTCGTCGTCCATCGACCCATTCCTCGGCCAACCAGAGGTGTCCTTCCTTGCATGCCTCGCTGCACGACTTGAAAACACATCGCAATCCACTACGTGTTCCACTCTTGTATTGCTCGTAGACCAGCGGACGACCTCCCTCGTCCCAGCACAACAAGGATCCATGGCGTTTCCCGACCACGTAAGTCGCACAAATCATGGGCGTCCCATTGTCATAGCGACCAGCCAGGGGTCCGAACAACTTGGTACCACGACGCGAGACAAACAGGTATGGCTTTCCGTTAGTATGGTTAATCTTCGCAAACTGGCGTGAGGCCTCCTGGCGTGCCAGTCGCGTATCATAATCACGCTGATCGACCTGCATTAATTTACGCACGTCGACCTTCTTGCCACTCTGCAATTGCAGGTGAAACGCATCGGCCGGATGCTGAAGTGTGGTTGCCGGTTCCTCAGCATCGACCCAAGCGATTCCTGGCATTACCAATGGAACGGCCAACACAACACCCACAAACACCAAGAAACTCAAGCCGAGCGCGGCAATTCGGTTCTCGTAGTGACGAGCCATCTCTGTCCTCTCCTCCAGGGGCTGTTGCATGCAATAACATGTTCCATGATACGACAAACGACTGAAAGCATTATAAGATTTTCGCTTCGGTTACTCAATGTTGGCCACGAGCAACTCGGCCGGCGGCCCCACGAAAAAAACGCCACGAAAATGTCAGCCAGTCGTTCACAAGTGCTTCCAGGCAAGCCGTTCGATCCCTATAACCATGATGCCAAGTGACCATCTCTTTTCAGAATTTTCTACCGTACGTCCATTGAGAAACAAGCCTTCACTGGATTATCATCAAAAAACCAATTATTTGTTCACACCTAAAACGGGAGTTCCCCATGACCTACCGCGCCCTGACCTCGACCTTGATGCTGTGCCTGTTTCTATGCCTGCCTTGCCAGGCAGCTGAGTGGAACCAGTTCCTGGGCAGTACGGGACAGGGGGTTAGTGGTGAGAAGGACCTGCCAACCCAATGGAACTCCACCCAGGGAATCCGCTGGAGCATTCCACTGGCAGGACAATCCAATTCTTCGCCCGCGGTTACCAGCAAACGTATTGACCTGACGACACAGAAGAAAGACCAATCGCTGTGGATCATCTCGATTGATCGCAAGACAGGCAAGCTATTACGTGAAACGCGTGTGGGCCAGGGGAACCTGGTAGCCAAGGGGCCTGCCAATCTTTACGCTCACCGCCATAACGCCGCCACTCCCTCACCGATTGCGGACGAAAACCATACCTGGGCCTTCTTCGGAAACGGCCTGTTGGTTTGCCTGGAAGCGAAGACCGGCCAGGTCGTTTGGCAGCGTGACATGGTCAAGGACTACGGGGCCTACGACATCACCTTTGGAATGGGCTCCTCACCTCGCATGTGGGGCGACTTGCTCTACGTTTCCTGCATGACCAAGGGAGTTTCCTACGTGGTGGCCCTGGACAAGAACACGGGAAAACAAACCTGGAAAACAGAACGCAAGTTACCTGCCAAGGACGATGGGCCCGATGCCTATTCAACACCATCGATCTTCCAGCACAATCAGCACTCCGCCCTGCTCATTTCAGGATCTGATCACGTAACCGCCTACGACCTGAAAAATGGTAAACAAATCTGGGTCAGTAGCGGACTGGATATCGCAAGCCCCTATGGTCGCATCATTGCCTCCCCGGTCTCTGCTGCTGGAGTGGTGGTCGCCACATCGGCAAACCCAGGGGGAGGTGGCCTCGGCCACGTGATGGCATTGGGCACTGACGGTCATGGTGATGTCACGCAATCACAACAGCTGTGGAAACTCAGCAAGACGACTCCTGATTCCTCGACCCCGGTCTGCTACCAGGGAAAAGTTTACCTGGTAACCGACAAGGGGATCGCCACTTGCCTGGACCTTAAATCAGGAAAGCAACATTGGCAAAAACGTCTCCCGCAGGGACCGTATCACGCTTCGCTGGTTGCTGGTGACGATCGCGTTTATTTCCTCTCTACCGATGGCACATGTTCCGTCGTGAGCAGCAAGGAAGATGGTAAAGTGCTCTCTACCAACAAGTTAGAAGGCACTTTCTACGCGACGCCCGCGATTAGTGGTGGAATTGTCTACCTGCGAGCCTACGAACGGCTCTATGCAATCGGAAAATAAACGCCATCTTTGCCGTGTTTTGTTCAAAATCCAATTGGCGATATAAATCATGGCATCTTATACTTACAGGTGATCTCTTTAGGCCCGCCTTTATTCCTTCCTTCGTTATTTCATCCCGGGTCAAGTGAAATCACTTTCCACGCCTTATTTTTTCCTATTTCGTCTGGAACTGTTTACCATGAAAAAATCACCTCGTCGGGGTTTTACGCTTGTAGAGCTCCTGGTCGTTATTGCCATCATCGGCATCCTGGTCGCCTTGTTACTACCTGCGGTCCAGGCAGCTCGCGAAGCGGCTCGTAAAATGTCGTGCGGTAACAATCTTAAGCAACTAGGTATTGCTCTTCACACCTACCATGAAACGTACAAGAGTCTGCCACACTGTGGCATGTACTTCTGGACGCGGCAAACCAAGAATGGTTTTGCCTGGTACAACAGCAGCAAGGGTGGCGTGCTGGTCAAGTTACTTCCGTTCATCGAACAGAACTCTCTTTTCGAGGACCTGGACTTTACCCGGGCCGGTTGTCAGCCAGGCACGGGGGCCAGTGGTCCCTGGTATATCCTGAGTGATAACCCACGGCAGTTCGAGGACAAAAAGGGGGTAGACGGCAAGTTTCATCGATCCCAGATCATCGAGACCTTCCTGTGCCCATCCGCGAACGTCGACCCCTACGTCACACGAACCAATCCCATGCGAGATCGAGCGATATCGTGTTACGCACAATCGCTGGGTTCCAGCTACATGAAATCCAATGGCAACTGGTGTCGAGATTACCCGGGCAACGTGTTCGGCACGGGTGGCGCGACCTGGGGAACCGAGGGACGTGGCTATCGCGTTTCCGGTGTCTTTTCTCGTGGCAGTTGGGCTGCCAAGTTCCGGGATATTACCGACGGCACCTCGCAAGTCATTGCGATGGGTGAAATCCTACCTCATAAGGCTTCTCATCAGCGTTGGGGATGGATGTACTTTGACTCACTCTGGACGGCCACCACGGGCCCCATTAATTACCCCATTCGCGGCGTCGGGGATCCTGGACATCCGGGCGCTGGAGATTGCAGTCACTGGTATAACTTTGTTACGGACCAGGGATTTCGATCGCAGCACAAGGGTGGTGCACAATTCGTCTTCGCCGATGGCTCCGTTCACCTGCTGGTAGAGACCCTCGACTACATGGTCTACCAACGGCTGGGGGATCGCCGCGACGGAACCCCACTTGAAAGTGGCGACTGGGCTCACTAGATGCCTGGAGCAGCCGAGATACCTGTTATCGCTGCTGAATTTTTTCACGTAACCGGGACGAGAAATTATTCACATCGCCGATCTCGCGCGCCAGCTGGTCGACCCGGTAACGTTGCTTCGTTTCTCGAAACCCCTGCTCCGTATCGATCAGCCCCAGGTTAAACGCGACTCGATCGGAATAGCCAGGAAAAATAATCCCCAGACTACTGGGGCGTACGATTCCAGGCGTCAATCGGTTGAGATGATAAACAAGGTTGTTCGTACAGTTACTGGTGAAGGTGTGATAGAACTCCGGATGGTCTGCTAAACCATTCATGCGACCTGCCACGTCCAGGAACATCTGCTTCATCTGCTGCTGGCTCGCTCGCATCGGGTAAAGATACACAACATCCTCGCGTTCAATGGCTCGCTGGCCCAGCAGATCGCGTTCTTCGCCCACGACATACATAAGTTCAAATTGTCGGTAGAGCGCAGAGACCGGCGAGAAGACCTCTCCCTTCTCCTTGCGAATTTCCACGGAAACAGAAACGTACTTTAATGCATCCTCGTTACGAAACCCGAATGTCAGGAACGTATGTGCCAGACCCTGGAACGAGGAAAACTCCTGCACTCCAAACCAAATCGAATCTACCTGGTCTACGTTAAAAGTACGATCGCTGTACTGGACCACGAAATGTTCCGAATCTGTATAGGTCATATTTCGAACGTTCTCGATCGTAACCCGGTTATCCTCGATCTCGGCCCAAGGCAAAATGGCCTGGTCCGCTGCCCAGGGTCGGTCGTTGGAAGCAACAGTCCACGGCTGCATCAACATTGCCAGCAAGGCAATTGCCAACGGGATCCGCACGGTCTCCCAAGGCTTATCAGAACGATACAGCAAGCAGGGAACCCCCAACAGATAACCCCACGCCAGCAGGCGTCCCAGCCAGGAAGGGAGTCCCGGGCAATAACGGATCGCCCCTACGGTCCACAGGCAAACCAGCAACACGAACAATTGCACGCAACGATAAGCAACACGCCCCAGGGTACGGATCGTCCAGGGGAATTTCCTGGTGCTCTGTTCTCCTGACGTGGTGTGATTCATATCCAGCTCCCCGCCACCTGCGGTACATCGTCACGCAACACTCACCCTGGATAAGCACCATGGCAGGACCACAGGAGCAAGTCAACGTCAAGATCCAACACGCCACCTTCGTCGCATCATGCGGGACGACCAGGTATCCGTTCTCTATAACAACGGGATCCCAAATCTCCCCAGAAAACAGGATCGGTCAGATGTATCATGACCTGCTGGCAAAGAAACCATTACCTTCATTCTCGGTGACCTGGTATCGCCGCAAGTCGATGCCCACGGTCAATGCTGCCCATCGTCAATAGGCTGGCGGGGTGGTGAAGATCATGCCTTTCATCGGGCACTGGATTTACGCTACCAAACCACCCACACATGAAGGGGCATCGGGAAACCTGCTGTTTCCCCCTGCTCCGGGTCAACAGGTATCCCAAAGTGGACTATAATAACAGCACCCCAGAGATCGCACGGTAGCTTTCCACGCAGGGAGCAGGATCTTTAATGTCACCATTGCACGATGTTACTTGCCGACAACCACCTTTT
>PVBE012928436.1_pt1 | contig 20915 bp, 19 predicted proteins | sample 1631181 | NCBI WGS metagenome assembly PVBE01 (sample SAMN08397723, study PRJNA350692) | Marine metagenome, whole genome shotgun sequencing project. | isolation source: water | place: Pacific Ocean | collected 2012-04 | reverse complement strand
CCCAAACCAAAGGCCAAGCCCGACACCGAGCGGGCGACCGCCGCCCGGGAGCTCTTCCGCAAGGGCCTGCAGCAGCTGATGCAGGGCAACGCCAGCGCCGCGGTGGTGCAGTTCAACCGCGCCCTGGAGAAGAACCCCCGCTACGCCCAGGCCTACCGCGGCATGGGCCTGGCCTACCAGAAGCTGGGCCGCAAGACCATGGCGCGGGCGGCCTTCCGCCGGTACCTCATCCTCAACCCCAAGGCCCGCGACGCCGAGGCGATCCGCAAGCGCATCGATTCCCTCCGCTGACAGATCTGCTCGCATCCACGTTGAAATGACGTGCCAGGTGAGCTATTCCTTTTGATTCGACAATTCAGTTCCCACTCTGCTCAATAGCAAGGAGCGTGACAGTGAAGCAGCTCAATGACCTGGTGGATGACGCCACCAAGCGTGAAAAGATCATCAACGACTGCGTGGTGCTCATCGACGAGGAAGTGGCGTCGAAGCGGGGCCTCTCCGGCGCGGCCGTCAAGGCGGCATACATGGTGGTCAAGAAGATCAAGCCCGGCATCATCCGCGAGTCGGTCGACAACCTGTGCGGCGACTTCGTCTCCGCGGTTCAGCCCGTCTACGAAAAGTACCAGGACGAAGGCGAGAAGGGGACCCTCGAGGCTTACTTTCGCCCACGCTCCTCCGACGTGGCCGAGGCCCTGCTCGGCGTCACCGACCGCCGCGCCCAGCGCGCCAGCAACAAGACCATGGTCAAGGCCTACAACAGGCTGCGCCCCAAGGGGAAGCAGCACGTGCAGGCGGCCGCGCCCGGCGTGGGCCGCATGCTAGACAAGAGCGTCGGTTCGCTCTAGGACCTGTCCCATCCCTGACGCCGGCGGCGTCTCCCGCGCACCCTGCGTGCTACACTTTCTGAATGATGCGAGCATTCGATATCCTCGCGTGCCCGGTATCGCTGTCCGCGGACCACGGCCTCATTTTGGTCGTGCTGCTGGCGTTCTGGGCCGCCACCGGCGCGCTGGCCAGGTGGGCCGCGGGTGACGCCTGTCGCGGCCTCGGGCTGCTCATGGCCCGGATCAATCCTCGCCGGGAGCGCTTCGACGACCTCCCGCCGGGCAAGGTAGCCCTCAGGGGTGAGGTGGTGCCCCTGGATCCGCTCGAGGCGCCCGAGACCGGGCAGCCATGCGTCTACGCCGCCATCACCGTGGACCGTTGGGACAAGAACGCCACCATGGGCGGCTTCTCCGGCCAGTGGCTGCGGGCCGAGGACTCCGAGGAGGCGGCGCCCTTCAAGATCACCGACGGCAGGAACACCGTGCTGGTGGAGCCCGACGGCGGCCAGTTCCACGCCGAGCACGTCGAGACGGGTGAGCGCCGCCAGGACGACGGCAGCCTGATCCGCTACACCGAGCGGGTGATCCGGCCCGGCGACGACGTGCTCGTGGTGGGGCAGGCCCGCCAGCGGGGCGGCTTCGAGCCCTCGGCGGCCTACCGCGGGCACAACTACCGCACGGTGATCTCCGTCGCAGGCGGTGAGCTGCGCGTGATCCAGCCACCCTCGGGGTTGACCCACGCGGCGCTGTCCCTGGTCTCCACGCGCATGGTGGCCATGGCGCCGTTCATCGTGATCTCGTTGGTGGTGCTGTCGGTGGTGCTGGGGCTGACCTTCTGAGGTCGATCAGTAGCAGGCCCGCTCGCAGGAGTTGCGGTTGTCGTAGCTGCCGTGGGTGCGATTCCAGTCCCCGGACGACGGCGTGTCCGGCCCGCGGGTGGGGGACGCCTGGCACTGCTTGAGGCAGGCGTCGATACGGGCCTGGCGGGCAGGGGTCATGGTGCTACCGCAGCTCAGCAATAAGGCTGACGCACAGATCTGCGAAAAGAGCAGAGTCGTCACGCGGGCGGACATGGTCTTCACCTCTATAGCGGCGGATTCTTCAGACTCTCGCACTCGACATACGGCGCGAGGGGCTTGTCCTTCTTGGTCGGCCTGTAGCCTCGGGTGACGAGCATGCCACGGTTGACGCGGATCTTCTTGGCGTCCAGGTTCGCCTTGCACCGCTTGTAGCCGTACTCATAGATCAGGCGCCTGGCCTTTTTGTCCGCCGCGAGCTGGATCAGGGTGTCTTTTTCCTTGGTCCACTCGCCCATGTCCGCGCTCTGCTTGTCACCGCAGGCGATGAGGTAGATCTGCTCACCCACGGTGAAAGCCTGCTTGGCCACCTCGTCCTTTTTGAGCTTGAAGGCCACCGCGGTGAGCTCCTTTGACACGCCGATACCGGGCACCAGGTGGCGCCCGCTGCGGGCGAAGGAGGTGGTGGTCTTGTACTTCGGCTTGCCGTCCTCGTCCGGCTTGTCCTTGGGATCGACAGCGACGTCGTCGGCGTTGGTGAACAGGTCCGACATCTTCTTGCCCTGGAGCTGGGCCAGGTAGCTCTGGGCCGCCTTCTTCGCCACCACCATGGCCTCGGCGTCCTGCACCATCTCCTCGGAGATCTCCTCGCTGGCCTGGGCCAGGGAGAGCGTCCCCTGGCGGTAGCCGATGACCTTGAGGATCAGCACGCCCTCCTTGGTGGCGACCAGCCCGGTGAGCTGTCCCTTCTTGAGCTTGGCCACGGCCTTCTTGGCCTCGTCGCCCAGCCCCGGGTTGTCGGCGTTGCGCCAGCTGAGCAGGCCGCCGTTGATCTTGCTGTCGGCGTCCTCGGACACCTCGGCGGCCACCTTGCCAAAGTCCTCGCCGCCCTTGACCCGCGTCAGCACGGCCTCGGTGCGCTGCTTGTAGGCCTCCTGGGCGGCCTCGTCGGCGGGCAGCTTGAACTTGATCAGGCGCAGCCGAACCTGCCTGGGCAGCTTCTCGAAGCGGGTCTTGTTGGCGTCGTAGTACTTTTTGATCTTGTCCTTGTTCTTGGCCTGGAAGGCCTTGATCTTGGCCGCAGTGATCTGCACCTTGCCGCGGTACTGGTTCGGCGCGAAGCGCACGTACTGCAGCTGCACCTTGGTGTTCTCGTGCACGTAGCCCGCCTTGACCTCCTCCTCGGAGACCTTCACCGAGGCCTGGAACAGATCGCGCATCTTGTCCGCCAGCATCTCCCGCCGCTGGATCTGCTTGAACTTCTTCACCGTCAGGCCGAAGCGCCCCTTGACGTAGCGCTTGAGCAGGTCGTAGTCGTACTTGCCCGACTCGGACTTGGGCAGCCCGATGCGCTGGCCGCGGGGCCAGCCGCCGACGTTGATGAAGGAGCCCTTGACGATCATGTCGTCAATCTCCTTGTCCGGGATGCGAAAGCCCAGGCCCATGGCGTCGTCGGCCAGGACCTCGCGCAGCAGCACCTGGTCCATGATCTGACCGCGGAACCGCGTCAGCATTGACTCCGGCGCGTTGGCCATCATGCGCATGATGTCGGTGGCGCCGATGACGTAGGCGAACTCCGAGGGGGACACGGTGTTGCCGCCCACCTTGCTGGCGAAGGTGGTGGACGCGGTGCACCCCGCAGACTGGGGACCGAAGTTCACCACAAAGACCGCGATGATGATCCCGAAGAAAATATAGATAATGAAGGAACGTGAGTGCTTGCGCATCTGGTCAAGCATCATGGGCTTGCTCCGTTTTTCAGCAGGTACTGGTCGGCTATTTAAGGTGGCGCACCCTAGCAAAAGACTGGGCCAGGTTCAACAAGGGACTGCTTGTCACTGACCCGGGTAAGTGTTAAGAGATCGCGCTTAGGTAACTGACATGCTGTTTGATTGGGTCTACGGGCTCTTCTCCAACGACATGGCCATCGATCTCGGGACGGCCACAACACTCACCTACGTCAAGGGACGGGGGATTGTGAGCCACGAGCCATCGGTGGTCGCCGTTCAAAAGAACGGTTCCGGGTCCAGCCGCGTGCTAGCGGTTGGGACCGAAGCGAAGGAGATGCTCGGCCGGACCCCGGGCAACATCGTGGCTATTCGTCCCATGAAGGACGGGGTGATCGCGGACTTCGAGGTCACCGAGGCCATGTTGCGGTACTTCATCACCCGGGCGCACAATCGCAAGACCCTCGTGCGCCCGCGGATCATCATCTGCGTCCCATCCGGCATCACCGAGGTGGAGAAACGCGCGGTACGCGACTCGGCGCTGGCAGCCAGCGCCCGGGAGGTGTACCTCATCGAGGAGCCCATGGCCGCGGCCATCGGCGCCGGGCTGCCCATCACCGAGCCCAGCGGCAACATGGTGGTGGACATCGGCGGCGGCACCACCGAGGTGGCGGTCATCTCCCTGGCCGGCATCGTCTACGCCAAGTCGGTGCGGGTGGCCGGGGACAAGATGGACGACGCCATCGTCCAGCACATGAAGCGCAAGTACAACCTGCTCATCGGTGAGCGCACCGCCGAGCAGATCAAAAAGACCCTGGGCAACGCCTACCCCATGGACGAGACCCTCAACATGGAGGTCAAGGGCCGCGACCTGGTGGCCGGCGTGCCGAAGACAATCATCACCAACTCCGACGAGATCCGTGAGTCGCTCTCCGAGCCGATCAACGCCATCGTCGAGGCGGTGCGGGTGGTCCTCGAGCGCACCCCCCCCGAGCTGTCAGCCGACATCGTCGACAAGGGGATCGTGCTCACCGGCGGCGGCGCCCAGCTGCGCAACCTCGACGTCCTGCTCCGGGAGGAGACAGGGCTCCCCGTCATGCTCTCAGATGATCCGGAATGTGCTGTGGTGCTCGGGACCGGCAAGGCTCTTGACGAGCTGAAGCTTCTGCGAGAAGTCACGATTCACTGACGACGTTTTTGGTGGAGCGATGACCTCGACTTGGCACCAGCGGAGGTTCTGCCGTGCGGTTGAGAGTTGAGAGTTGAGAGTTGAGAGCCGGCTGGCTTCAGCGCCTATTTCGTCCAGACTTCTTGACCAACCTCGTACGAGATGAAAGGCAAAAGGCGACACAGAATGATCGATCCCTGTCGGATTCTGCTTACAACTCTAAACTCTTGACTCTAAACTCTTAACTCTAATGGTCCTGCCCCGCAAAGCCCGGGAGATCGTCCTCGCGCTGGCGCTCCTCGCCCTCCCGGTGATGGTGTTGCACACCAGCCTCAAGGCGCCGGAGCAGCTCAACCCCTTCGATCTCGCCCTGCTCAAGGTCACCGGCCCGGTCCAGGCTGGCATGATGGCGGTGATTGAGGGCGTCCACTCCGGCTGGCGCCGCTACATCTACCTCGTGGGTGTGGAGGAGCAAAACGACAAGCTAAAGAAGCAGAACCTCAAGCTGCAGATGGCGGTGGAGTCGGCCCGCCGCGACCTGGGCAAGCTGCGCAACTACGAGAAGTTGCTCGGTTTTCGCAAGGAGCGCGGCGTGGAGACCATCGGCGTGCGTATCGTGGGGCGCAACACCTCGCCCTTCGTGCGCTCCCTCCGCGTACGCATCGACCGCGGCGATAAGAGCCTCCGCTCGGGCCTGCCTGTGATCACCCCCGAGGGCGTGGTGGGGCGCGTGGGGCGGGTGTTTTCGCCCTACTCCAATATCGTGTTGGCGGTGGATCCAAAGAGCGCCATCGACATCATCATCCAGCGCACCGGCGGCCGCGGTCTGTTGCGCGGCATCGCCGGCACCAACCGCTACGCCTGCCGCATCGACTACCTGCTGCGCACCGAGGAGGTCAAGGTGGGGGATCTCGTCGTGACCAGCGGCGTGGCCGGCGTCTTCCCCAAAGATCTGCCCGTGGGCCGCATCTCCAAGGTCACCCGCCGCACCTACGGCCTGTACCAGGAAGTGGAGGTGACGCCCTCGGTGGACTTCACCTCCCTCAAGGAGATGCTGGTCATCCTCTCGCCGCCGCCGCCGCCGGCCCCCAGGGCCGCCGACGCCCGGGAGCCGGCCAGGGGGCTGCTGCCGTGAGATCGTCCGAGTGCAATCAACCGCAAGCGTGGTCATTACCTCGAGCGGCCTGTTGGCGCATCGTGAGGAAGTGGGGAGGTGAGGAGGTGAGGCTCAGCTCATTCCCGTCGCTTTTTCCGCCCTCACCTCCTCACTCCCTTACCCCCTCACGTGAGCGCCTCTCAGTAACGAAAGTACCGGTCGAGATGCCCGGAGTACATCCATGACCCGCGTCCTCGTCTTCACCCTGCTCGGCTTCTCGCTGATGGTGGTGCTCGGCCCGGTCCAGGACCTCCTCGGCATGGACATGGTGGTGCTGGACGTGCCGCTGATCATCGTGGTCTACATGGCCATGGCCGACCGGGTCACAGCCTACGGCCGGCTCATCTCGCGCAGCGGCATCTCGTCCAGCCGCATCGACTGGTCCGGCGGCCTCACCGCGGTGATGCTCGGCTACATGGCCGACGTGCTCGGCGGCGGGGTCAAGGGGATCCATTGCCTGACCCTGGCCATCGTCTTCCTGGCTTGCCGCCGCGCCGCGCGCCACGTCTACCTCGCCGGCACCATGTCCACCATCGTGGTCACGGTCACCGCCTCTGCGGCGGCCTCCCTGTTGAGCATCGGCATCCTCTGGCTGGCGGAGCAGCGGCCGGGACCGGGGCTGCTGTCGGTGGCCGCGATCCAGGCCCTGCTCAACGCCCTCGTCGCCCCGGCCCTGATCAAGATCCTGCGCACCATCGACGGGCGCCTGCTGCGGGAGTCCGTGAGCGGCCGCATCCGGGGGTAGCGCGCACGGCGCGCCGCGGAAACTTCCTGTCATTTCGCCCTGCAACGTTGGTATGATCGCTCTCTTTGTTATAAAGGGTACCGATGCGCGGAGAGATCCCCGAATTCAGGAAGAGGTATCGCTACCTCGTGACCGTGGTGATTATCACCTTCGGTATCCTGGTGGGCCGCCTGTGGCAGGTCCAGATCATGAAGGGGAGCTACTACGAGCAGAAGTGCGAGGACAACTTCGTCCAGGAGGTGCGGATCCCCTCGGTGCGCGGCGTGATCCTCGATCGCAAGCGCAGGATCCTGGCCTCAAACCGGCCGCGCTACAGCGTCTACCTCACGCCGCGCTTCGTGGCCGACGGCACCGTGGAGCGGCTGACCCAGGAGCTGGCCCTGCAGCCGGAGCGCAGCGAGCGCCTGGTCGCGCGTGTCAGGAAGGTCAAGGGCAAGCGCCGCTACAACCCGCTCATCGTGCATCAGGACATCACCCGCGACGGCCTGGCCCGCCTCGAGACCCACAAAAAGGAGCTGCCCGGCGTGCACACCGTGGCCCGGGCCCACCGCGAGTACCTCCAGGCCAACCTGGCCAGCCACGTGCTCGGCTACATGAACGAGGTCTCGCCCCGGGACCTCAAGAGCAAGAAGGGCAAGCGGTACTACCCCGGCGAGCTCATCGGGCGCTTCGGAGTGGAGCGGATGTACGAGACGCGGCTGCGCGGCAAGCCGGGCCGCGAGCTCATCGTGGTGGACGCCAAGGGGCACCGCAAGCGCGGCAAAGAAGTGGAGGATCTGCTCGGCAAGAACCGGCGCATCGAGCCCAAGCCGGGGCAGAACCTGGTGCTGACCATCGACACCGAGGTGCAGCGCCTGGTGGAGCGTGCCCTGGCCCGCTTCAAGGCAGCGGCCGCCGTGGTCATCGAGGTGGACACCGGCCGCATCCTGGCCAGCGCCTCCAAGCCCGACTTCAACCCGAACATCCTCTCCGGTCGGCTCTCCCGCCAGGACGCCCGGCGCCTGCTGGATGATCCCCTCAAGCCCCACCTGGATCGGGTCTTCCGTGAAAACTACTTCCCCGGCTCCACCTACAAGGTGGTGCCCGCCATCACCGCCCTGGAGCTGAAGAAGGTCGACGCGGAGGAGAAGATCCTCTGCAAGAAGATCCACCCCGCCGGGCGGCGCTACCCCGGCTGTACCCACGCCCACGGCAAGATCGCGTTCCACGCCGCCATCGTGGAGTCTTGCAACATCTACTTCTACACCCTGGCCGAGCGGGTCGGCATGGACAACCTCGCGCTATACGCGCGCAAGCTCGGCCTCGGCGTGCCCACCGGCATTGGGCTCAACGGTGAGGTGGGCGGGTTCATCCCGACCAAGCGCTGGTACGCCGACCGCAACGAGCGGTTCCGCGTCGGCTTCACGCTCAACACCTCCATCGGTCAGGGCAACACCAAGACCACGCCGATCCAGATGGCGAGCCTCTACGCCGCCCTGGCCAACGGCGGCACCCTCTACCTGCCCCAGGTAGTGGAGCAGGTCGAGACCATCGACGGCAAGGTGATCCAGCGCTTCACGCCGCGGGTGCGCGCCACGATCAACGTCAGCGACGGCACCCTCGACCTGCTGCGCTCGGCGCTCAAGGGCGTGGTAAACGAGCCCAAGGGCACGGCCTACGACTCCCGGCTCAAGGACCTCGATGTGTCGGGCAAGACCGGCACGGCTCAGGTCGCCCGCCGGACCCTGAAGAACGACCACGCCTGGTTCGCGGCCTACGCGCCCAGCGAACGCCCCGAGGTCGCGGTGGTGGTGCTCATCGAGCACGGCGGCGTGGCGGCCAAGGCGGCGGCGCCGGTGGCCATGCGCATCGTCAAAAACTACTTCCGCTACGTGGCGCCCCGCACGGCCTCCACCGGCCCCAAGGGGGCGAAGCAATGAAGGCCCTGGCAAAGCTGCGCCAGCACTTTGACTGGCCGCTGTTCATCGCCATCGTCGTGCTGGCTGTGCTGGGCGTGCTGAACCTCACCTCGGCCACCTCCTCCACCACGCTGACCCTGGCGAAAAAGCAGATCTACTGGCTCGGCATCGGCACCGCGGGGTTCCTCATCACCGCCGCCATCGACTACCGCGTGATGAACCGCCTGGCCTACCTGCTCTACGGCGGCGGGCTCATGGGCCTGCTGGCGGTGCTCTTCTTCGCGCCCAAGGTCAAGGGCGCGCACCGCTGGCTGATGATCGGCGACATGAGCGTCCAGCCGTCGGAGATGATGAAGATCCTGGTCATCATCGCCCTGGCCAAGTACCTCCACGACGACCCGGTGGTGGAGGGCCGCAGCCTCAAACACATGGCGATCCCGTTTCTGGTGGTCGGCTTCCCGATGATGCTGATCCTCAGGCAGCCGGATCTCGGCACCGCCATGCTGATCTTCCTCATCTTCCTCTCGGTGATGCTGCTGACCAAGCTCAAGCTACGGTCGATCATCACCCTGTTCCTCGTGGCCCTGCTCTCTCTGCCGTTGACCTGGACCTACCTGCTGGAGGACTACCAGAAGCAGCGCATCTTCACCTTCCTCAACCCGGGATCCGACCCGGTGGGCGCGGGCTGGCACGCGCGGCAGTCGCTCTACGCCATCGGCGCCGGCGGCTTCTCCGGCAAGGGTTACATGCAGGGGACCCAGAACAACTTCCACTTTTTACCCGAGCGGTGGACCGACTTTCCGTTTTCGGTCTGGGCCGAGGAGTGGGGGTTTATCGGCAGCATCCTGCTGCTCGGAATCTACCTCTTCATCATCCTCTGGGCAGTGAAGCTGGCGAGCCAGGCGCGGGACCGCTTCGGCGCGGTGCTCTGCGTGGGGGTGGCGTCCCTCTTTTTCTGGCACACGGTGATCAATATCGGCATGGTCACCGGGCTGGTTCCGGTGGTGGGGGTGACCCTGCCGCTGATGAGCTACGGGGGGTCATCGCTGCTGACGATGATGTGCGCGGCCGGGTTGTTGATGAACGTGGCCATCCGCAAAACGTCATACTGAGCTTCGGCTTCGTCCCGCAACGGTTCCGCTGCACCCGCGGACCCAAGTTCATGCACGCAAGGCACTTGAATTCCTCGTCGGAAATCCTGTATTCTCGGTGCATTCAACAATCAGAGGTAAGGAGGACTCCCGCATGGAAGAGAAGGGGAAGAATGCCGTGAAGGTCCTGGAAGAGGTAGCCTCCAGGATGGAAAAGGAAGAGGAGCTTCGCAAGAAGATCAAGTGGGTGAATTGGGGGTTCCCCGTTGTCGTGATCATTGTCTTCTTGATTTTCCTCTCCAACATGTATTCGGCGGTGAAGAACATCAAATCCGAGCACTTCATCGCCAAGCTGGAGCAGAACTCGCTGAGAGTCTGGCCCAAGCTCACGGGGGAGCTCAAGCGCGTTGGTGAGGCGGTCTTCCCCATCTACGCCAAAGAACTGGATGCCATGCTGACGAAGCCGATCCCGGACATGGACAAAAAGATCGAAAACGAGACCGCGTCCCTGCAGAAGGTCCTCGACGACAAGATCAAGGTCAACATCAACACGGCCTTCAAGAAGATCCATGAGCAGCAAAAGAAGATGCTGGCGGCGAAGTTCCCCACGCTGGCAAAGGACCCGAAGAAACTCGACGCCATGCTCGCCATGACCCAGAACGCTTCCAAGGCCTGGACCAAGGGCAAGCTGACCAAGGTCATGGAAGAAAACCTCTACGCGCTCAAGCAGATGCAGGAGACCCTCGACAAGGGGTTCAGATTGAAAAAGGGCGACAAGGCCAAGGGTCGGCTCGACGGCGAGCAGGTGCTCTCCCTCTGGCTGGACGTCCTCAACGAGAGCCTGCACGACAAGGACACCATCATCGAGCCTGACAAGAAGGCCAAGTAAGGAGTCTACCCATGAGCGACGACAAGAAAAAAGAGAGTGGCGACTCCAAGAAAGACGACGTCAAGTCAAAGCTGGGTGACCTGACCAAGGACGAGCCGAAGAAGGAAGCCAAGAAAGAAGAGAAGAAGGAAGCCAAGAAAGAAGAGAAGAAGGAAGCCAAGAAAGAAGAGAAGAAGGTAGAGAAGAAGGTAGAGAAGAAGGTAGAGAAGAAGGTAGAGAAGAAGGCGGCCCCGCCGGTCAAGGCCGACGAGACGTTTCAGGCGGCGACCAAGCTCAACGCCTTGATGGAGAAGCGCAACTCCAGGCTGGAGAAGACCTTCAAGATCAACATCCTCGTGGGCCTGGTCGTGGTCTGCTTCATCATCGTCTACATGAACTGGGTCTACTCCGAGTTCAAGGACAACATGAAGCCGGGCGTGCTGGCCGACGTGGTGACCGCCGAGGTCACGACCCGCATCCCCACCTTCAGCCGCGAGCTGGAGACCAAGCTGAAGAAGGAGGCGCCGGGTATCGTCGCCGCCATCAAGAACACGGTGATCAATGAGTCGATCCCCGCGCTGCGCAAGGCGATCCAGGACGAGCTGAACAAGTTCCTCGACGAGTTCTTCCGCACGGCCCCCGACGTATTCAACGAGGAGATCTACCTGGCGCTGTTGACGGCCAACAAGGACCGCATCACCGCGGCGCTGGCCAAGGACTTCTCCGACGCCAAGGTCGCCGGCGCCTTCGAAAAGGAGCTGGAGAAGGCCCTGGCCGCGAACCTGGCCAAGAACCCCACCGAGACCCTGTCCAAGAAGCTGGACAAGACCGTCTCGGCGCTGACCAACATCAACAAGGGCCTCAAGCGCCTGTCCAAGGGCGGCAAGCTGTCCAAGGGCGAGACCCTGATGAAGCAGCTGATCAGCTCCTGGTGGACCATGTTCGAGGGCACCGACAAGCTGACCAAGCGTGACATCAAGGGCGCCAACGAGGTGGGCAAGAAGGTCGCTGACGAGCTGTTCGGCGACCACAAGAAGGAGGAGCCGAAGAAGGGCGCCGACCCGGCCAAGGCCCCCGCGCCCAAGGCCCCGCCCGCCAAGTGAGCTATTAGCTTTTAGCTATTAGCTTTTGGCTTTTGGCTTTTGGCTTTTGGCTTTTGGCTTTTGGCTTTTGGCTGTTCGCTGTTCGCTATTGGCCGTTAGCGGCCCACCCACCTACTGCTGAAACAACTCCTTCAGCACCCTCGCCGCCGCCTTCTGCACCCGCCGGTCCGGGTCGATCTGCGCCCCCTTCAGCGTGTGGATGGTGCCCTTGTGCCGGATCTTGCCCAGGGCCTCCACCGCAGCGAGGCGCACGTCGGCGTCCTTGTCCTTCTGCAAGGCAACGATCAGCCGTGGCAGGGCGCGGCGGTCCTTCATCTCGCCGAGGGAGGTGGCGGCCGCCCGGCGAACCCTGGCGTCGCCGTCGCTGGTCAGCGTCTGCTGCAGCCACTTGAGCGCCTTGGCGTCCTTGACGGCGCCGAGGGCACCGGCCGCCTCCGCGCGCACGATGGCGTCCCGGTCCTTGAGGGCGGCCAGCAGCGGTGAGATGTTGCCGGCCGCGTCGATGGCCCCCACGGCGTGCACCACCGCCGCGCGCACCTTGGCGCTGGGGTCCTTGATGATGCCGAGCAGCGCCGGCACGGCCCAGGTGTCACCGGAGACGGCGAGCAGCTTGGCGGTCCTCTCGCGGGTGCCGGCCTCCTTGCTCTTGAGCGCCGCCACCAGGGCCTTGGCCGCGGCCTCGCCGAGGTTGTTGAGCGCCTTGGTGGCCGCCTTGCGCACCGTGAGGCTGGTGTCCGACAGGCAGGCCACCAGGGCAGATGCGGCCTTGGTCGCGCGAAGCTCACCCAGGGCCCAGGCGGCGGCCTCACGCAGGGCCGGACTCGTGGCCTTCAACGCCTTGATCAGGGGCGGCACCGCGCGCTTGTCCCCGATGGTCCCCAGGGCGTAGGCCGCGCCCTTCATGCCGTACTTCAGCTCGCGGATCAGGGCCGGCACTGCCCGCTGATCCTGGAGCTGCCCCAGAGCCAAGGCGGCCGCGTTGCGGACCTTCTTCTCTCCGTCGCCGAAGGCCTTGATCAGGGCGGGCACGGCCCGCTTGTCCCCGAGCTGCCCCAGGGAGGCGGCCGCGGCGGCCCGCACGAAGTGGATGCGGTCCTTGAGGGCCCCGGTCAACGGCTTCACCGCTGCCTTCTTGCCCAGCGGGCCGAGGGCCTTGGCCGCCTTGAGTCGCGTGAGCATGTCCTTGCTCTTCAGATCTGCGATGTAGGCTTTGGCCTGGGCCGCGCCCCTGTCCGCTAGGGCCTGTCCTCCGGTCAGCGCCAAGGCGAAGACGAGGAGAAAGCCAAGTTTGTTTTTATGCATCAGCCACTCCGAACCCATGATCGACCTCCTGGATGGTCCTCTGATCTCCAGCATAACCATTGACGGCCGCCATTTGAAATTTCTTCAGGTCGGCCGCTGAGCCTTGTGACATAATGGGCGTCGCATTGCCTGAAAACGACCGCAAATACCGGGTGCTGCGTCAAATCGGCGAAGGGGGCATGGCCGAGGTCTTCGACGCAGAGATGTTCAGCCAGCCCGGGTACAGCAAGCACGTGGCGATCAAGCGCGTGCTCCCCCACCTGGGCCGCAACAAGATGTTCCTGCGCATGTTTTTGGACGAGGCGCGCCTCGGCCTGCTGCTCAACCACTCCAACATCGTGCTGGTTTTCGACGTCGGGCGCGCGGGCAAGGACTACTTCATCGTCATGGAGTACGTCGACGGCCTGGACCTGCGCGAGATCTTCGACGCCTACGCCTCCCGCGGCAATCTGGTCCCGCCGGAGGCCTCGCTGCGGATCATGGTCGACATCTGCAAGGGCCTGGACTACGCGCACCGCCTCGCCGCCGCCAACGGCCAGCCCCTCAATGTCGTGCACCACGACATCAACCCCGCCAACGTGCTGCTATCAAAAAATGGCGAGGTGAAGCTGGTGGACTTCGGTCTGTCCGAGGCCGCGGTGCACGTGCAGAAATCGGATCCCGACGTGGTGCGCGGCAAGTTCGGCTACCTCGCCCCCGAGGTGGCCACGGGCAAGGGGGCGGACGCACGCTCTGACCTCTACGCCGTGGGGATCATGCTCTTCGAGCTGACCACCGGCCACCGCCTGTTCCTCGGGCGGGACGACATGGAGAGCCTGCACATGGCCCAGGAGGCGCGCATCCCCCGGCCGTCGGTCTACAACCCGCGCATGCCCGCCGCGCTGGAGCAGCTGATCCTGCGCGCCCTGGCCCGGGATCCCGAGGAGCGCTACCAGAACGCCCGCCGCCTGGGACGCGCCATGACCAACGTCCTCTTCGAGATGGGGCAGCCGGTGAGTTCCTTCGACATCGGCGAGATGGTGGAGGTGATCCGCTCGGTGAAGTACGAGGACGAGAACACCTCCCAGCGCAAGCGCCGCATCGAGAAGATGATCGAGGAGGAGCTGGTGCGCTTCGAGTCCCTGGAGTACGACGTCGATGAGGACTTCCCCGGGATCAACCCTCTGTGGAAGCCCTAGAAACTGAACCCGAGCCGCGCTACAGCGCCTTGTCCACCAGCTCCTTGATCTTCTCCTTGGGGTGGGCGCCGGTCAGCTGACCGAGCACCTGGCCGTCCTTGAAGATCAGCAGCGTGGGGATGGCACGCACGTGATAGCTGGTGGGGGTCTGCGGGTTGCCGTCCACGTCCATGCTGTAGAAGGCGACCTTGCCCTGGTAATCGGCGGCGAGCCCCTCGAGCACGGGGGCGATGGCCTTGCAGGGGCCGCACCAGACGGCGGTCATGTCCAGCAGTACGGGTGTGGACGACTGCAGGACTTTCTCGCTGAAGGTGGCGTCGGAGATCTCTTCGAGGTTGGCCATGGCTGCTCCTTGTCTGCCGCTGGGGAGCATGGTTCATACGATCTGTTGGGGGGAAGATCAAGCCGCGAACCGCGGGGGGCGCCAGGGTATCTTGACAACGCCTGTCTGCCACGTTAGGTGCGAGCATATCGATCTTCAGGAGTGGTGAGATGATCCGCGTGTTGGCCCCGGTCGTATTCATCTTCTTCCTCTTGCCCGTGGGCGCCGCCGCCGACGCGCCGCCCGCGTCGCAGCCAGTCGCCTCGTCCCAGCCGGCCTCCCAGCCCGCTCCCGCGGCGGTCCCCGCGTCAGTCCCTGCGCCGGCCAAGAAGGCCGACATGCCGCTGTGGCTCAAGCTGCTCAAGACCACCCACCTCAGCACAAAGTGGTACATCTCCTACGGCTACGGTGAGAAGAAGGGCGAGCGCTACAACGCGTTCAACGTCAGCCGGGGCTACGTCACCCTGAAGCTCAAACCGCTGAAGTGGTTCCAGGCGCGGATCACCCTGGACTCCACCCTGGACGACACAGGCGATCTCAAGGTGCGGCTCAAGTACTTGCACGGCATCTTCAAGCTGCCCATGGAGACCGCCGTGCTCACCGACCCCTACATCGAGGTCGGCCTGGCGCATACCCCCTGGTTCTCCTTCGAGGAGAACGTCAACAGCTATCGCCTGGAAGGGAAGATGTTCATCGAGCGCAACGGGATCCTGAACTCTGCGGACCTCGGCGTGACCGTGGGCGGTCTCATCGGCCCGAAGCTGTCAAATGAATACCAAAAGAAGGTGAACAAGAAGCACCCCGGCAAGTGGGGCAGCTTCGCCCTCGGTGTCTACAACGGCGGCGGCTACCACGCCGAGGAGAAGAACAGCAGCAAGGTCTTCCAGTCGCGCCTCAGCCTGAGGCCGCTGACCTTCGTGGTGCCAGGCCTGCAGGTCTCGCACCTGTTTATCTACGGCAAGGGCAACACCGACAAGGAGCCCGAATACTGGCTGCACAACCTGATGCTCAGCTTCCAGCACCAGTACTTCAATGTGGCAGGGCAGTACGCCACCGGCGTGGGCAATCAGAAGGGATCCAAGGTGGACAAGCAGGGGGCGGCGTTGGACAACCACGGCTTCTCCGCCTTCGGCGAGATCAAGCTGCCGTGGATCCGCTCCTCAGTTATGGGGCGATACGACTGGTTCGACTGGGACACCGACGGCGGCCCCGCCTCCACCTCCCGCGTCATCGCCGGTTACGCTTTTTACATCTACAAGAAGAACTTCGCCTTCCTCAGCGTGGACCACCTCACCTACCACGACGACACCACCCCCGATGACTGGCAGGTCAAGCTGAGCCTGCAGCTCAAGCTCCCGTAAGCCCATGTATTTGGTGGGCTCAACAGACGTGGCGAACCTCGTGGTCCTGAGATAGACTTCGTCGGATGAACGCGCTCCTGCTCATCACCGTGGCGCTCTATACGCTGGCCAGCGTGCTCTACCTCGCCCACCTCTTCGGTAGCAAGGAGGGCGGGGTGAACATCGCCCGCTGGGCCCTGATCGCCACCGCCGTGGTGCACCTCGGTCTCATCGGCTGGTACTGCTCCCAGAAGCTCAACCCCGTGGCCGACCTGCGCGGTGCCCTGAGCCTCATCGCCTGGCTCCTGGCCAGCGGCTTCCTCGTCACCACGATCAAGTCTCGCATGAGCGCCATGGGGGCCTTCGTCGCGCCCCTCTCCGGGGTGCTGCTGCTCACCTCGGCCCTCACCCCGGCGGACAGCCCCGCCGTGGACCAGGAGGGGATCATGCGAGCCCTGGGTGAGCTGCACATCGGGCTGTCGGCCCTGGGTGTGGCTGCCTTTGGCCTGGCCACAGCCGTGGCGCTGATCTACTGCATCCAGGAGAACGCGCTGAAGAACAAGCGCCTCGGGCCGCTGTTCCGCCGGATGCCGCCGCTGAACACTCTGGACGACGCGGGCCGCCGCCTGATCCTGGTCGGTTTTCCGCTCTTCACCCTGGCCCTGGTCACGGGCGTCATCTGGGCGATCCACCTGCCCACGGCGGGGATCGCGCGGCCCGAGTTCTACATCTCGGGGGCCACCTGGCTGGTCTTCGGCGCGTTGATCTTGTTGCGGGTGACCCTGGGCTGGCGCGGCCGGCGCGCCGCGCTGCTGACGGTGGTCGGCTTCTCTGCCATGGTGCTGGTGTTGCTGCTCTACCTCATGCGGAGGCTACTGGCGGGATGAAATTCCTGGTGGTCGGCTGCAGCTTTCGCACCGCGTCCGTGGACCTGAGGGAGCGGCTGGCGTACAGCGCGGAAGAGCTCCCTCATACGCTTTGCGCGCTGCGCGAGCTGCCCGACGTCCACGAGGTGATGCTGCTGAGCACCTGCAACCGCGTGGAGATCTGGGCCGTGTCGGGGCGGCCTCGCCACGGCGCGCAGGTGCTGATGGACTACCTCGCCCGGGACCGCGAGGTGGACCTGGCCGAGCTGAAGAAGGTCCTCTACCGGCACCACACGACCGAGGCCCTGACCCACCTCTTCAAGGTCACCTCCAGCCTGGCGGCCATGGTGGTGGGGGAGCCGCAGATCGCGGGGCAGGTCAAGGAGGCGTTCGGCGCGGCGTCCGAGGCGGGCACCGTGGGGCCGCTGCTCAACCGGTGCATGCACAAGGCCTTCGGCACGGCCAAGCACGTACGCACAGAGACCGACATCGCGCGGCACCCCGTGTCGGTGAGTTCGGTGGCGGCGGACCTGGCCGGGCGCGTCTTCGGCGACCTGGCCAACAGCCGCGTGCTGGTGGTGGGGGCAGGGGAGATGGCCGAGCTGGCCGTGCGCCGCCTGCTGGCCGACGGCGCCTCGATCCAGGTGATCAACCGCAGCGTCGAGCGGGCCCAGCAGCTCGCCTTCCAGCTGGGGGCCAACGCGCACCCCTGGGAGCAGCTGCGAGGCCAGCTGCTGCTGGCCGACATCGTCATCTCCTCCACCGGGAGCAAGGAGCCGATCATCTCCCGGCAGCTGGTGCTGGAGGTGATGCGCCAGCGACGGCAGAAGCCGATGTTCATCGTGGACATCGCGGTGCCGCGGGACGTGGAGCGCGCGGTCGGCGAGCTGCCCAACGTCTATCTCTTCGACGTCGACGACCTGGAGCAGGTGTCCGCCGAGAACCTCAAGGAGCGGCGCAAGGAGGCCGGCGCGGCCGAGGGGATCCTGGGCCAGGAGGTGACGCAGTTCGAGGACTGGATGCGGATGCAGGACGCGGTGCCGGTGATCAAGGACCTGCGGCAGCACTTCACCGAGGTCGTCAGGGCCGAGGTCGGTCGCACCAAGCATGACCTGGGGCTGGAGCAGAGCGCCAGGCAGCGCGTGCTGGACTCCATGGCCGACGCCATCGTCAACAAGCTGCTCCACGTGCCGACCATGGAGCTCAAGAACCACGCGGCACGGTCGGACGGCGTCTTCCTCGCGCGCTCGGCGCGCCACCTCTTCCGCCTGCCCAGCAGGCAGCAAGAAGAGGACGGGGAGCCGCAGGAAAACAAAGGAAAGGAACGCTGATGCGGAAGCTGAACATCGGAACCCGGGGCAGCGCGTTGGCCCTCTGGCAAGCTGAGCACGTGGCCGCGCGGCTGCGGCAGGCCAGCGGCGCCGAGGTGGAGCTGCAGATCATAAAAACTCGCGGCGACAAGATCCTCGACGTGCCCCTGGCCAAGGTGGGGGGCAAGGGGCTGTTCGTCAAGGAGATCGAGGAGGCCCTGCGCCGCGGCGACGTCGACCTGGCGGTGCACTCGATCAAGGACGTGCCGGCGGAGCTGGCCGGTGGACTGGTGCTGGCAGCCATCCCCGAGCGAGAGGATCCGCGGGACGCGCTGGTCAGCCGCGCTGGAACGCTGGCCGAGCTGCCCCAGGGCGCGAGCGTGGGCACCTCGAGCTTGCGCCGGGGGTGCCAGCTTTTGAGCCAGCGGCCGGATCTGTCGCTGCAGACCCTGCGCGGCAACGTGGACACGCGCCTGCGCAAGCTGGACGAGGGCCAGTACGACGCCATCGTGCTGGCGGCCGCGGGGCTCAACCGCCTCGGCCTGTCCGAGCGCATCACCGAGCTGCTGCCGCCCGAAGTGATGCTGCCGGCGGTGGGGCAGGGGGCCCTCGGCATCGAGACCCGCGGTGACGACGACGAGGTCATCGCCCTGGTCAAGGGCTGCCTGCACCACGACGAGACCTCGGTGCGGGTTGAGGCCGAGCGCGGCTTCCTCACCAGGCTCGGCGGCGGCTGCCAGGTGCCGGTGGCGGCCCACGCCCGCTTCATCGAGGGCGGCGAGCTGGAGCTGGCCGCCCTCATCGGCCACCCAAGCGGTGAGCCGATGTACCATTGCAAGGGCGAGGCCGAGGGGCGCACCCCACAGGAGCTGGGCGTCGCGCTGGCGGAGAAGCTGTTGGCCATGGGCGGCGAGGCGGTGCTGGCCGAGGTTGTGGAGGACTAGCTTCGAGCTACCCTGGTATGCTGCGGCCATGTCGAAGCCCGCGCCACATGTCAGCCACCTGGCCGCTCTCCAGCGGCACCAGGTGCCCGTGGTGCTCGGGCTGCTGCTTACGGTCCACACCACCATCACGGCGCTGCTGCTGACCATCAACAACCCGCTGGTGCACGCGATCACCGACGACTTCGCCCACGTGGCGGCGGTGTACCACCTCTGGACCAGCCTCGAGATCGGCGGCCTCGGCGCGGTGCCGCTGTTTCTGCGGGAGCTCAACAGCCACTACGTCTATCTGCCCTACTTTCCCCTGACCCTGGCCGCCATGCTGTGGGAGCCCGCGGCCTACGTGGCGCGGCTGGCCAACGTGTTCTACTTCGCCATCCTGCTGGTGAGCGTGTACCACATCGGCAAGGCGTGCCACAGCCGCGGGGCCGGGCTGATGTCGGCGACGCTGGTGTCGCTGATGCCGGCGACCTACGGCGGCTGGCGCACCATCGGCCTCGACTTTCCGGCGCTGTGCGTGACCCCGGCGGCGGTGCTCTTCCTGCTCCGCAGCGAGCGCTTCAGCCGGCCCCGGGAGGTCCTGCTGTTCGGCGTCACGGCCGGGCTGGCGATCCTGACCAAGGTCCAGGTGGCGTTCTTCCTCGTACCGGTGGCGGCGACGGTGTTGCTCCAGGCGCTGGTGCCGGCGATCCGGGCGCGGCGGTTCCCGCGCCGCGAGCTGCTGCTGGCCGGCCTCAGCGTGGTCCTGGTGCTGGGCGTGACGGCCGTCTGGTGGGTGGGCCGGCTACCGATCATCATCGAGGAGTTCGTCGTCCACACCGACACCGAGGGGATGCTGTTCGTGGAAGGCGACGTGTCGTTTTGGGGCGGGGTGGTCTTCTACACGACCCGCATGCCGTGGATCATCACCGGCCTGCTGACCCTGGCGCTCCTACCGCTGGCGCCGCGCTTCTTTGGCCACGCCCGCCACCGCGTTGCCCTGGCGACGTGGGTCCTCGCCCCCCTGCTGCTGCACGTGATCCTCACCCTGCGCAACATCCGCTACGTCTTCCCGCTGGTGCCGGCCCTGGCCGTGATCCTCGGCGTCGGGCTGTTCTCCCTGCCCCATCGCTGGCGGCGCGTGGCCGCGCCGGCGCTGGTGCTGGGCGCGGTGGGGTTGTGGCTGATCTGTCCCTTCTCCGGCGCCCAGTGCCACAAGACCCGGGTGCAGGCGCTGGAGCCGTATCACGGGTTGGCCCTGAGTCCCAAGTCATCGCCGGCCTCCTTCCTGCTGGTCTGCGGGCAGGCGGAATACGTCACGCCCATGTGCCCGCCGATCATGGGCGGCCCGGCCGACCTGCAGGGGGCGCAGGCGGCCCGCTGGATCGCCCGCCACAGTGATCGTCGGCGAAAGCTGCTGGTGACCTACGCCGTGGACACCTCCGGCGTGGCGACGGCCATGCAGCGGCGGCTGCCCCGGGCTCGCCTGACCTCCTTCAACTGGATGCCCGGCTCCCAGCTGCGCCCCCCGGCGAGCTGGCAGCGCTTCGCCATCCTGCAGTTCCCCACGCAACAGCTTGGCCGCCTGCGCAAGGCCTCGCGGCACGCGGGGCGCAAGCTGTTGCTGTTGGTGGATCCGGAGGCCGACCCAAAAGGGGCCCCGGACAGGCCCCGGTTCGTGGTCCTGGGCCTGCGGCCAAACGACGACTGGCCGCGCTACCTCCCCGACGCCGGGGGCACGCCCGAGGAGCTGCTCGAGCTGGACCATCGCGCTGCTCCATTGCCTTGATCATTTTGGGAAACGTAGGGCGGGGGCTTGTGGTGCTCGCCTTTTGCAATGGCTCCGCGGTGAGCCACAAGCCTATCCCCCGCCACGCACTGCCGGGGGACAAGCCCCCGCCCTACATCAATCAACGCAACTGAACGCCGCTGTACTACCGCGCTCCCCGAAAAGGTTGATTCGATTTCGACTACCGGGCGCCCCGGGCCTTTTGCATGTGCACTTATCATTTTCGTAGCTTCAAACCTACGGAAATGCAATTATCATTATCGCAATGCAGAAAACAGCATGTTATCACTAT
>PVBE011399923.1_pt1 | contig 20924 bp, 18 predicted proteins | sample 1631181 | NCBI WGS metagenome assembly PVBE01 (sample SAMN08397723, study PRJNA350692) | Marine metagenome, whole genome shotgun sequencing project. | isolation source: water | place: Pacific Ocean | collected 2012-04 | reverse complement strand
TCCATCACGGATCTTCCGTTCCGTGGGAACACGCACCCTTCTATCGCTATTTAAGGTTTACGTGGCAGGCCCGAGGGCCGGCGCCGTGGGCATAGTAAAAGCCCTTAAACCTTGAGCGTCCCCTTTCTCCCCCGTGGACCCGCGCCTCGCCGACGCCATCCAGAAGAAGCACCTGGACGCGCTCCTCGCCGTCGATCAGGACACAGTGTTCTATCTCACCGGCTGCCTGCGCCAGGAGTCGGCGCTGGCGGTGGTCACTCCCGAGCGAATCGCTGTGGTGGTCCCGGAGTTCGAGCGCACGCGTGCCGAGGAGGATGCCCGTGAAGGGGTTGAGGTGTTGCGGTACGAGGACTTCGATACCAAGCTCTACAAGGCCGCAAGGGCACTTATCCCCGGTCAGCCCCATCCGAGGATCGCGTTCCCCCACAAGCTCACCACGCATCATACCGCCCGGACCCTCCGCCGCCGCCTGCGCTCAGTGCGCTGGACCGATGCCACGGTCGTGCTGGAAGGCCTGCGCTCGTGCAAGACCGACGACGAGGTGGCCCGCCTCCGCCGCGCCTGCGAGGTGACCCGGGGAGTGCTCGACCGCCTGATGAAGGAGGGCCTGGGGGACGCTGCCACCGAGGGCGAGCTGCGGGCCGAGGTGGAGGGCGCATTTCTCCGCGAGGGCTGCGATGTGGCATTCCCGTCGATCGTGGCCGCGGGACGCAACAGCCGACTTCCCCACGCCAGCACGACCACGGCCCCTCTCGATGGGATCGTTCTTGTGGACTGCGGGGCGCGGTATGCCGGCTACTGCGGGGACATGACCCGTACCATCCCACGGACCGAGGAGCAGGAGGTCGTGCTTGCCCGCGTCAAGGAGGCGCAGCAGGCCGCCCTGCGCGCGATCAGGCCAGGGGTTCCCCTGGTGGACGTCGACGCGGCGGCCCGCGAGGCTCTGGGCGAGCTCGCCGAACGCTTCACTCACAGCCTGGGCCACGGCGTGGGCATCGCAGTGCATGAAATGCCAACGGTGAGCTCGAAATCGAAGGACACCGTGGAACGGGGGATGGTGTTCACCGTCGAGCCGGGCGTCTACCTGGATGACTGGGGCGTCCGATGGGAGGACTGCGTCCACGTCACCGACCGGGCTCGGTCGCTCTAAAACGGAAGATTTTAACTACTTGGCCCCTTTTGCACACCCCATGGCCTCGGAGGATATCTTCCAGCTCAGCGAAAAGCTCAGCCAGTTCAAGACCACTCAAGATACCGTGGTCACCAAGCTCACCACCATCAGCTCCGACATCTCCAGGCAGCTCAAGGACGTGCGAGGCGAGCTCGTCCAGTTCACGAAGGAGAAGCAGAACATCAAGAACATGGAGTTCAAGCTCGAGATCATGGAGGCCGAGCTGAGCAAACTCAAGACCAAGCTCGTCCAGTCCGACGACACCATCGAGACCACCCTCAAGGACGAGACGACCATTCGCGCCAAGGTATCCGAGCTCATCGGCAAGGTAGTCGACATGGAAACAAGGCTCAACGAGGCCGAGTCGAGCTTCCTATCTCGCCTGGCGCATATCGACGCGGTGTCCGCCGAGCTTTCAAAGATCCATCTCACAATCGAGCACATGGAGAACGTGCTCGACTATCACGAGAACGATTCAGAGGGTCACAAGACTCGCATCGAGCTTGCCCATGAACAGCTGGACGAGGTCCAGGAGGCCCTGGTCAAAGCGACGACGTCCGCCCTGGAGACGGCCAAAGAAGTGGGCATCCTCAAGCAGTCGCTCGCCGGCTTCACAAATGACATATCTCGGCTCAACGGGAAGTTCGCGGAGCTGGGCTCCCGGCTGGACAATGCCTCGTCCGAGCGCAATGGTCTCGCCGGGGACGTGAAGGAGCTGACGTCACGCCTCGACGGTGTGGAGGAGAACGTGTCCACTGCTTTCCTGGTCAAGGATGAGGCGAACCGGAACACGCGCGAGCTGGAAGAGCACCGTGACCGTATCAAGGACCTCCAGCGCGTGAGCACCCAGATAATCTCACGCCTACAGGCCGAGGAGGAGACGGTCAAGGATGTGCTGGAGCGCGAGTCCAAGAAGCGCCTGACTGCACTTGAGAAGGACCTGAGCGGTATGGTCGACGAGCGTATCAAGACGTTCACGGCCCGCATCGACGAGGAGGCCAAGCAGGTGGAGGCCCGAGCCGCCACCCTCGAGGAGTGGAGCAAGCGCATGGCCGCCAAGGAGAAGGAGATTGATTCCGGTCTGGCCCGCCTCGGCGTGGTGAAGGAGGGCGAGTTCGAGACCCTGAAGGGGACCGTGAGCGCCCTGAACACCTCCGTGTCGAAGATGGAGAAGGGGCAGGCGAAGGAGCTGAAGCAGACGTCCGAGCGCCAGGAGCGTGACCACGGACGCCTCAAGAAGCTCGAGACCAAGATGGACAAGACCCTCGAGATGATCAAGGAACTGTCGGACCACATCAACAAGATCAACGACAAGGTCGACCTGCTACAGTTCTGAGGCCTACGCTCCGATCTCTGCGAACACTAGATCGGTGACAGCATCCACGTCCTCGCGAGACTCGACACGCAGCTGCTCCACCTCGGTACGAAGGTCCTTCACATAGGCCTCGTCGGTGATGTCTTTGAGGTTGATGAGAACGTTCATGGCCGCGCCCTCCACACCAGCGAAGGCCGCGTGAGCTCCCACACCGGCGTCGGTGATGGATGCAGCGTGACCCTTCTCTGCAGCGAACCGTGCTTCGGCCAAGGCTCTCCGACAGTCGCGAAGGGTCGTCAGCGGCACGTTGGCAGCTTCCTTGTAGGCGTCCTGGATAGCCTGTGAGCGTACCGTCAGCTCCTCCTCTGTTGCCTTGGGCATCCGCATGGCGGTGATGACACCGTTGAACGCCTCGGTGTCCCGGTCCACGGCGTCCGTGAGCCGCTCTCGTAGCGCGTGGGCCGCAGCGCCGTGCTCGAGCATGGCCTTGCGCTTGTCCCGGAGCCGGGGCTTACCGGCGGTGATGGCGTCCACCATGGAGGCCAGCCCGGCGCCCAGGGCTCCCGCCAGCGCGGCCACGGAGCCGCCGCCGGGGGCCACCGTGTCCCTCGAGACCTCCTCCACGAGGCAGGCGGCCGACAGGTCCATGAGCGGCGAGCTGCGAGGCAGGCGGTACTCCACGACCTTCATGTCCGGGTCGAAGGGCGCCACCGAGTCGAGCCCCAGTGACTGGCGGGCGGTGGAGACCAGGTCGCGCCGGGGAACCGACGTGGACCTGCCCTGTCGCTCCAGATAGTACCGTCCCGCGGCTAGGAGAGCGTCCTCGGGCACGAGCCCTACTACTTCCGAGCCGGTGACCACGACGCCGAGCTTCTCGGCCTCCTCCCTGCACACCTCGTACACAACGTGGACCAGCGTTGCCCGATGATCGGTGATGTTGATGGACACCTGGGCGCACCCGTACTCCTCGATGTACCACCCGATGGTCTTCACGCCCTTCAGCCGGCCCTTGGTCCAGACGTAGCTGCCGTCCTCGTTGCGCTGCGGCTCGTGGAACTCGTTGTACTCGGGAAGACCTTTCTCGCGGACGGCGCCCCCGATACGGCGGGCGAGCTTGGCGTTGGTGGTGTTGAGGTTTACGTTGTAGGCGATAAGGAAGGTCCTGGCTCCGATGATCGTGACGCCGCTCCTGGCGTTGAATGTCGCCGGACCGAAGTCAGGCTTCCACGCCGTGTCCTTGAGCTTCTCTGCCAGCCCCTCGTACTCGCCAGCGCGGATGTCGGCCAGGTTCTTGCGCTGGGGGCTTGCGGCCGCCTCTTCGTAGAGGTACACGGGGATGTCCAGCTCCGTGCCCACGCGCTCGCCGACACGACGGGCGATGGCCGCGCACTCCTCCATGGTGACGCCCCGGACGGGGACGAACGGGCACACGTCACAGGCCCCCATGCGGGGGTGAGCTCCCGAGTGATGGGCCATGTCGATGACCCCGCTAGCAGCCCTGATACCCTGGAATGCGGCCTCAGCGACGGCCTCGGGCGATCCGACGAGCGTGATAACGGTGCGGTTGGTGTCCGCTCCCGGATCAACGTCCAGCAGGACCGCGCCCTCGACCGCGGCGATGGCATCGGCGATATGCTTGATTTTGGCCTTGTCCCGTCCCTCGCTGAAGTTCGGTACACATTCGACGTCCTTGTCCATGAGCATCCCAGCGCGACACACCCGTACGAGGTTTAATTCTTTATCGTTTTCTGCGGGAAGTTCCCTTCCGAGGGAGGGGCGGATTCGAAAGATACAATCCGGACGAGTACCGGCACGCCACCCTCCTGTTCTATTTATTCATCGCAATACCATTACATCCAATAAGAGATATGGTGGGGGACAGGGAACGAGCGATGCGTAGCTACAGATATCGTCTGTTTCCGAACAGGACTCAGGAAACGGTTCTGATCTCCACGCTCGAGACCTGCCGTCGACTCTACAACAACGCTCTTGTGGAACGCAGGGATGCCTGGAAAGACGAGCTACGATGCGTCATCTACAGAGAGCAGCAGGACGCCCTTCCGGGAAACAAGGACGAGTATCAGCAACAAGTCCACTCCCAAGTACTTCAGGATGTCCTCCGGAGGTTGAGGAAGGCGTTCGATGCGTTCTTCCGCCGTGTCAGGAACGGTGAAACACCCGGATATCCCCGGTTCAAGGGCAAGGAAAGGTACGACTCCTTCACCTATCCGCAGAGCGGTTTCTCGCTCTCGAAGGATGGACGACATCTCAAGCTCTCGAAGATCGGTCCCATTCGCATCAAGCTCAATCGCGCGACCGAGGGTAGGGTAAAGACCTGCACCGTCAAGCGAGATGTAGACCAGTGGTACGTCATGTTCTCCTGTGAGGTTGAGAGCATTACCAAATCACATAATGGCCCCGCCGTTGGCGTGGATGTCGGTATTAAGAAGTTCGCCACTCTCTCCGACGGGACCATCATCGAGAACCCACGCTTCCTCCGCGAGTCGGAGCAGAAGATCAAGAAGCGTCAGCGTCGGGTCACAAGGAGGAAGAAAGGCTCGAACCGCAGGAAGAAGGCAAAGAAGGAGGTTGCTAGGGCGCATCGCAAGGTCCGCAACCAGCGCACCGACTTCGCCCACAAGCTATCCCGTCAACTCGCTGACGACCACTCCACTATCATCTTCGAGAAACTCAATATCCTCAACATGGTGAAGAACCACCATCTCGCAAGGTCGATCGTTGATGCTTCTTGGAACAAGCTCATCCAGTACACCACCTACAAAGCGGAAGACGCTGGTGGGAAGGTAGTACTGGTTGATCCGAAGAACACCTCTCAGATGTGCAGCCGGTGCGGCATGCTGGTGAAGAAGGACCTGTCGGTTCGGGTACATAGCTGCTGGAACTGTGGTCTCACCATCGACCGCGACCTGAACGCTGCTATTAATATTCAGAATCGCTCAGGGTGGGGACCACCCGATGCGCCTGTGGAGCTGGTAACAGCGTCGAAGCGGGAAGCCCCTCTATTCGGAGAGGGGTAGTTCACATAATCAGCGAGCCCGGTAGACGAAGTACCGGTCCTCACCGCACCGCTCCACATTCGTTATGGGGGACACATCACGCCCGTAGAGGACGTTCGGGACAACGGACACGATATCATCGCGTGTACCCTGCTCGCCCGGTGCCAGGATCCGCAGGTCCGGTTCATCCTTTCGCTCAAGGTCCATCAATGTTGCGACGATCACGGCCGGGCCGGACCCGATGGGTCCCTGGACGTCCAGTCCCGAGCCGTCGAACCCCCCGGCATGGTATCGGGACGGATCGAGCGCCGTGTAGAACGCTGCATGGATGGGACCCTCCTGGACGTTGCGGGTGAGCACTACCTGCTCTTCTGTCCGTGCCTCCAATACAGCGGTCCTGATAGCCTCTCCGAGGCCGGCGCGCCAGTTGTAGAGCGAGATCTCCTCGCAGGGATACTCGATCATGTAGCTCTGTATCTCGACGGCCGCGGAGAGAACGATGCCGAAGCAGAGTAGGGCGATGACGGACCGGTCCTTGCGTGCGAGAGCGAGCCCCCGGGCGGACAGGATGTGCACCAGGGGCAGGACGACGATCAACCGCTGATGACTGGTGACCTGGTCCGTTAGCGAGGCGGGTAATGGTGCCAGCAGGAGCCAGACGACAAGGAGGGCCGCCGGGGGCGAGCGACGGGAGACGCGCGCCGTCGCCCAGATGCCAGCGAGAGCAAGGAGTGCATGCACGGGGAGGAGCGCACGGTGGAACGGGGGGATGCCCATGGCATCGCTGTCCACCTGGCGGAAGAGCGGCCCCGAGAGGGTATAGTAGAGGTAGTTGCTTGCTGCGCCTACTACGGGGAGCAGCTGTCCGGGGAGCCCGGAAAGACCCGGATAGGTGCGCACGAGGTTGTCACGCGCCTGCGGTCCGAACACGGAGACCTGCCAGAACCGTGCCTCTGCGGTCCCGGGATCGGTGACCTGGAACGCGACCTGGGGGAGTACGAGGAGGGCAAAGACGGCCACCGCGGGCACCAGCGCGCGGGACCGGGCGATACGACGCCGATGGCGCCAAAGGGCCGTCACGACAAGGAACGGTGCGACGACCTTGCCCACGGCATAGGCGTAGAACAGGAGGGCTCCTGGCACTGCGGCGTACACGAGGTGACGGCTCCGTAGCTTGACGAGATGGAGGTGGTAGAGCATCGTCGTCAGCAGGAAAGGCACGACGATGGCGTCCGGTGACGAACGGGATAGGTGGATATGCATCGGACTGAGGGCGAGGAAGATGGCGACGACGTCTGCCGGCCATGTGCCCCAGACGACGGCCACGAAGGCGTAGGCAGAGGCGATGCCGAGCACACCGTACATCACCCCGGCGAGCCGGACGGCCTTCTCCTCTAGACCGTGCAGCATGACGAAGGGGACCACCGAGTACCCGGTTACCGCCGGTTTGTAGTCGCCCCATGAGCGAAATGTCAGTGGATAGGGGACGCCGTACGAATCTCGACCGGTAAGCAGCACCGAGTACGCATCGTACCCCTCGTACACATGGTCATAGTTGAACCCCGGCGGGACCGCATCGAGCCAGGCGGTGCGGAGGATGGCGGCCACAACGAGGATGGCCAGGACACGCGCCCGCGGCGGGAGCCTCATGACGTGAGGTGCGCGCTCAATACATAAAAAGGCCATGGCGGTGCCCCGGCCTATCGGTCCCGGCCCCCCCGAGCGTAACTTTATATAGGAAACGAACCGCCCACAGCCAGCAATGGGCTACGACCACCCCAAGGTTCAACAGATTCACGACCAGACCGTGATGTTTGCCCGGTCGGTCTATTCGGTCTTTATCCTTGGTATGATGACCCAGCTCATGGCCACCTCGCGCGGTCTTGCTGACGCCCTCTACATGGGCTTCACCTACATGCGATGGCTCGACGACATATGTGACGAGTCACCAATGCCCATGGAGGAGAAGCTCGCTCTGCTCGAGGAGAACATCTCCCGGCTCCGTCGCTGGAAGACCGAGGACCTCGACGAGGTCGCCCTCTTCACCCTTCGCGTCGAGGAGCGGTGCGCGTACTTCTTCGTGAAGGACTCGATCCAGGTTCTGAAGGCACGCGGGATGAGGGACAAGCGCATCGACGAGTATCTGGAGAACTTCTTCGAGATGATCACGTCCATCGAGGTGGACACCAAGAACCACGGCCGGATCATCCCATCCCAGGAGTTCTACGAGCACGTCTACTACAAGCGCGCCGGCGTCGGGTTCATGACCTCGCCCTACCTCACGCTCAACGAACCCTCGGACAACCTCATCAAGGCCTTCGAGTACTTCGGCTACCTCTGGCAGGTGAACAACGACAACATCGGCATCGCCAAGGACCTGAACTGCGACATGTACAACATCACCAAGGAGGAGGTCGAGAAGCACAAGATCGACTTCGACAGCTTCCGGGGTGACTACAACCAGCTGGTCCTGTACCTTGGTCGTGAGACCACCTTCTTCGAGGACCGGGTGAACCTCCTCAAGCGCTGGGGCCGCATCGTGAAAGAGAACATCAGCGATCTGCCATTCTTCCAGCGCATCCTGGCGCGGCGTGCGGTGAACCTCATGACGCCCGACGACTTCAAGCCGGGATCGACCCACTACGATCTGCTGATCGCCATCTACTCGTTCGACAAGGACAAGTACCAATACATGGCCTGGATATCCACCATCTTCATGCCCGAGTGGTTCGAGCTATTCCTGCTCCGTCACGTGATAGGGGTCGGACCGACCAATACTACCACCGCTGACGCCGTCACCACGGCCTGAGCGGGCCCTATCGGGGACGCATCGTCCACTTCCTCGGGAACCTCGCAGCACGCAACAGCTGCACGTGCACCCGGGTGACGAGGGATATCTCGCTGCCCCCCGAGTGGACGCGATCCTTCCGCAGGTGCTCGAGCACGTCATCGACGCTCTCTGCCGACGGGACCTCGGTCCACCCCGCCCCCACCTGTGCTGTGACATGTGCGTCGCTTCCACCGGTGCCCATTAGACCGAGCCGGTGTGCGTTGGCCCGGGCCTGCTGGTTGCCCGCGGGGAAGAGGGACGCGTTGAACACCTCGAGCCCGTCGAGGGATAGTCGCTCTACGAGTTCACCCAGTCCGTGCTTGTTGCGAAAGATGCCGGTGAAAGGATGAGGTGCTACGGCCACGCCGCCCTGGTCATGGATGGAGTCGATGACCTCCTCGGGCGTTCCCGAGGGGACCTCGGTGACACCGTAAGCGAGGATCTCGCCAGCGGAGGTCATGACCTCGACACCGGGGATAAGAAGGCAAGGAGCGTTCACAGGTCGCCTGTGGGCCGCCAGCGTGCCATGGTCGGTGATGGCGATGCCGGCTAGCCCATGGGCCACAGCAGCTCGAAGGAGAGCGCGTGGATCGTCGACGCCGTCACGGCTGTGACAGGAGTGCGTGTGGAGATCGAGCCGTGCCATCCCGGTGTCCGGGATGGTGCGTCGAGGTTAAATACCCTATGTCCAGGAGCTGATGGCCTCTTCCATATGGTCGATGTATGAGTTGATCTCCTCCGCTACGAAGGAGTTGTCGACCATGTCCAGACGATCGCCGCAATCCGGGCAGCTGAACTCCATCTCGAACGCGTTCTCGAACGGTACACGAGTGCATCCTGTATCACAGGAGAACAGGTTCTCGTGCGTCTCGTGCATCAGCTTCTCCCGGAGTATATTGATAGTCTGTCGCCGTCGCTCCACCAGGATATGTGACAGCTTGGCCTCGTTCAGTCTCCAGTAGTACATGAGCTTCTCGGTCTTCTCGTCCTTGCGCTTCTCGAAGCCCACGACGTTCCTGTCGTACAGACGATAGAGGATGCCCCTTGCCTTGTTCCAGGACAGTCCCATAACCTGCGCCAGATTATAATCGGAGATCTCGCCCTTGGTCCGCAGGATGCGTACCACGTCCAAGGATTTCAGTCCTCCAATTCCCGTCAGTACTTCCACCAGCATAGGATCTGCAAATATCTCCACAATAAAACCTCCGTCACTACTTTCCAGTTGTACATTCTATTGTCGGAAGTTGTATATAAAGGTTTCGTTTATTTACCATTCTGGAGTAGTAACTACTTCCTTAGGATCCCCTTGCCAGCAAGTATACCCGTCGCTGCGGCCCCGACGATGCCCCTCGACACCCCAGCGCCGTCGCCTGCGACGAACATTCCCTTGAGTGTGGTCTCCATGGACGGACCGACCTTCATGCGCATGGCGTGGAACTTGACCTCCGGCGCGTATAGCAGGGTCGCATCCGAGGCCACACCCGGAATGGTGTGGTCGAGCATGTCGAGCCCTTCCGTGATACCGGTCACGATACGGCTGGGGAGGGCCATGGATATGTCGCCCGGCGTCACCGAGTGGAGCGTGGGGCGGACGTAGCTGCGCTCGATTCGGCCGACGCTGGAGCGGCGTCCCTTGCGCAGGTCGCCCAGGCGCTGGAGGATGGGCTTGCCCCCCCCGATGGTGGAGGCGAGCTTCGCAATTGAGCTGCCGTACGCGATGGTGTTCTCCATAGGTTCTGTGAGCCCGATGCGGGTGAGGAAGGCGAAGTTGGTGTTCTGCGAGTGACGGTCGCGCATGGAGTGGCCGTTGACGAGCACGAAGTCATCATGGCGCTCCTCCACGACGAATCCACCAGGGCAGGTGCAGAACGTGCGCACGAAGTCGTCGTACGTGCCCGTGCGGATATGGAACTTCGGATCCCAGTTGATCTCGGTGACGTCGTGCATGATGACCTCGGGCACCTCGACACGGACGCCGACATCTATGGGATTGTAGGTGACATCGATACCGAGCGTTCGTGCCTGGTTGTCGAGCCACTTGGCACCGACGCGTCCGGTGGCGATGAGGAGGTTCTCGCACTTGATCGTCGAGCTGTCGATCCTGATGCCCTTCACGCGACCCTTCTCCGCGACGATGTCGGATGCCTCGTTCTTGAGAAGGAAGTCGATCCCGTCGGCCTTGAGCTCGTTCATGAGGTTGGTGATGACCGATGGCAGGTGGTCCGAACCGATGTGGCGCTGCTTGATTGGGATGAACCGGATGCCGTTCTTTGCCGCATGCTTGGCGAGCCGGCGGGTGGCGGCCTTGTCGAAGCAGAGCTCGTCGGGCGCACCGTGTCGGATGAACACCTGGTCCACCTCGTCGATGAGCGCGTATGCCTCCTCGTCGTTCTTGGTGAACTCGGTGAGGTCGCCCCCGATGCGGGGATCGAGGTTGAGCTTCCCGTCGGAGAAAAGCCCGGACCCGCCCACTCCGTACATGAGGTCGCAGGAGGCGCAGTTGTGACAGAAGCCCTTGTCGACCTCGGGGCAGTGACGTTTGTTCGGTTCCTTACCCTTGTCGACGACCAGAATCTTGAGGCCTTTTCCGGCAAGGGTGTGAGCGGCCAGGAGTCCGCCAGGACCTGCACCCACTATCACCACGTCGTATGAGCGTGTCACGGGCCTTCCGTCCCCTCTAAACATTTATTAATGTGCCGGGGGCGGCGCGACCTTCCGCACCCCGCAGAAAGGTTTAAGACCGTTGACCCCGAGGCCCTTGGATGACGATGTCGGGACCTCGGTTCCTGCTCGTTCTGGTGGGGGCGACGGCGATGCTGTTCGTCCTCGACAGGATCACCGGGATGGACCCGGCGTTCTACCAGAGCGTGCTCTTCCTATTCGTCCTGACGGCGTCGTCGGCATACATATTCCTTGGAGGCGAACGTGATGAAGGAGAAGACGAAGGTACTACTGATCATCTGCGACGGGCTGGGCGGACGTCCGGTGGAGTCGATGGGGGGCCTGACACCCCTGGAGGTCGCACGGACGCCGAACCTTGACCGGCTGGCAGCGAACGGTATCAGCGGTCTGATGGACACCATCCGCCCCGGTGTGGTGCCGGGCAGCGACGTGGCCCATCTGGCCATCCTCGGGTACGATCCCTACGAGGTGTACACGGGGCGCGGTCCTTTCGAAGCCGCCGGTGTGGGCATCGAGCTCAAGGCCGGTGACATCGCGTTCCGCTGCAACTTCGCCTCCGTCGACGATGCTGGGATCGTGACCGACCGCCGCGCGGGGCGGATCAAGGACGCCTCCCCATTCGATGACGTGATCAGCGCGATAGAGCTCGACGATGCCAAGGTGCTCTTCAAGGCTGGTACCGAGCACCGGGGCGCACTGGTGCTCAGGGGCGAGGGGCTCTCTGCAGCAGTTGGCCCGCTGGATCCCAAGAAGGAGGGGAAGCCGCTGAAGGAGTGCAAGCCGCTGGATGACACACCGGAGGCCGCCAGGACGGCACGCATCCTCAACCAGTTCTCGGCCAAGGCGCGCGAGGCGCTCGAGGCCCATCCTCTCAACGAGCAGCGTCGTGCCGATGGCAAGCTGCCCGCCAACGCCATCCTCATCCGCGGCGCGGGTGTCGTACCGCACATCCCTGACTTCGAGGAGCGGTTCGAGCTCAAGGCCGCCTGTATCTCGGGCGCTGCCTTCTACGCCGGTATCGCCCGGTCCATGGGCATGGACATCGTGACAGTCGACGGCGCCACCGGCGGTCTGGACACGGACGTCGGGGTCAAGATCACGGGAGCCTGCGAGCTTCTGGACAAGGGCTATGACATGGTGTTCGTGCACGTCAAGGCGACCGACAACCTCGGCCACGACGGGAAGGCCATCGAGAAGGCCGCCATGATCGAACGCATCGACGACGCGCTGGAGGCCATGCCACCCGAGGGGACCCTTCTTGTGCTTACCGGCGATCACTCGACGCCGTGCGAGATGAAAAACCACTCCGCCGATCCCGTACCCATACTCATGAGCGGTCCGGGCGTGCGCACCGACGCGGTCGACACGTTCGGTGAGAGGCCTGCCATGACCGGTGGTCTGGGCCGAATCAGAGGCATCGAAGTGGTCCCGACCTTCCTGGGCATCACGGGACGTGCCAAGAAGTACGGTGCATGAGGCAAGATAGCATGCGCATCCTCTACCTCAGCGACATCCACGGCAACCTCCTCCTCCTACGCCGCGCACTGGAGATCGCAAAGGAGAAGAAGGCCGACCTGGTGGTGCTCGGCGGCGACCTGTGCTGCCGGCTCGACCTCCACATAGTGGTCTCCGAGGGCGACGCCCACGTGCACTTCGACGAGGAGCTGGAGGACGGTGAGGAGATCGAGGACCCGCACGAGGTGGAGCGGTCCCTGTGGGAGCAGGGAATCCCTTGCATGGTCGTCGACGTGGACGAGCTGGAGGCACTGCAGGAGGAGCTGGCCGATCCCGAGCTGGGAGGAGAGTTCTACGACGGCCTCCAGATGCAGTCGCTGCGCCTGGTGGCCGAGGCGATCAATGCATCGCCCGTCCCTGTAGTATGCATCCCCGGTAACGACGATCCCGACGGTACGGACGCCATGCTCAAGAAGCTGAAGGTCAAAAGCCTCCACGGCCGGACCAAGCGTGTGAAGGGGTACACCTTCGTGGGGTTCGGAGGGATCAACTTCACGCCGCTGCGCACGACGAACCTCGAGTTCGAGGAGCCGGAGCTTAGAAAACGGATCGTCTCTGCAGCCAAGAAGGCCAAGCCGCCGATCGTGCTCGTCGTCCACGCTCCGCCGCTGAACACCAACCTCGACGAGGTACCCTCGGGACGGCATGTGGGGAGCTCGGGAGTGCGGGCCGCCATCAAGGAATTGAAGCCCGTGCTCTCCCTCCATGGCCATATCCACGAGTCGGTGGGGATGGACCGCATCGGACCGACGATGTGCGTGAGCACCGGCAGCTTCTTCGAGGACGACCTGCTCTCGGCCGCCATCATCGAGCTTGCGGGCAAGGACGTGAGCGTCAAGTTCCTGTCCGAGGAATGCGAACCTGCGAAATGATCCTGTCGACGGATGCGTGCGGTGAATCCCAACCTTTTTTAAAAGAAGAACCTCTTTGAGTTGGAGGGAGTAGGAATGTCAGGAAGCGTCATCATCATCGACAGGTGCGGGGACATCTCGATCACGGCGTCCGAGCCGGGAGGTATCTCAGTATTGGTCGAGGCCCTACAGAGCAGGGATATCGAGGTCCGGATATTCCGGGACAAGGAGTTCATCCAGACCGACCTCGACTGCGACTGCGTGTTCATCGCCTACCCCACAGTGTCCTTCAATGACACCGAGATCACCGCGCTCCACCGCTACGTCAACAACGGTGGCGGGCTCTTCCTCATCGGCGAGTGGGGGAACACGTCCAACAACACCAGCATCCTCAACACCATCGCGGACAAGTACTCGGTCACCTTCAATCCGAACCGCATCTGCGATCCGCAGTACTTCATCCGGGACGGTTTCCAGTCGAAGATCTACGATGTGAAGGTGTTCAACCTGCGCCAACACCCCATCACGCGCGGTGTGCGCGAGTTCCGCATCGTGGCCGCATGCTCGCTCAACGCCCCGTACGACAACGTCGTCGCGTGGGCTTCCAAGGCCTCCTTCGGCGACCTCGACTTCGACTCGGAGCAGGATGCCTACGAGGCGGGACAGTACCTCCCTGTCATGGCCGCCGTGGAGTACGGCCGGGGCCGTGTGGCGTTCATCGGCGACCTGTCGTTCATGTCCAACCAGCACATCCTGAACATGAACAACGGCCAGCTCGTCATCAACGTCATCCTCTATCTGATGCACCGTCTCTAGGCTGGCCGGGATGGAGCTCCTCCTCCTTGGCACGGGCAACGCTTTCACGCCACATGGCAGACTGTGGTCGGGAGCGCTCCTCGACGGCCGTCTCCTCCTCGACTGCCCGGCCACGGCGCTCGCACGTCTGCGTGAGCACGGTGTGGACCCCGGCGGGATCGAGGGGATCGTGCTCTCCCATGCGCACTTCGACCATATCGCAGGATTGCCCTTCCTCCTCCTCGAGTACCGTTTCCGGGTGCCGCGGGACGGCCCGCTCGCGGTCGCCTGCCATCCGGGGACATGGGGTGCGGTGCAGCGCCTCATCGATCTGGCGTACCCGGGGACCTTTCCTCCCGATCTGCTCGAAGGGCTCTTGCTGCATCAACCGGACCTGACCGGCACCGTTGCGGGCATCGGGTTCCACCGCATGCCAGTGCACCACACGTCGCATCTGCCCTGCTGTGGGTACCGGCTGTCGTGCGGCGGGAAAACGCTCGCCTACACGGGGGACACGGGTCCCGGACCCGAGCTCGACGCCCTTCTTGATGGTGCGGACGTGGCGCTCATCGAGGTGGGCGAGAGCCGACCGGTGGGCGGGCACTGCAGCCCTGCCATCATCCGGGAGCTGGCCGGGCGTTTCGACAGCACGCGCTTCCTGCTCACCCACGTGCACGAGGACGACGGCGCGCTGGGGTCCCTGGAGGACCTGTCCAACGTCCACCTGCTCAGTGACGGGGAGCGTGTGGAGCTCTAGACATTGCCCGTGGCCAGGTCGCTGGCGATGGTGCGGGCACGAGTGGCCAGTTCTGCAGAGATGGTGCCCTCGGCCACGGCCGCGCTCAGCTCCTCCTCGTTGACGATCTCGCGCTCGCCCTCCTTCTCCACCACGGCGATTCCGAAGCTGACGTAGGACACGCCCTCGGGCCGGAGCTCGATGGGCGTGCAGATCGTGTGGTTGCGGAACATCTCGTTCCCCTCGGGATCGAAGTAGATGGTGGGGAACGTCCATGCGCCCTGACGTATCTCTACGAGCGCGGTGTCGCCCACATGCGTCGGTCCCAAGAGCATGAGGTCGGTGCCGTCGAACGAGCGCACGTCCACCTCCCACGCCCGGCGCTTGCCGGTGACGGTGAGCTCCTCCACATCGATGGTGGCTCCCGGTCGCAGCCCGCGCAGCGCACGTCCGAGGATGGCGGCAGCACCCGCCTCTCCCCGCTCGCCCAGCTCCTCGATGACCTCGATGGCGAACCCGGCCTCGGGTCCGAGGGAGGAGAGGAAGTGGTGGTGTGGGATCGTGGGCACTGAAGCTGACCGCAGCTCGTCCAGCACCTCCATGGCCTCGTAGGGGAATAGCACCTTGAGGAAGTCGTGGGGCGAGTAGAGGATACCCACCTCGTCGTCACCTTCCATGAGCTGTTCGAGCCGCTCCAGAAACTCCCGCCGCTCGATCACTTCCCGCTCGAGGCTCTTGACGTTGGCGTTCTGTGCCTCGATCTTCCAGTGGATGCCCCAGCTCGTGGAACGGAGGGTCTCGGCCAGCTGGATGAGCACGTCCGACCGCTCGGGATCCATGCCATCGGCCGTGGTGATGTCCGTCACCGAAGAGAACACCAGGTTCCTGGAGGGGACCGAGATGGTCTGGCTGATGATGGGGCGGAGCGGGGGGCGTGGTACGTCCACGACCTGGACGACGGGGCGGTCGCCCTGCTCGAAGGACTGATGGGTGAACTTGAAAGGAAGGTAGCCCTCGCACACGTCCATGTCGATGATGGCGCCCTCGTTGAGGAGGTGGAGCACCTCTCCACGGTAGATGTTGCCGATCTCAACATAGTCGGTGGGGACGAGCGCGCCAAGACGGTCGCGGATCGCGTTCGCCACCGCGTCCCGGTCCGGCCCCGCCACGGACACTCCGCGGTGGCTGGGAAGATGGTGCACCGTGGTGTCGTCCGGGCCCTGGGGCCCTCCGGTCACGGGCGCGAACCCGGCCTCCGCAAGGAGCTTAATCAGCGGCGTCGAAAAGGCGCCGCTGAGCCTGATCCGCGGGATGTTCTTCCCTTTGTTCTTCGTCTTCCCTTTGCTCGGGCTCATGATGCATTTCCTCCCTGGTCCGTTCCTCGTGGTCCCCACTGGCCTGGTGCCGCCCTTTTGAGGTGAGCTCCAGATAGTCGCCGTCCCACCTCAGACGATGGGAGCGGACGAGGTTCTCGACGAGACGTCGTGCCTGGAACGGCTCGCCCACGACCCGGTTCTCCACAAGGAAATCCGCTGCCATGTCGCCGCGCACCCTGCCTGCCTGCGAGAACGCCTCCAGCGCCCGGACCGTCCTGTCCGGCCGTCGTCGTCCGGCACCCAGCTCTTCGACGACCTGCTCGATGTGCTTGTCCTCCTCCTCCACTTTGATGCTGATCGCCCTGAAGGAGGGACGGAGCTTGAGCACGATGAGGTCGGAGAGGTCCTGGATGAAGGTCTCGAGATGGAGCGCGCGCCGTTCCCGCGACGAGAGAGCCCTGTCGAGCGCCTCTGCAGCGGAGCGGAGCATGCGGTCCTCGCGTTCCTGCTCAGAAAGGTCTCCGTCCAGCACGATACCCCGCTGGAGCATGGCGTGAGAGGATATAAAAAGCTATCCCCACACCCCTCGCACACGGGTGTCCGTTATGCCAGACGATGCTATCGAACTTCGGGTCGGAGAGATACCCACGACCATGCAGCAGGACGTGGGAAGGGGTATGGTCCGCCTCGACTCGAGCACCATGAGCACGCTCGGGATCAGCCCCGGGGCCGTCGTGGAGGTAGAGGGCAAGCGGGCGACCGCAGCGATCGCGGACCGCGCATACCCCAGCGACGTCGGCATGCGCATCGTCCGCATGGACGGGCTCACCCGGCGGAACGCCGGCACCACCATCGGCGACACCATCAAGGTGCGCGCGGCCGACTTCAAGGAGGCGGAGCACATCAGCATCGCGCCCACCCAGGAGGGCGTCACCGTGCGCATGCCCGGCGAGGTCGTGGGAAAGACCCTCATCGGACGGTCCGCCGTCAAGGGCGACGTCATCGAGCTGCGCTCGCTGGCAGCCCCCCACCCGTCCCATCCCTTCGACGAGTTCTACGAGTTCCTCTCCGACGAGCTTGCGTTCGGCAGGCTCGGCATGGGCCAGTCACGCTTCATGGTCGTGAGCACCTCGCCTAAGGGCGTCGTACGCATCACCGAGTCCACCAAGATCGAGGTGCACCCCGAGGCCGTTGAGGTCGAGAGCGAGCGCATTCCCGAGGTGACCTACGAGGACATCGGTGGCCTCTCCACAGAAGTCCGCCGGGTCCGCGAGATGATCGAGCTCCCGCTCAAGCACCCCGAGCTCTTCGAGCGGTTGGGGATCGACCCGCCCACGGGCGTGCTCCTCTACGGCCCCCCGGGCACGGGAAAGACCCTGCTCGCAAAGGCCGTGGCCAACGAGTCCAACGCCAACTTCGTATCGATCAACGGCCCCGAGATCATGTCCAAGTACGTGGGCGAGGCAGAAAAGCGCCTGCGTGAGCTGTTCGAGGAGGCGCAGAAGAACGCGCCCTCCATCATCTTCATCGACGAGATCGACGCCATCGCCCCCAAGCGCGAGGACGTCGTCGGCGGCGTGGAGAGCCGTGTGGTGGCCCAGATGCTCGCCTCCATGGACGGTATCAACTCCCGGGGCCAGGTCATCGTCATCGCGGCCACCAACCGCGAGACCGCCATAGAACCGGCGCTCCGCCGGGCGGGCAGGTTCGATCGCGAGATCGAGATCGGCGTTCCCGACCGCAAGGGCCGCAAGGAGGTCCTGCAGATCCACACCCGTAACATGCCGCTCGCAGAGGACGTGAGCCTCGACGAGATCGCCGACGCGGCCCACGGCTTTGTCGGTAGCGACCTCCAGGGATTGAGCAAGGAAGCGGCCATGAGCGCTCTGCGACGCCTCCTCCCTCTAATCAACATCGACGACGATGAGCGCCTGTCCAACGAGGTGCTGGAAAAGCTCATCGTGAACCGGCAGGACTACGTCGAGGGCCTCAAGGTGGTCCGGCCGTCGGCCATGCGCGAGGTGCTGGTCGAGGTACCGAACATCACGTGGGACGACATCGGCGGCTGCGCTGACATCAAGCAGGAGCTGGTCGAGGCCGTGGAATGGCCGCTAAAGAACAAGGCCGCGTTCGACCGATTGGGCATCAGACCGCCCACGGGCATCCTCCTCTACGGACCGCCGGGCACCGGAAAGACCCTGCTCGCAAAGGCCGTGTCCAACGAGAGCGAGGCCAACTTCATCTCGGTCAAGGGCCCCGAGGTCCTCTCCAAGTGGCTGGGCGAATCCGAGAAGGCCATCCGGGAGATCTTCCGCAAGGCTCGCCAGGTAGCGCCCACGGTGGTGTTCTTCGACGAGCTGGACGCCATCGCGTCCTCCCGCGGGGGAGAGGGCTCGCACAAGGCCGAGGAACGGGTCGTCAACCAGATGCTCACCGAGATCGACGGGCTGGAGGACCTCCAGGACGTGGTCATCATCGGCGCCACGAACCGACCGGACATCATCGACCGCGGGCTCATGCGCGCGGGCCGGTTCGACCGCCACATCCTTGTTGGCGCTCCCGACGAGGCAGCGCGTCTCGAGATCCTGAAGGTGCACACCAAGAACATGCCGCTGGCAAAGGACGTGAACCTCAAGAAGCTGGCCAAGGAGACCGAGAACTGCGTTGGCAGCGACCTGGAGGCCATCTGTCGCGAGTCGGCCATCTTTGCCCTCCGCAAGGACATGGAGGCCAAGCAGGTCTCCCTGGCGGAGTTCGAGAAGGCCCGCGAGAAGGTGCACCCCTCTCTTACCAAGGAGGTCAAGAAGTTCTACGAGCTCGTACAGAAGGCGCTCGCTGCTCCCCAGATCAAGGAGGAGCCAGCAGAAGACCTCTTCTACATGCGGTGAGGGACGGCTGCTATGACCGCGCGCCTGACGGTGCTGTACGACAACCGGCTCGCGCCAGGTGCTTCGACCTCGCTGCGCTGCGGCTGGGGCTTTTCCTGCCTCGCAGAGGTGCCCGGCGGAAAGGTACTGTTCGACGCTGGCTTCGACGGCGGACTTCTCCTGCACAACATGGCAGAGCTGAGAGTGGATATCCGGTCGGTCGATGCCGTGGTGCTCTCGCACCCGCACTGGGACCATCTGGGGGGTCTCGCACGCTTCCTCGAGGCCAGGGGGGATGTGCCGCTGTACGTTCCCGAGGGCATCCCCCGACACCTGCGCATCGAGCTGTCCAACCGCGCCGACGTTTCGGTGACGGGGACCGAGGACGGCAGCAGGGTGGTGCCGGGCGTGCGCACGACACCGGCTCTGGGCGGTGAACTGAAAGAGCAGGCGCTGGTCGTCGACGCCGGGACCGGCGTTCTGGCAGTCACCGGGTGCTGTCATCCCGGCTTTGCCCCGGTGCTGGATGCAGCGAGCCTACACGGCCGGGTCAGGGGCATCCTGGGCGGGATGCATGACGCAAAGGACCCCGGGCAGCTGGAAAACCTCTCTCTGGTGGCCCCGTGCCACTGCACTCGGGAGCCGGACCGGTTCCCCGAGCTGTTCCCCCGCACCTTCCGCCAGGTGGGCGTCGGGAGCGTCGTGAACGTTGAAAGTAAGCCCCAAAAGGCCTGATTTTAAGGCCTTTTTTGCGCTCAGCACGTATTTATGGCATCCACGCCTGAATCAATTGCAGGATGACGGACACCCGGTACGTGCTGACGGGCCTCGGGATCCTGATCATTTGTGCGATCATCTCCATCAACTACTTGGACGGAACGGGGTACGGGAATCCAGACGGCCCCGGGAATATCGATGAGAACGTCGAGCGTATCGGCGGCAGGTACGACCTGGAGCTTGTCACCGAGGAGGTCGGCCACGGCACGGCCGCGCGAGAGATCACCCTTATGCGGTACACCAGGGGCAACCGCACCATCATCCCCGACCAGACGCTCCCGCGCTCCATGCGGCCCGGCCTCGACTGGCTGCACAGGAACACGCCGCCGGACGCGCACGTCCTTTCATGGTGGGACTACGGTCATGCCATCCGCGCCTACGGCGAGCGCGAGCCGGTGATCGACGCACCCTCGAGGGAGCTGTTGCCGGTGACGGTATCCAAGTACCTGGGGATGCCCGCAGACGACATCATCTGCCCCGACTGCGTGCCCCACGCGCTCGTCCGGGACGTGGCAGATGCGCTGCTCGCCTACGATCCCGCCGATACACGAACGGTGATGAAGGTCCACGGCGCAGGGTACCTGTACGTCCATGCCGAGGACGCTGCCAAGGCCGACGCCATCTTCATCGCAGCAGGCCGTGAACCGGGGCCCGTCAAGGGGACGGTCCTGGGGGATGCCTTCGTCGGGGCGCGTATCGATGGGTTCTGGCTTGTCTACTCGGACCCCGTCACGCACATCTACGAGCTGGCGTGAGCGTCCGTCACCCCCGGGGATGGGGGAAAGCAGTTGTGGAGACACTGGTGTTCAATCCAGCGAAGGCCGGCAATGTCCCCACAACAGGTCCGTTAGGACAATGGATGGCGAGACCTCACGAACCTATAAAGGTTGTGTCCCCGACCGGCGCACCATTCTCATGTTGATCGTATGCTAACGGGTCCTTAGCGAGCATTCACAGTTTGAATTCCGGGGCACTGTCATACATCTTTCGATATAGTTGTGAAAAAAGGCTGATATATTCGTGAGCTTGTTCTGTAGTGGTGTACGATCTCT
>PVBE010657587.1_pt1 | contig 20926 bp, 11 predicted proteins | sample 1631181 | NCBI WGS metagenome assembly PVBE01 (sample SAMN08397723, study PRJNA350692) | Marine metagenome, whole genome shotgun sequencing project. | isolation source: water | place: Pacific Ocean | collected 2012-04 | reverse complement strand
CTTCCGCCGGTTATGACGGCACCTGCTCCGCCCGCAGTACTGGCTGCTCCGCCCGCAGCACTGGCTGCTCCGCCCGCAGCACTGGCTGCTCCGCCTACAGTACTGGCTGCTTTGCCCGCAGTAGTGGCTGCTCCGCCCGCAGCACTGGCTGCTCCGCCTACAGTACTGGCCGCTTTGCCCGCAGTAGTGGCTGCTCCGCAGCCTGTCGCGCCGTATGCACAACCTGCCGCGTCCGGAGTGACGTTTGCTCCAACGCCCGCCGGGCAACTTCCCGTTGGGGAATTTTCCGTCGGGCAACTTCCCGTTGGTGTGCGGCCGCCGGAACAGGCCGCGCCCCCTTCGGAGCCACCCGACGGCGAGCTCGACGACCCGCTAGTAAGCAGCTTTTACGACCGGCTTCAGGGGGAGACCGATCTCGAAAATTTGAGTATCTAAGATGTCCCAAGCCGGCCCGAACGTTCCCCTCGGAACGACGCGGCGCCAAAAAACCTCGGGGCCTGCGCCTAGGAATCGGTGAAGCATTCCCCCGCGTCAAATACCGCGTCCCACCCCGCGGCCAGCTTTTTCAGGTCGGCTTCGGTCGTCGAGTCCCCCAAGCTGATTCGCAAAATGCCCGGGCGGAAATCGTCCGGAATGGCCAGCGCCTTCACAACGTGGGAGGGTTCGGCGGAGCCGGCCGTGTTGCACGTCGACCCAATCCCCACGTACACGCCCCGACGTCCAAGAGCGTCCTGAGCCTTCAGGTTGCAGAAGAGGGGGTGCAAGACGGCCAAAAGGAGCGTGTTGGGCAAAATCGGAGCGGGCCTGGGGCGGCCGTCCGCGCCCACGGGCTCGGGCCCACGGATCCACAAAATCGACGCCGGGTCGGTCTTTGCGGCCCCGTCGGGAAAGACCACCCGGCCGCTGTCAAAGTCCGCCAGGTAGCCGACGGACCGGACCCATCGGGATGCGCCCAGGGCAAGAAACGCCCTGGCGGTGAGGGACGCCAGCCGGGCGTTTTTCGCCGCCCGCGCGACCATGGCCTCTTTGTACGCCCGAAACGACCCGGCAATCGCCGGTATGTTCTCGGTCCCTCCTCGGTGCCCGTCGTTCTGGGCCCCGCAAACCAGCGGGCCTAAACCGTACCCGAGCAGAAAGCTTTTACGAATAATGAGCAGGCCGCATCCCGGGGGACCTTCCAGCTTGTGGAACGACGCGCTGATTGCGTCGATCGGTGGGCCGCGACCGTCGGCTCCGTCCGGATAGATCGGGCTTTTCCCGTAGATTTGCACCGCGTCCGTGTGGAACGGAACCCCCGCGGCGAATGCCCTGGCCGCGAGGTCGTTCACGGGATTGATTGCGCCCGTCTCGTTGTTCGCCGCCATGATGCTGACGAGGCAGGTCCGGTGGCCTTCCTCTTCGGTCAGGGCGGCTTCGAGATCGGCCGGATCGACTGTTCCGAACGAGGGCAGGGTGGGGTCCGCGCGTACCGGAAGGAAAACGATCTCTGCCTCGCCCAGCTCCTTCATGTTGCGGCAGCACTTAATAATACTGCTGTGCTCCACGGTTGATGTGATAACCCGTGGGATGGCGCCGGTTTTGTTGCGGTAGGCGCGCACGCTGCTGGTGAGAATGTGGCAGTTGGACTCCGACCCCCCGGACGTGAAAATGATTTCGAACTTTTTGGGGTCGAAGCGCCCCACCTCCGCGACGAGGGTCCGGAATTTCCGCATCATTCGTCGCGACTCCGCCGCCGAGGGGTAGCGGGCGGAGGGATTGCCCCGGTTTGTCCACTCCCACATGGACGCCAAAGCCTCCGGAGAGACCATGGTCGTTCCGTTGTTGTCGAGGTAGGCGATCGATTCTGCTGCCATTGCTTGCGGTTGGGTAACAGCGGCCGGTCTATAACGGCGGCCGCATCAAAAACCGCCGCCGGGCAAAAAACAATTCGGTGCCCCCTACAGTTCAGCCACGGCGCCGAGCTCGGTCACCGGGTTTGCTGCCCGGATCGCCCCGATCGATGCCCGCATCCAGTCATCCCCCCCTCCGTGCATTCGTTCGAAAAGGCTCGGTGCGGCCGCGACGCGGCGGTTTTGGCTGGGGTACAACGCGAGGGATGGGAGGAGCTCAAGGAGCATTCGCCCGACCGGCCCCACCCCATAACTTTCGATGACGCTGCGCACGAGCTGGCTCGTTTCGAAGCGCATCCGCATCATCTTCGCCTGAACCGTGTTCCGGTACCCGGTGTAGTCCGGCGTCCACCCTACGACGGGAATTTCGGTCGTGCCGTCGAACGTCTCCTCGATCGCTTCCGCGATGCCCATCATCACCTCCTCGCCCAGGCTCGTGTAGCGGTTCCGGTTGTTTTTCATTTGCAGGGTGCGGAGGGCAACATCGACCTCGCTGTCCGTACTTCCGCCGTCGGGGAGAGTCACCCCGCTGATGTCCACCTGGTCGCCCTTCAGGACTTGGACCAGCGAAGCGATCTCCTCCATCTTCGTTTCGCGCTCCTCCTCAGCCCGAAGGCTCTCGGAAGCATCGCCGCTGGCGGTGTGATTGCCGGTGCGCAGGCCCGTCATCACGTCTTCGATCTTTTCCCGGCGGGTGCTGTGCTCTCTTTGGGGGCGCCCTCCCCTTTCGGCCGTGTGGAGCCGATCCCGGTGGCGACGTCCCGGCCGGTCAAGATTGAGTTCCCGCTGAAGGCCGTCAAGAACGTGCGAAGCCCGCGTCACCGAGGGCCGACTGGACGAGCCGCCGGAGCTGTCGCTCGTCGACTCCTCGGAACCCGACCCACTCTCCGTCTCGCTTTCGCTTTCGCTGCTTTCCGTCGTTCGGGACGACCCCGACCGGGACGACCCCGACCGGGACGATTCCGACTGTTTTGACCGCACGGACCGCGCGGGCCGACGCCCCAACCCGCCCGCACGCGGGGGCGTTTTTTGGCGCCGGTCGATCTTACGCTCCGGGCGGCCAACGCTCCTCAGAGATCTGACGCTGGCGACCGATCCTCGATCTCCCTTGTCAATTCCCAGTTCGCCCAGGAGAGTTTGAAGCTCCAGCTCGACGGCGTCCTTTCGTCGGCTGTGACCCTCGTCCGCGCCGGCGGTGAGGAGGGGCGCGCGCCCCATTACCGAGCGCTCGACGGCCCCGAGATCGATCCCCGACCGGACCTGCTCAGGATTCATCAGACGGGAGACGCCCGCCATGTGGGCCGCGTCCGGCCGGAGCCGATTCTTCCTTCGTTTTTGGGGCATCGGAACCGTGCGCCCGACCGTTGGCTCAGGGTGCCCTCACGTCGGATGCGATCGTATAGGATTCCAGCACACAAAGACCGTGGGGTTCGGGTCGCCCGGGCGGAAAGTCGTCGCCGGTCCGGCCGCCGGAAAAAACAAGACGCCACGAGGAACAGGACGTCACGCGAGAGCAAGACCGAGGCTTGTGACCGCGGCCTCCTCAACGGCCCGCTCGCGCGCTTCTGAGGGCGGGGGGGTCGTGGGCCCCCGGCGGGTCCAGGCTTCGTAGGGGTCCAGAAGAGCGACCGCTCGAGCGAAGTCCTCCGGGCCCTTCGCACCCCCCATTCCGTACTTAGCAAGGAACTGTTGGGGGGGCGGAGACCGAGGCCAGTCGTCCCCCCACCGCTCGCCGGTCATGACGAAGTACATGATCCGAAGGTAGTCGGCTCCTCGCATGTACTCGTCCCGCCGGATCGCAGTCCCCCCGCAGGCCTCGCCCCCCGCTCGCCGGAACAGCTCCGCGGCAGCGCACGGGTACCGGCACGCGACGCCCCGCACCTGCCAAATTTTTCCGTCCCCGTCCTTGCGGAGCTGAACCGGCACCGGGATTGCGGGCCGGTCGAACAGACACCGCCCCTCACAATAACAACAGATGTACTCCGGCATCGGCGGTGGAACCTCACCGACCGGCCGTTCGCTGGGAAGCCGGGCGGGAAACTCCCCGGCGGCGTAGCTCGTTGTCACGCCGCGTCGTTTGGCGGCTTCCACGACGGTTGCGTCGCCGTCGTCAAGACCGGTCGTGACCGTCCCCTCTCGCCCGACCCCCTCCTCTTCAACCAATCGGGCGGTCATGTGGGCAATCATCCACCGCTCCTTTTTGATTCCGGCGTCCCTCAGGTCCTCCTCAAAGGCGCGGGCATCGACCGGAGACAGATCGAAGTAGAGGGGCACGCGCGTGTCGTCGGCCGTTGCCGGCGAATTCGAACCCGCTGCCATCTCACTACCGGCACGACAAACGGTCCGCGCGAAAAGCCACAAATTGAGGCGGGCGGCTATAGAGCGGGAGCACAAAGCTCCGCCCGTTTGCCTCGCCGGTCCGTTCGGAACGTCCCCGGGAGATCCGGCGGACTGCCGCCCCGAAGTAATTTGAACTCACTCGCGGGTAGTTGCTGGGCGAACCGCTCGGGTGAGGATCGGTACGGCTGACCCGAATCAGTTGTCGCGCGGCGTCGCCGGCGATTTGTCGCGATGGCCGAATCATTTCCCGCTTGGGCGGTCAGCGAGGCCGCGGTGTTTACCGCGACTCTGAATTGGACCGTGCAGTTCCGGGAAATTTCAGCCGCGGCCGTGCTTGGTGCATTTGATGGTGGGCTCCCTGCCGTCGATCTCGGGGTTCGGGACGCAATCCCCCGAATCGCGGCCGTTCAAACGAACATCCGGACGGTCCTGGCCCCGGGCTACGTAGTTAAAAAAGAGGACACGTCGCGGTTTAATGCCTCGTCGGTTGGAGTGCATGTTCTCTTCAGCGGCAACGTTTACAAGGTCCGCTGCTTTCCAGCCACCGGAAACCACCAACTCCCGGGCATTAAGCGCAACGACCTGGAAGATGGGCGATGCGTGCTCCGGGCTTGGCTCCAAACCCTGGAGCAGCTGGGCGTCGGACGTTTCGACGCGGGCGCGCCCCGAGACCCCCAAACCGGGACGCGTTGCTTCGTCCTTCACAAGGAGAACGTTTCGCTGATGAACGCCAAGTTTTCGTTGGGGGTGTCGCCGGACGGGGGGGCGTACAGCCTCGACCTGTGCGCCCTTCGAAAAATTATCGACGGGGCCGTGGGTGAGGTCGGAGCGTTCGGCGCGGCGGGGGGCGCCGGGGGCGCCGCAGGGGCCGCAGGGGGCGCAGGGGGCGCGGGCGCCGCAGGGGCCGCAAGAAGCGCGGGCGCCGCGGGCGCCGGGGGCGGCCCTTGCGCGCCGGAGCCCTTTCAAATCCGAATGGTTATTCAGGACGTGAAGGCGCAAAAGCTCACGGTCTCGTTCTTTCGGCTGATCGAGAGCGAAGCCGGGGGGGGCGGGACCGGTAAAAAACGGACGGACGTCACGCCCCAGGTCAACATTAACACCAGCGGGAAGTTTACTCTCCTGGGGGAGAAGTCCTTTCCCCACATTGTCAAAATCCGTGATTTCTTCGCCGAGGTCCTTGCGGGCAATCCCGGCCTGGTTCGGCTGCGGGCCGGGCCGAAATGTCCCGACGACGGGGCTGAGACCGATGACGAGGCGGTCGACGTCGGCCTCCGCTCGGAATACGCAATGACTCGGTGCCAGCAGGCCGCGGCCGAGGTCTGTCTCCAAATTTACGAAGGTCGGTGAGTTCCCGGGACCGAGCCCCGCGCCGGGCCCGGCCGCTCGAAGCGTTTTTCCTTTCGAGCTCGGGGTATAGCCGAGCCCGCGCGATGCCGACAACTCCGGACTCGACCCCCGTCGGTGGTGCTGCCGCCGCCTCTGTGGCAACCAAAGCCTCCGGCGGTTCGGCCGTCTGGAACTATGTCGTTCTCTTCTTCGTTGCCCTGTTCACCATGAGTCAGTTCTTCGTTGACAACGTGCTCAAGAGGGTCAGCCCAGACAACATCAACTCCGTGAGCGGAGAGGTGAGCAATGCGGGCCTGCTCATCACGTCCGGATTTCTCGTCATGTTCTACGCGGTAATCACTCAGCTGAGCGCGTCTGGAATTCTGTGAGGCGCTAAAGCTCGGCTGTTCGCAGCTCCTCGTACGGACGCTCGGTGAAAAGGAAGGGCTCGAACGCACCCGTGGCCGCGCTCAGCACCACGTTGATCTCCATCGGGCGAACGATCTCGTCCAGGAGAAGCCGGCAGTAGGGATCCATCAGCTCGGCCGGCATCGCAAGCCGCCCGCTCCGGCACACCGGTTTTGGCGGGGGAAGCTTTGGCTCGCCCGCCCCGCCGCACGCGCGGTAGAAGTTCGGGGGATCGAACGCCGGATCGTCCTCCCCCAGGCTCACGCGCTTTTTCATGAAGTCCCGAACGGTGTCGAGGGCGCCCTTTTCGGTCGGCGCGGCCCGGGCGCGGTGAAACGTCGCGGCGTCGAACTCGAACCACCGGGCGCCGAACTCCTTCAGAAAGCCCCGGGAACCGGAGGCGGAAAGGAGAACGCGCCGGACGGCGCCGGCATCGGCGGGATGTCCCGCCAGGATCTCGTCGAGGGCCCGCCGCATGGCTGCCAGCGATTGGGAGTTCGAAAAGCGGGCGCCCCGAACCGCCCTCTCGACGGCCTTCCGAATCTTGAGCCCCCGCTCTGACCGCGAGGCGGTGGCGAACTCCGCAACGAAGAGGCGAAACCGACCGGCTTTCAGGCGTCCCGCGCGGGCAAGGGCCGCGACCGCATAGGGAACCCGGCCGCTTCCTTCCCCGCGGCTTTCCACGAGGGCCTGGTCGATCTCACGAGGGTCGTACGGAAGTTTGACGGGCTCGGCGCTCAGGTCTGTTTCGGTCGCGCCGTGATGGTACACCAGCCCGTCGCGGCCGACGAACCCCGTGGTTTTTCCGTCGGGGCCGACGAGGGGGCGCACATCCTCGGCACGGACTGCGCTTCGGCCGACGAGGTCCAGCCACAACTTTAGCTCCTCGAGCGTGCCCGCGTCATCGGCGCCCCGCGCGCCGAAGGTGACTTTAGGCCACTCCCCCTCGTCCGCGACCACTTCATCCCCAGCGAGGGGAACCCACGCCCGGCTTCCGCCCCACAGAACAACCCCGCCATGGTATCGGTTCTCGAGGTCGCCGTAAAGCCGGCCGATCTTGAAGTCGGCGCGTGCGGAAAGGCCCACGAGATCCTTAGCCGTGAGGGGGGCGATTGCCCCCCGGCTCACACCCGCCCGGCCGTCCTCAACGAGTTCGGAAATCGCCCGGGCGACGGTCTCGTTGCCGCTCATTTTTTCGGAGTCGACCGGCGCGCCCCGAGTGAAAATCCGGCGGGTGCTGCGGACGACCCCCCTCCGGCCGCCGAGCGCGACGAGCGGGTTGACGACGCCGCCCCTGGAAACGGTCACAACCAGGGGAACGTCGATGGTCCCGTCCCCGAGAAGGGCCCGGTCGGCCTCGAACGTTATCGGGACCGTTTCCCGGGACCGCTCGCCGCTTTCAATTTCTCCGGCGACGAACGTCACATGCGCGACCTGGTAGATCTCTCGAACCAACGCGCTGGTAAGAGCTTTCCACGTCTCCTCCATAGCACCCCCCGGGCTGAAGGCTCCGGGTTCCGGCTCCCCCGTGGCAAGAGCGCGGTACGCCGCGGCCACCGCGGAGGGAGAAACGCCCGCGGCGGCCCCGTTCGCGAAGTACCCGAGGCTCTCCTCCAGGCGTTCGGCGGTTTCGGCCAGCCGTTCGGCGAACTCTTCCGGCGTGCGGCGCAGAGCCGCCGCCAGGGAGTAGAAGAAGCCGGCCTCGGGAATCGACGGGGTCTGTTGCATGACCCCGAGGAGATTTAGCTTCGCGGACGGACCCTCGTCGCCGGCGAACAACGTCTGGAGGCGCACGGGAATCGCGCCCAGACGGTCGGCCGGGATGTCCTTCCCGAAAATCAGGATGTGCCGCTCGGCCGCCGAAACTTCCCCCGTCGCTCGGGTCCGTTCGCCCACGTCCTCGTCGGGGTCCTCCACTGCCGCGAGGCACCGGCGGTGAGTTTCCCGCGCGCTGGCGCTCGCGCTGGGCGCGTCCGGTGGCGCCTTTTTGCAGCAAGGAAGACAGTACCCCAGGGGGTGCACCCCCGCGCGAAATCCAAGGTAGGGGTAAGCGCTTCCAGGCCCGCCGCAGTCGTAAAAGGCCGGCCCATCGGACGTGTAGTTCCAGTACTTTACGAGGCGCCGGCGGGTTCGGTCCGGCAGGCGGCGGCGCTCGGTGTCGGTGTAAATCATGGGCTGGCGGTCGCCCTGACACAGGACAGCGTACACGGGGATCTTACCCCGTTCGTCCGAATACAAACGCAGGTCGTAGAGCTTGGGGTCGGTTTCCTGGAGCTTTCGGAGGCGCCGGGTTTTGCCCCGCGCCGCCGCCGCGGAACGCAAGTCCATTTGCGACAAAGTTTGGGCGTGGAGGATCCGCTCCGCCCGGAGGGTTCCGAAGAATGCCGAGAGGGTCGACCGGATCGCGTCGAACTCCGTCGGAGCGACTCCCGCGACCTCGACGCGAACCTCGGTCGCCCGGTGGATCAGGCGTACTATCCGGCCCGCGAAGGCCCGGAGCATCACCCCCCTGATAAGATCTCCCCCCGCGTAGAGGTTTGCCACGCCTCGGTCCGCGGCCTTCGAGTGGGAAAACGCCCGGGCGAGCGCGTCCGGCGCAAAGTCCCAGACGCCCCGGTGCCACTCGAGTGCGATCACGTTGGGCTGCTGGGCGGCTCGGGTCGTTGCGAACCCGGCCGCCTCCAACCGCCGCGCCTGCGCCCGCAGCTCCCGAAATCCTTCGCTGGTAAGAGCGTGCGCCCAGCTCCAGTTCGCGGCAAGTGCGCGGGGGGTGAGGTTTACCGCCAGTTTGGTCCCGGTGCGGACGCCCAAGGCCGCCAGCCCCTCGGCTGCGAAGGCGTTCAAGTCCTCGGACGCCTCCTCCAGGCTCAAGCCTTCCGACGTGTCGCTCCATTTGCGATGAGCGTAGCAGCGCAGGCCGGGCGAACCCGATGTCCCGGTCTTCCACGCGAGAGAGACCGCCGCGAATTCGGTGTCCTCCTTCACCAGAACGCTCGCGGTCGACGGAGCCATTCCCCCCCGGCTAAGAATGGCCGCCGCGGCCTTTTCGAGCGAGCCGACCTCGCGCGCGACAGATCCGATGTACGACGACGCGTGTCGCTTCACGGTGAGTCTCGACTTGCGATTGGGGCGACGGAACCCGCCGGCCGCGGCCAACCCGCCGACGGTCGTTGCCGACAGAGCGAGGGTCGCCGCCGGAAGGTCGGTGCTCGTCGCGACCCGGTCGAACGCCGCGACCACTTCAACCGTCGCGTCGCCATATCCGCTCGCAATGCCCGGGTCGCCCTCGAGTACGAGATCACTCACGGATTCAGCCGGCGGGCGCCGGCGGCCCACAGCTCCGTACACCGGCTCCATCAGGTCCTGGGCGAGGTCGGATCGCTTCAGGGCGTCGGCGTGGGTCGCGGGAAGTCGCCCGACCCGACTTCCCTCGATCTCTCGTCCCGCGAAAAGAGCCGCCAGGACCTCCGGCCCCTCAATACGCGGCCAAAACTTTAGCACGGCCCCGTAGTAAAGGAGGTCCCGGGCGTAGGTGTCGTGCATGGCCTTTTCGGCCGCGGCGAGATCGAACGCGGTCAAGATGTCAAACGCCCAGGCGAGGTGAGCCCGAGACCCCGGACGGTACTCTAGTTGTCGTGCTTCATCGTACGGGCGAACTTGAACCGGGGCCGGCTCGCCGACCCGCGCGCGAGTCCTTCGTTGCTCGAGGCGCCGGTCCGGCAGAACTCCCGCGATCGAGTCGCCGGGCGCGTCCATGTCGTACAGGGTACTCGGGTCAATGCTCGCGCGCACGTCCGAGAGATACAGGTCGTACGCGTACTGCAGTTCCTCGCCCGGTCTTTCCAGCGCAATGTTAAGACGCCAGGGCGGGATCTCGGTCGCGACCCAGACCCTTTCCGACAGGTCCGCCATCGTATCCGTCGGGTACATGGCGACAGTGGTTGCCATGTACGGGCGGAGAAGGTCTCGAGCTGCGATCAGGGCGTCGGCCCCGCCCGGCCCCCGCCGCGCCGCCCGTTTTTCCCGGCGGACCGCATCCACCGTCTTGCCGAAATCGCTGAGGTCGCCGAAATCGTCGTCGGCCCCGCCCATCGCCGCGTCGGACACGACCTCCCCCGCCCCGGCAATGATCGAATCCTCCGCGAGGGCCGCGAGATCGTCCGGCTCGTCCGGCCCGTCCGATTCGCTCGGCTCATCTCCACCCACGGCGCGCCCAGCGAACAGATCGTGTCCCAACAAAGCCGCCCAGCGTGGACCGTATTCTCGGCTCAGCAGCTTTGCGTCCGTTGGGGCGGGGCGGCGTTTGTGGGAGGCGGCCAGGCCCGCCCGTTCGGCGGCAATGCGGACGTTTTTGCCCACCGGCCCGAGGAACACAACCACCGACCGGGCTTTGCGCGTGGGCGCATGGCCGTCTCGGCCCGCGCGGCGGAGGGCCTCGGAGTCGAGAACCGCGACCAGAAACGGCCGCACTCGGTACGGGTTGTCGCCGTCCATGCTTCACGGCGCGCGCTATGCCCGCCGCGACGGTTAATTCGACCCGGGCCGCGACGGTTAATTCGACCCGGGCCGCGACCTCGCGGCCAAACAAAAGGGCACCCTCAAGTTCGCATTCGCCCCTCGGGGAACGGGCCGGACGGTATAGCGCCCCCATTACCGAATCGGTTCGCTGGGCCGATGGAATTTGACGCGGTCCTGCTCGTCGCGTTTATTTTGATCGTCTGGCTGGTGGGCCGGGCCGGCGCAACTCCCGGAGTCGACGGGGTCGTGCCGGTTCCCGGCGGCTACCGCAGCTATCGGGTTCATCGAGATCTTGACGGGTCCGGCGTCGCGGCCGATCGGCTCGCGCTTCTTGAGCGCCGGGCCGCGCTTCTTCTCGACTCGATTAACCGAAGGTTTCTGTTCGGAGGGCAGCCGTACGCGATCGATGGGATTGCGGCGACGAACAGCCCCGCGGCCGCTGCTGCTCGTCGTCTCGCGCGCCGCTATAGCCCCGACGCTCTGGTTGAAAATGCCCCAGGGGTTGACGGCACGGCGTTTACCTTAGATAAGGGGTCTTTGATCGCGATGTGCCTGCGAGAGGCCGAGCCGGGAACCCCCCTCGCGACTTCCCAGGACGGGTACCCGGTCGACGAGGTCCCGCTGTTCGTCTTTCTGCACGAGCTCTCACACGTCGCGGCGGATGGGTTCGGGCACGGGCCGGAGTTTTGGTCGACCTTTAAGTGGATCTTGCAGGAAGCTCTGGTTGCGCCGGGACTGGGGCGGCAGCTGGTCGCCATGGACTTCGACAACCGCCCGACGTCGTACTGCGGCATTGCCGTCGATCACAACCCGCTTTATGATCCGAACATCGCCCCGCTGAGCACAAGCGGTCCGGTTTGAGGCGCCTCGGGGCGGTCGTTGGGACGGTCCGCAAAAACGCCCCGGAGCGTTCCGCCGCGCACCGCGGACCCGACCGACGCCCGGGCCATTTTTTTGGGCCCGGTGCGCGGGCCGCCGGGCCACGGGGTGGAAAACCCCCTGAAATAACACCAATTGAACTCGGGACGTATCAACGCGGCCCTGGCGCGATCCTGCCCCACGAAACTTTTCGTTTCGGCCGGGAGGTGATCGCCATGCTCGCACTCGCACAGAGCGGTTTGGGCACCGACCAGGTGCCAACCCGGGCGCGCCTGGTTGCGCTGGGCGCGGCCCGTGACCCCCGGATTGCGGGCGCTGGTCGGCGGTTCCGTGCCGCCCTCGAGACACGCCAGCCGGACGGACATCCGACCCCGTTCGTTTTCGTTCCGTACGACGTGTTCGATTCGACCGGAAGGGAGAGCGGGTGGGCGACCGAGTTCCACATGACGGGCGCGGCCCTTGACGGGACCCGAGTCCACCTCCGCCTTCGTAACGTCCCAATCGACTTCTACGTCGAAATTCCAGTCGCTGCGGGCGGTGCGGGCGCTGCGGGCGCTGCGCAGATCTCTCCCTCGGCGTACGCCGATGCGGTCAGAGCTCAGCTGCGCGCGAGCGAGATCCGGGACGTGGCGGTCGAACTCGTCGAGGGAATGCCCCGAACCGAGTACGCCGAGCTCGTCCGGCCGTACGTTCGGGTAATCGTTCGATCGACGTACCAGCGCCAACAAGCAATTAACGCGATCAAGAGCCAGTTTCGGCTGTTTCGCGAGGATGCGGGGCGGGACAAGGAGGCCTACTGGCGCAAGATTTGCCGCGAGCACGATCTCACATGCACGAACCCGCTTATCGTGAAGAGCTACGAGTGGACCAACCGCCGGGCAGCGGAAACGTACGCGACCGTGCTCGGCGAAGACGACCTTGTCGCCGCGGGCGGTAATCCCGCGGGCGGCCCGATCGTCGCCCTTGGCGAGATCGAGATCGTCGTGGACGGGCCCGGCGGCATGAGCCCGCTCCGGCCCGCGTTCGCGTCCGATGCCGCGGCCGGGTACGCCGACCTTCTCGAAAAAGACTGGGAGCCCGAACATCATCGGCGTCGAGGCGTGGGCCTGTTCTGGGACATCGAAACCTACAAGCCCCTTCGAGATGGCGCCGCGCCGATGATGACCGATCCGACCGCCGAGACCTTCATGATTGGCCTCTCCATCGCGTTCGAAGAGGAGGACGACCCCGTTTGGCGGGGCGTCCTGACCGTGTACGACTACGACGACAGTGAGGGCGGTTGCTCCCGATTCGATCCCGCCGTCGATGGGCCTGGCCCCCAGGTACAAAAGATTCTTTGTCCCTCGGAGTACGCCGTCGCCTGCGCCTTCGGCCGAATTATCGAACGAGTCCGCCCGGACTACGTCGCGGGATTTAACGACTCGGACTACGACTGGCCAGCTCTTCTCGAAATCCTGGGGACGCGCCACGAATCCCTGAACGCTTTGGGCCACTTCGAGGCGGCGATCTCCAGCGCTCCCCTTCGTAGGGGACGGGTGCAGTCGGGGGCCGACGTCCGAAAGTGGCAGGCCGGCGGCACCTTCTTCAAGGTGACCCCCGACTTGAGCGAACGCCTACATTTTCTGCGAGTTCCGGGCATCATCCCGATCGATCTCCGCATGGTCTACTGGAAGATGTTCAACAAGGCCGAGAAGAAGAGCCTCAACTTCTTTCTGAAGCTGGCAAAGCTCCCCCCGAAAGACGACATGAACTGCCCCGAGGGCCTGAATCCCTACGAGTACATGTTTCGCATCGTCGAGGCGGCTAAGGCCGTCCGGGCAGAGGACGGATACCCCGGAGTTTGCGCCGCAAGCCCGGCCGCAACCGCGGCTGTTGCAGCCACACGAGCTCCCCGCAGGACCCCGGCCGAGGCCGCGCTACCGGACGACCGAACGCTCGCTCAACAGATGGGGGCCGTCGCCAAGTACTGCGTCATCGACGCCGAGAGCTGCCACCGCCTTCTTCGGCGGAAAAAGGTCCTGGCCGAAAAGCGGGAGGTCGGCGATATGAGCTTCACCTGTTTGTACGAGTGTCTTTACCGGGCCGACGGGGTTCGTGTTCTCAACCTTCTCGCTCATTTCGAAACGGTCCAGCGCGCGGCAAAGGGCCTTCCGGAGTTGTTCGGCTCCTGTGCGTCCCGGGACGTCGAGATCGCCCTCCGAGCCTACGCCGACAGTCTGCGGGCGATGGGGATCACGAACCGGGAAGAGCTACGAAAGAAGCTGATGAAGGAGATGAAGTACCCCGGGGCCTGGGTGTTTGACGTTTCGTGCAAGCTCATCGAGCGCGAGCTCCCGGTGACCGGGCTCGACTTCAGCTCCCTGTACCCGTCGATCATCATGGCCCTGTGCCTCTCGCCCGACAGATCCCTCGTCGGCGACCGCGGCGGAAAAACAGCAGCCGAAATTCACGCGATGGAGGAAACGGCCAGGGCCCGGGCGGAGGAGCTCAAAACCCTCGGGTACACGGTTCACGAGGTCAGCTTTCCGTTTCCGGTCAAGAAAAGCCTTCGGGGCGATGTGGGGCCGGTCCGCGACTGGTTCGTCCGAGCCCGCCCGGACCAGGACCTCAACCGCAACGATGGCCGGGGGCTGTATCCCGAAATTTTGATCGACCTCTTCGGCCGGCGCAAGCGGCTAAAGAAAACTCGCCTGAACCCGCTCGCGCATGAGCTGGAGGAACTGGACCTTATTTCGGCCTGGGCCACCTCGGGCGAGACGCCCGAGGGGTTAAAGGAGCTGGCCTCCTCGGTGACTCCGCAAATTGCCCGAACGATGCGGGAGGCCGCCGAGCGGGGCGTTGGGAATCTCGTCCCGGCTGCAATCGAGGCACGGATCGCCGAGCTCAGCGCAACAGACGAGGGCGGCGGGGATTCGAGCGGCGAGGAGGATGCCGGGCCAAAAGATCCGCCGAAGTTCGTGAGGCGCCTAAAAGAGATCCTGGCCGCCGGTCATCGCGCCGCCGCCGGATCGGTCTCACGTCTCGGGACCGAAAACCCCGCGGCGGTCAATGCCGCTTTGCACGAGGCCTGGCGCACGTACCTGTTCGAGGTCACGTCGGAGACGGACCGGAAACATTCGGACGTCGACCTGAAACAGAAGGCTTTGAAGGTTTTCATGAACACTTTCTATGGCGTCGCGGGCAATAAGACCTCGCCCCTGTTCTTTATGACGGTCGCGGGGGGAACGACGACCGCCGGGCGCGGGTTCATTCAGCTGGTCGCCCGCTTTGTCACCGAGAGAGGTAACAAGGTTCATTACGGGGACACGGACAGTGTTTACATTTCCTGCGACCCGGGAATTTTCCTCATGTACGCCCACGCTCATAGCGTATGGATCGATTGGCAGACGTCCGTTCGTGCCGCCCGAGAGCGGGGAATGGCGGAGCCCTCGATCCCTCCGGCGGTTTACTACGCCGGCCGACGAACCAGGGCGGCGGCCGCGCGCAAATTCTTTGGCGCGCGGGAACTCACCGACGGCCAGATCGCCGGGGCTGACGTCGCGACTCTGGAGGCTTGGGGATTTCGGCCGATGAGCCGCGAGCGATTCTGGACAAAAAAGGTCTGGGCTACGATGCGTCAGCTGGCGGTCGAGAAGGAGGCCGCGAACGCCATGCTTCGGGCGCACAACGGGACCGACTTCCTTAAGCTCGCCTACGAGGAGGTGCTGTTCCCCGTCGTCTTCACCGGCAAGAAGAAGTACTTTGGAATTGCCCACGAGGGCATTCCGAACTTCCGCCCGCGGAAGCTCTTCGTTCGGGGAATCGACGTGATCAAGCAGGGGCAAACGGGTCTGGCGAAGAAAGTCGCGTTCGACATCATGTGGAGGGCGGTTTCGGTTGACGAAACCCGGCAAATGCGGGATCTTGTCGAGGAGCGCGTGCGAGATGCGGTCCTTCGGCCGGAGCAGTGGAAGTTTAAGGACTTTATTCGCACCGACACCTACAAGCCCGACAAGCAAAACATCCCGGTCCAGACGTTCGTCCGCCGGATGAAGGCCCGGTTCGCCCAGGAACTGGCGGTCAACGCGGCGCGGGCCGAGCGCAACGAGCTCCCCCTCGCCCTGATTTATGAGCCGCCCGCACCGGCCGACAAGTTCGAGTACGTCGTCGTTCTCCCAAAGCGGACTCACACTTTCGGGGGGTTGAAGATCGACCTGAAGAAGGGGGACATGATGGAGTTCGCCTCGGTCGTGGGGAGCGGCCCGGGAATGGGCGCCCTAAATCTCATGTACTACATGGAGAAGACGACTCTCGGCACCTGCGCCCGACTGATCGGCGGCTCGGACATCTTCGCCCTTCTGTGCCGGGACGCCGAAACGGCACAGCAGGAGGCCATGGGGCTTGCGGGCCTCGCGGACGAAGATCTTAGTCTGGAAGACGTCAAGGAAATTTCGAAGGCGGGCGACGACGCGGTCTTTCTTGAGGCAAAGAAGCATCTTATGGTCATCCTTCGCGCGGCGGCGGGTGAGGACACGTCTGTTAGCGGAGCGCGTCTTGGTGCCGCCTATCGCGCCGCGGGCAAGACGGTGCTCGGGTCGTTTCAGGCGGGCGTCGAAGCCGCCCTCGGTCCCGTCGGCAAGGCGCTCGCCGTCGCTGCGACCGCGACGGGGCAGGCGCCGCCGGATGAAGAAGAACCTCCGTCGGGACGCCTGCTCATGGCTTTGCACGCAGGCGCTCGGGATGCAGCCGGGACCAGCGAAAGCCTATGGCTCACGCCCGATGGTCGGATGCGGGAGGCGCGCAAGCGCGCGTCGGCTCCGTTCGCCCGGTACTGGTGCGATCCGACGGTCCGAATCGGCGCCTTGCGCCGTGCGGAAATGGTCGGAGAGGTCTGGGTCGCGGAAACGGCCCGGTTCATGCGGGTGGCTCTTCGCGTTCGGCGGGACGACGCGCTTTCCGCAACGGGGGTTGAGCTGGCCGAGCTCGCCGGCAGTGGCGTTAACCCCTTGGATATCACGTGTCAGGTCTTGGAGAGCGTGCTCGCGGAGCGTCGCCAGGAGGAGCTCAAGCGGATGGATGCCAAAGACAAGAAAGATAAGATTTTCGACGAGTACCGCCCGCATATCAGAGCAATCGACGCGGCGATCAAAGCGGCCGCCGATCCGGCCGCGCAGACCCCCCTTCGCCAGCAGAAAAAGGAGCTGGTGGCACGCCGCCGGGCTCAGGCCGCACCTCACGCGAGTCTTCTAAAAGAGCTGGAGGCGAAAGCAAAAGCGCCAATCGCAACGAAAGATGTTGTCGAAGCCCTCGGAGCGGCGGGATTAACCCAAGGAGACGTGGAGTCGTTGGGGGATGTTTACCGGAAGCTGGTTGCGGCTGAGCTGCCGATCATTCGGAAGGAGCGAGCGGACGTGGCGGTAATGGAGCTGCTCGCCCCCGCCGCATTAACTGCGACTCCGCTTTGATGGCGGGCGGGATTTTTTGCGGGCGGGCGGGATTTTTTGCGGGCGGGCGGGCGGTTTTTGCGGGCGGGGTGCCCCCCGAGGGCAATTCTTCCGGGCCGCGCCCTCGCGAACGGTTTCGAAACCGCCCGGCCGGGCCACCGGGCGTATTGAATTTTTTGTCGGGGGGTTGCCCGTAGCATACGTGCGTCGACGCCGGAAGAAAGGGTCTTCACATCAACTCTCAGTCATGGAGCAGGGACTGCTTATCATCGTGGCCATTCTGGCCATCTACTGGTTCATGTCCAAGGCGCAGGAGGGCCTAGCCATTGTTCCCCAACGGGTCGTAAAACGTCCCCGGTACGAACGCATGGGCCAGGCCGCTCGAAATGCCGCTCGGCGCAGGGCCGACAACTCTCTCGGCTTCAAGCGTGAAAGCGCGGCTCTTAGCCGGGACGCAATGGGAACCCGCCGCTACTCGGGCGCCCGGGAAGGGTTCAGTGCCGGCCAGCTGATGTCGAGCGTCTACGGCGTCAGCCCCGACGCAGACGGTACGTACAGCGGCTACGACCCGTCGTCGGACTTTGGCGGGTGCGACGCCGTCGATACGAACGGCTCGGCCAACGCCGACGCCAACGACTACCAGGAGTACGTCCACACTGGCCAGCTGGCCTACGGAGCGGACGTAATTCGCAACCACAACAAGTGGGTAAGCGAGGTCGCCCCGTGGAGCCAGACCGCGGCCATTAGCCCCGACGATTTGAGCATCGACGAGATGCGGGCTTCAGAGCTGCAAGGCATTGCTGCCTGGACCCGTCCGGCGCCGGAGATCACAGACGGCGCGTGGCAGGTTCCGGAGCAGACCCAGAACGAAATCGACGCCCCCGCCGCCGCATCGGGTGGCGTTCTCAACTCCGGCCCGGGTGTTGACGTTTGAGCAGGGCTCGCCCGGGACCGCGTCGTATTTTTCGTCGCCCCCGCGCCGTTGTTTTGCGTCACCCCCGCCAGAAAAGTTCCGGCCGCGGGACTGCAGCCGATGGTAAAAAACGGGGCACGTTCCGGCCGCGGGACTTACGGCCAATGATAAAAAAGTTCCGGCCGCGGGGCTACAGCCGATGGTAAAAGACGAGGTACGTCCCGGCGCCAATCGCCAGGCCGTCCGCCCCCGCCGCATCCCCGACCGTACCCGGAAGCACGCTGGCGTCGTTTAGCCGGTAGGGGCCGAGGGAAAATTTCCCGTCGGCGCGCTTGAAGCGCCTGAGAGCTCGCGCGTTGTAGTGGCCGCTGGTCATTGAGCCGCTGTGGTCGAGAACGGCCACCCTTCGGTACCGTTGCGGCACGGCGCCGGGGAGGGTGAAGACCGGAGGGAAGTCGCCGAGCGGCGCGCGCTTCTTGTAAACGTCCCGCTGCATAACGATGATCTCCCCGACCCGTTTGAGATTATGCACCTGGCCGGCCGCCCGCCGAACTCCACATGCCGGACAGTCCCACTCGACGGCATGTGCGTGCCTTCCGAACCCGAGGGCGAATTCTTTCGGCTCCGCGCCCTCCTGCTCCCGGTGGGTCATGATTGCGGTTCCGGTCTCGCTGGGGATCTCCTTCATCCCACCGCACACCCTGCAAATTATTGTGTCCTGGTACCGATTAAAGAAAAGCCTGGCGAATGGGTTCCGGAACGAAATCTCCTGCAAGGCGGCTCCACGAGCCGCGCGCGCGTCGTCCGAATCCGGCGCCGCCTCGGAAATTACCTCGTCGGTCATTTCGATGAGAAGGGTCAAACCCTCGCAGGCGCTCTGCTGGCCGGGCCCGAAGTGTTTCAAAACGTCGGGCTTTCGCTCCTGTAGATCCGCGAGAAGAGCCGCCAGGACGCGGACCGACGCGCCGGGGTCGGGGTGGGGGGCTGCGGCGAGAAAGGCCCGGAGGGCGCGGCCGGTTTTGGTTCTCTCGAGGTAAGTGCCGATTTCGGCGTCGCGCGCGGTCCGGACCGCTGCGGGACAGGACGCCATTCCTTGGAGAAGGGAGTTGAAATGGCAGATGGCACCCACGTTCAAAAGAGGAAATGCCGGCGGAACGAGGGCGACCTCAAGGCATCGAGGGGGGGCAGACGATGTGGGGGGGGCGTCGCCCGCCTTTTCCTCGTCCGGCTCCATCAGGTTTGGGTGCCGGCGCGTCGGCTTGACTTGCGCCCTGGCTGTGAACACTGACCTCGGGCGTTTCCGAACCGGTCGGACCTACGCTATGATTCGCGGGGCCAAAGAGATGAGACGGACCGTGGCCCCGGCGAGGCCTCGCCCGTCGTCGGCCTTCAAGCGGTAAGAAACGACCTCAATGCCAAGATCTATTTCCCTTCCAACAAGACCGGCGGCTTCGGCGTACCGGGCCCGGTTGCGGGAACCACTTCCGGCGGTGACAAATGTCTCTAAGACGGGCGGTGGGTCGAGACTGAACGCCTCGCGAGGCGGGAGTTTTTGCCGGAGGTTGCCCCGCCGGTCGCGCCAAACACACGGATTAACCCCGGAGATCGACTCGGCTTTTACCTCGTCGTCCTTGGCTTCCTCGAAAATCTTTTTCGCCGTTCCCAGAACTCGACTAACTTCGTCCCACAGCCGGATTGCCGCCCGGCCTTGGAGAACGAACCGGACGCGGTGGCGTTTGTCGGCGGGAAGGGCCGGGGCGAGAGTGCCCCGAAGAGTGAGGGAGGTCCCGGCCCGGCTCATGTTTTTTTGCGCCCGGGCGGTTCGATACATCCGGCACGGAAGAAAAGATCGCCGCGGAAAATGCCCAAGCCCGGACAAAAAAATTGGTCGCGCACCCATCGCGCACCTCTTGCACCCCTTGCGCCTCTCTTGCGCACCCCTTGCACCTTGCGCACCTCACGCGCACCTCTTGCGCCTCTCTTGCACCCCTTGCACCTTGCACACCTTACGCGTCAAAGTCACGAGCCTCGCCGAGGGTCTCTCCCGTCGCGAACTCCGTCATCTGCGGCGCCACAAGACCGTGCGTCGGGCGGATCACCCGACGGTCCTTGGTCAGCGAGCGACGGAGGTGGTACCCCATCATGCGCTGAACCGCGGCCGCAAAGTACATCGAGCGTACGAAGCTCGTGTCGAAACGCGACCGGCCGATGTCGAACAGTTCGCGACGAACGTCGGCGCCCTGCACATTGGCCACCCGAATGTGCGGGCCGCGTGCGCCCCGGTACTGGGCCTTCTCCTCCTCTGCTTGCCAGGTCAGCTGGGTGGTATTTACAACGCGCGGCGGCAAGGGACCTGCCGCGCCCCTCGCATCGGTATTCGCGATGGGATCAGTCTCGGTGACGGCGTCCGCGGCGCGAATCCACAGGTTTCCCAGCAGTACCTTGCCGAACAACTCGTCGCTAATGAACCTCGGGCGTCCCATGCGCAAGTCGTCGTCGCCGCGGGCGATCCGGAACATGAAACCGCCTTCGATTGTTCCGATGTCGCCGAAGAAGAGGCGGGCCCGAGCCATGAGCCGGTCAGCGTCGTCCGGTCCTAGTCCGGCACCACCGTCAGTCTTGTCAACGGCATCGCCGAGCGTACCGCCGCCGGTGTAACCAACGATCTGCTGAGGATGGAAGAGCAGGCTCAGGAAACCATCGCGCGTCGTGGCGTGTTGTCCGGCCAGGCCCGCCCCGGTCGGCAGAATGCCGCCCAGGTGCGCCCGCACCGATGCACGGGTTGTGCCCAGCTCCGCCGCGGCCATTTCATCGAACGTGAACGCGTAGTTGTACATGTTTGCGAAGGGAACGCCGCGCTGGAGGGCGTGAACGTTGACCGGGACAATGTTCAGTTCGATAATGGACGCCCGCACCTCCAGTTGGCGGCTGGTCGCTTTCGCTGCTTTCTGGAGAAGGTTGCCCGGATCGTACCCGCTCGCCCCGCGGGGGTCCCTGGGTTGGAGTTGTGCCTCCGTGATCGGGGGGTAAGCGTCGGCGGCGCGTGTAAGAGAGGCTTGGAGATCCCCGACAGTCTCTCTCCATTCTACAACCCTGTCGTGATTACGCCCGTACGGCAGCTCAAGTGCCTCCCACGTTTTGCAATCGGCAGTAATGGCGCGCGCCATTACTGCAGCGACTACGTTCCCCGCGTCGTGCACAATCTCCCGGAAGACATTCTCGGCCATGAG
>PVBE012205985.1_pt1 | contig 20928 bp, 12 predicted proteins | sample 1631181 | NCBI WGS metagenome assembly PVBE01 (sample SAMN08397723, study PRJNA350692) | Marine metagenome, whole genome shotgun sequencing project. | isolation source: water | place: Pacific Ocean | collected 2012-04 | reverse complement strand
GGGGACCGACCTGCGCGAGCCCCGCTTTCTCTCGTGGGAGGGCCAGCTCTTTCTCTACTTTGCGGTCCTGGGGACGGACCCGCTGGCCTTCGAGCCCCAGGGAACGATGGTCTCGGTCTACGAAGACGGCACCTGGACCGAGCCGCAGTGGCTCGCCGAGGACAGCCTCATCCCCTGGCGGACCCGCGTGATGCAGGGAGTGCCCACCATGATCGGCTACCTCGGGGGCGACGCGATCTACGACTCCGACGGCTACCCGGCCATCGAGGTCCGGTGGATGACCAGCAGCGACGGCCTGAGCTGGGAGGGGGACACGGTCTGGACGGGTGGGGGGAGCGAGACCGACATGGCCTTCGAGCCCGGTGGACGCCTGGTGGGGGTGATCCGCAACGAAGCGGGCGATTCAGAAGGCTTCGGTAGCCTGATCTGCCGAGCCGAAGCCGATGCGCTGTTGGACTGGGAGTGCGCCCACGACCCGAAGAAGTACGACAGCCCGCTGGTCTTCGAGCATGACGGCAGCATCTGGCTGATCGGCCGTCGCAACCTGACCGAGACGGGCGCCTTCGACCTGGGCCGGGAGGACCTGGATCATGACGCGCGCTTTCTGACCTACAGCCTGGACTACTGGCAGCAGCCCAAGCGTTGCAGCCTGTGGCGGGTCGACGGAGACTCACTCACGGTCCAGTTCGTGCTGGACCTGCCGAGTCGTGGCGACACCTGCTTTGCGAGCATCCTTCCAGCGGGGCCCGACAGCTATGAGATCTACAACTACTCCAACGACCCCGAGGGTCCAGAGCTGTCCTGGCTCGAAGGCCAGAAAGGGGAGACCAACATCTACCGTCAACGAATCGAATTTCCCTGAGCGAACGCAGCGACCGCTCGGATACAGATTCAAGGTGGAGACCGCATGATTCCTGGCCTGCTTCTCGTGGCGACCGCTCTCGCGGGCGACACCTACGCCATCGACACCACCCACAGTGGCGTGCTCTTCAAGGCTCACCACTTTGAGGCCGGCTACACCTTTGGTCGCTTCAACGACTTCGACGGGGCCTTCGAGACCGAGGGCCAGGAGTTGACCAGCATCAGCGTGACCGTCCAGGCCGAGAGCGTGGACAGCGGCCACCTGAAGCGGGACAAGCACCTTCGCAACGCGGACTTCCTGTCGACCTCGGAGTTCCCGGAGATCACCTTCGCGAGCAAGTCCGTCGAGAAGAAATCGGAGGGCGTGTACACCGTGACCGGCGACCTGACCCTGCACGGCGTCAGCCAGGAGCTCTCGGTGGATCTGCACCACACGGGCGAGGGCAAGGACCCGTGGGGAGGCTACCGTCAGGGCTGGGAAGGCAGCTTCGCGATCAACATGCCCGACCACGGGATCCACTACGACGGCATCGGTGACGAGATCACGCTGATCGTCGCCTTCGAGGGCAAACGGAAGTAGCCCCGCTCTCTCTGGCTGCGGCCGGCCTCGTCGCCTGGCTGCTGGGACGGACCAGAGGCCATCGGCTGGCGTGTGGGGTGGCCTTCGCCGTGGGGTGGCTGCTGGCCTTCGGTCTTCCGGGTCTCCCACCGCACGACGCCGCGGACCTGCGCTTGTGGGTCGGCCTGGCGAGCCCGCTCGCGCACGGGCTTCCTGGAGCCGCGCTGATCGGTCTGTCGGCGCCGCTGCTCGTCTTCTGGCGTCTCGTGGGGCGCTGGGGAGCGCCAGAGATCGTGGGCTGGATGGCCGCCCACGCTGCCCTGCTGCTTCTCCTGCGTCGGGCTGCCCCGCGCACCCTGGCCCTGTCGGCGCTGGCCATGGCCTGCTGTCTGGTAGCAACCGGCAGCATCACCCTGGGACTGGAGGCCTTGATTCTCGCGGCCTGTGCCTGGCGAGGCGGAGGATCGCTGCTCTACGCGGTCCTGCTCTTCAGTGGGGTCCTGCTCTCCGATCTGGGGTTGTGGGCATTGCCCCTGGCAGTGCTCCCGCTGGCGCCCAGGTGGTGGGTTCCCGCCCTCCTTTCGCTTCCGGCGGCTGTGTGGGCCGGAAGCGGTCTCGTCACGCTATAGATTCGGGTGCCTGTCGTGCTCGATCTCGACCTCCCTCACGTGGAGGAAGCCGCGATCCTCATCGATGGGCATCGAGACGTGGCCTACGACGACGCCCTGGTGGTCGAGGACTGGGTGGTGTACCACCCCGCTCCGGACGGGGTGCCCACGACCCAGGCCCGGGCTGAGCTCCTCTCGGACAGCAGGACCTGGACGCGCTCACCTCGCTGCTCGCCTGGCAGCTCGGCCCGGGCCGAGCGGTATACCTTGGGGGTGCCGTCTCTCAGGCGATGGAATGGCAGGCCTTCGCCAAGACTTCATGGGTCTTCATGCTTTAAGGAGTGTCAATGCTGCTGCTCAGCCTCTCACTGGCCCAGACGGGCTGGTACAACCCGGACGCCGTCGCCGGGAGTTCCGAGACCTTCAAGCGCTTCTCCGATGCGGTTCAGCCCAAGTCGGAGGACATGGAGAGCTCCCTGGCGAGAGCCAGCCTGGCGATCCAGGAACTGGACCTTGGGGTCACACTGCTGGGTGATCGCTCACCGAGTGAGCTGGTCGCCTACCGCGATGAGCTTCGGAAGCAGTACGCCCACCAGGGTCTCGAGGCCCAGAGCTTCAGCGACTGGTTCCAGGACACGAGCAGCAGTGTCTTCATGCAGGCGCTGGACTTCGCCGTGGAAGATCTCGAGGACTGGGAAGTCAGTGAGTGCGCTCCTCGGTCGGGCGGGATCGCCGGCATGACGGGGCCGAGCAGCATGGGCGGTGGGGTGAAGTGCGAGGGCGAGGACCTCAGTGAGCTGCTGGGCACAGCTCTGGACGGCAACAAGGATCTCAACGGTGTGGTCGACCAGCTTCTCTCCGAGACCTGGCCCACCGTGAAGCTGAGCGGGCAACAGTGGGCTCCCGTCGCGCTCAGCGGCACCCAGGGCTACCTGCGGGTGGCGCCTCTGGCCGAAGCGTTGATCGGGGACCGTCTGGATGCGCTCGCCACCGAGCTGGATCGGGCGCTGGGTCCGCTGGAGCGCGAGCTCGAGAGCGGGGACGCCGAGCGTGCCCTGAAGGACGCTGACAAGCTCCGTAGAGCCTACGAGAAGGACCTCGCGGCGGAAGGAGACCGGCTCTTCGACGCCCTCGAGAAGGTCACGCGTGACTGGGAGCTCGGTCTGTGTGCGAACCCGCCGGATCTGGGTGGCTGTAGCGGGGAAGACCGAACGAAGGCCCTGGTCCCCGAGCTGGCTCAGAACAAGAAGGTGCTGAAGGCGCTCAAGTAGAGGACCGGTCGCCTCGCCAGGCCTCCCAGTTGAACCAGACGATCATCAGCACGCAGTAGGCCATCAGCAGCCATCCCATCGACCCGATCTGGATGACCCGCCACTTGGGTACGACGATCTGCAGCCAGTGGACCACCGCCTCGATCAGAAAGAGGAAGCCCAGGCCAACGGCGTTGCGCACCCGCTTCAGATCGCCGGCGTGCATGATCACCAGCGTGCTGCGGACGATGTAGTAGTAGTAGCTGGCCGTGGCCATCAGGAAGAAGGGCACGACACCCAGGGCAAAGGCCTCGTGGTCCCGAGCTCGGCGGAGTCCGAGGCCGAGCAGGATGACCAGTGCGATCCCAACCTTCTTGCGCCATGGTTCCTGGCGCTTGATGTGCTGGCGCCGTTCCATGTTCATGCGGTTGTTGAAGCTCGGCCTGGGGCAGTTCTTCTCCCCCTTGCTCATGGCACACCAGGCGAAGGCGGCGCCTTCGGCGGCCTGCTCCGGGGTGTAGGCCGCCGTCAGCGTCCAGCCCTGGCGCATCGAGCTCAGGTTCTCGACGGTGGTGTGTTCGAAGAGGTTCTCGAAGTGGCGGTGGAGGGTCGCCGGCCCGTAGCGCGCGGAGACAGCGCCCCAGAGCAGCAGTTGGATGGCCAGGAAGGCACCGGCGAGCTTCAGCAGGCGCAGCTGTGGGGGGCTCAACCAGGGCGGGGGTTCTTGAGGAGGAGGTGGAGGGTTCACCCGCGCGGTGTTCTCCGGCTTCCAGCTCAGGCGGGTCCTCAGGTCCCCGACCAGGCCAAAGACTCCCTTGACGGCAGGTCCGAAGAGCCAGACAGCAGGGAAGACGCGAAATGCGGTCGCGATGCCGGTGACGAGGCCCGACTTGGATTCCTGTCCCTTCTTCAGCAGGCAGGTCGCGATGATCAACAGGGCGACGTAGTCGTAGCGACCGAAGGCCCAGGTGAAGGAGGGCCACCGGCCGCTGTAGGTCGTGAAGAGAAAGATCGTCAGCCACAGAGATGCGCTGCCACCAAAGGCCCACCATGTGGCCATCACCGCGGCCATGAGCCAGAGCGCGTCGGTCCAGCACAGCAGCTTGACGGACTCGACCGGCGTCATGTTTGCCAACGGTTGGGCGAAGAGCACCCACGATGGTGCTCCGTTGAAGCCGTGGTCCCAGAGCATCTGTTCCCAGGTAGAGGGCGTGAAGCCCACCACCTCGCGCTGCAGGTAGGTGAAGTCGTGCTTGAACTCAGACCACCGCTCGGAACCGAAGGTGGCCCGGATCTCCGAGTGCTCCTCGGTGTCGGCGACGAACTCGTCGTAGACCTGGAAGTAGTACTCGCCGGTCTCTACATCCTGGCGTTGGTACAGCGGATGGTGGCTGTCGAAGTAGGGCCCGCCGGTCTCGTTGTCCGCCAGGATGATGGCGGGGTAGAGCCCGTGGTAGCCGAGCTCTTCGAAATACTTCGCGTTCAGGTAGTAGTGGCAGAGATCATAGGCATCCACCCGCTCTGCCCACACGTAGGTGGGGTGGTAGCGCGAGTAGTTCAGGCAGCTCCAGAGAGCCAGGCAGGCCAGGAGCACCTTGAAGCTTCGATCGCTCCACTGAGCGAAGAGGTTGGCACGGGGCTCCGCAAAGCGGTGCCACAGCCACCGCAGACCCACAAGGAGGGCTGCGATCAGCGCGATGTAGACCTTGATCTCTTCGGTCTCGGTGCGGGACAGTGCCTCCATCGCGCTCCTTTACCCCGCTTGCTTCGGAGCCGCGAAGGTGTGAAGGGGCGGAATGTTCGGGCTCTTGTTGACCATTCTCAGCTGTGGCGGTGCCGACGGCACGACCTCCTCCGCCGTCGAGGAGGGCATCCACGCCTTCGGCAGCACGCGCGAAAGCCGGCTGCAGGCTGCCCTCTCCGCAGCGCCTCGCCGTGACCTCCACCTGATCCTTGCGGCGGAACTCGACAACGCCGAGAAGCCCATTCGGATCCTGTCCGATGCCCCCGAAAAGGTCGGCGGGTTGCCGGAAAACGTCACCGTCGAGCCCCTCTTCGCCGGTTCCTACTCCGGGCCCATGTGGGGCACCGAGGAGAGGGCCCTCGTGGAGGCGCTGTCGGAGGACCCCCCCGATTTCATTCTGCTGAGACGGGACGTTGCCCCCTCGGTGGACCGGGGCAAGTGGGTCGCCAGTCGGCTCTACCACGATGACTACCGGGAGCTGATCCAGCTCGTCGCCATCGACGACTACTACCTGATGTACCGGGTAGGGGTACCTCCCAGCTTTCCGCCCCAGCTGGCGGGCATCATCGCCAACCAGGTCCGCAAGATCCTGGCCGAGGGCAATGACCCCTCCAAGGTGGAGCCGCTGCCCGACGTCACGACGGAGACCGGACTCAAGTGGAACCTGGTGGCGGCTGTTCGCCTCGATGGGAGCCAGGAGCTGGCCATCGGCATGTGCGTCCGGAGCAAGCTCAATGACTGCGTCATCGAGCTGGCCAACGACCTGGAGCGGGAGTGGCGCCGTGGACCGGAGTTCAAGGTGGCCCGCACGATCACCGAGGCCAGCAGCGAACTCACCCTGGAAATCCACCGGATCACCGAGCGCGCGCTCGTCCTGTCCCACAGCATCGATGACCTCTCATCCCTGTGGGAGATGGGCATCGACGGTGGGATCATCATCGACAACAAGACCGGACGGGTGGCCACCTGGCCCGGCTCCATCTCGTACACCCGCTCCTTCCGACAGCCGGACCGTTTCCTGCGGCACGGTGCCCGAGAGTTCCGGCTCGAGGGGATTCGGCCCTGGCGCGACCCCGAAAACCGCCTGGAGAAGTTCCGGAGCATTCACTACCTGCAGCGCCCGGATGGCCGCGTGATTCCGCTCTTTCGCGGTGTTCCTCCGGTGCCGCTCCAGCTCGTCGATCTGCCCGCCCTGGAGAAGAGCGTGGTGGACGGCGGCCACTGGTACATGCGCAACCTGGCGCCGAACGACCAGCCGCTGGACTACCAGCCGGGCCAGGTCACCTACAAGGCGTGGCCCAGCGAGAACCGCTACTCCAACGAGTACAACCTCGTCCGCCACACCCTCGCGACCTGGAACCTGGTGCAGGCCTGGGAGATGGACCCCACCCAGGAGCACTTTCTCGAGGGCGCCGAGCGTGCTCTGGAGTGGACGCTCAGCTGGCAAAAGGACGAGACCCTGCCCGACGGCACGGTCATCACCTTCATCGAGTACCCGGGCGACCAGGATCCTTCGGTCCCGCCGGTCCCGGTCCAGCAGCTTCCCCACGAACACAACCGCAAGCTGGGATCCGTCGTCGTCGGCCTGATGGGCATCATCGATCTGGCCCGCGCCAAGGATGACCACCAGTGGGACGACGTGATGGTCACGATGGGCAACTTCGTCCTGCACATGCAGGACGAGAACGGCCGCTTCCAGCCCTACTACGTCCCCGAGAACCACCCCTACGCGAACGAGAGGAACGACATCGTGCCGGGCGAGGCCGCTCTGGCGCTGGTGATGCTCTACGAGTACACCGGCGACGAGAAGTGGATCGAGCCTCTGCCGCCCTACTTCGACTTCTACGAGCCGTGGTGGGACGAGCGGGACGCTCGCAAGCGTGAGGACCATGCCTGGCCCGCCTTCCAGTACGAGAACCAGGACCGGCTCGACCTGGTCCAGTTCGGTCCCTGGAGCGTCATGGCGGCCAATGCCTTCAACCGGGCCACCGGCCGCGAGGAGGGCGTGGACTTCGCCATGAAGGTCGGCCACTGGATGATCGAGGAGTACATGTGGTCCGAGGAGACCGCTCCCTGGCCGGACTACGTGGGCGGCTACTACAAGCTGCCGGGTGAGCTCCCCGCGATGCAGGCATTCTGCTACGCCGAAGGTACTGCAGCCGCCTACCAGCTGGCGACTCGGGTGCGGCCGGACGAGCGGGAGTTCTTCGAGAGGGCGACGCGCGAATCGTCACGCTTCGCACTGCAGATGCAGTACAACGACAACAACATCTACGCATTCCCTCGGGGAGATGAGGTCTGGGGTGGCACCCGCTACGCCATGAACGAGACCAAGGTGCGAATCGACTACGTCCACCACGCCCTGAGCTCGGTCTACCAGTACGTCGTGGGCGCCCGGGTGGACGACCAGCTCCCCGAGGATGTCCGCATGAGCCCACTTCGCAAGGCCATGCTCAAGGCTCAGGCAGAGGCCGAAGGCTCCGAGGACTCGGAAGGTTCCGAGGACTCTGAGGGCTCCGAGGGCCCCGAAGGGTAGAGGGCGCCGCAGAGGCGGGCGTACTCATCGCTCAGGTAGAAGCCGATCAGCGCGGCGACCCGGATCGCCAGGTCCTGGTTGACGAACTCTCCGTCGGCGCCCCGCCGTGAGAGTGCGGTGTGGAAGCCATGCTGCTCGGCCACGGGTAGCTCCGCTCGGGCGGCGGGCGAGGTGAGCATCATCGCCCTCACGGCAGCGAGGATGTCGCCGCACAGCAGCAGGCCGCAGCGGTCTGCCGTGAGCTGCATGACGCGGTGGGCGACGACCAGCTCGCGCTGGTCGACCCCCAGGTGGGCGCGTGGACTACGGCCCAGGATCTCCTCGACCTCCGGGCTGAGTGCCCGCACGGCCTTGGCGCTGCTGTCGGCGGCCTGCACGCCGGCCAGGGTGGTCTCGGAGAAGACCGAGGTGAGGATGCGCCATGGCTTTGCCTCACCCACGACCTTGCCGACCGGGGAACCCAGGGTAAAAGCGGTCGCTGCCAGGTCGAGGGCCTTGCCCACCTTGTCCAGGGCACCCTGCCAGACCTCGCCATCGGTGACCCGGGTGTGCCCGAAGCGCAGGTGCCCGACCTCGCTGGCGATGGCGAAGATCAGCTCGTTGGGGGCCAGATGTACAGGCCCGTCTTCGCGGACGTGGTCGCCTCCGATGAGGAGATAGGGTGGCTCGTCGTCGTAGACGCGCAGCCCCACGCTGAGCTTCCCGTGCGACAGGTAGCCTTCCAGACCCGGAGTACCGAGGCCCAGTGCCGCCCTCGTCATGGCCTGTACGGTGCTCTGGTGCCGTTTGGTGGAGAGAGGTTCGCAGTAGTCCTTCAAGGTCTGGCGGTCGGGCTTCTTCTGCCGAGCGACCCAACCCTGCAGCCAGCCCAGTGCCCCCTGGTCCCGGGCCGCCGGGTGCCTCAGCAGTTCGACCATCTCGGCCTTCAGTGATGTGGGTTCTCCGGGCTCCGGGGGGCTCTGCGGGGCCAGCGAAGCATGCAGGGCCAGCACGGCCTGGGCCCGCTCCAGCAGATCGCCGTTCGCCGAGTCGACCAGCCTCTGGATGCGCTCCCGCACCAGGGGTTGCAGTCGAGCCAACTCGGCCGTCCACGGTCCTTCGGCCTGGGATGCCGCCAGCAGCTCGAGGGTTCGGATCCGGTGGGCCTGGCCCGCCTCGCCGGCGGAGAGATCCGCGTCAGGAGGGGGAAGCAGGTCGCTGAGCGTCCCATCCGGGAGCTTGTTCAGTCTCTCCTGGAGCAGGGATGCGGCGTCTTCTGCGTTGTCGGCCAGCAGCATGTGCTCTGCGAGGGCCAGGTCCCGCTCGCAGGCCTCGAGAGGTCCAGCGTCCTTTCGGGCCTGCTCCCACGCAGCACGGTGCAGAGGCAGGGTCCACGCCGCCGCGGAGCGGTCCTTCTCTACCGCGGCTACGGCCAGTCCCCGCAGCGAGGCTGCTTCGAAGTTCCAGGGCTCCAGAGCCAAGACGAGGCCATCGCCTCCCGGGTCTTCCTCACCCAGGAACTTGTGGCTGAGCTCCGCTTCCTTCGGCTGCCAGTCCTCACGAAGCTCCAGCAGTGCCTCGGCGTCGTACTCGTCGGACAGAAGTCCCAGGATGACCCGGTCCCGGGGCGAGGCCTCCTGGCCGATGGCCACCAGCAGATCCCGGCTGCGATCCGGCTGTTCGGGCCACTCCAGGGCGGCCAGCACCCTCAGGCGTGCGTCTCGTGGAAGCGTGGGGAGGTTGGCGGCCTGGCGGTATCGCTCGGCATTGGAGCGCGTGCTGCGCCAGCTGTGACGGCCCACCCGGACAGTGCAGCGCCCGCTGCCCTCCTCCACACTGAGGGTGAGGGGGTCCAAGGGCAGCTCCGAGCTGTCCCCGACCGAGTTGAGGGCCACGAGCAGCTGCCGTTCTGTGGTGAGCAGGTAGCGCACCTCGGCCTCTTCCTCGAGCACCTCGCTCTGCACCGAGCGCTTGTCGCTGGTGCGCAGCCACACCAGCGGAAGCTCGCCCTCGGCCAGGTTGGTGCTCAGCCAGAGCTCGGCCAGGTCTCCGGGCGACTCGGCGAAGCTCCCCTGGGGCAGGGAGGAGCTTCGCTGCACGCTCTGGGCAAGGATTCGTCCGGTGCCCAGGGCCATGCGCACATCGGTGCCGCGCCCCATCGGGATGCCGAAGACCAGACCGTCCACGTGCAAGCGGTCCCCGACCAGCCGGGTCTCGTAGCGACAGGTGGGGTTGCGGGACAGTGCGCGCGCCGCACTCTCGTCCTCGCTGCCGCCGATGAGCCACACCCCGAGATCGGTCTGGCATAGAAATGCCCGCGCGTTGTTGCCCGAAGGAAGCGGGAGCTCGCCGTCGAGGGGGACGATGCGGGCGGGGAGGCCGAGCTGCTGTTCAGCCGCGATGCGGGCAGGGTCCATGGGGAATCCTCCCTTCTAGGGTCGCGGAATGGTAGCGAGCAGGGTCCAGCTCTGCTCCTCCAGCGACTCCCACCCGTTCTCCTTGGCCGCGTCGGCGAGGATCGAGAGGGGCAGCCACAGGTCCGGCGAGCGCAGCTTCTGCATCCCGTGATCCACGGCGAGCTTCCACCACTGGTTGGCTCGCTCCTCGTCCTGGGAGTGGGCTGCGGCCGCGGCTCGGATGACACCCACGTACATCCAGACCCAGCTGCGCGGAGCGCGGGCAATGGCCTGGCCGGCGCGCCGGGCGTGGAGATCCGCCAGGGCAACGTTCTTGTGGCCCAGCGCGATCAGGGCCAGGTTCAGCCAGCCCACCGCTTCGAGCAGCGAGTACCCGCGAGCGTGAGCGAGTCGGGTGTAGGTGGTGTACAGGTCCTCGGCCGCGTCGGCATCTCCGCGGTAGCGGGCGACCTCCCCCAGGCTGTTCAGCGTGTTCAGCTGCATGCGGTAGTCGCCGCTGGTGGCTGCCGCCGCGTGGGCGATCTGGAACATGCGGGCGGCCTTCTTCAGGTGCCCTTCGTAGAGGAGGACGTTGCCCCTGGTGAAGCTGGCCTGGGCGGAGAAGCGGGTGTTGCCGGTCGCGCGGGCAGCGTTGGTCAGTCGTTCCACGAAGGGGCGTGCGGTGTCGGGGTGGCCTTGCTGAAGAAGGATGTGGATGGAGCCGCTCAGGGCCTGGACCCCCAGCCGGGAGGTGTCCGGACGCAGGCTGAGGACCTCCTCGTACAGTTCGAAGGCAGGGTGCAGCCGGTTCTCGCCGCGGGCGACACCAGCGCGACAGGCGGCCACCTCGGCCAGACCCTGGTTGTCACGCATCGCCCAGAAGCTGCTGTGGGCGCTGCTGAGGAGGCGCCCCGCCTGGTCCGTATTCCCCATCTCGGCGGCGGCCCGCGCCTTGAGCATGGTCAGCCGGGTGCGGATGAGGCGGTCCCCCCAGCCCAGGTCCCCGGCCAGGTTGGCCTGTTCTTCGGCGTCCTCCGGCCGGTCGAGTTCGAGCAGCGCGCGAGCCTTCAGGCGGCGGGCCTCCATGCGTACCGGTAGAGCGGCGTGGTTCCGCGTCGCGCTCCGATCGGCGGCGATGGTGGCCAGCTCCGAGGCCTGCAGGGCGGCCGTGTACCGTCCCTGCTCGATCATGCTTCGAACGCAGTTGAGCAGCGGGCCGATCGCCTTGTCCGGCCGGCCGCTGCGCAGACGGTGCAGACCCACGGGTAGGTCCACGGCGACCCCGGTGGACTTGCCCAGGTTGCTCCAGGCCTGGGCCAGCCCGGCGTGCTGGATCGCGACGCTGGGCAGTTCTTCGGCCAGGATGCGGGCCGTCTCCTTGAGCGCTCGGTCTTCGAAGCGCACCACGCCTCGCTCCTGGCGCACCACGCCGGTGGCCAGGAGGAGCTCGAGACCGGTCTCGGCGACCTCTCGAATGACCTCAACCGGTGGGTCCTGTTGTGTCAGGGCGATGGAAGCCAGGGCCTCTCCGGCTTCGGCGGGGTCTTCGGTGCTGTCCACAGCCGACTGCAGTCGCCGGCGGTAGAGCTCCTCCAGGTCGGTAGGGAGCACGCTCCCCAGCCGCAGGGCCGGGTCGAGGTCGAAGGTCGCCGACTCCTCATCGAAGAGCAAGAGCCCGCGGGCGGCGCACTCCCGCAGGACCATCGAGGCGTGCAGGGGATAGCCCTCCACACGCTTGGCGACGGCGCTGGCGAGCTTCGGGTTCAGTGGCAGGTGCTCCGCCAGGACGCTGGCGATCTCACTTCGGGTGAGGCGAGGAACCTCCAAGCGCACGGCCCCCCGTTCCTCCAGGACAACCAGCCGTTCGCGCATCGCCGGGCTGTTCAGGGCTTCGCTGGGAAGGGTGGCCAGAATCAACAGCGGCCGACGACCCACAGCCTCGTCCAGGACCGCCTCGGCGAGAGCGAGGCCGTCGCCCGGCTCCACCGCCAGCTGGACCTCGTCCATGACGATGCAGCCACCGCCCCGCCAGGCTCGGTGGTCCAGGTGCTTGTACAAGAAGTTCAGACCCAGCCCTGCATCGGGAGCCGTCTCGCCGGGGAGCAGAAGACCGCACCACCGCGCCAGGAGCATCGCCTCGTCCATGGCCTTGACGACGGAGGTCTCGTCGTCCCGGGCGAGCCAGCGGGCCAGGCGTGCTTGCAGTGCGGCCCGGGTGTCGTTCCAGGGGACCAGGATCTCTCGGACGGCCCCCATGTACCCATCGTCCAGGCCGGGCGGATCCTGGTAGCGCAGGTGCACCACCTCCATCCAACCGCCTTCGTCGAGCGCCCGAGCGATCTGTTGGGCGATTCGAGTCTTGCCGGCTCCGCGTTTACCGACGAGCAGCACGACGCGTGGCTGCTTCTCCTGGACCACGTCCCGAGCCACCTTCCAGATCTGTTGGAGGATGTCTTCGCGAGCGACGAGGGGGATCTCCCGAAATGCCAACAGCGGGAGCGAACTGGGCGGTTCTCCGACGAAGGGTCTGGGTGGCTTCGGCGGCATGGACTTTGGGGGGACACGGTTCCAGATGAACTCGCCCAGGCTTGTGCTGGTCTCCTCCAGCAGAGCCTTGGCCACCGGGTCCGTGGTCTCGAGCTCCGTGGCTCCCGGTTGGACCGTTACCCGGAGCTCCTCCTCCTCGCTGAGCAGCTTGCGGATGTCACTCAAACGACGGCGAACGTCCGCCGCGCGGTCCAGGCGCTGGCGAGGCTCGGGGTCCAGGAGGATCGAGACGAGCTCCGACAGCTCGCCGGGGATCTCGGTGAGGGGCTGTAGCGGAGGTGGCGGTCGCAGCCGATCCCTCAGCAACTGCTTCCGACCGGTAGCGGGGTAGGGCCGCACGCCCGCCAGTGCCTCGTACAGGATGAGGCCCAGGGCGTAGAGATCCGTCCAGGGTCCAAACTCCTGACGTTTTCCGCTGAGCTGTTCGGGAGCCATGTAGGTGGGCGTGCCCGCGATCAGGCCGCTGTCGCGTGCGATCTGGCGCACCTCGTCGGCGACCCCAAGGTCTGCCACCCAGGCGACCAGTCGGCCATCTTCCTCGTGGAGGAGGACGTTCTCGGGCTTGAGGTCCTGGTGCAGCAGGCCGCGCGCGTGCAGGCTGGCCAGGGCCAGGCAGACCTGTTCGGCCAGACCCAGCACCTGGGAAACGCGGAATCCTCGGGCCAAGAGGTCCTTCAGGTTGCCCTTCCGGGCGTAGGCGAGCGTCACGTACGGGCATCCGTCCTCGAGCAGCCCGAAGTCGCGCACCGGCACGATGTGCCGATGCATTACCCGGGCCGCAAGGACCACCTCGCGTGCGAAGCGGGAGCGAAAGCGACGGTGCACGGCAAGGTTCCGCCGCACGACCTTTACCGCCGACTGCGAGCCGGTAACGGCGTCGTCCGCGAGGTAGACCTGGGCGGTCGCTCCCTCACCGAGGAGGCGGACGATGTCGTATCGCGAAGGAAGCGACGGGAACGTCACTCCCTTGATCTAACCCATGCTCGTGGGGCAGCGGAAGCCCTTAGTCCTTGTCCAGGCCCTTGTAGTCCAGGTGCATCGTGAGGCTCTCGTCCAGGACCAGCAGCTTTTCGAAGTAGAAGGCCTGGCCGTCGACGGGCATTGCCACATCCACCGGAGCCACTCCGCCCTGCACCGCACCGTTCTGTGCGTTGTAGGTCTGCTGCTGAGCCATCTGCCCGGCCAGATCCAGGTATTCGCCCTCGGGGGTGACCGGGGTGTTGAACCACTCGACGTGGCGCATCGTGGAGGTCAGGCTCTTCTTCTTTACCTTGGCTTCCCACGGTACGTACACGCTCCATCGGTAGTAGGTGACCGGCACGTCGGTGGTGGGCAGACTCAGATCGACCGAGCCTGAGCCCTTCGCGTTGGGAGTCTGGCCCTTTTCGACCCAGATGACCTCCACCGCGAAGGCAGCAAGGCTGCTGCCGCCGCTCTGGCTACGCACCAGCGGCACCAGGACCGATCCGGTCTCGTCGCGGGCGGGCTTGACCGCCTTGCCAGCCACCTTCACGCTCCAGATCTCGGCGCCCTCGGGCATCTCGATGCGCATGAACTGGCGGCGGTTGTTGCGCACATACCAGCTGGTCCGTCCCATCACCTTGCCATCGGGGGTGACCATGCTGATGGCCTCCGCCGTGTCGATGATGGTGACGAGGACGTCGATCTCTTCGTGCTGGGTGACGGTCAGCGGAATGCTCCAGTCCGCTTCGCGGAACTTGTAGCCGAGCAGCACCGGCTGGTCCGTTCGGCCCAGGACCGAACCCGGGAGCTCGCGAACGTCCACCCTGCGGGCACCCGTGACATCGCCATCGACCACCTCCAGCGTGCTCAAGGCAGCGACACCGACGAAACCCTTGACGCGCTCCACGCCCGCGACCTGCAGGTTGGGGACCGTCAACTGGGTGGCGTCCTCATCCAGGGCGACCTCGTAGTCCACCATCAGCCGGTAGGCGCCCAGGGCCTCGAAGTTCAGGTCGACCTGCACGGTCTGGTAGCCGTCAGCCTCGGTCACGGCCCACTCTCGGATTCCGTTTCCGTTGAGGTCCAGGATGGTCACGTCGCTGGGCAGGGCCACGAAGAGGGTCTCTACACCCTGGTGCACGATGGTGTAGTTGACGTCGCTGTGTCCCGTGAGCACGCCCTCGGCCACGCCGACCAGGCTGTGGACCTCGGCGTAGACACGGCCTTCCTGTGCGATCTGCATCTCCTCGGTGGTGATCTCACGGTGCCAGCTGATGGCCAGGTTGCCGGTCGCCGGCAGGATGGCCTCCATCCTCCGCACACCGCCCTTGGCGTCGTCCTTGAGGAAGTGGGCCTGAGCCACCGTGAACTCGAGGTCGTCGGTGGTCGGGACGTCCAGGCTCACCTGGGTGCCACCGCTCGGCGCCATCGGGAAGGACATGCTGCTCTGGCCGTTGGCTTCGAAGACGCTCGCGGCGAGCTCGAGCTTCACGTTCAGGGTGCCCTTCTTGTCGGTGATGAGCGTGTACCAGCCTCCACTGATGAAGACCGGAGCGTCCTTGCCGCCGATCTTGGCGGACTTCAGCGCGACGCTGGTGGGGGCGAGGGGCACGGTGACCCAGCCCTTCTCCTTGTGGACCTGGACCTTCATGTCCACGGTGAACACCGCAGAGCTGCCGTCTTCGACGACCTTGCCCTTGTACTCGGCCCGGTTGATCGACCAGTTCTGTGGTGCGGGTTCGGGCTTGTCCTCGGGAGCATTTCCTTGCTCGTAGAGGACCTTGAAGTCGGCCCACGGCATCACGACCTTGGCGGAAGGGATGTCTTGAGCGTTGGCGGTGGAGAGTGCTGCGAACAGAAAGAGCGTCATCGCTTTTGCCGGTACTTGAGGGTCACAGTGGGAGCCTCGCCAGAGGCGAGGAGACGTTGGGTGAGCACGACGGCTTCGCCGTGCTCGGGAAGAGGAATGGCCAGGGTCGTGGCGGCGAGATCCGGCCGGCCTTGAAGGGTTGGGCGGTCCTCGTAGACCATTGAAGGGCTGGGGGGTGGCGCGGGGGAAGGTTTCGCGTCGCCGAACCCATGGGTTCGGGTGGTCGAACCACCGACCACCATGGCTTCTTCTGGAATGGCACCGGCGACGCTGGGGCCTGCTCCACTGCCCAGCGCCCCGACCACGCTCTCGTCGCCTTCGATCGCAAAGGTGTCGAGGTCTTCGTCGTAGTAGACCTCCACCTCTTGGGGAGCGTTGGCAAAGGAGCTATCGGGCTCGGGCTCGGGTGGTGCCGCGGAGGGGGCGGGCATACTCTTCGTGCCCTTCCCGCCCGTGGTCCCGCGCTGCGGCCTCCCCCGGGTCGGCTCCTCAAAGCCCGTGTCGTCCTCGAGGTCGATCTGGACCGACTGTTTCTGCTGGTCCCGTTCGCGGGCCTGGTCGGCCTTCTTGCGGGCCTCCTTTGCCCGGTAGGTGTTTTCCCGACTCTCGACCTGTTCGTACTGGGCGAGCTCATCGGAGATCTCGGCGGCTTCGCGGTAGGCCTCTTCCGCGCGCTCGTAGTCGCCAGCCATCATCAGGCGGTCCGCTTCTTCGAGGGCCTCTCCCTCTTCGACTTCTCGGTCGGCGACCTTGGCCCTGGCCGTTTCCTTGACCTTGCGGCTCATGGCCTCCTCCTCGACCGTGTCGTAGCGGCCGTCGTCGGCGCCACTGAACACGTCCAGGTTGGTCTGCAGCGCCAGCGCGCTCTCGTGCTCGGGGTCAAGCCGCAGCGTCTCGTCGATGTAGTCCTGGGCCAGTTCGAAATCATTCTCCTGGTAGGAGTCGAGTGCCATGTTCCACGTGTCGCGTGCCTGATCCTTCTCCTCTTTCACGTCCACTGACGCGGTGGCGTAGACGATCTGGGCGTCCGCCTCCCGGAGGATGGAGGTCGAGCCGCCTTCGATGTCGGCGACGTAGCCTGGGGGAAGTCGGAGCTCCCACTCGAGCAGTGCGACGGGCGCATCGAAGGCCGGGAGCTCCAGGTCCCGGTGACCCTTGCGCGCCCAGACGTCCTCGTCGGCCATGAAGGTCAGGTCGAGGTCCAACTGGGTCAACCCCATCAGGGTCTCGACGGAGCGTTCCAGGGGGACGGCCGTCCAGGAGTCCGTGGTCACCGGCGCCACGCCTTCACCATTCACCTGTGCAGACCACAGAACCATTCCTTCGGGAGGCTTCACCCGGAGGAACTGCGCGGAGGCGTTGCGAACGTCCATGCGGCAGCGCAGCAGCGCCCGGCCGCTCGAACTGGTGGCTTCGGTGCAGAGCGCCCGGTCGATCACCAGAGCGGGTCCGTCCAGGCTCTCCAGCTGCAAGGCGGTGAGCACGAGGGTGCCGCGGCCGGTCCAAGCGGCGACCGGAGGTGCATCTCCGATGCTCCGGGCGTTGGGAGGGAGAGCGGAGAGCGCTGTCGAGTGGAGTCCCGATACCGCTGGGCTGAGAAGAGCCTCACTGGTACCGGCGAGGGTCAGGGTCCAGGTGGATGAGCTCACGCCCTGGGGCTCCAACTGGGTCACGGTGACCGCCTTGCCGGAGAAGGGAAGTCGGCCCTGCACCGTCACGTCCAGGGCCCCTTCGATCGGCTTGTCCGAAACGAGCACCAGCGTGTTTCCCGAGACCTGCCAGGTGGCACCTGGGCTCGTCACGTCGATCTCGGTGAGGCCCCGAGGGAGGGTGATGTTGAAGCGGGAGACCTTTCCACGCCGGACCGCCAGCCGAACCTTTGAGCGCAGGGCCAGGCCGTTGTCTTCGTACCAGGTGGCCGTTGTGACCGAGGCCTGGACGACCTCGCGCTTCGCTACGGCAGGACGCTCCGGAGACCAGCTGACGCGCAGGCGATGGGTGGACGGCAGGAAGCCGTCGACCGCGCCGTCGACGACAAAGTCCAGCCCTTCCCCCTGGGTCCTGATCTCTTGCCGGACCGCGGGAGGCACGGCGAGGGCCACGCTGTTGCCCGTCGAAGGCACCACGCCCTCGACGACCAGAGTGCGTTGGCCTTCGAGCTTGCCGGTGAACCACCAGTCTCCGTTCCGTCGCTCCAGCCCCGCTTCGTCGGTGAGCATGACCTGCCCATCGAGGATCCTCAGTTCGACCCAGACGGCTTCGGCTGTCGCCTGGAGCGTGATGTCCAGGCGCACATGAGTGAGCTCTTCGGCCGGCCGAATCGTGGTGGTTGAGCGGCTGACCATCCACCCCACCGCGGGCTGTTCGGGCTGCTCGGGCTTGTCGCCCAGCACCGAATCGACGGGTACCACGACCGTCTCGGCGATGGCCGGATTCGAGAGCAGTGAGAGGAGGATGAGTGACAAGTTCGTGGTCTGTTCCCAGATGACAACGACGTGAACGATGGGTTCCTTACAGGGCCGTGCATGTTACGCCCTGGCGCCATGATCGAGCCGAGCTACCCCGAATCCAGCAGCGCCGAAGAGGCCCTTCGGAACACCCTGAATCCACTTGCCGTGAACATGGCCGGCTCCCGAATTCTGGGGATCGCCTCGCAGGTTCGGGAGCGCTTGGCTGCCGGGCAGGACATCTGCAATCTGACCGTCGGCGACTTCAGCCCCGATCACTTCAAGGCACCCGTCGCTCTGCGTGGGAAGATCGCTGAGTGCCTCGAGGCAGGGAAGACGAACTACCCTCCGGCGGACGGCATCCCCGAGCTCAAGCGGGCCATCGTGGACTTCTACGCGGAGCGGCTCGGAGTTCGCTTTCCGGTGGGGAGCGTGGTGGTGGGCAGTGGCGCTCGCCCACCTCTCTACGCAAGCTTTTCGACCATTCTCAGGGAGGGTGACCTGCTGGTCTACGCGACCCCGTCGTGGAACAACGCGTACTACGCCTACCTGAATGGGGCGCGGGTCGAACGGCTTCGAACCACGCCCGAGGCCGGCTTCATGCCGACCCTTGAACAGATCCAGCCGCACCTGTCCGAAGCCCGGATGCTGCACCTGAACAGCCCTCTCAATCCTGGCGGGACCGCCATCTCCAAGGAGGGTCTACTCGCCATCTGCGAGGCCATCGTCGCCGAGAACGAGCGTCGGCAGCGGGACGGCCGCCCGGTCCTGGTGCTGCTCTACGACATGGTCTACTGGCTGCTGACCTTCGGCGACACCGAACACGTCCACCCGGTGGGAGTGTGCCCGGAAGTGGCCCCCTACACCTTCATGGTCGACGCGATCTCCAAGTGCTTCGCCGCCACGGGTCTGCGGGTGGGCTGGGGCATCGTGCCACCCTTTGTGCAGCCCAAGTTCAAGGCCTTGATGGGTCACATGGGGTCCTGGGCACCCCGTCCCGAGCAGCTGGCGACCGCGTGGTTCCTCGGGCAGGGGGATCTGGTGGATTCCTACATGAAGGAGTTCATTCAGGCGATCGGTGCGCGGCTGGAGCTGATCCACGAGCGCTTCGAGTCCATGCGGGCCGCAGGCTTGCCCGTGCGCGCTCTGAAGCCTCAGGGCGCCATCTACCTCTCGATCCAGGTGGACCTGCGAGGAAGACGGCTGCCGAGCGGCCAGGTGGTGGAGAGCAACGAACAGGTGCGCCAGTACCTGCTCGATGCGGCCCGAGTGGCGGTCGTCCCCTTCCAGGCCTTCGGGCTGGAGGGCGAGACGGGGTGGTTCCGCATGAGCGTTGGTGCGGTGGGTCTGGACGAACTGGCCGCCGGGCTGGACCGGATCGACTCCGCGATCCGCGCGGTCAACTGAAGGGAAAGCAGACCTCGCGCACCTCGTGGCGCTCCATGTCCACGAGCAGCAGACCGTCGGGTTCGTAGACGAACCAGTACTCCAGGAGCTGGCGGCGGGTCGCGGGATGGCAGGGGTTCGGCGCCAGCGAGCCGGTCTTCACCTCCGCCACGAAGAGGCGATCGTCTCGGCTGACCAACAAGTCCGCGCGGACACCGGCCACCTGGGTCTCCCCGTCCACTTCGAAGGACCACTGTCGGGTCGCCTGTCGCTCGAGGATGGTGAATCCACAGGCTTCGAGCAGGTGCTCTGCGGCATCCTCGGCCCGGCGGGCCCGGGTGTTCCGGCGGGTGCTGGCACGCGATGCCTGCGTTGCGAAGCGCCAGGCGATCGCCAGGGTGATCGCGAGCAGCGCGAAGAGCAGCAGGTAGAGTTCCACGATCCCAAGCTCACACAGCGATCGACCACAAATTGTCCGCCCTGATCGAAAACCTCGTGCTTCGCGTCGAGGACGACTGGATCTGGCTCCAGAAAGCACCGGGCATTCCGGTCTTTCCGCCTCACGCGGATCCCGAGGGCGAGTGCCTGCTGCGCTACCTGCTACAAGCCCGTCCGGAGCAGGCGCGGACCTGGCCGGAGGGCTTTTCTGGCGGCATCGCGCATCGTCTGGACGTGAGCAGCTCCGGCATCGTCCTCGCTGCCCGCAGCGTCGAGGCGCTGGGGCGCGCCCGTGAGGCCTTCTCCGGTGGTCGGCTCAGGAAGCGCTACCGGCTGCTGAGCGACGGTGGGGTCGAGTGGGACGAGAACCACGTCAACCTGGAGCTTGCGCATCACCCCCGCAAGCGAAACCGGATGGTCTTCCGTCGGGGGGCGAGCACGCCTCATCGTGGGCGGTGGTACCCGGCGGAGACCCGCTTCAAGCGTCTGGATGGCTCGCGCTGGGAGGCGGTCATCCGCAGTGGCGTGATGCACCAGATTCGTGTCCACGCGGCAGCGGTGGGGATCCCGCTGCGTGGGGATGCACTCTACGGGGGAGCCCCATTCGCGGATGCGCCCCTCGGGGTGCGCTTTGCTCTGCACCACTGTCGGCTGGAGGGCTTGGGTGGGTGTCCCTTCAGTCCTCCGTGGTTCTAGCTGCCCTCGCGCCTGGAGACAAAGTCAGCGAGTGTTCCAGCGATGGTCTGGGTCGCTTCCATGTGCCAGTCCCGGAACTGGCCGCTCGTCGGGTTCAGCAACTCGATGCAGCCGTAGGTGTGGCCACCTGGGCTGAGAATGGGAGCCGCGACGATCGCCAGGGTGGTGTAGCCCACCGCCTGGTCCACGCCTTTGTCGTGGCGTTCGTCGGTCTGGGTGTCGTTGAGGAGCAGGCCGACCCCGTGCTGGTGGCAGAACCCGGCGACACCGGTCTCGAAGCTGATGGTCCTGCCCTGGAGCCCGCTCGCTGCGGGTCCAAAGGTTGCCATGAAGGTCAGCCCCACGCTGTTGATGTCCCCGTAGATCACGGCGCCCGCGTCGGCGGGAACCAGCTTTCTCAGGATTTCGAGGGCCAGGTTGCAGGCCTCCCCGACGTCGTTGGCCATGGCGATGTCGAAGCTCATGTCGAAGAGCTGCTCCACCAGGTCTTCCGGCCGGTCATCCTCCACCTCCGCTGCGGCGGGAGGAATGCTGGGACGGTAGTCAACGGCCGGCTTGTCGACCACGGCCTCCGACTCGAGGGCCACGACGGGCTCGGGCTCGGGCTCGGGCTCGGGCTCGGGCTCGGGCTCGGGCTCGGGCTCGGGC
>PVBE011210399.1_pt1 | contig 20930 bp, 18 predicted proteins | sample 1631181 | NCBI WGS metagenome assembly PVBE01 (sample SAMN08397723, study PRJNA350692) | Marine metagenome, whole genome shotgun sequencing project. | isolation source: water | place: Pacific Ocean | collected 2012-04 | reverse complement strand
CCTTGAAGCCCTTAAGCCCAAGGCCCGTGAGGAAAAGGAGGTTGAGGTTCCCCAGCCATCCAAGGAGAAGAAGCCACTGCCATCAAAGATATAATGTGCGGTGACAGGAGGAAAAAGCCCTCAGTTAGTATTTGTGCAGGGTAGGTTCTTGGCCTGTCATGGCTTGCGCTCACCGGTATTGGTTGTCGAACACAAGGTGAAGGGCCCATTAATTCCATCCGGCTTTTCACTTCCCCTGTGCTCTTTAATCTTGATGGAGAACCCGGCCCCGATGCGTTTAAAGCCCGCGTGTATGCGGTAAGGGACTCTGTGCCAAAGCCGGTGCCTTTCACGAAGGGCACTTTGGAAATTATTATTATTGACGAGGCTTTAAACCGCGATCAACAGAACCCTCCGCGTCAAGTCTGGTCGTTTTCCGGATTGGTTTTGAATCAGCATAGGATTCAGACAAGCATCGGCTATAGTTATGATTTCACCCTGGAGATAGATAAGTCCAAGCCTTTGCCGGCCAAGGTTTCAGTCGGGGCAATGTACACGCCGCCAAGCGGATCGCCCGTCTTTGCCAAGCGAGTGAGAATCACGGTTGAGCCGTGATTTGCCCGGGTTTTTGAAGGCAATGGAAAAACCGATTGACCCTGATGATGCCTTGCCCTAGCTTCCCCGCCCGGTTTGGGGCACGGATTTGCATCAGCAGCATGCGTCTGCCCAAGCCATCGAGACATTAATGCGACACACAATTTCAGTACTGGTCCAGAACAAATTTGGTGTGCTTACGCGCATCGCCGGGTTGTTTAGTGGCCGGGGGTTCAATATCGACTCACTCAACGTGGCTCCCACGCACGATCCCTGTGTTTCCCGCATGACGATTATCACCCGAGGCGACGATGCAACGCTCGACCAAATCGTCAAGCAGTTGAATAAGTTGGTGGACTCACTCGAGGTGCAGGATTTTCGTGACGGGGAATATGTGGATCGCGAGTTGGTGCTGGTACGCGTGGGGGTGGACTCACGTTCTCGTGCCGAGGTGATGCAGGTGACCGACATTTTCCGAGCCAAAATCGTGGATGTGCAACCAGAGAGTGTCACGATCGAAATAACCGGCAACGAAAGCAAGGTGCAGAAATTTCTGGCCTTGATGCAGAACTTCGGTGTGCAGGAGCTTACCCGAACAGGCAAGGTAGCTCTGGCACGAAAATAATTTTACCTATGCCAGCAAAAGTATATCACGATAAAGACGCGGATCTTAACATCCTCAAAGGCAAAACTATGGCTGTACTGGGGTTCGGTTCGCAGGGCCACGCCCATGCGCTGAACCTCAAGGAGAGTGGCGTGAATGTCATCATCGGCCTCTACAAGGGGAGTAAATCGGCCAAGGTGGCCAGAAGCAGGGGCTTCAAGGTGTACACCAACGCCGAGGCTGTGAAGAGGGCAGATGTAATTTTTGTCGCCGTGCCGGACACCCGGCAGGCAGATGTGTACAAGGATGACATAAAGCCGAACTTGGCCAAGGGCAAGACCTTGCTCTTTTCCCACGGTTTCGCCATCCACTTCGAAACAGTAGTGCCGCCGGAGGACATCAACGTGATTCTGGTTGCGCCCAAGGGCCCCGGCCACATTGTTCGACGCCAGTACGTAGAGGGGAAGGGTGTGCCCAGCCTTATCGCCATCTATCAGAACGCCGACCGTCAAGCCAAGAAGATCGCCCTCGCTTGGGCAAAGGGCATCGGGGGCACACGCGCAGGAGTAATTCAGACTACATTCAAGGAAGAAACTGAAACCGACCTGTTCGGAGAGCAAACTGTGCTTTGCGGTGGTGCCAGTGCGCTAATCCAAGCCGGTTACGAGGTGTTGGTCGAGGCTGGATACCAGCCGGAGATGGCCTACTTCGAGTGCCTACACGAGTTGAAGCTGATCGTGGATCTAATCAACGAGGCAGGCATCAGCGGTATGCGTTTCTCGATTTCAGAAACGGCCAAGTGGGGAGATGTGAAGGTGGGGCCCAAAATTATCGATGCAAGCGTGAAGAAGCGCATGAAGGAAGCGCTTGCCAATATCCAAAACGGCAAGTTTGCCAAGGCCTGGGTGCGTGAATACAAGGGTGGTTACAAACAGTATAATAAGCTGCTAAAGGCTGGCGAGAAGCACAACATCGAGAAAGTCGGAGCCCGTCTGCGTTCGATGATGCCTTGGATGCAAAGGCGTGTCGTCAAGGGCGCCCAAGCCGCTTATTAAACCGGCCAAACAGGCACAACCAACTGAGTTTCATGGTGTTTGATCCGATCATGACGCCGAGAAAGGCAGGTTATTGCAACAGGAATGCGACTCTATTGGGGTTGCTCGCCTTGGTACACTTGGGAGGCTTTGCTGCACAGGACACCAAGACGCAGGCAAACCCATTCTTGGCGATCATCAAGCGCAATGCCTTTGATCTCACGGATGCGCCTCCTCCCGCAAAAAACACCCCGCCGCCCGAACCCTCAAAGGATCTCGACTTGAAGTTCACAGGTATTTACCGGTTGAAGGGAGTGGAGAAAGCCTGTCTCGCGTTGATCGATTCCAGCGCCAAACCACCTGAAACCAAGTATCTGCAGATACCTGTCGGTGACAAGCAGGATTCAATCGAGATCACCGCCATCAACGCTGAATCAGGCACGGTTAATTTGATCAAGGATGGCAACCCGCTGGAACTTAGCCTGAATAACGACGAACACACCTACAAGACTGCCGTAGCCAAGGCACCGTCGAAATCGTCGAAATCCCGATCGCCCTCTTCCAAGACGTCTTCACGCTCATCTTCAAGTTCGCGGCCCACCTCCGGCAGAACCACAGGCACAACCAGTTCGCGTTCCGGCGGAAGCCCGTCGAGAACATCTTCCAGTCGATCAGGCATTCGCTCACCCTCAAGTTCAACGCGCGCTGTTCCAACGAGGGCGCGGCGCACTTACCCAACACCGCCTCTGATGCAGGGCGGTGATCCAACAGTCCAAGCACTGGAAATGATTCATCAAAAAGATACGGCCGAGAGTCAGGGCGTACCCATGCCTCCGCTGCCGTTTCAAGGAGATCTCAACGAAGCCGCGCCGCCGTCCGATGCGCTGCCCAATGACGGGCCACTTTTGCCTCCGGTGCCTGGCGGCCCTCCTGTTCCCCCCGTGCCACCAAACGGGTGATTTCTTTTTTTAATCCTCCAATTTACTGGTTGAGTCGGCGTCCACAAATAGGGTGGCATGGCTTTGTGTTCGCAGAAATGATGCCGGGCAAGCCGTGCACACCGGTCCTTCGAGCATCGCCTTGACGGCGTCGGCTTTTCGCGCCTCCGGCGCCACGCAAACCACCTTCTTCGCAGAGCACAAGGCAGGAATTGTCAACGTCAGCGCATACTTTGGGACTGCCTCTAAGTCAGGGAAATGACTTTCATTGACCTGCTGCATTCGGCAGGCAACATCGAGTTCGACGATTTTCACCAGTCGCTTATCCTCGAAGTTTGCCACAGGCGGATCGTTGAACGCGATGTGTCCGTTCTCGCCAACCCCCATGCAGCAGAGGTCGATGGGTCGAGCCTTTAGCAGCACCTCGTAACGCTCGCATTCGGCGATAGGTTCGGGTGCGTCACCGCCAAGATAGTGAAACGCTTTTGGGTGAACCTTGCTCTCTACACGCTCACGCATGTAACGACGAAAACAGGCTGAGTGGTTTTCGTCGACACCAAGGTATTCGTCCATGTGGAACAGTGTCATTTTGCTCCAGTCAATCCCTCCCAAATCCACGAGGGTGCGCAGAAACTGGATCTGCGAATTGCCCGTGGCAAGGATTGCGGAAGCTTCGCCTTGGGCGGCTAGGGTTTGCACGAGATAGTCGTGGACCGTCTTTGCCACGTCGCTTGCCATGTCCGACTCAGAGGCATAAATCCGCACGGGCAGCGAGTCGACTGTGAATATTTTGGCGGGTTGAATAATTTCACTCATATCGTTGTCTCCTGCGAGAGGGTGACTTGCCCAAACGCTGAATTCAAGAATGGAGTAATAATTAGCCTGCCTAAGTTGACGTTGGGGCAAGCAGGTTGTAAACTGCTGTCCAAGTTAAGATGAGCGAGCAAACACAAGCTGAATCACTGTTAACCGTCACCGAGGAGGCCGCCAAGCAGGTGGGCATCATCCGGTCGCAGGAACCGGAAAACGCCAGCAAAACTCTGCGACTCTTTGTTGAAAAGGGCGGTTGTAGCGGGTTCCAGTACGGCATGGTGTTCGACGAAAAACGGGATGACGATATTGCTATGGAGTTTTTCGGTGAGACCGTGCTCGTGGATGATTTCAGCGCCAGTTACCTGCGTGGTGCGGTCGTGGATTATCACGATGGATTCAACGACGCGGGCTTCAAAATTAAGAACCCAAACGCCAAGCAGTCCTGCGGCTGTGGTAACTCATTCGAGACCTGATCTCCGTTGTGCTTGGCCAAGCGCAATTTCAAGAGCCCAAGATGTGCGAGCGTAACACACCATAAACTTCGATCGATTTAAGCGGAGTGTTGGAGTGGATATCGGCGGAGTTTGAAATCAGGATTGGCCAGTCAACCGGATCGCATGGTCGGCAACCATGGGATCCCTTGACCAACTGGGCGTCCAGTGGGATTACGTCCATCAGCATCCGGAAGCCCAGTTTCTTTTTTAGAAGCTTATGCATCACCCGAGGCGTCGAGCCGCGCGCCGGATCCTTGAATAACTCAACCGGGTCATAGCCGGGCTTGCGGTGGATGTCCACACAGCGGGCGAAGTCGGGCGCCACGGCGTCATCCAGCCAGTAGTAGTAAGTGAACCAAGCGTTTTCGGCGGAAGTGACGATGAGATCACCCGCGCGCGGGTGGTCAATCCCATTGACTTGTTTCTCCGCTTGGCCCCAGACCGCAGCCACACCATTCGCGCCTTCGAGCAGGCTGCGGACGTTGTTTTCAATCGATTTGTCGTTGATGTAAACGTGAGCCACTTGATGGTCAGCCACGGCGAACGCCTGACTGTTTCCGCAGTCGAGCCGCTCGAGGCCAAGCTCTTCCTTGATAGCAAGCCATCCACGTTCGCGGAACAGTCGGTTGAGATGAACTGGTTGCTCGACAGGCGTGATGCCGTACTCGGAAAGCAAAACAATCTGTACGTTGTGATCTGTAAAAAAACCAATCAACTCACCGACGATACGGTCGATGCGCTGAAGGTCATTGGCGATCTTAGGATCCTCAGGGCCTAGCCGCTGTAGATTGTAGTCGAGGTGCGGGAGGTAAACGAGGTTCAGGCTTGGCTGATGCTGTTGCTCGATCTGCTTGGCAGCATTGGCGATCCACTCGCTCACCGCCTCCGGCTTGCCGGCGGGTGATTGTTGCCCGGCCATCGGCCCCCAAAAGGCAGGGAAGGGGAAGTCCCCCAGTTTTGCCTTGAGCGAAGGGCTCAGTTCGTAGGGCCAGGTGTATATGTCGAAGTGCTTGCTGCCATCAGCGGGATATATTGGGCGCGGCGTCGCCGACCACTCGACGTCGGAGTACATGTTGAACCACCAAAACATCGTCGCACAAGTGAAGTCTTTGTTGGCCAATCGCAGATCTTCCCACAACTTGGGTGACTGGACGGTTTGGTTCGGTTGCTTCCAGAAAGTAACTTCTGCCAATTCGTGGTTGTACCAGCCGTTGGCAACTATGCCGTGATCGCTTGGCCGCTTGCCGGTGAGGTAGTTTGACTGAGCGGTACAGGTCACCGCCGGGAACGCTGGATCGATTAGTGCCGTTTGGCCAAGCGATTGAAACTTGGCGATGGCCGGAGTGTGTTTGCCGATGTGCCGTTGGCTTAGCCCGACGACGTTTAAAACGGCGGTGCGTTTCACAGCGGTAAGGGTCAGGCCCGGGCAGGGACAATCGATTGTTCACGGCCGGCTTGGCGGTCGCGCAGTTCGTAGATGGACTCAATCACAAGTGGGAGATTCATCCCATGCACCTCGAATCCTTGGCCAAGTTCGCGCAGTAGCGTGATCGTCAGTTTGCCGCCAAGATGCTCGCGGAATTCCTCCAAACCGTTGATGACGTGCAGCGTGCCGGACTCGTCCTCATGGAGCAGTTCGTTAGCAAACAATTCGAATCCCAACCTTTCCAATAGCGTCAGTATACGCTCAGCCGATTCGTCGGAAAGGTATCGCTCGCGTCGGGCATAAATGACATCCAGTGCGACGCCAACTGCGACAGCCTCGCCGTGCCGGATACAATATTCGGACAGTTGTTCCAGTTTGTGGGCGGCCCAGTGCCCAAAGTCGAGAGGCCGGGAAGAGCCAAACTCAAACGGGTCGCCTGATGTGGCGATGTGGTTGATGTGCAACTCAGCGCAACGGTGGATTAGTCGTTGCATTGGCTTGTGTTCGAAAACTGCTAGCGCATCAGCATTATCCTCAATCCACTCAAAAAAAGCACGATCGCGGATGAGTGCCACCTTTGCTGCCTCGACGTAGCCATTCCGCTTGTCGCGTTCGCTGAGCGAGGATATAAGATCGAAGTCGTTGATAACGGCAAACGGTGGGGCAAAGGCGCCGATAAAGTTCTTTTTGCCAAAGGCGTTGATCCCGTTTTTTACGCCGACACCGGAATCGGCTTGACTGAGCGTGGTGGATGGGATCCGCACGTGGCGAACACCGCGATGAGCCGTTGCTGATGCCAAGCCTACCATGTCCAGCAACGCACCTCCGCCGACAGCCACGACGTAGCTATGTCGGTCGATGTGGTGCATTTCGATTTTGGAATGGATTTCTGAGACGTGAAAATAGGAGTTCTTAGTGCGCTCGCCACCCTCGAACTGCATTGGTTTGCAGACCAGTTTCAAGCAATCGCTGTATTGCTTAAAGTACCCCCGAACTTGATCGATCAAGTTGGGCTGTGCGCGGCATAATGCCTCGTCCATCACCAACAACACTTTGTGCGTTAACTCGGTCTGTCCATCAACTAGGGTGTCTCGCAGGGTGGTGTTTTCCTTTGAAAAAACTTGCTGCGTAAACCACACTTGATGTCGGTAACTCACATCAACCTGTCGCTCGATCAAACTCACGGTCTGCAGCTAAAATGCGTCGTGGTTCAAGCAATTGCCAGTTTTTTCGCTTTTTTAATCTCAATGCAAGTCCGGTTTTGAATGTTAATTGGGGCTAGGGATGGCGAGTCGATTATTTTGGCTGGCATCCCTGAGGCCGTAGTCTAGTTTGACTTCATGACTTCTAACGGTGTTTCCCCGTGCTTGGTTAAGAGGTGCAACCGGGCTGCCATGATTCGCTCTATCACACTCACTCTTTTATTCGTCGTTTCAACTTCGCATGGCCAAGCAGGCGAAAACAGTGAACGGTACCGCAATCAATGCGCTGAGATTATTGCCGCCAAGGATCAGGCGAACGCGGGCCGTCGGTTATGGCGATTGTTCGAGGTTAACTGGAAATACCGGATGGTCGCTTCGCCCGAAGCCGCCTCATGGTGTGGTTACCCAGGGCAAAATCATCGGTGGAGCGATCTGTCGATGAAAGCCATCGTCGAGGGGAAGGAAGATGTGAGGCAGACGCTTGACACGATCCTCTCGTTTAACCGGGCTAAGCTCAGCAAAGCAGATCAGTTAAACTACGACCTCTTCCGCCGCAACACCGAGATGGCTGTCGAGCGGCATCAATTCCCAGTAGAGCTACTCGCGATCAATCAGATGGACGGTTTGCCGCGAGACGTGCCGTCGATGATTGCCATGATGCCAGCTTCCAAGACCAAGGATTACGAGAATATTCTGGCTCGCCTTGAGGGCATTCCTGCACTGGTAGATCAAACGATCGCTTTGCTGCAGAAGGGGCTCTCCCGCGGAATCGTGCCACCGAAAGTGCCGTTGCGTTCCGTGGCGGATCAAGTATCCGGGCAGGTGCATATTGGCCCGATGACCACGCCGATGCTCTCCAAGTTCAAGAAGTTTCCGGTGACCGTTCCGGCGGTCGCGCAGGCACGCCTGACAGAAGCCGCCAAGGCGGTTTACTCCGACGAAGTGCGACCGGCATTGAATCGGTTGCACATGTTCCTGCGAGACGAGTACGTGCCGAACTGCCGCACAAGCGTCGGCCGAAGCGCATTACCCAACGGGCGAAAATGGTACGACCATCAAATCGAACATTACACCACTACAACACTTAGTGCGGACGAAATTCACAACATCGGCCTGCGTGAGGTAAAGCGCATTCGCTCCGGGATGGAGTCGGTAAGAGAAGAGGTCAACTTTGATGGCGATCTGCATGCTTTTTTTGGATTCCTGCGGACAGAGCCACAGTTTTACTACGATACTTCCGAGGAACTCCTCTCCGGCTACCGCGACATCTGTAAGCGTGCCGACCCCGAGTTAACCAAGTTGTTCCGCAAATTGCCCCGTCAGCCATACGGGGTGATACCGGTACCGGCCTACATCGAGAAATCTGTCACGACGGCCTACTACCAGCCCGGCTCCAACGACGCCGGCCGAGCCGGCTTTTTCTTTGCTAACACCTATGACCTCAAGTCGCGTCCCAAGTGGGAGATGGAGGCGCTTGCATTGCATGAGGCTGTACCCGGACATCATTTGCAGTTGGCCATCGCCGATGAAATCGTCGGACTTCCGGAATTTCGTAAATACGGCCGCTACACCGGTTACGTCGAAGGTTGGGGGCTGTATTCCGAGAGCCTGGGTGGGGAGATGGGTTTCTACGCTGATCCATACTCCAAGTTTGGCCAGTTGACCTACGAAATGTGGCGCGCCATCCGCTTGGTCGTTGATACCGGCATCCATGCCAGGGGTTGGTCAAGACAGCGGGCGATTGACTTCTTCAAGGCCAATGCCGGCAAAACCGAGCACGACATCACTGTCGAGGTCGATCGTTACATCGTTTGGCCCGGCCAGGCGCTGGCCTACAAACTGGGCGAACTGAAGTTAAAGGAGCTCCGTGCACGGGCTGCAACCGCCCTCGGCGACAAATTTGATCTTCGCTCTTTTCACGACGAAATTCTGTGGAACGGCGCATTGCCACTGAGCATTCTTGACCAACGAATCAACAACTGGATTTCCTCTGAACAAGTCAAGTAGCCGCCACTTTGGTTGTTTGATTGAAAATGAGTTAATGTAACAATGAAGACATGTAAATCTTCGACCAAATGATTAAGTGCCTGAAATGCACTGAGGTGGCACGAACCGCTGGCAAAGTCAGAGGGGGCAGTATTCCTTGATTTCTTTGTCGCGTTCGATAGTGCTTTTCTGTATATTCAGATGCTTCTGCGCGATGAATAATTTACGATGTTTCATAGTTGTTGCCGCAGCGTTGGGTGTTAACCTGTCCGGCTGTAGTAGTTTGCCGTTTGGCAGGAATTCCAACGAGGGCAACCTGCGACAACATCTCGGCCAACCGTCAATCCAACTTCAGCAACTTTTCAATGACCAACGCTTTCCCAACATCGTCGTCGCGATGGATGGTGCGTTACTGGCGACTTGGGGGGCAGGCGGTGTGACTGCCCGGCGCAGTGAGGATGGTGGTAAAACATGGGGAGCAGAAATCCGGATTGCCGAGTCAGGCATTCAGGGTGGAGGTGTGACAGTAGACGAGAATACTGGCGATATCTTGGCCTTTGTCGAAACCAAGCACCCGCCAGCTCCTATTGCTGTTTTCCGGAGTGCTGACGCGGGCAAGACTTGGCAAAGGCAAGATGCAGTGATTCACCCAGATAGTAAGGGGCGCATGCCGTCGATGCACATGAACGAGCACGGAATCACGCTACGGAACGGTAAGTACGCTGGCCGCCTGATCCGCCCCTCACGCCACTATGCTGCCGGCAATCGGAGGGAGGAGTGGCCGAACCATTTCACCAATGCCATTTACAGCGATGACGGTGGCCGCACATGGTACACAAGCGAGCCGTTCCCTGAAAACGGAACCGGTGAGGCATGTGTGGCTGAACTTTCCGACGGCACGATTTATTACAACTCGCGCATCCATTGGGACAAACGTCCGAACAACACCCGCCGCCGCCGTGCCACTAGCAGTGACGGTGGACAGACTTGGGGCGACTGGCGAATCATTGAGGCTCTCCCGGATGGTCATCAACACCGCTCGTACGGCTGCATGGGTGGTTTGACTCGTTTGGCTATCCAAGGGCGCGACATTCTTATTTTCAGCAACCTCGATACTCCCAATGCCAAACGGGAGAAGATCACCGTTTGGGCGAGCTTTGATGGCGGAGACACTTGGCCGGTGAAACGTTTGGTGTATGACGGGCCGAGCGGGTATTCCTCGATGACTTCCGGCCGACCAGGCACGATTACTGAGGGGTGGATTTACCTTCACTTCGAGGGCGGGCCAAAAGGCGGCTCCACGTTGGCCAGTTTCAATCTGAGATGGCTGATGGAGGGCACGTCGACTGGCGACGGGACGGTGCCGCAGCTTTGAGTGAGCGCCGCTTGGCCAAGCGTTATTTTTTCGCCCCCGCTTCGTTTTCCAGTTTGGATTTTCGAGTCTCGATAACGGAGAACCCATCATCAGGCGACTTGGCTCGATCGATGTACCGATCAAGATCGCGCAAGGCGATTACGGTGTATTTTTCCGCCTTTAGGTAATTCATGTATTGTCGGAACAACTCGGGTGGTGTGTGCACCCAGGGATGATCGTTATCCGGAACACCGTGAAATTGCATCACAGCCACTCTCCGTTTTACGGCCAGTGCAACGGCGCGTTTGAAATCGGACAGCGACCAAGAGGGACGGGCGTCGCCAGCCGTAGGAATCAGCAACGGGTGATCGTGGTTTGGTTCGTAAGCGACGCCGCGCCCAGCCACGTATGGGTGCTCCGGTGAACCACCGCGCCTCGCAAACTTTATTCCAACCGTGTCGAGTATCTTCAGTGCCGCTGGATGGATCGCGTTTCCGGGGTAGGCAAACGAAACCGGCTTGGGAATGCCGTGCGTTTCGCATTGTCTGGCAATGTAATCAATTTCACCGGCAAGCCGCCCGAGCGTGTCCCTCGTAACGCCCATGTGACTGCGCGTGTGATTGCCGATTTCGAAACCATCGTCGTGCAACGTCTTAATTTGCCCCCATGTTAGATAGTCTTTTTTATTGCTGGTGAAGGTGAAACCTTCGGTGATAAAAAATGTTGCGCTAAAGCCGTGCTGTTTCAAAATCGGCCGAACCATGGAGTAGTGTGATGACACCGAGTCATCGAACGTCAGGACCACCAACTTCTTCGGCACCAAGTCAACGGTCGCACCGCCAACGGGCATCATCCACAGCAGCAGTATTGCGACGCCAGTAATTTTCCGGAATGGCGCCATAGGTAACAATTGCATCCACATGTCGTTCGGCTATTACAGCAGGCCGGTTTGCCTGTCTAGATGAAATGTTTTGCGACTCAACCAGCGCGAAGCTTGACGTGCGATAGGTCGGTGACAATTCTCTGCTTCAGCATGAAGATGGTCGGCGTACCAATTTTGTTGATTAGTGTATTGCTCTCGAGTACACGGGCGGCTCAATTGGAGTTTGAGATCCGTGATGAGCAGGGGGGGTTGATGCCGTGTCGTGTTCACTTGTCGAACAGCCATGGCAAGTCGTTCAAAGCCGCCAATCTGCCGTTTTGGCGGGATCACTTCGTATGTCCGGGAAATGCCAAACTTGAAGTTCCGGTCGGCCCGTATCGTTACGAGATTGAGCGTGGACCAGAGCACGAGCGACTCGAGGGTGAAGTCGTAATCAGCGATGGGGCGACGAAGTTGGTGCGTTTGATACTGAAACGAGTCGCCAACCTCCGTAGAGAAGGCTGGTATTCGGGAGATCTGCACATTCATCGACCGCTGTCACAGATCACCCTGCTAACTAAGGCAGAGGACTTGGATTTCGCGCCAGTTATCACATGGTGGAATCGCCGCAACCGTTGGGGGCAGTATATGCACCCGCAAGCAGGCGAAGACGAGCGCGAAGGGGGTGCGCTTTTGTTTCACCGAATGAATCGTCCAATTGATATTAGTAAGTCAAATCGAGAGGTGCCGTCACCGATGGTGTATGTTGAGCAAGCCAGAAAGCAAGATTCCAGCGTGTGGATTGACATTGAAAAACCATTTTGGTGGGACGTGCCGGTCTGGTTGGCCAGCGGCAAAATGCAGTCGATCGGCTTGGCAAACAATCACATGTGGCGCAGTCGCATGCTCCCAACCGAGGCCTGGGGTAGAGCGCGCGACACCCAGCGGTTGCCGCCACCGCTCGGCAACGGCTTTTGGACGCAGGAAATCTACTATCACATTTTGAACACAGGCATTCGAATCCCCCCCTCGGCCGGCAGCGCGTCCGGCGTGCTGGGGAATCCGCTGGGATACAACCGTGTGTACGTGCATCTAGACGGCTTGTTCCATGAATCAACCTGGTGGGACAGCTTGGCCAAGGGGAACTGTTTCGTGACCAACGGTCCGCTGCTGCGTGTGCGCGCCAACGGCAGGCTTCCCGGTGCCGTTTTTACTGCAGAAGCCGGCAAACCGCTTGCCCTGAAACTGAACGTGCAACTGACCACGCTCGACCGATTGGGCAAGCTGGAGGTGATACAAAATGGCAAAGTGACACAGGCCATGCAGTGCGACGGTGAGCGTGACCAATCACTGTCGTCGTCACTGACAATCAACGAAAGTGGGTGGTTTTTAATTCGCGGCATCGCCGAAAACCAAAAGACCTTTCGCTTTGCCTCGACGGGACCGTTTTACGTTGAGCTTGGCCAAGTGGAGCGGCGGATCAGCAAAACCTCATCCCAGTTTTTCCTCGATTGGGTGAACGAAAGAATCGTACGGCTGAAAGCCAACATTAAGGATAAAACCCAGCTTATGAAAGTGCTACGATACCACGAAATGGCCCACAATTACTGGCAGCAAAGGGTTAACCAGTCCAACGCAGAGTGATTCTGGAGTGCGTCGGCAAGCGCAGTGCCACCGCTCTTCTGACAGCTTGCAACTTAATGTTAGCCGGTTCGCTCCAAGGGGGTTCGCGGTCGAGCAGGCAGTTGCGGAGCAGTTCTACCGATTGCGAAAATGTGTTGAACGCAACCCGCGGATTCGCTGTTTTACATCGGGTCCTTCGTGGAAAGTAACGATGCCGTTAGCCTCGACGGTTTGTCCGGGAGGGCAGTCGGGGAAGGCCGGATCGGCGTGGAGGCAGGGCACGGGCGGATTTTCCCATGGGCGATGAATCGGCTCCCAGCCAGTAATGATCCAGCGTTGACCGGTGGTGTCACGGCAGGCAACCCAACTGCCGTCAATGAGTTTGTTGGCGTGGATGCGTTGATTGAAACCGGACAGGCTCTTTAGCATCATGCACACTTGCGCCCTTAGTTTTGTGAGAGGATCTGGTGAGCCATTGCGAATCCAGAGCTTCATTTTGATAACATCTTTTTCGCTGCTTACCCAGCTTCCGAAGACGATGCCGTTGGGAAGCTTTCGCTCAAATGCCAGCGATCCGTCTTGGCTCTTTTGCCACTCGAGCGGTTCAAGTTTTTCGCCCTGTTTGTCCCATACGGTCGGGATGTGCGTGTGGGCCAGATAGGTCAACCCAAGGTTGGACCAAATGGCCTCAGGCACATCGACAACGGCGTAACTGTGCGGATTCCAAGGCGTGAAGATACTGATTTTTGTGTCACGTTGGGGAACGAGTGCGCCGTCTAGAAAGCCGATGCGAGGATGCCGTCCGCCCGGATACGGTAATACTTTCAACGGGGCGCCAACGGAGCGCTTGGCCAAGCGGTTGCGTGGAAGGTTTCTGGCGGCGAGGTGTCGGCGTACATCGGCCAAGGGCAGGCCGGTTGCGGTGCGCACCTCGTGCGGCGAGTAACGATGGTGGGTGACCATATTTTCGAGCCATCGATTAAGTTCCGGTTCGTTCTCGGGTGCGCGGGCCTCCGGGGTGGGTGGGGTGCTCGTGCTGATGTTTTTGTAATGCTCAAGTGCGGCGGCGTATTCGACCAAGGCTTCTTCAGAAACAATGCTTTTGCTGCGGTCTATCTCCGCCTGCACGCGATCGATGAGGTACTCCTTTTCCTGAGGCGAGGGACGGAGTGGCTTGTCGGGTACGTTCATTTTCCATTGGCCGGTATGGGCAAAGCGCAACCGTCCTGAAGGGCGTTCCTCAAAACAACGAACAGCAAGCCACCCACCAGTTTTGATTGGCAGCGTAGCGGAGAAAGTCTTTCGACTCGCGCCCGCCTTGGTCCTGTTGGATTTGCCTCTAAGAAGGCGGACGGGCCGGCCATTAACAACGACCTCAAGGAACGAGACCGGCGTTTCACTGATGACCTCGCCGGTGACAGTCACTTCACCACCGCCGGGATCAATCTCAATATTTGATCCCGGTTGACTGTCGTTTACATTCGCGAAAAGCATCGGGCCGGTGGTGACAAAGCTGCAGCCACGTTTCAGGCCGGCAAGCCATTTTTCATAACCGAAATCGTCCGACAAATGCACGTACACGCGGCTGAACCCAGCCGGCACAGGATGCACACCGTTGGCGGATCCGGCGGTGGGTACAAGGTCGAAACCGGCATTGAGTAGTGTGTAATATTGGCCAAGCGTATAGTTGAGCCATTCCTCCTCATTACCGTGGGAACTGCCAGAGGGTGGTTGAAGAAAACCAGGGGTGGGTGAATTCCATTTGGTGAACGCAAACTTTGTGCGCCAGAGATGGTTGTTTGCCAGTTCGTACAGCCTTGCGCCGGTGCTGTGTGGCAGCGCCATGGAGAACGGCCAGTCAAGCTTGTCCATGTCGAGTATTGCGCCTTCGGATCGGGCGCGTCTGGCCAGTGGTCCCCACGGCGGAACCCCCTCGCCGAACACCGACTTGTGGTTGAGGAAGAACAGTGCGCCAAGAGTGTGCCGTTTTTTGCCGACAGAAAAGATCTCGTACTCGGTGTTGCGCGGCCAGATGACATGGGTGGGGTCAATGGTGATCAGGTTGTCGTGAATCTCACCCCCTATGTTTTTGTCGCCGCTCGTCGGCGGGGTGCCTGACTTGGTCACCCAGTACGTGAGTGGCATCGCAACGTTGAGATCTTCGGCTTGGACGATGTTTGACAGATCATCGAGAGTGCGGTGGATGTGCGTCTCGCCTGAGAACCACCCGCGCTTGGGCAGATCGATCCAGCGGCGCAGATGGATTTTAACCTCGACATTAGGTTGGCTAATAGACAGTCGCTTGAATGCGGTGAAGTACTCCTTGCCGCGCTCTACCGTGATCGTGTATTCGCCCGTCGGCAGTTCGGCCTGGAAGGGATGCGCTGAGACAGTGGTGTGTTTCTCAAATGAGTCCTTCTGGATCCAGTTCGTTTTGTTATAACGCACGGCCGTTCCTTCGTCAGTAGCGGATTGAACAAAGAACCATTTGCCTGCTGCACTCTCGACGTAAACGCGGGCGGCAAGCGGTTTGCCCGATTTCTCGTCAACAATTCTGCCTGTCAGACTAGCGGCAATCCCTGATGTTGACGATGGTTCCAACAGGGTCGCGATGGCGGTAAAAAGTGGAATTATTCGGCTTGGTTTCATTGGTTCGCGAGCGTTGAACCGCTGCCAATTGAATGCAAGCCTGATCGACAGATAGTAAGTTGCGAAATCAGTTAGTGAGTGCTTTGTTTGTTTGGATGAAATTGTTTACCCTCGTGATTTTTCTAGAAAAATCATCATCAATAGACTCATCATGCAGCGGGTTTCTCTATCTGGATACACCTTCGAGAGCTTGTCGATTTTGAACAGCGCACCCTAAAAACTCGGAACTTTGGTGAGCCTGAAAAGTTCAGTGCCATCTTCACTTGTTGCGGTGTACGACGGGTTAAAAATGTAGTTGCAGACCAGACCAACGAAAGGGAGTTCGCCGAGCAAGGCATCCACGACTTTTGCAAAAGGTTTCACCTCTCGAATTGTTGCGTACTGATTGCCGTTGGCTTCCGTGAGTGTGGCTTGTTTTGCCAAGGCAATTTTTTGAAGTTCAGTTCAACGGGGTAATCATACAGGATACATTATGCTGTATGAATGTTTATGTGTCAATTTTTAATCAATATTATCCATTGGTCTGTTTTAATGCTTTTATCCAGTTGGTTGCCAGCGTGTTGCGAACGACGGGCTTCATCGTGGGCCTAAAACGTTTGTCGGTTTTCCACTGTTTTGCGATTTCACTTTTGCTCTTCCAGACTCCTACGGCCAAACCAGCGAGGTACGCTGCGCCAAGGGCAGTGGTTTCCGTGTTGGCGGGGCGGATGACCGGGACGCCAAGCAGGTCGCTCTGGAATTGCATCAGCAGATTGTTGGCACTGGCTCCGCCGTCGACTCTTAGTTCACGGAGCTTCGTGCCTGCGTCGCGCTCCATCGCGGCGATAATGTCGTTGACTTGAAAAGCAATTCCCTCGAGGGCAGCCCGGGCGATGTGCGCCTTGTTGGAGCCGCGAGTCAGGCCGGTGATCGTACCGCGCGCATGCGGGTTCCAGTGTGGTGCACCCAAACCGGTGAATGCTGGCACAAGGTGTACGCCGCCGTTGTCCGGCACGCGTTTGGCCAAGTGCTCGATCTCGGCGGATGACTTGATGATTCCCAGTTCGTCTCGCAGCCATTGTGTCACAGCACCGGCATTGAAAACGCTGCCCTCTAGAGCGTACTCCATTTTGTTGCCGATCCGCCACGCTACGGTGGTGAGCAGTTTGTTGCGCGATCTCATCGGTTTGTCGCCAGTGTGCATGAGCATGAAGCAACCGGTGCCGTAGGTGTTTTTGACCATGCCGGGTTTGTGACAGCATTGGCCAAAGAGGGCGGCGTGCTGATCGCCTGCGATACCGGCGATGGGGAGTGATTGGCCAAACACTCGGGTTTCCGCGTACACCTTGCTCGACGAAACGATCCTGGGCAGCATTGACCGTGGCACGCAGAACAGCTTAAGCAACTCGTCATCCCAGTCGCCGGTGCGGATGTTGAATAGCATTGTCCGCGAGGCGTTCGAGGCATCGGTGATGTGGGATTGTCCGCCGGTGAGATTCCAGACCAGCCATGAATCGACTGTGCCAAAGGCGAGTCGCCCAGCACGCGCCTTGGCAAGGGCGCCTGTTGTGTGGTTAAGGAGCCACTGAATTTTTGTGGCGCTGAAGTAGGAATCCAGCTCGAGCCCTGTTTTGCGGCGGATCAAACGGTCAGTCTTGTCCCGTCGCAATGCGTCGCAAACGTTGGCAGTGCGTCGATCCTGCCATACGATGGCGTTGGCAATCGGTTGGCCGGTGTCGCGATCCCAAACAAGGGTCGTTTCGCGCTGATTGGTGATGCCGATTGCTGCGATGTCACCGGTGGTAAGCCTGGCCAATCGCAGCGCCCGCTTGGCGGTGCTCAACTGGCTTTTCCAGATTGTTATCGGGTTATGTTCAACCCAACCCGGTTTGGGATAAATTTGAGGAAACTCCCGATGCGCCGTCGCCACCGCTTGCCCAAGTGCATTAAACACAATCGCCCGCGAACTGGTCGTTCCTTGGTCAAGTGCAAGGAGGTGTTTTTTTTGGCTTATGGCACCTCCTCGATTTGGTAAAAGCGGCGTTTGCGCAATCGGGTGGCCTCAAGATCCACATAGATGAACTGATCTGAATCTATCGTAATGGTATTCAGCAGTTTCCATTTCTTGTTGTCGCCGAGGTCATCGCTGAAATTGATGCGATAGGTGCGGCCAGCGATGCCGTCGATCTTCACAGCGGCAACGGTGTCCACCGACAAACGACTCTGGAACGGGGCGTCCAAGATGGCTTGCTTGATGTTCGCATAGCCCTCGGGGGAGGCAAGATTGGACTCGCGATCTCCCTTGAACGGGAAAAAGTCTGATAACTTGCCGCGTTCATTGTAAATGTAATAGTCGTCCTTACTGCCCTGATGCTGTCCGAATGCGTTCTCGAGATCGGTGTCCTGAAACAGCGGAAAACTGCACCGCGAAGTGAATTCGTGCTGGCTGGATTGGGCAGAAGCAATGTTGATGGTAATGATATTGACCTTCACCCGGTTGGCTTCAAATTCGAGCTTTAATTTCTCCAGATTCACGATCTGGCTGATGCAGTAGCTTCACCAACCTGCTAACAGGGCGACCAAAGTCACCCGACCATGGAAATGTTTAAGCCCGTAAGTTTGCTGGTATCTCGGGCTCTTGGGCTGGAAATCGGTCAGTTCCCAGTCTGGCCACGGCGCGCCGGGTTGCTTGGGCGAGAGGGGTTGGGCCTGTGCGCGGTAGGGTACAGAGCATGCCAGGGCAAGCAACAGCGTCGTTACAATACAGCGGAGGAATATCCGTTTGTTCATCTGCGCGGAACAATAAAGCTTGGTCAAGCGCATGGCAAGCGGCGTGACGGTTGGTTTGACAAAAAACTGGCCGGGCTTGGCCAGATGGACTACGTTCGCGCCGATGCCTATATCTAATTTCACCCTCCCGACCGTGTGTCTTGCGTTGAGCTTGATTGTTGGTGCGGCTCAATCGAGTGGCTTGGCCAAGCCGGCGGAGCGGCCGAACATCGTGCTGATAATGTGCGACGACATGGGCTGGAGTGACATCGGCTGCTATGGAGGGGAGGTCAGCACACCGAACCTCGACCGATTGGCGGCCGACGGGATGCGGTTCACACAGTTTTACAACAACGCCAAGTGCACCACCACGAGGGCATCGGTCCTGACCGGCCTCTACCCGCGTCGCGACAAGGGCGGGTTACTGCAGCAAAACATGGTCACGCTGGGTGAGGCGATGAAGCTGGCAGGATACCACACGGCTCTCAGCGGCAAATGGCACCTTGGCTCCGGCGATGCGACCCATCCCTACAAGCGTGGTTTCGACGAGTATTACGGACTGCTCGACGGCTGCTGCAATTTCTTCAACCCGAAACAACGCGATCCCAAGTACAAGGGTGGGCGCATCCGGAAGTTTGGACACAACGACCGGGATGTATCGGAGTTTCCGGATGGCTACTACACGACCGATGCATTCACGGATCACGCTATCGAGTGCGTTAACAAGTTTGCCAACACGGACCATCCGTTTTTTTTGCACGTCTGCTACACAGCGCCGCACTATCCACTGCACGCCAAGCCGGAGGACATCAATAAGTACGTCGGGAAATTCAGGATGGGCTGGGACACGATGAGGCGTCAGCGACAGGAGCGCATGGTCAAGATGGGATTGATCGATCCGAAATGGAAACTCTCCGGCCGCGATTCTCGGGCGTACGACTGGGAGTCGGCCAACCACGATCACGAGGATTTACGGATGGCGGTCTACGCAGCGATGATCGACTGCATGGACCAAAACATCGGGCGGCTTATGGCTGCGCTGCGGAGGAGCGGCGAGGCTGACAACACGCTGGTGCTGTTCCTCTCTGATAACGGTGGCTGTGCCGAAGAACCGGGCGGACGCTCGCCGAAAATTGTTCCCGGACCGAAAGCTTATTATGCAGCCGTGGGGCCATCTTGGGGTTGGGCACAGAATTCACCTTTCCGCCGCTACAAAAGCTGGGCGCACGAGGGCGGCATCGCGACGCCGTGCATCGCGTGGTGGCCAGGGCGCGTGCCCAAGGGGTCAATCACAAAAGAGGTCGGGCACATCATCGATTTCATGCCGACCTTTCTTGAGTTGGCCGGGGTGGGTTATCCCCACAAATACAACGAAAACGAAATCATTCCGGTCGAGGGCAAAAGTTTGCTGCAGGTGCTGCGCGGCGGAAAGCGGGAGGGGCACGGACAACTTGCATGGGAGTGGTCCGGCAATCGCGCGCTTCGTGAAGGCAAGTGGAAGGTCGTTTGGGACAAACTCGACAAAACGTGGTCGCTGTTCGACCTAAAGGCCGACCGCACGGAGACTGCCGACTTGGCTACGGTCCACCCTGCACGGGCCAAGCGCCTGGCCAACGCCTGGTTCGCATGGGCCAAGCGCACCGGCCTAAACGCAAAACGATAACTGACGTTTGTTCAAGTGGCGGGAACGCTCAACAACATTTGTGTCTTCTGTGGCGCCTCGGCTGGGAACGGGCATGAACATGCCAAGGCGGCCCGCGTGCTCGGTCGCACGATGGCAGATCGGGGCTTGGGCTTGGTTTATGGTGCTGGCAATGTCGGCCTGATGGGGGAGTTGGCTGACTCGGCGCTGTCCGCTGGCGGGCGGGTGGCGGGTGTCATTCCGGAGAGGCTGATGAATCGTGAACTGGCGCATCAGGATATCACTGAACTTTATGTTGTCAGCACCATGCACGAGCGCAAAGCGAAGATGCACGATTTGTGTGACGCGTACATTGCTCTTCCGGGCGGCATCGGCACGATGGAGGAATTTTTTGAGGCTGTGACGTGGCGGCAACTTGGTTATCACAACAAGCCAATCGCTTTGCTTAATGTCGATGGTTTCTACGACGGCATCGAGAGTTTCTTCGCGACGATGCAGCAGGGCGGTTTTCTGCACTCGAACCATCGTGAACTGTTTTTCATCGAGACAACCCCGGAGATGTTGCTCAATCGGTTGGCTGGTTAGGTCTGAGGATGGGTTGCACGTGCGATTCCAAGTGAGTGGAGCAGTGTCGAAGCGTTCGTATACGGCAAGATGGTACCCCGGGCGGGACTTGAACCCACAACATTCTGCTTAGAAGGGTTTGAGGGGCAAAAACCACCAAAAATCCCACTCAATTTTACCACTGAAAACACTGCCTTAAACAGGGGTGATGTATCAACTGTATCAGGCCAAAAACAGGCGGGTTAACATTTGGGTTAACAATTAATCCGTACTTCAAGTCGCCGATTTTAGGCAGAGTGTTGTGGGTTCAAGTCTGGTGGTGACGTGAGGCGACAACTTCCATGCCAACGTGGCGGGTTTTGTCGGGTAAAATACTTTAACAATAATACCCGACACTTTTCCTGTCGTTTGGAATTAT
>PVBE010097848.1_pt1 | contig 20935 bp, 17 predicted proteins | sample 1631181 | NCBI WGS metagenome assembly PVBE01 (sample SAMN08397723, study PRJNA350692) | Marine metagenome, whole genome shotgun sequencing project. | isolation source: water | place: Pacific Ocean | collected 2012-04 | reverse complement strand
GACCTGAAGCCGCGCAACGTGCTGCTCCCGGCTACCGGCCCGCTGCGCGTGCTCGACTTCGGGCTCGCGAAGCTGGCGACACGCCCGGCGGACCCGACACCGACCGGCGGCCAGGACACGCCGGCGCCCTTCGAGACGCGCGATGCGGGCGTGCGCGGGACCCCCGCCTACATGGCGCCGGAGCAATGGACGGGCGGCGACGCCGGACCGGCCACGGATGTCTGGGCGTTCGGCGTGCTCGTCTACGAGCTCCTGACCGGCGCCCACCCCTTCGGCGACGGCCCCTCGATCCCGCAGCGGGTGTGCTCACCGGACGCAGCGCCGCCGGTCGCCGACCGCTGCCCGCCCTTGACGGAGCCGCTCGCCCGCCTGGTCGACGCCTGCCTGGACAAGGATCCGGCGCGGCGGCCCGGAATGGCCGACGTCCTGCGCAGCCTCGAGGGCGGGCCCGAGCCGACCGGAGATCCGGCGCCGCTCTGGAAGACCACGCTCTGGTACCTGCTGGCGTTGCCGCTCGCGTGGGCGCTCTGGCCCGCGACGCGCGCCTTGCCCGGCGCCGTGTTCTCCGCGCTCGGCCTGCCGAAGGCGCTGCCGCCCGCCGTCGAGGTGGCCCTGGTGGTGGCGCTGTGCGCGGCACAGACCGTCGTGGCCGTGCGGCTCGCGCGCGCCTGGGGCCGCGGAAGCCCGACGCGTCTGCTCGGGCCGTGGTTCACAGCGATCCCGGCTGCCGGATTGCTGCTCGTGCTGTGGCATGCCCTGACCCTCGCGGGGCAGCGCCAGGCCCACCACCTCGCGCTCTCCGGATACCCCGCGCTCTCGCCGGAGCAGGCGGGGCGGATGACGACGCTCATCAGCGACGGCTACTCGGCGTTTCTGAACGCGAGCAGCATCGACCTGCTGCTGGTCTCGACCCTCGCCCTCCTGGTGCTGCTCGGCCATGCGTTCCGCGCGAGCCCACGCCCCCTGCCACCCCCCCGGCACGCCCTCGCGTTGACCGCGGGGGTCGCCCTCGTGCTGCTGTCCGAGACGGTCCTGCTCACGGAGACCCTGGCCTTCCTCGGCATCTGGCGCTTCGTGCTCTACGCCACCTGGCTGTTGACCGCCGCGGCCGTGTGGCGCGGCGGTCCGGCGGTGGCGTGGACCCGACTGCGGGCGGGCGCGGTGGCGAGCCTGGCGCTCGTCGGTCTCGAGCTCGTGCTCGGCTTCATCATGGCGTTCCGCTGGGTCGAGCGCGCCCCGGGCGAGACGCGCGCCTGGCTCTACCAGACCGACGCGAGCCCGGCGATGTTGCTCGGCGCGACGGCGCAGCTGGGGGTGCTGGCGTGCCTCTTCGTGCTGGTCGCCCTGGCGGTCGGGCGGCCGCGTGTCGCGAGCGGCGTGCGCGCATGGCACCTCGGGCTGCTGCTCGTGACGGGCGCGCCGACGGTGCTGCTCTTCGTGACGTTGTCTGGGGTCGGCGACCTGTGGCTGAGCTCGAAGCTGGCCACGATGACGCCGGTCTCGGTGACGGCCGGTGCGCCGCCGTCGGTCTACGTCGATCCGCGCCCACGCGGCGCGGGCGAGGTGTCGCAGGCCGCCGCGGCGACGGGATGCGAAAGACTGGGGCTGCGCCGGCCGACCACCGACGAGTGGAAAGCCGCGGCTCGGACGCCCGGCGTAGCGCCCGAGAACGGGGTCGGCTTCCGCTGCGCCTTCAGCTTCCCGCGGGCGCCATGAACATGGCCGCACGTGGGCGAGCAGGCGGGCCTTGACCGTCCCTCGCTGGTCCGGAGACCATGCGTTCCCGGGGATCATGATGCTTACAGGGCCCGCCGTCCTCGCCAGCGTTCTGGTCTTCTGCTCTCTTCCGGCGCACGCAGAGACCGACGTCTTCGGACGAATCAACCGAGAGATGCGTTGGACGCTCGATGGGTCGCCCTACCGGCTGGTGGGCGACGTCAACATCGGTCCGAACGGGCTGGTCCTCGTCGACGCCGGGGTCGAGGTCGTCGCGATCCCCGAGGAGGCGCCCGGCGAAGGCGAGGACCCCACCCGCGTCGAACTCGTCATCGAGGGCCGGCTGGTCGCACGCGGGACGGTCGACGCGCCCGTCGTCTTCCGGCCGCACGCGCCCGACGCCGAGGGCGGTTGGCGTGGCCTGCGCCTGGAGGGTGACGGGACGGTTCGGCTCGAGCACGCCCAGCTGCTCGGCACGGTGCGGGCGATCGACGGTCGCTCGACGTTCCCGCCTGAGGCGCTATCAACCGCGACATTTCGCCGCTGCCAGACGGGCCTGTACTGGGCCTCGGCTGCGGATCTCGACCTGCGCGCGACCGCCATCCACGGCGACTGCGCGCGGGCGATCGACGTCGTGCCGCTCGAGGGTGTCCGCCGAGCGCTGGTGCGCGTCCGCGACAGCGTGTTGTCGGGCGGGGTGCTCATCGCAGGGACGCAGACCGTGGTCGTCAGTGGGAGCGAAGTTCACGGCGGGACGGACGGCGTCTCGATCTCCGGCGCGGACGACGTCCGCGTCGAAGGCACCTATGTGGAGCTCAACGAGGGGATCCTCATCCGCTCCGACGGACCGGCCGTCGTCGCTCGCGGGGAACCTCTCCGTCAACCCGCGGTTCGTGGCCGACCCCGATCCCGTCTTCGTGATCCCGGAAGGGGGAGAGGCGCTCGGCGAGGATCTGGAGGCGTACCGGCTCGAGTCGGTCGAGGCGGTCGGCTGCCTCGCGCGGTGCGATCTCGCCGGTAGTCCGCCCCTGGGCGGTGGCGAGGTGAGATACCCCGACTGGACGGTCTTCTCGCGGATGCACGTCCACCGGACGGTGGATGGCTCCGTCCTCGAGAACTGCTCGCATTGGGTGAACAACCTGCTCGAGGCCGAGGGGACCTACCTCCGCGGTGGGGGGGGCGGCGAATTCGAGGGCGACACGCCCTGGCGCGAGACCGAAGGCTGGGGGTGGGGGATGCACACGTACAACCTCGCCGCGAACGACTTCTGCCGCGGCCGCTGGACCTTCGACCGCTTCGTCGCGCTCCCGCAGGCGGTGCTCCCGATGGACCTGCGCCTCCTCGAGCAGTCTCCGCTCGTCGACGCGGCCGCGGTGGTCGACGGCCTGGCCACTGACCACGCCGGCGCAGAGCGCGCCGTCGACGGCGACTTCGATGGTGCCCCAGTACCCGACATGGGGGCGTACGAGTTCCGGCTCAACCTCTCGCCACGCGCGGATGCAGGCGGAGACCGCGAGGCCTGGCTCGGCGAGGAGATGGTCTTCGACGGTTCGGCGAGCGCGGATCCCGATGGCGAGATCGTCGCCTGGCAATGGAACTTCGGCGTCGGGGCCGAGGCCGAGGGCGAGGTCGTCGTGCACACCTTCGACCAGGAGAGCCCGCTCGGAGGGTTCCGGGTCACGCTCACAGTCGTGGACTCGGACGGCTCGGAGGCGCAGGACGTGGTGTCGGTCGTCGTCGTGGAGCGCCCCGACAACGTGCGCCCGGAGGCCGACGCAGGTGGTGTTCGAGAGGCCTTCGCCGGGCGCGAGCTCGTGTTCGACGGATCGGGGAGCGTCGATCCGGACGGCGAGGTCGTCGCGTGGCGTTGGCGCTTCGGAGACGGCGCATCAGCCGAGGGCGCGGTGGTGCGCCACACCTACGACGCGCCGGGGGAGTACTTCGTCACGCTCACCGTCGAGGACGATCGCGGCGGGTCCGACGACCACACGATCTCGGTCCTCGTCGAGGAGCCGCCGGAGCCCGACGCCGCCGTCCCGGACGCGGCGCCACCCGAGCCCGACGCCGCGCCGGACGCCGTTCTGCATGAGCCGGACGTGGCGGCGCCCGACGTAGAGGCCGAAGATCCGGACGCGGCGCCACCCGAGCCCGACGGGGCGATCCTGGATCCCGACGCGGTGCCACCCGAGCTGGACGCGGGACCGATGCAGCCCGACATGGCGCTCACGCCCGACGTCGCGGAGCTGGCAGACGTGGCGAGCCCAGACCCCGACGTGCCGTCGCCGGACGGGCCGCAGGCGGACTCCCAGGTAGCCGCCAACCTGCCCCCCGAGGCAGAGACCGGCCCTGCCGTGACGGGCATCGCGGGGACCCCGATCACCTTCGACGGGAGCCTGTCGCGAGACGCGGACGGTGAGATCGTCGCGTGGATCTGGGACTTCGGCGACGGCGGCGGGGGGCTCGGCGAGCGGATAGACCGGTGCCCGACATGGGGGCCTACGAGTACCGGCTCAACCTCTCGCCGCGCGCCGACGCAGGCGGAGATCGCGAGGCCTGGCTCGGCGAGGAGGTGGTCTTCGACGGCTCGGCGAGCACGGATCCAGACGGCGAGATCGTCGCCTGGCACTGGGACTTCGGCGTCGGGGCCGAGGCAGAGGGTGAGGTCGTCGTGCACACCTTCGACCAGGAGAGCCCGCTGGGAGGGTTCAGGGTCACGCTCACGGTCGTGGACTCCGACGGCTCGGAAGCGCAGGACGTGGTGTCGGTGGTCGTCGTGGAGCGCCCGGACAATGTGCGCCCGTCGGCCGACGCAGGTGGTGATCGAGAGACCTTCGCCGGCCGCGAGCTCGTCTTCGACGGATCGGGGAGCGTGGATCCGGACGGCGAGGTCGTAGCGTGGCGCTGGCGCTTCGGAGACGGCGACTCGGCCGACGGCGAGGTCGTGCGCCACACCTACGACGCGCCGGGGGAGTACTTCGTCACGCTCACCGTCGAAGACGATCGAGGCGGGTCCGACGACCACACGGTCGAGGTGCTCGTCGAGGAGCCGCCCGAGCCCGACGCCGAGGTCCCGGACGCGGCGCCCCCCGAGCCCGACGCCGCGGCCGAAACAGGCCCTGCTTTGACGGCCATCGTCGGCATCCCGATTACCTTCGACGGGAGTCTGTCGCGCGATGCGGACGGTGAGATCGTCGCCTGGATCTGGGACTTCGGCGACGGCGGCGGAGGCCTCGGTGAGCGGATCGACCACGCCTTCGCCGAGGCTGGCGTCTTCACCGTCCGTCTCACGGTGCGCGACGACGACGGGGCAGAGGCGAGCGCGGAGACCACGGCGACGGTCCGCGTGGTCGGAGGCCCCGACGCTTCGGTCGTCGATGCCGCGTCGGGCGACTCGCAGACGCAGGTGGACGGGGCGGGCGCCGCGGATACTGGTGGATCCGACGGCGGCTGCTCGTGCGACGTGGGCGGCGAGTCGCCTTCGACTCCGGCGCTACTCCTCTTCACGCTGCTCGCGCTCGGTCGCCGGCGCCGCGGCGCAAACGACTGACCGGGGCCTGACAGCGGTAACCACGCAGGTTGAATACGGATCGCGCCGGCCAGCGCGGCGAGGCCAAGGCGCACTGACGAAGGCGGGCGCCCGGAGAAGGCGAAGACGAGTCCCGTGTCGAGCTGGTCGTGCAGGGGCGACTCGTCGCTGCCGGGAATGCCGAGGCGCCCGTGGTCTTTCGGCCCGACGTCCCGGACGCCATCGTCGCCTGGCGCGGCCTGCGCTTGGAGGGCGAGGGCACGGTGCGGCTTCAGCACGCGGAGATCCATGGCGCCGTGCGCGCCATCGACGGTCGGGCGCAGGTTCCGCCGGAGGCGCTATCGACGGCGACGTTCGTCGACTGCCAGACGGGGCTGCATTGGGCCTCGCACGCCGACCTGGATCTCCGGGGGACCGCGATCCACGGAGACTGCCAGCGCGCCGTCGAGGCGGTGCCGGCCGAAGCCGGGCGTCGCGCACTGGTTCGGATTCGCGACAGCGAGCTCTGGGGCGGGGTCGTCGTCGCCGGTGGGCGGCGACCGCCCCGAGGGCGCCGCTCCGTTCGAGGTCATCCAGGTCGAGGACGCCTGCGGCACGTCGAATGGCGGATGCCCCGAGGGCACCAGCAGCCGAGGTGGGGTCTCCTTTCCAGAATGGACGGGCGCGACCCGGATGCGCGTCATCTGGGAGAAGCTCCGCCCCGACACGGAGAGTTGTCGCGCCTCGATCCGGGCGATCCTGCCCGGCCAGCCCCCCGAGGCGGTCCTGTTCGGGGACGAGTGCCTCGACGGGCAACAGGGGGGGGGAGGTCTGCCACGGCGGCACCGGCGAGACGCCCTGGCGACAGACACGCAGCTGGGAGTGGGACATCGAAGGCATCCGCGGGCGGTGTAGCGTGCGGTGGACATTCCAGCGTTTCGGCGCGCGTCCCGCGGAGGCCGCCGCGATGGATCTGCGCCTCGTGGAGCAGTCGCGGCTCGTGGACTCCGCTGCTGCCATCGAGGGCCTCGCCACCGACCACGATGGTCGCGCCCGCGCCATCGACGGCGACTTCGACGGCGTGCCGGTGCCCGACATCGGCGCCTACGAGTTCCGCTTGAACCTCAGCCCGCGCGCCGAGGCGGGCGACGATCGCGAGGTGTGGCTCGGAGAGGAGGTGGTCTTCGACGGTTCGGGCAGCGCCGACCCCGACGGTGAGATCGTGGCCTGGCGCTGGGACTTCGGCGACATCTCCGCGGGCGAAGGCGAGGTCGTTCGGCACGTCTACGACGAGGAGAGCCCGGCGGGGGGGTACCGGGTGACGCTGACGGTGGTGGACTCCGATGGGGCGCAGGCACAGGACCTGATCATCGTGGTCGCCCGCGAGCGGCCGGACAACGTGCTCCCCATCGCGGACGCAGGGGGGGGCCGCGAGGCTTTCGTCGACCGCGATCTCCTCTTCGACGGCTCGGGCAGCGCCGACCCTGATGGGGAGGTCGTCGCCTGGCGCTGGCGGTTCGGCGACGGCGACTCCGCGGAGGGCCAGATCGTTCGCCACGCGTACGACTCGCCGGGAGAGTACTTCGCGACGCTGTCGGTCGAGGACGAGCGGGGCGGCGTGGACGAGGACAGGGTCTCGATACTCGTCGAGGTCGCGTCTCCGGACGCGGGGCTGCCCGACGCCGCGCCGCCCGAACCCGACGCCGCGCCGCCCGAGCCCGACGCCGCGCCGCCCGAGTTCGATGCGTCGGTGCTGGAGCCCGACGCCTCGCAACCCGAGCTCGACGCGTCGGGGCCGGTGCGAGACGTCCCCCTGCTTATGCCGGACACCGCGCTGAGCGAGCCCGACTCATCGTCTGTCGACCCCGACGCCGCGGAGGTCGAGCCCGACGCAGCCGCGCTGGCGCCGGACAGTGCCAACCCCGGCCCGGACGCTGCCAACCAGGCCCCGCAAGCCGACGCTGGCCCTCCGTTGACCGGCCTCGTCGGTGTCCCGATCGCCATCGACGGCACCCTCTCGACCGATCCGGATGGCGAGGTCGTCGCCTGGATCTGGGACTTCGGCGACGGCGGCGGCGGCGTGGGCGTCCGCGTCAACCACACCTACGCAGAGGCGGGCGACTACACCGTGCGCCTCACGGTCCGCGACGATAGCGGCGCCGAAGCGAGCGCCGAGACCACCGCGACGATCCGGACCTTGCAGCCGCCCGACGGCGCCGCAACCGGTGATCTCGGGCCCGCCGATGGATCGGTCGCGGACGGCGCAGCTTCGGCCGGCGACGAAGCCGACGGCGGGTGCTCGTGCGGTCTGGCCGGCGACCCGCCGCGGGTGGGCCTGCTCCTGCTCCTGCTCGCGCTCGGGAGACGGCGACGCGAAGGTCCGGGATGATGCGCGCCATCCTCCCGGCGCTGGTCGGCGTCGCGACGCTGTCCCCGGGCGGCGCTCGCGCGGACACCGACGTGTTCGGGCGGATCAACCGCGAGATCCGCTGGACCCTCGACGGCAGCCCCTACCGTCTCGTCGGGGACGTCGTCGTCGGGCCGAACGGTCTGGTCCTGATCGACCCTGGCGTCGAGGTGGTCGCGCTGCCCGAAGGCGACCCCGGTGAAGGCGAGGACCCGACCCGCGTCGAGCTGGTCGTCGAGGGGCGGCTCGTCGCCGGGGGGAACGCCGAGGCGCCCGTCGTGTTTCGGCCGGCCGACGCCGACGCGGCCGGCGGGTGGCATGGGCTACGCCTGGAAGGCGAGGGCACCGTGCGGCTCCAGCACGCACAGATCCACGGCGCCGTGCGCGCCATCGACGGCCGCTCGCCCTCGCCCCCGGAGGCGCTATCGACGGCGTCGTTCCACAACTGCCAGACGGGGCTCTACTGGGCCTCGCGGGCCGATCTGGACCTGCAGGCCACGGCCATCCGAGGCGACTGTCAGCGCGCGGTCGAGGCCGTCCCGGCGGAGGAAGGGCGCCGCGATCTGGTGCGGATCCGTGCCAGCGAGATCGAGGGGGGGGTCGTAGTGGCGGGGACGGACGCGGTGGTCGTGAGCGGCAACGAGATCCGAAACGGCACGGACGGGGTGTCGGTGGAGGGTGCCACCGACGTGCGCGTCGACGGGAACCACGTCGGCCTCACGGAGGGCATCCGGGTCCTGGCCGACGGCCCGGCGGCGGTGGTGGGCAACACCATCGTCTCCTGCTTCGTCAGGACCGGGATCGAAGTCGCGGCCACCGACACGCTCGTCGCGAACAACGTGCTCGGGAACGCCTGGGGCGGCATCGCGGTCAGCCAGACAGGCGAGGCGGAGGTGCGCGTGCTCCACAACACCGTGGTGCGCGCCGTGCGCTGGCCCGGCCTGGAGCTGCGCGGCGCCGACGCGCCCGACCAAGTCCGCTTCCAGGGCAACATCGTCGCGCTCGGAGCCACGCCGGGCGTGGTCTTCGCCGAAGGCACCGAGCGCGCGGCGTTCGAGTACAACGACGTCTGGGGGAACAGCGACGACACCGTGGCCGAAGGTGGTCGGCGCGTGGGCAACCTCTCGGTCAACCCGCGCTTCGTCGCTGAGCCCGAGGTACTGGTGTTGGACGCGGGGCTGGGCCCCCAATCGCTCGAACCGCAGCACGTCCAGGAGACGACCGACTGCGCAAACCACTGGGCGGACGTCACGTTCCCGGAGTGGGCGCTCGTCACGCGCCTCGACGTGACCCTCGATGCGGCGTGGGACGGCCGGGCAGCCTGCCAGGTCTACATCTACCGGCCACCCGACGACGCGCAGCATCTCCTGGACCTCGGGCAAGGGCACCACGAGGAGTCGACGCCCTGGGTCCAGACGCGGGTGTTCAGGTGGGTGGCCAGGCCGTGGTGCCGAGGGGATCCGGTGGTGTGCGAGGTCACCTGGGACTTCGAGCGGCTGGTCCTGCGCCCGGTGAGCGAGCTGCCGATGGATCTGCGCTTGGTCGAGCAGTCGCCGCTCATCGACTCCGCCGTCGCCATCGAGGGTCTCGCCACGGACCGCGCCGGCCGCGCGCGGGCGATCGACGGTGACTTCGACGGCGTCCCGGTGCCCGACCTGGGCGCGTACGAGTTTCGTCTCAACCTCAGCCCGCGCGCCGAGGCGGGCGGTGACCGTGAGGTCTGGCGCGACGAGGAGGTGGTCTTCGACGGATCGGGGAGCGCGGACCCGGATGGCGAGATCGTCGCCTGGCGTTGGGATTTCGGGGACTTCACACAAGGTGAAGGCGAGGTCGTTCGGCATGTCTACGACGAGGACAGTCCCCCCGAGGGGTATCGGCTCACGCTGACGGTGGTGGACTCCGACGGCGCGGAGGCCCGAGATGTGGCCACAGTCGTCGTGCGGGAGCGCCCGGACAACGTGCTCCCCGAAGCGGACGCAGGCGGTGACCGCGAAGGCCTCGTTGGGCGCGAGATGGTCTTCGACGGCTCCGGAAGCGCCGACGCCGACGGGGAGGTCGTCGCGTGGCGCTGGGGCTTCGGAGACGGCGCGTCCGCGGAGGGGGAGGTCGTCCGGCACGTCCGGCGCAGGTTCTTCTGGAAGAGCTGCACGCCTCCAGTCGTCCTCGGAGTCGAGCCACAAGGCCACGAATGGACGGGACGTCCGGCTCGTCCTTCCTGGCGAGGCGCAGGAAGCCCTCGTAGTGATGCAACGCCTTGGCCTCCCGCCCGAGGCGCTCGTAGCAGCGGCCGAGGTTGTACTGGAGCCGGGCCGAGGTCGGAAATCGGTCGAGCGCAGACTGGAAGTCGCGAGCGGCCTTCTCGTACCTGCCCTCACTGTAGAACCTGCGCGCGGTACCGTAGAGCTGCCGGGCCGCCGCAGGCGCGCTCGCTTCCAGCTGCCCGCTGCGCTTCTTGCGCAGCTTTGCCTCGATTCGGGCGAGCGCCGCCGTCGCCTGGGCACGCTTGGGGTGGGTGGGCTCCGTGCTGCTGTTGAAGCGCTTCAGCGCACGGCGAGCCTCTTCCAACGCGCCCATCCGCTCCGCCACTCGAGCGATGTTCCACAAGTAGGTCGGCTGGGGATCGACCGCATACGCCTGCCGGAAGAGCGGGAGCGCTTCGTCGGGGTGCCCGGCCGCGGCGGCGGCCCTCCCCTGCTCGGCCAGCGCGCGGCCTCACGCCTGGTCCGAGGGAGCCGCGCCAGCGACCCCAGCGCCGTGCAGACACACGAGCGCGAGCGCTTTGACGAGCAGCGCCGGCGCGCGCACCATCGCGGACGACCCGGAATGGGACTCCATGTCGATACGACGCTCTGCAGACGCTGAACTCACCCCCGCACGTGAACCAGGCGCCCACCCCGCTCGATGACAAGGTCTCCGGCCTGCCGCACGACCTGGTCGACCTCGTTCACACATGTCTGGCGAAGGCGCCGGCCGATCGACCGGAGACCGCCGACTCGATCGTCAAGCGCCTGCAGGCCGTGCTCGCCGCAGTCGCGCAGACGGCGCCGTTCGAGCTCTCCCCGCAGTCGACCGCGCCGCCGCTGCCGATCCACGCGTCGCGCGACGGCTTCCGCTACGCGCTGATGGGGTGGGTGGTCCAGCGTTGGGGCGCGGCGACGCCGCCGGCGGTCAAGCGTGCGACAGAGGCTCTGCTCGCGATAGAGGCCCGGGTGGAGTCGGCGGCCGCCTTGTCGGAGTCGCGGCGTCACGAGGCGGACGCTGCCATCGCCGACCTCATCGAGCGACAGCGACGCCTGGAAGATGCGCGCGACAGAATCGCGAACGCCCTCGGCCGGCACGACGAGCGGGTGGTCGAGCGGACCCGAGCGCTCATGGCGTCGGAGACCGCCCTTCTGGAGCATGACGAGGAGCTGGCCGAGCTGGTGAGAGGTCTGTCGGCGACCCTCTCGGAGGATTGGCACCTGTCGGTGGCCGAAGTCGAGCGGGTCACGGGGCTGTTGGAGACCAGAACCGAGGCGCGGCAGGAGGACGCCCTGGCTCGCGCCGAGCTGAGCCGCGCTGCGGCGGCCGACGTGCGCAGCGCCCACGACCTGCGATTCCAGCTCATCGAGCTCGATGGTTCGCTGCAATTGGTCGAGCGCGACCGGGTGACGCGGGGCGCCGAGCTCGACGCGGCGGCCAGGGCTGCGCACGACGCGCTCGTCGCAGCTCAGGCCACCCAGGACAACGCGTGTCTGCGGCTCTTCGTCTCCGCCCTCCGGGCCGGCGCGCGCCAGGTGGATTGAACGCTCGTGGGCTGCGGCTCCCTCGCGAACAGGTTCGTCCGGGTCCGCTGCGCCTTCAGCTTCTTCCCGCGGGCGCCGTGAACATGGCCGCGCGGTGGCGATGGACGGCGATGGCCCCGGTGATCGCGCTCACGGTCGCGAGCAGCGACCCGGTCGCGAGGACCGTGCTGGCGTAGCCCTGCGCGAGGGTCATCAGCGCCGCGCCCTTCGCGGGTTCCGCGCCGGTCGCGACGCTCACCGCCTGCCACATGCCCAGCCCGTAGGCGAGGACCGAGACGAAGAAGGTGGCGCAGGTCAGCCCGACGACGAGGGCGCCGAGGTCGGCCCGCCCGGCGCGTCGCAGCTGCACCACTCCGGCGGCGATGGCGGAGAAGCCGAAGAGGGCGATCACGAGGTTCCAGGGGCCGCCAGCGGCGATGAGATGAGTCATGGTGTGCTCCGTTCTGCTGTGGGTTTTGACAACGGTGCCCACACTGATTGACTCGCCTCGCTTGCCCAGCACGACGATGCCGGCGTCGATCCTCCTCGACGTGCCTCTAGCACGCCTTCGTCGTCCCTTCTTGGCCTCGCCGCGCTGGTCTGCGCGAACCGAAATCAATCTGCATGGGCCCCGCTGTCACAAGGGTTGAGAGCGGACTTCCCAGGTGTGACGAAAAAAAGTGCGCGTTGTGGCATACAACGCGCGATGAGCGACCGGACGCCGACCGGAGACCCCTGGCTGCTCACCCCCGGTCCGCTCACGACGACCCCTTCGGTGAAGCGCGCGATGCAGCGCGACGTGGGCTCCCGCGACGACGACCTGCGCGCGACCGACGGCCGCATCCGGCGGCGGCTGCTCGAGATCGCTGACGCGACCGAGGACCACGCGTGCGTGCTGCTCCAGGGCAGCGGGACCTTCGTGGTCGAGGCCATGCTCGGCACCTTCGTCCCGCGCGACGGCCACCTGCTGGTGGCGGTCAATGGCGCATACGGGCGTCGCATGGCGCGCATCGCCAAGGTGATGGGGCGGCGCGTGTCGACCTTCGAGGGGCCCGAGGAGGCGCCCTTCAGCCTCGACCGACTCGAGGCGACGCTCGTCATCGCGCAAGACGTCACGCACGTCGCGGTGGTGCATTGCGAGACCACGACGGGCGTGCTGAACCCGGTCGACGCCGCTGCCGTATTGGTCCGCGCGGCCGGCGCAGCGCTGCTGGTCGACGCGATGAGCGCGTTCGGGTCGCTCCCGCTCGCCCCCTGCTACGAGGCGATGGCCGCCGCCAGCAATAAGTGCCTGCAGGGCGTGCCCGGGGTCGGCTTCTGCATCGCTCGCACCCGCGCGCTGTCCGGATGCGAGGGGCGCGCCCACTCGCTGAGCCTCGACCTCTACGACCAATGGCTGCGAGCCGAGCGCGACGGCCAGTGGCGATTCACGCCCCCGACCCACGCCCTGCTCGCGCTCGACCAGGCGCTCACCGAGCTCGAGACGGAGGGCGGCCTCGAAGCGCGCGCGGCCCGCTACGCCGAGAACGGGCGCATCCTGGTCGATGGCATGCGCGCGCTCGGCTTCACCTCGCTGCTCGACGACGCGGTGCAGGCCCCGATCATCTACACCTTCCGCTCGCCGGCCGACCCGGCCTTCGTCTTCGCCGACTTCTACGCGCGAATACGAACCCGCGGCTTCGTCGTCTACCCCGGCAAGCTGACGCGCGCCGAGACCTTCCGCATCGGCTGCATCGGCGCGTTGCACCCGACCCAGATGCACGCGGCGCTCGCCGCCATCCAAGCCACCCTCGAAGACATGGGCGTACAAGACTGCGCCCCGGAGGAGTCCCGATCATGAGCTTCCGTTACCAGCGCACCTACACCGGGCCGGTCGAGGCCGTGATCCTCGACTGGGCCGGCACCACGATGGACCACGGCTGCGTCGCCCCGGCCGTCGTCTTCGTCCAGGTCTTCGAGCGCGAAGGCGTGCCGATCACCGTCGAGGAGGCGCGCGTACCGATGGGCGCCCACAAGCGCACGCACATCCAGCGCATCACCCAGCTCGAGGCGGTCCGCCGCCGCTGGATCGAGGCGCGCGGCAGCGCCGCCACCGACGCCGACATCGAGCGCATGTTCGAGGCCTTCGTCCCGCTGCAGCTCGAGTGCCTCGGCGAGTACTCGCAGCTCATCCCGGCCACGCTCGAGACCGTCGCCGGCATCCGCGCCCGGGGTTGCCGCATCGGCTCCACCACCGGCTACACACGCGAGATGATGGACATCAACCTGCGCGACGCCGCGGCCCAGGGCTACGCACCCGACGCCACCTTCTGCGCCACCGACGTCCCGAACGGCCGGCCGTACCCGTTCATGTGCCTGCGCAACGCCATCGAGCTCGGCGTCACCACCGTGCACGCGTGCATCAAGGTGGACGACACCTGCCCCGGCATCGAGGAGGGCCTCAACGCCGCGATGTGGACCGTCGGCCTCGCCTGCAGCGGCAACGAGGTCGGCCTGCCCCTCGCCGAGTGGGAGGCCCTCGCCACCGAGGACCAGGCCCGCATGCGCACCCGCGCCTACGACCGCATGCGCCAGGCCGGCGCCCACTACGTGGTCGACTCCATCGCCGACCTGCTCCCCTGCATCGACGACATCCAGGCCCGCATCGCCCGCGGCGAGACACCCTGACCCGCCCGAGCCCGCCCGAGCCCGCCCGAGCCCGCCCCGGCGCGCGCAGCACACCCCCGTTCCCGTACCCGTCCCCGTGATCGTGCCCTTGCCCGTGCCCTTGCCCGTGCCCCCTTCCCCTTCCCGCGACAAAGGTCATCCGCCACCTCTAGTGTGACGGCTACCAACACAGTTTTGACCGCTCGACTCGGTCTCTTCGCGGCCTGGACGACCGGGACGCCGACACTCGGAATTTCCCCGCCCCGTCTGTTATCGTGCCGGCATGAAATGGGCGAGCGCAGTCTTGCTCCTGACGCTCTCCTTCGGTTGCGACGACGACCATGACAGTGCTGATCTGGACGCTGGGGCGGAGTTGGTCGATGTCGCCCAGCTGGAGCCCGACGGTGCGCCAGTCGACGACTCGGTCGCCGACGCGTCGCCGCCTGATGGGCGCGTCGCTGATATCCTGGTCCTCGCCGATATGGCGGTCGACGCGGAAGCTTGTCCCGAGACGATGGTTCGCGTGGACGGGGTGTGTATCTGCGAGGAAGGGAGTCGCCCGCGCCGCGGCGCTGGAGTCGACGGGCCCGCCTGCGTGCCGGCGCGGCCACGCCTCAATTGTGATCGGGCCATCGCCGACGAACGGCCCACGCGCTTCGTCGCACCCGGCGGAGACGGTGACGGTACGCAGGTCGACCCGATGGGTACTCTCGTCGAGGCACTTGACGGCATCGAGCCGGGCTCGCGCATCTTCCTGCTCCCTGGTGAGCACCCCGTTGAGCCCCTGACGAGGATCGTGGTGGAGGACCTCGTGATCGAGGGCGGATGCGCGGAGAACACCCGGCTCCGCAGCCAGGGCGAGGTGGGGCCGGTGGCCACCCTCTTCATCACCGCATCGGGTGTCGTTCTGAGGGGGCTCACGCTCGAGACGCTCGGACCCTCGCTATTCGTGGGGGCTCCGGAATCGAGTCGAGGGTAGCTTCGGCGTGGGCGTCTTCTTCTTCGGTGGCCTCGATGAGGAGCGTGGCGCCACCTGCGAGGGCAACACGGTCGTTGGTGCCAGGCAGATCGGAATCGGCGCGTTCGACCTTCCAATCGACTCGGTCTCTCGAAACCAGGTCTCGCAGATCGGTCCAACGCCAGACGTGGACGGCTTCACGCTCTCGCACGGGATCGTCCTCAACGAGGTCACGGGGTTGCAGACCTTCCGTGGCAATCAATTCGGCGCAGGCGTGCTCAGCGTGGGCTTCCTCCTCCAGCGGAGCGCCTCCCCCATCGCGTTGATCGTCATGAACGGCAGGGTCGGCCCCGACGACTCGCCCGGGCCCGACGGGTGTCTGGTGGCCCAAGGAGAGGGCCTGGTTCTCGACGAGGCGCGACTCGCCGCCGACAACCCCGACTGCGACATCGATGTGCGCTCCGACCCCGCCGACTTCCTGCCCGTTCCGATGGGCCTTCGTTGACCTCGAATCTGGCCGGACTCGTGCGGGCGGCGGTCAGCGTGGGCCGCGCCTGCTGCCGGGAGAGGTGCGGGAGAGGTGCGGGAGAGGTGCCACCCACTCCGGGGAACCGCGACGTACGCGCGTTTCCTCGCGTACGGGTCTCCCAAGTGGATAGCGCGTCCCCTCCGAGGAAGAACTTCGACGTACGCACGCCGTCTCCTCGCGTACAGTCTCCGAAACTCGTCGCACCTCGCCGAGAGAGAACACCGACGTACGCACGCAAACCCAGGTACGTCGTGGGCCTCCGAAGTGGGCGGCACCTCTTTCTGTGCCTGCCGGCTCCACCCTCGCCGCCCGCTCCACCCTCGCCGCCCGCTCCACCCTCGCCTCCCGCTCCGCCCTCTCCTGCCGCTCCGTCCCCGCCTCCGCCCTCGTCTGCGACACCACCGAAGTCGGCGACAGCGCTGGCATCCGGGCTGGGATGGGGCGGGTCTTCGGTCGGCTTCTGCTCGATGCAACCGACCAGGAGAACCAAGATGGCCGTCGCCAGCTTCAGGGCGACCTCCCGGGGTGGTTCCGGCGCGCCAGGGAAGGCGGCACGAGTCTCATTACTTCGCGTCATGCTCGCAGCCGAAGGCGCTCTGCCGCTGCACGGTCCCAGCTTCCATACGGCCGCGGTTGGCTGAAGCGGACGGCTCTGCGCGTTCTACTCGCAGGCAGGCAACTCGACGAGACCGCTGCCGGGGACGGGGTCCTCGTCGATGCAATTGCCGGTACCCATGCCGTCCCAGACGATGTCGGGGTTGGGCTGCAGGATCGCGGCGACCGCGGGGTCGGGGTTGTTGCCGTTGTTCTCGTAGGTGTTCCCGTGGATGCGGTTGTCGTTGCACTCGGACTCCACCTCGGGGTCCTCGCCCAGCTCAGCGCCCAGGACGTCGAAGATGGACCAGGCGACCATGCCGATGCCCATCGAGCCGTTGTTCTTGATGCTGTTGCCCGTGATTTCGACCTTGTCGGCGGCCAGAAGCAGGATGCCAGTCCCCACCGGGACGTTCGCGAGGACGGCGCCTTCGGGGGCCTTGTTGGCCGAGTTGTTGTTCTCGATCTGGTTGTTGCGGATCACGATGTCGCTGGCGTCCTTGACCGAGAGCCCGGGCAGGACGAAGGCGAGGATCCCTGCGCTGTTGTCATGGGTGTTGTTGTTCTCGACGAGGGCCCCGATGACGTTCTCGATCTCGATGCCGCTGGTGTTGTCGAAAGCCTCGCAGCCGCGCACGGTCACGCCGTGGGACTGGCCGCAATACACGCCCGTATCCCACGCCCCGCTCGTCACGCAGTCCTCGACCAGGATGTTGGTGCCCAGCACCGGGAAGATGCCGTAGGCCCCGGTGTCGACCGTGATCACGTCGCGGATGACGACGTCGTCGATGAAGGAGGTGAACACCCCGTTGTCGGTGTAGTTGCGCGTCTCGATGCCCGAGAGCGTGAAGCCCTTCAGCTTCGTCGGCGGATCACCGGCCCCCTCGCCGGGCCACTCCTCACCCGCCTCGGGCGGTCGGGCCTCGATGCCGTTCTCGAAGGCGCCCTGGCCATCGAGGACCGGGCGCGCGCCATCCTGCACGATGCCCTCGATGGTGATGTTCCCCTCGAGGATGAGCACCGCCTCGGTGTAGGTGCCGGGCAGGACCTTGATGATGTCGCCCGGTTCGGCCAGGGCGACCGCGTCCTGAATCCGCTCGCCGGGCCCGACGACCAGATCCTGGGCGGGATCCAACGGGTCGACCGCCTCCGCGTCGTCGTCACAGGCGAGGCCGGTCAACGCGAGGCCCGCGCACATTGCGAGGGAAGTCAGAAGGCGTACGCGACGCGTGAAGCAACGGAGAGATGTCGTCATGGGGGGCCCCAGGTCGGGTGGTGAGAAGCGTGCCGGGGCATCTTCCGCCCGTGACGATGATCGATGCAACGGCGAGCGTCTCTGCTGGCGAACCCCGCATCCCTCGGCAGTATAGTCACGCTGCGCGGGGGTCGAAGCCTCCCGAGGACAAGGGACAAGGCCTGGTGCAGCAGCAGTCGCGTCGCCAATTCCTCTTCGTCAGCGTCACCGGCGCGGCGAGCATCTACGTGCTCGGCTGTGATGATCCCGCCTCGCCGACCGGCCACGGGGCCGAGTGCGACCTCGAGGCGTTCATCGAAGACCCCTGTCCGCCGCAGCGCATCGCGAGGCCATCCGGAAGGCCCTGGAGCCTGGGCGAGCTGAGCGCCGGTGTGCCCGCGCCGTTCGACTATCCGGTCGAGGGCTCGGCCTGCTTCCTGGTCAAGCTGGGCGCCCCGGCGGAGGGTGGCGTCGGCCCGGATGGGGACGTGGTGGCCTTCTCCTACCAATGCACCCACATGGGCTGTTCGCTCGACGGTTACTACGACGACGACCACAAGGCGCTGGGCCCTTGCCGGTGCCACTACACGACGTTCTCCCTGCGCCACGGCGGCCGGGTCGTCCTCGGGCAGGCCACCCAGGACCTGGTCCAGGTGCGGCTGGAGGTCGAGGGAGACGAGGTCTTCGCTCGGGGGCTCGAGGGCTTCGTCTACGGCTATGTCGAGCGTCTCGACTGCACCGACCCTCGCATCGCCGCCGCGGCGACCGAGGCCTGAGCATGGCGACCCCTCCTCGCCGCTACCGCGTCCCGCTGCCTCCGCTCGACGCCACCGTCAAGACCACGGCCTGCGAGTACTGCCCCGTCGCGTGCGGCTACAAGGTCTACACTTGGCCCATCGACCAGGACGGGGGCGCGGCCGCGGCCGACAACGCCCTGGGCCTCGCGTTCCCTCTCGACGAGCCCGGAGGCGGCTGGCCCTCACCGTCGATGCACAACGTCGTCCGGGTCGACGGCAAACAGCAGAACGTCCTGATCCTGCCCGACCGCGACACCGAGGTGGTCAACGTCGGCGGCAACCACAGCGTGCGCGGCGGCGCCCTGGCGCAGAAGCTCTACAACGTCGACCTGCCGACCAGCGACCGCCTCGGTGTGCCCCTGCTCCGCGTGCGCGGTGAGCTCAAGCCCATCCTGTGGGACGCGGCCACCGACATCGTCGCGGCCCTCTCCCGCCATGTTGTCGACACCCACGGTCCGCTCGCGTGGGGGATGAAGCGCTACAGCTATGGCGGCCACGAGAACGTGACGGCCATCACCAAGCTGGCCCTCGGCGCCATCGGCTCGCCGAACCACGCGCCCCACCACGCGCCGGCGGCCGGCGACGACGTGCCGGGTTTGTCGGACGCGGGCATCGACGCCTTCAGCGCCAGCTTCGAGGACGATCGTGACGCCGACGTCCTGCTCATCATCGGCACCGACCCGTACGAGACGAAGACCGTCCGCTTTCTCGAGTGGATGGTGCCGGGCGAGGCGAAGCTCATCGTGGTGGATCCCCGCCGGACCTTCACCTCGGTCTTCGCCCTCGACCACGGCGGCCAGCACCTGCAGCTGAGCATGGGCACGGACGTCGCCCTGCTCGGCGCCATCGCGCGGGTCATCGTCGAGGAGGGCTGGGAGGACCGCGAGTTCATCGATGAGCACGTGGCAACGGCCGACGAGATCGCGGCCGAGCCGTCGTGGAGGCGAGCGCGGTTCGGGCGGTCCTTCGACGACCTCGCGGCCTGGCTCCTGGGTGAGGATGACTTCGCCTTTCCACGCGTCGAGAGCCTCACCGGGGTGTCCGAGCAGGCGATCCGCGACGCGGCTGCGCTGCTGACGGGGGCCGGCTCGGGGTCGCGCCCGAAGGCGACCGTGCTCTTCGAGAAGGGCGTCTACTGGACGCACAACTACGAGAACACCGCCGCGGTCGCCAACCTCGCGCTGCTGCTGGGCTCGGTCGGCCGACCGGGACGCGCCGTCTCGCGACTCGGAGGCCACCAGCGGGGCGGTCAGAGCGGCGCGAGCTACCCCTTGGACGCCTCCCCGCACACGTTCGAGGACCACCCGATCCACATGGACGCGGACCGCTGGTTCGTGGAGGGCAAGACGCGCCTGATGTGGAACATCGGGGTCAACTGGATCGGCGCCGCGGCGTGCTCGACGGCCATCGAGGCCGCCCTGGCCGCGCAGACTCGCGGCGAGGTGACCAGCAACGACACCGAGACGGCCATCGCGGACCTGAAGGCGCGCATGGACGGCGGCGGGACCGTCTTCGTCTACCAGGACATCTACCCGAACGAGACGATGGCCTACGCCGACATCGTCCTGCCCGCCGCGGCCTGGGGCGAGAAGGACTTCGCGCGCCACAACGCCGAGCGGCGCTTGCGGTTGTATCAGCGGTTCATGGATCCCCCGGGGCTGGCCCGTGACGACTGGGAGATCGTCGCGGAGGTGGCCACGAAGATGGGCTACGAGGGCTTCGACTGGGCCGACACCAACGCCCTCTTCGAGGAGGCCGCCGGGCGATCGGCGGGCAGCAGACGTGACTTCGCCGCCGTCGTCGAGAAGGCCCGGGCCGATGGGGTCCGCGCGCACGACCTGCTGGCGTCGCTCGGCACCACCGGCATCCAGGCGCCGATCCGCTTCGAGGACGGCGAGCTGGTCGGGACCGCGCGGCTGCACACGGATCTGGTGTTCAAGACCGCCAGCGGCAAGGCCAACTTCGTCTTCGCCGACCAGGCGGCCGTGGCCGCGCGCAACGAGGCGCTGGGGCCCGGCCCGGGCGAGCTGTGGGTCACCAACGTGCGGGTCAACCACCTGTGGAACAACCTGTCGGACTTCAAGCGGCGGCCCAACGCGATTCGTCGTTGGCCAACCAACTTCCTCGAGCTCAACCCGCAGGACGCCGACGCGCTCGGGATGTCCAGCGGGGACGTGGTTCGGGTCGACAACGACACGGTGCCCGACCAGACCGGCGCCACCGTGAAGGGGGGCTTCGAGGCGGTCGCCTACGTCGGAGACATCGTCCCGCCGGGGCTGGCGGCCACCTACTTCCTGTATCCGGGCAGCTTCGCAAACTCCGTGGTCCCCGGAGACGCGACGTTGCAACCGCTGGGCGCTCGCTACTGCTTCAAGATGGGACGCGGGCGCGTGACGCGGGTGTCCGGGCCCGATCCCGAGCTGTCGATGCCCTTCCTGCCTCGGAACCTGTCGCTCAAGGAGGACCCCGAGGATGAGTAGGCTCGAACGCGCCGTCGCGGTCGTCTGCGTGCTGGCCTGCGTGGGTTGCTTGGAGGAAAGGCACAGGCCCCCGGTGCTCGAGGTCGTCGAGCCGGCCGAGGCCACCGTCGGCGACGAGGTCAGGCTGGCCGGCGTCGACCTCGATGGGGCCCAGGTGCTGCTGACCGGGGTGCTCGACGAGATCGCCCTGGACGTGACCGAGCACGTCGTCGCCGACGGCCGCGCAGAGATCACGCTGGCCGTGCCGCTGGATCTGGAGGCCAAGGTCTACGCCGTCCACGTCGAGCGGGACGGCGAGCGCACGG
>PVBE012430105.1_pt1 | contig 20942 bp, 16 predicted proteins | sample 1631181 | NCBI WGS metagenome assembly PVBE01 (sample SAMN08397723, study PRJNA350692) | Marine metagenome, whole genome shotgun sequencing project. | isolation source: water | place: Pacific Ocean | collected 2012-04 | reverse complement strand
GGTCCAGGATGTTGGACGCGTAATCGACGTTCGAGGCGCGATACGAGGAAATGACGCTTTCCACCACGTCGGGGTCGATCAAGGGGCAATCGCCGGTCGTCTCGATGATGACGTCGACGCCGTACGCGCGCGCGGCCCCGAGTACGCGGCCGAGGACGTCGTCCTCGCTGCCCCGCCAGACGCCTACGTCCAGCCGTTCGCCCAGGGCGCAGATCGCGTCGTCGGCGGCATTGACGGTCGTGCAGATGATGACCGGTCCGCCTGAGGGGACCCGTTTGAGGCGTTCCACCATCAACTCCAGCATCGGCCGGCCGGCCGCGTGGGCGAGAACCTTTCCGGGAAGCCGCGAGGACCCCATGCGGGCCTGGACCGTGGTCGCGAAGACGGTCATGTCACGGGTTCGCGGCGGGCGCTTCGAGGCCGCCGCAGATCAGTACACTCCGCATTCGCTCAGCATTTTCCGCAACCCATCCGGAGTCAACCAATCGCTGTTGTTCTTGCTGTCGTATTGGAAGCCGTCTGCGACCGTCTTGGCCCCGTCGGTCATGTACGGCTCCTGGCTCCAGAAGCTGAACTGAGGTTGGAGAATGTAGCGGTCGTCGAGCTCGAGCGCGGTGCGGGAATCGTCGGCCGTGAGCAGGATTTCGTGAAGCTTTTCGCCCGGCCTGATACCGATCACGTGGTGGTCCAAATGGGGCGCCATCGCCGCGGCGAGATCGGAGATCGTCATGCTCGGGATTTATCGCCAGGCTCGAGAGCACGAAGTCGACGCCTTGCTGCAGCGTGATCCAGAATCGCGTCATGCGCAGATCGGTAACGGGAAGTCTCTCGACACCATTTTCGATCAAGCGCTGATACAAGGGAACGACGCTGCCCCGTGAGCCGACGACGTTGCTGTAGCGCACGACCGAGAAGCGGGTTCCGATGGACCCGCTCATGTTGTTGGCGGCGACGAAGATCTTGTCGGCTGCGAGCTTGCTGGCACCGTACAGGTTCAACGGGGAAACGGCCTTGTCGGTCGACAGCGCCACCACCCGCTGGACCCCGCATCGCCAAGCCGCCTGAACCACGTTCTGGGCCCCGAAGACGTTGGTTCGCAAGCATTCGAAGGGATTGTACTCAGCCGCCGGAACGTGCTTGAGGGCGGCGGCGTGGATCACGTGATCGACCTCGCGCATCGCGGTCTCCAGCCGCTCCGGATCGCGCACGTCGCCGATGAAGAACCGGATATCGGGGCGGTTCGCGAAGAGCGGGTCCTGCGCCATCTCGAACTGCTTGAGCTCGTCGCGCGAAAAGACGGCGATGCGCTTGGGCTGATACCGCTCCAGTACGGTTCGCACGAACCGCTGTCCGAAGGAACCGGTACCGCCGGTGACGAGAATGGACTTGCCGTCGATATCCGGATTGATGTTCATCGGCTGCGCCCGCACCGAAATTGGCGCCCGCGAGGGCGTTTCGTCGAACCGTAGCCGCGAAACGGTTAAGAACCCCTTACGCGGTCGATCACCGCCGACTCCGGGGCGGCGACGGGTGGATGCCTCGTCAGGCGTGTAATCTGTGGCTTATGACGAGGGAGAACCACAATGTTCTCGGAAGCCTTCCATGCTACGATCCGGCGTCGGGCCATCCGTTCGCGCCCGCGTGCTCCGACGACGCCCGGCGACCCGGCGCCGAGATGGGTAGCGGCGAAGCCTTTCCAACCCTCGAGGCGCTTTCCGGAACGCGACGACCCCATGACATCGGCCAACAAGATACTCCTGGCGGCGGCGGTCCTTGCGCTTGCGGTCCACGCGACCTCGCCCGCTCATTCTCAGCGGCGCGGTCCCGGCGACGGCGACGCCCGTGGCCTGGCGAGCGTCGTGGTCATCGACCCGGTTCGCAAGGAACCGGCGATCCAGACGGTTCCGGTATTGGGCCGAATCGTCCCGATGCGGGTGGGCGAGGTCTCTGCCCGGATCGCCGGCTCGGTCGAGAAAATCCACGTCGAAGTGGGCGACCGCGTCGGCACGGGCGCGCCGCTGGCAACGCTGGACACCGAGGTGCTGCGCTGGGAACGCACGATGCGCGCTGCCGAAGTGGCGGAGCAGCAGGCTCGGATTTTGAGCGCCGAAGCCCAGGTCGCGCTGGCGCGCCAGGAGCTGCAGCGGCTCGAGGACTTGCGGAACTCGGCCGCGTTCTCGGCGGCGCGCTACGACGATAAGCGGCGCGATGTCGACCGCTACGACAGCGCCGTCGGCGAAGCCAAGGCGAAGCTGGTGTTCGCCCAGGCGAACCTTCGCCTCGCCGAGTGGGCGCTCCGGCACGCCGTGATTCGCGCACCCTTCCCAGGGGTGATTTCGCGCCGCCACACCGAGATCGGCGCCTATCTCAAGGTCGGCGATGCGCTGGTGAGTGTGATCAACGACACCGATATCGAAATCGAAGCCGACGTGCCCGTCTCGCAGCTTGCCGGCCTCGCGCCCGGATCGCAGGTCTCGGTGGAGATCCGCGGCGAGGTCGTGGACGCCGCCGTCCGGGCCATTATTCCCGACGAGGACCCGCTGGCGCGAACGCGGGCGGTGCGGTTGATTCCCGAGATTGGCGACGGGTTCACCCTGGCTCGGAACGAAAGCGTGCGCTTGCGGGTCCCGACCGGTCCGCCGCGCGAGGCCGTGACCGTTCATAAGGACGCGGTGGTGATGCGCGAGGGACGACGGGTCGTGTTCGTGGTGGCGGACGAACGCGCCGAGATGCGCGCGGTGCTACTTGGAGACGCGTTGGACGGCCGCTTCGAGGTCCTGGAAGGTTTGTCCCCGGGCGAGGTCGTGGTGGTGCGCGGAAACGAACGCCTGCGCGACCAGCAGGCGGTCCGCGTTGAAGGGGGCGCATGATGTCGCTCGTACGCCTAGCCATTCAACGGCCGATCGCCGTGCTTTCGGTGGTTCTGATGATCGTGCTTATGGGCTGGGTGGCCCTGAACGCGATCCCCATTCAGCTCGCACCCGACGTGCGGCGACCCGTCATCACCGTATGGACGAACTGGTCGGGATCGGCGCCGGCCGAAGTGGAGCGCGAGATCGTCGAACGCCAGGAGGAGGCGCTGAAGGGCCTTGAAGGCCTCGAGCGTATGGAAAGCTGGTCACGGAGCGGCAGCGGCCGCATCTCGCTCGAATTCGGCATGGGCCAAAACATCGACCGGACTCTTCTGCTGATCAACAACCGGCTCAGCCAAGTCAACGGCCTGCCCGACGAAGCGTCGGAGCCGAGTATCCGAACCCGTGACACTGAAGACAACCCCATCGCCTGGTTCGTGGTCCAGGCGCTGCCCGACAACGGCCATAACATCCGTACTTACGGCGACTTCATCGAAGACGTGGTTCAAGATAGCATGGAGCGCCTGCCCGGCGTTGCCTTGGTCAACGTTTGGGGCGGCGACGAGCGCGAGCTTCGAGTCGTCGTCGATCCCACCAAGATGGCGCGCTACGGCCTCACCATCCAGGAGGTGGCGGACGCGCTGCGCGGCGCCAGCGTCAATATCTCGGCCGGCGACGTCGACGAAGGCAAGCGCAGCTATGTGGTGCGAACGGAAGGTGAGCTCAACACCCTCGAAAAGGTGCGCGTGGTGCCGCTGCGCACCCGCATGGACGACGCCACGGGGCGGATCGCGCGCCTCACGGTCGGCGACATCGCCGAGGTCGCGTTCGGATACAAAAAGCGCACGACGCGAATCCGCAACCTCGGAAAAGAAGCGATCGTGGTCAACGTCGTCCGCGATACCGGCTCCAACGTCATGGAGGTCATGCGCGGCATCCGCGCGGTTGCCGCCGAACTCAACGCAGGGCCGCTGAAGTCGGCCGGGCTCTTTCTCGACCAGGTCTATGACGAGACCACCTACATCGATTCGGCCATTGCGCTCGTGACCCAGAACATTTGGATCGGGGGCACGCTGGCGGCCCTCGTGTTGTTTGTTTTTCTTCGCTCCATCGGCGCGACCCTGGTGGTCACGCTTGCGATTCCGGTTTCCGTGATCGGCGCGTTTGTCGCCATGGCGGCGCTGGGGCGGTCCATCAACGTCATCTCGCTCGCCGGCATCGCATTCGCCGTCGGTATGGTGGTCGACGCCGCGATCGTGGTTCTGGAGAACATCTTCCGGCTCCGTCAGTCGGGTCAGTCCCAGTTCGACGCGGCATTGCGGGGCGCTACGCAGGTCTGGGGCGCCGTCCTGGTATCCGCGCTGACCACGGTGGTCGTGTTCGCTCCCATCCTGGTCATGGATTTGGTGGTGGGCCAGCTTTTCCGTGACATCGCGGTGGCGCTGTCGGTCGCCGTGCTGCTCTCGCTGGTTGTTTCCATCACCGTCATCCCGACTCTCGCCAGCCGCCTGCTCGGCGAAGGCGTGGTGGAAGCATCCTTGCGGCGGCGAATCCCGATTGTCGATGATGCCGCGCGGCTGTTCATGGCGGGCGTGACCGCCTTCGCGCGCCACGTCGTTATGCGGCGCTCGCTTGCGCTCCTCACGGTCCTCATCGTGTGCGGTGTCACCGGATTCGCTACCTGGATGTTCCTTCCGCGGCTCGAATACCTTCCCGAAGGGAACCGCAATCAAGTCATCGCCATCACCCAACCGCCGCCCGGCTATAACCTCGAGACCTCACTTGGCATTGCCGAGAAGGTCGAAGCGGCGACGCGCGAACATTGGGCGAGCGAAACGGGACCGGAATCGGTGCCGGGCGCGCCCCCCAAGATGGAGCGGTTCTGGTTCATCGCGCGCGGCGCGGCCAACATCGTCTCGGCTTCGGCGGTGGACCCGACCCGGGCCGGCGAGCTGATCCCGATGCTGCGCCAGGCGGCGTTCGCCGAGCCCGGGACATTCGGTTTCGTCAGCCAGACCTCGCTGTTCGGCCGCGGCCTCGGCGGCGGCCGGGTGATCGACCTGGACATCACGGGTCCCGACCTGGAAGTATTGCTCAGCGTCGCCCGAGACGTAGTGAACAGGATCGGCCGGGCGATGCCGGCGAGCGCCGGCAATCAGGTGCGTCCGCGGCCCGGCTTGGAGCTGGGCTCGCCCGAGGTTCGAGTGGTTCCGGATCTGATTCGGCTTGGCGACGTGGGACTCAACGCGCGCGACCTGGGCCTCGCCATCGACGCGTTCAACGACGGCATGCGCGCGACCGAGGTCACCGTGGACGGGCGGCGCATGGACCTGACCCTCACGGGTCCCGAAAACCGGATCAGTCGCACCCAAGGGATCGACAACCTGCCGGTCGTAACGCGGACGGGGACCATCCTTCCGGCGAGGGCGTTGGCGACCATCGAGGTGACCGAGGGTCCGACCGAGATCCTGCACCTGGAACGTGAACGGACCATCCACGTCCAGGTCCGTCCATCCACGGCGGTGCCGCTGGAGACGGCCATCGAGACCCTCAACCGCGAGATCATCGAGCCGTTGGTCGAGGCCGGTCTACCCGGGGGAGTCCGGTTGAGCTTATCGGGAACCGCCGACGAGCTTCACAAGACCTGGGACGCCATGGTGGTGAACTTGGTGGTCGCCGTCTTGATCGTCTATCTGGTGATGGCGGTGCTGTTGGAAAGCTTCGTCTATCCGCTGATAATCCTGTTTTCGGTTCCGCTCGCGACGGCCGGCGGCGTCGCCGGGCTCTCGGTGCTCAACCTGTTCTCCTTCCAGGCATTGGACATGCTGACGCTTCTGGGGTTCGTGATCCTGGTGGGGACCGTGGTGAACAACGCCATCCTTCTGGTCTACCAGACGCTGTTCCACGTCCGGACCGAGGCGATGGCCGTCGCCGACGCCATCGTCGAGGCGACGCGCAACCGCGTCCGACCCATTTTCATGTCGACGTTGACCAGTACCTTCGGAATGATGCCGCTGGTGCTGTTCCCCGGCGCGGGCTCCGAGCTTTACCGGGGATTGGGTTCGGTCGTGATCGGCGGCCTCGCGTTGTCGGCCGTACTCACGCTTCTCATCATTCCGCCGCTGCTGTCGCTGGTCGGCGGCGCGGTGGAGAGGAGCGGCGCGAAGGGCGCCGCGGAACCGCTGCCGGAGGCTGCCCAGTAGACGGAGGCGCGGCGGGCCGCGCTCAGGCCGAACGCTTCAGGTTTTCGGCCAAGAACCGCGATTGGTCTTCCTCGATCTCGGTGAACAGCTCCTTCGAGATCGCGGCCATTTCCACGCAACGATCGTGTAACGAATCGGCGAACCTTTTGATGATCGCGCGGCGCTTGCGGGCATCCTTGAGGCGGTTGCCGAAGAACGCCCCCAACCGGTTCATCGACCGCATCGAGTTCAGGGCAAGCCCCAAGACGCCGGCAAGTTCTTTTTCGTTCGTATTCAGGAAGTCCCGAAGCCGCATTTCGACGTCCCAGAAGCTCTCGTCTGCGTGCGCGCATTTTGTGAAGGCCGTGAAGGCGTCGAGAAACGTGTCGCAGCTCTTGATGTAGGCGCTGTAGTCGGTCTCGGCCAGGAAGGCGCCGGCCTCAAAGTGTCGCATCTGACCCTCGACTTGCGCCAGCACGCGATGGCGGTCGGTCGGGCCGTCAGAGAGGTCGATGGCGGCCGCTAACTTGGGCTCGGCGCCGACGATTCTCGCGCCGTCGCTGCAGTTGAAGAGGTTTGTCCTAAATTGGAGCTGCACCTCGGCGAGCAACCGGCGTCCGATGTCGAAGGCCCAGAAGGTCTTGACTGTGCCGCCGAAGTTTCCGGGAACCACGCGATCGTAGCGGTCGCGGCATTCCTCTTCCAGATCGAGATTTTCCTTGAGGTAGTACGGCGAATCCTTGGCGTGGTGGAGGCCCTTTTCCTTCTGACCGCTGTCGACGCCGAACAAGTAGATGTTTCGAAATCCCAGGTTCGTCGCCGCCGCGAAGGCCGAATTGGTCACCAGGGGATCGCCGCTGACCAGCGGGCTTGCGCCGGCGTTCATGAGCTTCGACGGGCTGAGGCCCGATCGAAAGTAGAAGCACCGCTTGTCGAACAGCCCGCCGATATCGGGCCAAATGGTTGTCGAAGCAACCAGCGTGATGTCGTGAAGGCCGGATTCCGCCCGGCATCGCTCGAGAATTCCGGGGATTACCTCTTCGCGCTCGAGCTCGAAATGGAAGTCGGGCCGGATTCCCGCCCTCAGGAGCGGCCGCAGCGCGGTCCCGCACGAGAAAACGATGGCGTGCTCCCGCCACTTCCGGATGTAGGGGAGGTCCTTGTCCAGCGAAGGCCCGGAGCCGATGACAAAGACCGGGAAGTGCTGTTCCAGATGGGGCTTGCCTTCGAGCAGGCGGAAGGGCCAACGCTTGAGGTTCTGGTGCGTATGCCGAACCATCGCGAGCTCGTCTTCGAAAAAACCGCTCGATATGAAAAAGTGCTTCAACTGCTCCTGCAGCAGCGCGTAGGCCTCCTGAAGAGTCCACGAGTAGTAGTGGGGACAGTAATACGATCCGTCCAGGAACGTGTTGCCGTGCTCCGAGATGAAGGATTCGATACGGCGGGCGATGTCGTGCGGCTGCTTGTCGAGCACGAAACGAATAGTGATGCCGCGCCGTTTCGCGATCCGGAACACCTTTCCCCAGTCGACGACCGACAGGGAATGGAGCAGGAACTCCTCGATCGGTTCGATCAAAGCAACGACGCGCGACGGCGTCTTCGCGATCAGCTCCTCGATGTGGTGACCAAGGCCGATCCCGAATACGAAGAGATAGCCCACGTCGATGACGGGAACCGCGCCGATGTGATCGCGCCAGCGTCTTTTTCTGATGAAATGGGTGATTTCGCCGAGGAGCTTGAGCGAGATTACCGAAAGGTTGCAATGGGATGGATCGGAGAAGATGATCCGGTCCGGTTGGTCGTAGAACACGTTCAGTTGTTGGCGGGCCCAATCGGGTGCCGGAATGGGATAAAGTTCGCCGGCGCCGAGATCGATGTTGTGGATGACGCCGTCGGTTTCGACGAGTGACGTCACCGGTCGCGTAATCGCGCTCAACCGCTTCCAGACGTCCGGGTGGTTGGCTTCAAAGGCCTTGTGGTTGCGCGCGTACAAGCGCTGCGATGCGTCGGTCATAGCTTTCCGTCGAATGATCGAGAGGGGTTAGGACCGTTCGCACGCCCGGCGCCACAAGTCCTCGATCATGTTTTCCAGATCGCGTGCGCGCGCGGGTGCATCCAGATACGGCGATGTTTCCAATTGGATTGCGATGTCGCTGCGGAAAGCGCGGCGCTTGTCATGATTCTCCGCCCATTCCACCGCGAGGTTCTCGAAATCGGCCTCGCTTTCGGCAACCATCGAATCGGCGAATCCCAATTGATTGATTACGCTTGCGGCCTGGCGCCGGTCGCGGTGCGCGCCCGCGAAGCAGATCACCGGAAGTCGGGCACCGAGCGCGTTCAGGCCGTTGACGAGCTGCGCGAGGGTGACGCCCGCGGGCAGCACGGTCAGCTGGCTGTCCGCCCCTTCTTCGACATCGATCTCGGTCCGGTCGACGGTGGTCGTATCCCCCACCTCGGCGAACGGACCCGGCTGGGACACCTGCTCGGACTCGGTGATGCGGATGGTGAGGCTTCCTTGTGCGATGGCCACCGTGCTGATGCGCACATGTTCGCCCATGACGATGGTTCCGGATTGCTCGTCGATGATCACGCGCGCGAGCTGGTCGGGCTGGATGCGCAACTGTTCGATATCGGTAAGAAGGTTGACCACCTGATTGTCGTAATCGCTTGGCACCCACAGACGCACGGTCGCGGGATCGCTCGGCCGCGCCGCGTCGGTGCCGAGAAAGGCGTTGATGGCTTGAGAGATGCGCCGCGCGGTGGTGAAGTCCGGATTGCGTAAATTGAGTTTGATAGATTCCATGTTGCCTATCTCGAACCCAACCTCGCGCTCGACGATGCCGCCGTTGGCGATCCGGGCGCTGGTGGCACACCCTTGGTGACGGTCTCGGCGGCGCCCGCGGCGGTGAAGCCACCGACAGCGAGTTGACCCTGGGCGACCGAATAAACCTCTCCGTCGGCGCCGAGTAGCGGGGTTACCAGCAACGTCCCGCCGAGCAGACTTTCGGCATCGCCCAGCGCACTCACGGTCACGTCGATGCGGCTTCCCTGGCGCGAGAACGGCGGCAGGACTGCCGTCACCATGACGGCCGCCACGTTTTCAGAGTCGAGCCCGGTTTCCGTCGGTTTGACGCCCAGGCGGTCGAGCATGGCAAGAAGGCTCTGCTTGGTGAAGTGGCCGTCCGCCAAGCTGTCGCCCGTGCCGTTCAAGCCGACGACGAGGCCGTAGCCGACCAAAAGGTTGTCGCGAATCCCTTCGATGGTCACGATGTCCTTGATCCGCGATGAGGCCTCGGCCGTGCTCAAGACGATGCCGAGCATGCCGATACCGGCGACCAGCGCGGTGAACGCCCGAAGCGCGACCCTGCCGCAACGCGGCAATCCGGTATCTATTGGTGTGATGATCATGGCTGGTTTCCGCATCGAACCGTTTGTCCCATTCCCACCCGGCGAAGGTACCGAGAAGTCCCGCCGTGTTCGTTGCGAATTCCGTGCCACCGGCTTTGACGATGCAAGGTCTTGGAATTGCGCGCTTTCTCGCGATTTTGGCGGTGCACGGGCGGATCGCCGCGACGGGCCGGTAAAATGACCGGAAGTTCTTGCCGGGTGGCCGCGCCCGGGAAGCCGCAAGATGCCGGGGGGGGGGAGGGCCAACAAGTCCGGACTTATGGACGGGAGTTACGCGCAGCAGCGTGTGCGTGCGGGCACCGACCAGTCATCAGTGCCGATTTCGACGAAAGGCCGGAACCGACCCACACAAGGCCTTGGGTGCGAACAAACCCGTCCCGATGCGTCGACGATTGTCCCCCCGCCGGCGGTCGAGACGAACCAATCGTGAAAACGGATCGGCCGGCTCGTGCCCGGCCCCATCTTCGCATCGTGGAGGCCCGGTCCGGGCGGGGCCACGGCCCGGGCTCGGGGTTCGGTCCGCCCGGGAGATAAAATGCGAGCGCGCTCGGCCGTGGGCGGGCTTACGCGATGCGCGGATCGAGATGGGCGTACGCGCGCCGCAACGCCACTTCGACGGCTTCCGGGGTGTCAGCTCTCGCGAACAGGAAGCCAAGGTAACAGTCGCCGTCCGGCAATGGCCGCACTTGGGTCCCCGCAGCGATCGTAATGCGCAGATCCACGATATCAGCGACCGAACGTGCCTCGGCCTGTCCGCGCACTTCCTTCAGCCGGCCGGCTCGCGGAACGGGCAGCATCATGACCCCTACCGGCGTGCTCTCGCGCTCGAGGCTTGCGGCCGGCCGGCCCAGGGCGTGCTGGATGATCAACTCTTCGAGGCTGACGCCGGCGCCGAAACGCAATGCGCGCGCACACAGCCCACCAATGGATCGCGCCGCGATCTCGATTGGCACGGGGCCTTGATCCTTGCTGAGGCGCAGCTCGGCGTGCACCGGTCCTTCGGTGAGTCCCAACGCCCGGATGGCGGCCTCGGTTCGCTCGACCACCAGCCGCTGGGTCGCCTCGGGTAGGCGTGAGGGCGTGACCAGGATCGTTTCTTCGAATGTCGGGCCGTGCATCGGATCGGGCTTGTCGAACAGCGCGAGCACGTGCAGCCGGCCGCCGATCAGCAGGCCTTCGAGCGCGACCTCGCCGCCGGGCAGGTACTCTTCGGCCAATAGGTAGGGCTTGGCGCCAAGCCCCGTGTCCTCGGAGGTTTCGGCCAAGATCGTTCGGATCCGCTCGAAGGCGCGGGCGAAGGCTTGCGCATCGTCGGCGCGGATCACGCCGCGGCCACCGGAGAGTTGAAGCGGCTTGAGGACCACCGGATAGTTGTTGATCTGGCGCGCCGTAGCGAGCGGATCGTCGGCCGCCGCGAAAAGCCGGGCGACCGGCTGCGGCAGGCCGGCCTCGGTCAGCACTTGGCGAAAGCGGTATTTGTTGGCGCTGGCGGCCACCGCCGCCGGGTGGTTGTGAGGCAGGCCCAGGCGGTCGCTGGCGGTGGCGGCGATCGTCGTGGTCCCCTCGTCCACGCCGACGATCCCAGCCAGGGGATAGCGCGCCGCATAACGCGCGATCTGGTCGACCGCTCGGCCGGCGTCGGCGAACTCGACCCGCGTGGTCCGACCGTCGGCAAGCGGCGCCAGTACCGAGTCTCGGTTCGAGCCGACCGCGACCTCAACGCCCAGGCGCCGACCGGCAGCCAGGAAATCTTTGGTACGGTAGCTGGTTGTCGGGATCAGCAGCAGCAGCCGCGGCGTTTCGTCCATATTGCCTTGGTCGCCGGCACAAGGAGAAACGGCGCCCAGGCGATCCGCACCCCCCGTTGGGTTCCGTAGAGCGGCGCCTCGGCTCGCTCACCTCCCGCTCGGGCGGGCAATCGGCGCCGGGCGATGAAGGTGGTGGCGCCGCAACACCTTTACATGCTCGCGCTCGCGCCGCCCTTGCCGGGCTGAAAATACGGGTTCGATCCCGAAGCGTGGTCGGTGACGTCGAGGACTTCTTCCACCTCCGGGGCGGCGCTCCTGATCTCGGCCTCCACGCCCTGTCTGAGGGTGACGGAGGCCATGCCGCAGCCCTGGCAACCGCCCTCGAGACGCAGGATCACGCGCTTGCCCTGCACGTCGACCAACGCGATGTGCCCGCCGTGGCCGGCCACGGCGGGGTTGATGCGCGTATCAAGGACCTCGCGGACCGCCTTGCCGATGGGCGTATCGAGCCCCGGCTTCGGGATGGCGTCCATCACGTCTTGCACTTTGTCGATCTCGGGCATGAGGTGCATCAGCATGTTCTCGATCTGCTGCACCATGCCGTAGGCGGCACCTTGCAGGTGCAGGTTCACCGTTGTTCCCGCGAACGAGTGGAACGCAACGTCACCGCCCATGTCGCGAATCCCCGGCTGGAGCCGCGTCGCGATCAGCTCCTTGACCTGATCGATTTTCTCTTGGGGCGCATCGGAGACCGGTTCCAGGGCCTCGATACCCGGCTCGTCGTCAACGTCCTCGCGCTCGTCTTCGATGACGGGCTGGCCCGACGTGAAGTGATCCATGATCGCACCCAGGATCGGCGGTTTGAGCAGCGCCCAATCCTGATCGTCGGCTTTCGTCACGGTGATGCAATCGGCACCGAACAACACGCTCGTGACGCCGTCTATCGCATGGAGACGCTTTGCGAGTGGCGAGCGCTCGGCATCCGCGCGAGTCGGAAACTCGACCGTACCCCGCTTTATTACGCGCTCACCGGGTAGAAAATTCAACGTCTCGGGATTCGGTGTCGCTTCCGTTTGAATAAACATATCGAAGCACTTCCTTGTTGCGCCGACGCCCGGCCCGAAAATCGTCGCGGGGGCGTTACCACAGTTGAAATAGTTCGCCGAAGGCCCCGGATCAATGCCCGGCGGCGCGCGCGCTCGGCTCCGGCGTGCACGTCGAGCGGACGCGCGCGGATCCCATCTTACGTTGCGGGGACGCTGAGATCAAAGCGCGCGCATGGGGCGAAGTTTCCGTCGCGGACGCCGAACCGGGGGGGCCGACAAAAAAAGGCCGGCCGAGCCGTGGCCGAGAGATCGGGATCCTGCGCGGCCACGAAAACCGGCCGCCGATGAAATAACCGGGCCGCAAGGCGGACTCCGAAGCGCGCGGGCCGCGATGCCTGCCTTGCGCCCTTTCGTACGAGGGCGTCGGTAGGGCCCAGGGTCGCGCGACGGCGGAAGCTATCGGGCCAGATCGCGAGCGGTCATCAGCATCTCGTCGACGGTCCGAAAGACGGTCGCGGACGAGTTGTAGGCGTTCTGGACCTGGATCATGCGCGAGAACTCGTCCACCAGATCGACGTTCCCCAGTTCGCGGGTGTTGACTTGGAAAGTCGCGAACCCACTGGTCGTATCTAGAATGGTTGCGGTTCCCGATTCCGACGTCGCCGCGAACACGTTGCCGTTCTTCATTTCGAGCCCATTCGGGTTCGAGAAGACGGCGAACGGCACCTTGTAGAGGCGGCGATCGGTGGCGTCATCGAAGGTGCCGCTGAGGTAGCCTTCGCTATCGAATTTGAGCGAGACGATGGTGGCGTTGGCGAAGCCGTTGCGCTCGTACAAGAACGGCAAGAAATTGCCGTCGAACTGGGTCGTCAGGCTGAGGTCGAGGGTCAGCGAGGCGGTGCTGGTCCCGAAGTTGAGCGCCAGCGGAATGCTGGTCGGACTCGTGAGCTGGCCGTTGGCGTCGAACTGCAAGACCGGTCCGACCTCGGTCGGTGTCGCGACGGCGGCTGCGTTGTCGCTGACGCCGACCACGTTGGGCGTGATGGCGGCGGCGGTCGCGGTCGTGTCGCCGCCGGGATCGGTCGGTGCCGACGAGAGGAGCGTGAACGGCGTGCCGACGGTGTCCGAGGTGACGGTGACCAACCCCACGCCGCCCGACGACGCGGTGACCGCCGTGTTGACGGCGCCGTTGGCGTTGATGGCGGCGATCAGTCCGTCGCGGATGTCGCTGACGGTGAGGTCGCCGGGAAGGACGAGATAGTCCACGGGGGTGCCGTTGATCGTGGCGCGGACCACGTCGCCCGCGTTCACGCCACCGGCAATGGCGATGCGGTTCACCTGGGCGGTCGGCGTCGCCGAATTGTTGGCCTGGGCGGAGAAGACGATCGGCGTGCCGGCCGTATTTGCGGTCAGCGTGATCACCCCACCGGGCGCCGCGGTGGCGGTCACGATTCCGTTTGCGGTCGCGTCGGCGGCGATTGCCGCTACGAGATTGGCGGCGATCGTGTCGATCGTCGTATCGGCCCCGGTCACCGTGTAGGTGACCAGGTTGCCGCTGATGAAGACGGAGTATTGGTCGCCCACCTCGACCGATCCCGAAAGCGTCAGCCTGTTCACCTGCGGAATCTGGGTGGCCTTGTCCGCGACCACGGTCCACTGGCCGATACCCGGCCGGCGCGTGAAGGTGAGGTTGGTCGAATTGCGCTGGCCGGCGGAATCCACCACCTCGATCGAGTACTGGCGCGTGGCGTTGATGGCGTCGCCCGCCGGCAAGTTGAGGTGCAGCTGCGCCGTCGTGGTCGGCTGGTTGTTCCCGGAGAACGCGAACTGGTCGATTCGGAGCGATTGAGGCGTGCCCGTCGTCGGGAATGCGCCACTCGCGTTGGGGGCGAATCCCTGGACGAAATAGCCGTTTTTGTCGGCCAGAAACCCCTTATTAATCGTGATCGGAAGGTTGTTGTTGGTTGCCGTGGCCGTGCTGCCCAATGCCTGTTGGAACGAGCCGTCGCGGGTGTAATAGGTCTTGCCCGAGCCCCCCTCCTCGGTGTTGACGATGAAGAAGCCTTTGCCGTTGAGGGCGACGTCGAGGTCGCGCGCGCTCGAGACCATGAGCCCTTGATCGTCGATCCGCTGAAAGTCTCTGGGCCTGACACCGCTCAAGTCCGATTCGTGGTCGAGGCTGCGGCTCAGCAAGGTCGCGAACTGCGTTTCCGTGCGCCGGTAACCGCCGGTGCTCACGTTGGCGATGTTGATGCCGATGTTGTTCAGGGCATGGGCTTGGCTCATCATCCCATGCGTCGCGGCCGAAAAGGCCCAGTTGACGGTCATGACGTCACTCCGTCTCAATAGCCCCGCGCTGAATACGCCTGCGCGCAAGGATCCTGCGCAGAAGGGGAAGCAATATGGGTGCCATCCCGGTCTGCGCTCAATCCGTTGAAATCAAGAGGGTTTTTATTAGATCCCGTTTAGATCCCGTGGCGCCGGGCAGCAAAATTTGCCGACCTCAGCCGACCTTAATTGTCGGCGGCGGGAAAGACGAAGGCCCGGTCCCGGTCCAGCCTGACCGAGACGGCGGTGCCCGTGGCTGGCAGGAAGGTTCCGTACACGCGCGCATGCAAGAGCACCTCGGCGCCCGTCGCACGAGAGCGCATGCGAAGCCGAACCAGGCTGGTTCGCCCGAGGAGCCTGGCCCAATCGACGCTGAGCTCGGTGTCGCCGGCCACGCCGTCGGGCGCGGGATCGAGTTGCAGCGCCTCCGGACGGATCAGAACCTGGACCCGGGTACCGTCCGGAATACCGTCCGCGGCGAGGCTTCCCAGCGGCGTCGCGACGCGCCCGCCCGCGACGGTTCCTTCGAGCCGGTTTACGGGACCGAACAATGCGGCGACGAAGGCATCGACGGGCTCGAGATAGGTCTTGAGCGGCGGCCCCGCCTGGACGATACGCCCGCCCGCCATGACCAGGATGTGGTCGGCCATGAACATGGCCTCTTCGGGATCGTGGGTCACCATCAGCGTCGCGACTCCCGTTTCCTTCAAGAGATCGAACGTCTCTTCGCGGATTTGGGCGCGGCGCGTGATGTCGAGATCGGAGAACGGCTCGTCCAGAAGCAGGACCTTGGGCGCGGGCGCGAGCGCGCGCAAAAGCGCCACGCGCTGTTGCTCGCCGCCCGAAAGCGTGTGTGGGTAAGCGTCGGCGTAGCCTTCGAGCCCCATGCGCGCGAGCGCCTCTCGCGCCCATGTGGCGCGTTCGCCCGAGCGCGCCACGCCGTAGACCACGTTCTCGAACACGTTGAGGTGGGGAAAGAGTGCGTAGTCCTGAAACATCAGCCCGATGCCACGCTTCTCGGGAGACGTGTGACGCCGGGCGTCGGCGTCGGCGACCACTTTGCCTTCGACGAGCACGCGGCCGCGCTGGAGTCGATCGAGGCCGGCGATCACGCGCAAAAGCGTCGTCTTGCCGCAGCCCGACGGGCCGATCAGGCAGACGAGCTGTCCCGCCTCGACCGTCAGGCTGACGGATTCGAGAACGCGCGTGCCCGGGAACGCGTGCGACACTTCGATCGCGACGAGCTCGCTCATGCCGGAGCCCGCCGGCCTTCCCATTGACCCGGCCGCGAGCGCGTGATCGCCATGCTGAGCAGGATGACCGGCAAGACGCCGGCCGCGACGATGGCGAGCGCCGCCGGCGCGCATTGTTCCAACAGCTCGCGCGAGGCGAACTGATAGACATAGGTCGCCAGCGTCTCGAAATTGAAGGGCCGCAGGATGAGGGTCATCGGCAGCTCCTTCATGCTGTCCACGAACACCAGTATCGCGGCGGCGAGAATGCTTCCCCGCATCAATGGCAGATGAACCCGGCGTAGCGCCCCAAGCGGTGCGCTTCCCAGCGTGCGGGCGGCGCCGTCCATGCTCGGCGTAACCTTGGCGAGGCTGGCGTCCACGGTCCCGAACGAGAGCGCGAGGAAGCGGACCAGATAGCCGTAGGTAACGGCGGCCAAGGTGCCACTCAACAACAGACCGGTCGAAACGCCGAACACGTCGCCCATGAAGGCGTCCACAGCGTTGTCCAAGCGCGCCAAGGGGATGACGACGCCGATGGCGAGAACCGCTCCCGGAACCGCGTAGCCGACACTGGCGAGGCGGGTCGCGGCTCGCACCGCCCGTCCGCGGCCAAGGCGGACGCCATAGGCCATAAAGAGGCCGATCCCGGTCGCAAGCAAGGCGGCCATCGATGAAAGCGTCAGGCTGTTAAGGGCGTAAACCGTAAAGTCGGCGACGGGGGTATTCGCGGAGGCGCCGATGGAATAATCGATCAGCACCGCGCTCGGCACGACGAAGCCGAGAACGATCGGGGTGGCGCAGGCCGTCACCGCCAGCGCGGCCGGGACACGGTCGAGCCGATAGGTGGGCAGCTGCCGGTAGCGGTTCGTGGTGTGGTGAAACCTGAGCCGCCGCCGCGCCCAGCGTTCGGCCGCGATCAGCGCGAGTACCAGGACGAGCATGACCGTGGCCAATTGGGCGGCGCCCGAGGTGCTGTTCATGTTCAGCCAGACGTCGTAGATGCCGGCGGTGAACGTGTAGACGGCGAAATAGTCCACCGTTCCGAAATCGTTGAGCGTTTCCATCAGCGCCAGGCTGACGCCGATGACGATGGCCGGCCTGGCCAGCGGAAGCGCGACCGAGGCGAAGCTCCGCCACGGCCCCCGACCCAAAAGGCGGCTGACCTCGAGGACGCAGACCGACTGCTCGAGAAAAGCCGCCCGCGCGAGCGCGTAGACATAGGGGTAAAGCACCAAGGTCATCATGGCGATGGCGCCGGTCAAAGACCGAATTTCGGGGAACCAATAATCCTTGGGGCTCGACCAGCCGAACAGCCCGCGAAGCGCGCCCTGGACCGGACCTGCGTATTCCAGGATGTCCGTATAGACGTAGGCGATGATGTAGGCGGGCACCGCAAGCGGCAGCAAAAGCGCCCAGGCGAAGACGGCGCGGCCGGGAAACCGGCACATGGTCACGAGCCACGCGGTACCCGTGCCGACAGCGAACACGCCGACGCCGACGCCCAGCATCAATGCCAGGGTCGTTCGGGTGTAGTGGGGCAGGACCGTCCGCGCCAAGTGGCCCCAAATGTCGTCGCTGGGCGCGATCGCCAGCGTGAAGACGGCGAGTACGGGCGCGGCCATCAGACCGGCGACGGCGAGCGTGCCGATACCCCAGGCGTCGATTGCGAGGCCCGCACGCGAAGCCTTGGGAAGCGCGCTCGTCGCGCGTGCGAGCGCAGGCCTCATCCAATTCGCGATGCGAACGGCGACGCCCGGCGCACGATGACGGACGTCGCTATCGGATGCCGTCTCGGGGGTATTGGCGTGGTCACGAACCTCCGCCGCCGAAATCGAACCCGACCACGTCGACGAGCCGTGAGGCGGCGGCGCGGCGCTTCGCGACCTCCGTCAGGTTTACGGAATCGGCCTTGAACGTGCCCCAGGATTCGACCAGGGGATGGAGCGCGACTCCGACCTTGACCGGATATTCGTAGTTCGTCTCGGCGTAAAGTTTCTGCGCGAAATCCTCGCTCAGGAATTCGATCAGCCGAACCGCGTTGTCGACGTTCTTCGCGCTTTTCGTCACGGCGGCGCCGCTGACGTTGACGTGGGTTCCGCGGCCGTCGGAGTTCGGGAAGACGATCCGCGTGGCGGCCGCCCACTTCTTCTGCTCGGGTTCACTCTCGTTCGTCACCATGGCCGCCATGTAATAGGTGTTGGCCACGGCCACGTCGCAGAGACTTTCGTAAATGGCCTTGGCCTGGGCGCGGTCGTTGCCCTGGGGCTTGCGGGCGAGATTCGCGCGCACACCGGTGAGCCACGCGCGCGCCTCGTCGAGCCCGCGGTCGGCGATGACCGAGGCGATCAGCGAGACGTTGTAGTCGTGCTTGCCCGAGCGGACGCAGACCCGTCCCTTGAGGTCCGGTCTGGCCAGGTCCTCGTAGGAACTGATCGTGCCCGGCGCGACCCGGTCCTTGCTCACGTAGAAGACCCGAGCCCGTGTCGTCAGTCCGAACCACAGGCCCTCGGGATGGCGGTATTGGGCCGGGATGTTCATCCGTAGCGTCGGCGACTCGACCGGCCGAAGAACCCCGGCCTCGACCATGTCGTGCAGCCGTCCGATATCAACCGTGAGAACCGCGTCCGCCGGGCTGTTGGCCCCTTCCGCCTTAAGCCTTTCGAGCACGCCCTTCGGCGCGAAGACGACGTTCACTGCGATTCCGGTCTTCGCCGTGAAGGCGTCGAGCAGTGGCTGGATCAGGAACGGCTGGCGGTAGGAATACAGGTTCACCTCGCCCTGGGCCGATGCCGGAACGGGGCTGCCGGGAACGCCGAGAACGGTGGCCAGCAAGACGGCGCCGAAGGCGGTCCGCGGGTTCGGGGCAAGGACTTTCATAAGGGGACGAAGGGTGTTCATTGTTGCCTCTGGTGGTTGGAAAGTGCTTTGTCAAAGCATCGTACGCGAGCCTGGTTGATAATGCAACTCATTCGCAACAGAACCGCAGCACCCCGCACTAGGGAGTTTCTAAACGCGGGCCGCGCAAGCGCCATTGATCCAGATCAATCGAACGACAACGCCGTTGCCAAGGGCCTGTGGTTTCTGGAGCGCGGCTCGCGAATCCTCTGGTTCCGGCCCAACTCCTCGGCCATTATGCATCGGCCGTCCGGCTGGCGCCGGTCGTTTAACCCGATTTTAACCGCGTGGCGCCGAGGATGGACCCTGAGCGTTCGGGATCGATTCCCCGATCGCCCGCGATTACCGCGGTCGTTGCCATGAAAGTTACCAGCACCAGACCGACGAAGGCGGGTTCCGAGATCCGGCAGCCGCGCAAGGCGACCGGCACGGGAACGCGGTTCGCCGAAGAGCTGTCGGCCGCGGTTGAATCGTCAGCAACGGAGTCGGTGAACGAGACGACGCCCGCGAGCGCCGTCGGATCGATCCTATCGGTCCAGGAGTCGTCTGGCGACGAAGGCCGGCGACGGCGGTCGCTTGCAAGGGAACGCGCCGACGACCTTCTCGATCGCCTCGAGCGCTTGCGCCGCGAGATCCTTGCGGGTGTCGTTTCCAAGGATCAGTTGCAAGAACTCGCGCGACGCCTGCGCGCCGGGCGGATGACCTCGGATGATCCGCGCCTGAACGAGATCCTCGCCGAAATTGAGCTCCGCACCCAAGTTGAAATCGCGAAGCTGACCCGCGACGCATGAGGCCGACGACCCACCGCCGCGACCGCGCTGTCGGGCCGAGAACCGCGCGCCTGTCGGTGGGACGGCCGCGAAATCTCCGTTGCGGCGCGATATGCACGTGCATATAGTCCGCACCGTCTTCACGCACCGTCGTCACAGATTATCCCCGATGCCGCCGAAACTGCCTCCGGATTATCGGCCGTCGAACATCGAGCCCTTCATGAGCCCGGTGATGCGGGAGTACTTTCGACACAAGCTGTTGTTCTGGCGCGACGGCATCCTGAACGAGACCAGCGAGGCGCTTCAGTCCCTCCAGGAAGAGGAGACCCGCGAAACCGACGTCACCGACCGTGCGTCGATCGAGGCCGACCGATCGGTGCGGTTACGGACCCGGGACCGTGCGCGCAAGCTCGTCGCCAAGATTGAAGCGGCGCTCGATCGCATTGAAGGCGGGACTTACGGATACTGCGAAGAGACCAGCGAGCCCATCAGCATCCAGCGCCTCGAGGCCCGTCCGATCGCGACTCTCAGCGTCGAAGCCCAGGAACGCCACGAGCGCCTGGAAAAGACCCGTCGCGGCCATTAGCGATTTATCCGTTTTATCGGCCCCCGCGGGGCCGCCCCAAGCGTACGATTCCGTGGTCGGGGGTGCGGGCTGGGGCGATTCCACGTGAGTGGATGACGCGCTAGGACGCTCGCCGGGGCGCGTCCGGACGCGTGGCCGCCGAGCGCCCAAAAAAAAGGCCGATGCGTGAGCACCGGCCTTGAGTTTTCTAGCTTTTTCTACGCAAAGCTAGAACGGGAAGACAATATCCCAGATTTGCGTTCCCCAGCGCGGTTGCTGAAGATCGCTGAGCGTCCCGCGTCCGCCGTAGGCGATGCGCATTTCGGCGATATCCTCGTGCGTGATGGTATTCGTGGAATCGATGTCCTCGGGACGGACGACGCCCGTGACCATGAGCACGCGAAGTTCGGCGTTCACCCGAACCTCTTGGCGCCCCATGATCACGAGATTGCCGTTGGGCAGGATTTGGGAGATGACCGCGGCGAGGGTCAGTTCGATGTCCTCGCTCCGTTCGATGTCGCCGTCGCCCTTGGTGGTGTTCTTGTTTCCGAAGCTCAGCACCGTCGCGGCGTCGATGCCTTGGGGAAGCTTTTTTGAGAGCTCGTCCTCGAGACCGAGGAAGCCCGTGAGATCGGCATCCTCGGCGTCGTCGCGCTCGCGTTCGGTCTTGTTCGCCAACGTCGCGCTGTCGGCGAGGTCGAGTTGCACCGTCAGGATGTCCCTGGAGTGCCCCCCTAAAAGTGGTCCAGATTTGTTAAGAGAGTTTGGCGCATTTTGCCCCCTCGAAAGGAGGGCAAAATGAGCCGTAAACGCTACACCCCAGAACAGATTATCAGCATGTTGCGCGAAGCCGAGGTGGCCTTTGCACAGGGCCAGTCCATTGGTCAAGCTTGTCGCACGCTCGGCGTATCGG
>PVBE012185350.1_pt1 | contig 20942 bp, 19 predicted proteins | sample 1631181 | NCBI WGS metagenome assembly PVBE01 (sample SAMN08397723, study PRJNA350692) | Marine metagenome, whole genome shotgun sequencing project. | isolation source: water | place: Pacific Ocean | collected 2012-04 | reverse complement strand
ATCGAGTCGCCCGGCTCGACGACCGAGTCGACGGCCATCCTGCTGACGGTGGGGCACGAGAGCGACGCGGATCCGACCGCGACGAATGCAACGATCGCGCGCGTCGCCAACAGCACGGTGCTCACCAACTCGTCGGCCAACCCGTGCGCCATCTTGGCCATCAGATTCGCCGTGCACGGAGCCACGAGGAGCAGCTCGGCCCAATCGGCCAGACCGATGTGGTCGATCTCGCCTTCCTCACCAGGATCGAAGAGATCGCGACGCACCTTCGCGCCGCTGACCGCCTGGAGCGAGAGCGGTGTGACGAAGCGCTCCGCTTCGGGCGTGAGGGCGCATCGCACTTCGTGACCGGCACGCCGTAGCACTCGAACCAGATCGGGAGTCTTGTAGGCCGCGATCCCCCCCGAGATCGCCAGCAAGATTCGGCGCGGATCCATGCCGGCCCGTCCTCCGATAGTGTGTGCGGTGACAGCCCCTAGGGTAACCGCTCGGCTCTCCTCGGGCCAATCATCCAGCCGGCTGGGCGCCGAGTCGTCCAGTCAGAGACCCTCTGCGGTTCGCTCCAGCAATCGAATGCCCTGACTCAGCCGTTCGCCCAGGGCAGCCGCCGTCCCGGCTTCCGCATACACGCGAAGCAACGGCTCCGTTCCCGATCGCCGCAGCATCAGGAACCCGCCGTCCTCGAGCTCGAGCCGAAATCCGGGACCATTCTCGACCGTCTCGACTCGAACGCGACCCAGCTGCTCGGGTGGCGCAGCCTTGAGATGCTCGAGGGCGCGATCGAGAGCGGGACTTCCTGCAATCGCGGTGCGTCCACAAGCCGAGGCGCCAAAGCGATTCTCGAGTCGCTCTACATGCACCTCGAGAGGCTCGCCCGACTTCGCCACGAGATTCGCCAGCAGGCAGCCCGCCAGCAGTCCGTCCTTGTCAGGCCCCATGCTCGCCAGCGCAAAGCCCCCGGACTCCTCACCCGCGAGATCGACGCGCTGCGCCTCGATGGCACGGGAAAGATGCTTGAATCCGACCGGGTGGCGCTCGACGCTGAGCCCGTGATCCACCGCGACCTTTTCGACGAGTGAGCCGATTCCGTTCGTAATCGCCACGCCCCGGCATAGCCGCCCTGCCGTCGCCAGATGATCGATCAACAACGCGACGACCTGGGTCTCGGTCAGCACGCGGCCCGTCCCGTCGACGACACCGAATCGATCCGCATCGCCATCCGTGGCGAGGCCCAGCGCGAGCCGACCCGCACCTCGAACCCCGAGAGCCAACTGCGTCAAGTTCTGGGCAACCGGATCCGGCGACGTACCCCCGAAATTCGGATCGGGCTCCATGCGCAGCCGCTGCAGGGTCGCCCCAGCACTCTCCAACACTGCGTCGAGCACGCCGGCACCAGTGCCGTGCATCGCGTCGTAGATCACCTCGATCCCAGATCGGCGCATCGCGTCCACATCCAAATGATCCTCGAGTGCTCGCCAGTAGGCCGTCACGAAGTCTTCGCGCTGGCAAGGCGCAGGCGACAACGACGGCCCCCCGTCGTGCATCCGATCTGCCGCGATCGATTCGATATGCCTGGCATGGGCATCGCTGATCGTGCCCCCCCCCGCCGCGAAGACCTTCAAGCCATGATCTGGCGCCGGGTTGTGGCTGGCTGTCAAGACCAGGCCCGCCGCGCAACGGCGGCGCGCCAGCGCGTGGGTGATGGCGGGTGTCGGGGTGCGCGTGGTCGATAGGACCGCCTCGAGGTCGCTCTCGGCCACAATCCCGGCAGTGATTTCCGCCATTCGCTGGCTTGCGAAACGGCTGTCCCACCCGATCAGGACACGATCGCCCGTGCCCTGTTCGCAAATCCAATCCGACACCGAACGGACCAGCACCCGCAAGCGCTCGAAGGTCACCTCTTCGCCCAACGACCCCCGCCAGCCGCTGGTTCCAAACAGGATCGGGCGTTGGGTCGATCGCTGCACCTCGAGCGGTTGCGCCCGAGCCGAACGCAGCTTGGGTAACCGATTCATCATGCCCGGGTTCGCAGCTTGTTCTTGAGCGCCTCCGCTACGACCGGCGGTACGAATTCGTCGACACTCGCGCCGAAGCGCACCAGCTCCTTGAGTCGTGATGAACTGACGTAGAGGTATTCCTGGCTCGTCATGAAGAAGACGATCTCGACCTTTGGCGCGAGGTGTTTGTTCATCAGGGCCATCTCGAACTCGTATTCGAAGTCCGACATCGCGCGCAGGCCGCGGATGATGGCGCTCGCTCCGATTTGTTCGGCGTGATGAACGACCAGGCCGTCGAAGATCTGCACCGACACGCCGTGCATGTTGGCGGTCACGGCCTCGAGCATCGCGAGCCGCTCGTCGCCGCTGAAGACCGCCCTCTTCGAGACATTTCGGGCTACACCGATGACCACATCATCGAAAATCGCGCGGCTGCGCTCGATGAGATCCAGATGTCCGTTCGTGATGGGATCGAAACTCGCCGGAAAGAGCGCCAATCGCCGATTCTCACCACCTGTCGCCATGCCGGATTACCTCTCCGCCCGACCGGCGCGAGCCAGCCAGGTCAGGGTTGTATCGCCATAATGGCGCTCTTCGAGAACCCGCAACCCCGTTACGGGTGGCAGAGGATGACCTTTCGGCCCCTCGACGACCACCATGCACTCATCGGAAAGAATCGCGGAAGAGAAGAGCGTTTCCAGGGTACCCGCCCGATCCAGCTGCGCGTAGGGTGGATCCATGAAAACCAGATCGAAGGCCGCTGCGTCCTCATGAGAGAGGCGTCTGATGGCCTTCCGGGCCTCGATGGCCATCACCCGCAACTCATCGCCCTCCTCCAATCCCAGATCCTGGATTCGCCTGCGAAGGGCCCTCACCACCTGGCGAGATCGTTCCACGAAAACCACGCTCTTGGCCCCTCGGGAAAGGGCTTCCAGGCCCAGCGCCCCGGTGCCGGCGAAGAGATCCAGCACTCGCATTCCGTGTACCGAACCGAGGATGGAGAACAGGGACTCACGAACCCGGTCGCCGGTGGGGCGGACTCCATCCGGAACCGAACCCAGGTCGCGGCCGCCCAGGCTTCCACTGATCACTCTCATCGCTGCACTCGGTCTCGGAAAAGGATCGGCGAGGTCGACGATCCGCTGAAAATGCGCCCATGCGCGATTCGAGCCGGCGACCCCTCCGGCTCGGGGCGACGACGAAGCGCCACTGAAGGGATCCTGGCGTCGTTGCGCCGTGAACTCCTGCTTGCCTCGCTGGGCCGATCTGATCGCTCGAGAGCAACCTCGTCAGTCCGCGTAGCCGAATCGATCTGGCTTGCATTCATGATACTGTCCGTCAGATGGGTTGCCGCACCAGACGCCGCTGATTAGACTGGGCGCGGCCGATTCATTCTAGACACAAGATTGTGGCGGACGACCCAAAGCGCAAGCCGCTCGCGTGACCCCCATGCGATCGCCTTTCCTCCAACACGGCAGGACTCGTTGGATTCGTTAGAGTCGTCAATCGTTCTCGAAGAGTCGTCAGCCGTCGTCAAGAGCGGTCAAGAGTCGTCGAGCATGAGTGTTGCGCGCACTGCTGCGCACACTGCGATGAGAGCCACAGACTCGAAGCCCCGAAGGATTGCCGGAAAGATGAGTGACTGACTCAATGACCAGACGGGTCCGCCGATTCGAAATCGTCGCAGGCCCCGGAATGTCTTGCGACGCGGGGCGCATCCCGAAAACACAAGCTCAAGGAAAGGATCACGATTCATGTCTAGCGCTGCCCTCAAGCGGATCAAGAAAAAGCTACCCGAGCGACTCGCCGAAATTCGAGGGGATCGATCGCAACGCCAGTTCGCTCGAGATCTGGGCGTTTTCCAACAGAACGTGAACCGCTACGAGAACGGCACCACGCCGCATACCGACTTCTTGATCACACTCTCTACCAAGGAAAATATCTCGCTCGATTGGCTGCTGCTCGGCAGGGGCCGAAAGCGCCGCAGCCGCTGATCCGCAGCGGCCGCCTCGCACCGGCCGATCCACGATTTCCCTCCTGATTCCCAAACAGGCTGGTTTCGAATCCGGCTGGCTTCGAATTGCGCTTCGAATCGCGTTTTGAACCACTCAGAGGGGCTCGGGCCTCATCGGGTCGGACCCGTCAGCCTGATCGGCTACCCAGCTGGCTGCGCAGCCAAGTCTTCAAGCCGCATCGCAACTGCCGCCGTGACTTGCGCTGCGCATCTTGCCTCCTCGGTGCCTGGAACCCGAGCGACCCGATCTAGGAACTCTACTTCCGCGCGACCCTGCCGACGCCGTTTCAGCAGCCGGCAGATCCCATAGCCAACCCTCTGCGCTGTCAGCGACTTTCGTCCCACGACGTGTCGCGGGCATGGCTCTTGCTCTGATACCTGAGAATCGGTTCCTCGCACGACAATCGAGCGCCGCACCGCGCCCCGGGAGAGCGCCCCCCCCATGCTTCGAATCCTGACTCTGACAACGATCGTGCTCACCGCTGCCGATCACTGGACCACATATTTATGTCTGCGCCGCCCGGTCGAGGGATGGCTCGCCACGGAGGCAAATCCTGTTGCCAATCTGCTCTTCCAATGGGCCGGACTCGGCAGCGGCCTCGTCATCGATTCCGCATTGACCCTCTTCGCGGTCAGTTTCCTGGCAACGACCCAGCTATTCGATCGAAACATCAAGACGGCTCTGATGGCAATCATCAGCTTCTCGACCGGCTACGCCGTCGTCAACAATCTCGGCGCGATCTCGCAGATGGGACTGTCGCCCTGGTCGGGGCTGGCGTAGAGCGATGAACCGATCATGCCTGGCCGCGCTGGTGGTAAGCGCACTGCTCTCGACCTCGATCCAGCCCTTTGATTGGAAGGATCCGAACGCGCCCACCGAGGCCGACCGGATCGAGGCGGCGGCGCTGCCCACCGTCTCGGCGCCGCCAGCGCAGAGGACGGGACAGCGGCACGAACGCGCGAAGCGAGCGGAAGCATCCGCCTCTGTCGAACAGGACCAGAAGCTCGAGGCGAAGATCCTTCGCCGTCTGTCGATCCGTCATACTGGACTCACCGAGCGCGAACGCGCCCGACTCGCGCGGACGATCATCCAGGAATCGCGCGCCCACGACCTCGATCCGGACCTGGTCATCGCGGTCATCGAAGTCGAGAGCGCGGGCTATCACCTGGCGGTGTCTCGGGTCGGTGCCATGGGCCTGATGCAGATCCTACCGGCCACCGGCAAGGAATTCGCAGGAAAGATCGGCATCGAATGGATGGGCAAAGACACCCTCTTCGACCCGTTCATCAATGTCAGGCTCGGTACGGCGTACTTGCGAGAGCTGGCCGACCGCTACGGCGATGTGAGTGTCGCGCTCGCGGCCTACAACTGGGGCCCGGGCCGGATCGATCGTCGCCTGCGCCGGGGTGCCGAAGTGCCTTCGGCGTACATCGGGCAGGTGATGCGCGCCTACGAGCGCAACCTGATCTTCGCCTCACAGCGGTCCTGATCACCAGCGTGACGCCGTTTTGCGTGCCGGAAGCGGCGCCTCCAGCAGAGTTCGCGCCATCCGATCCACGGCGTCCATCGCAGGCCCGCTGTTGCCGGAATATCCGTTGACGAGGATCGAGAATATCAGCGTTTCGCCGTCTGCTCGCTCGACGTAGCCAGAGAGCGCCGTCACTGCGGCATCGCCGAGCAGCCCGGTCTTGGCCCGAATCCGTCCACCACCACCCTGCAGTCGTTTCTCCAGCGTGCCGTCTCGCTCTGCGATCGGCATCGAGGCGACGAACTCGGGCCCCAGCTGAAACGAATCCAGCCCCACCCGCAAGGCGCCTACGAAGGTGCGAGGCGCGACGCGGTTCTGCAGCGAGAGCCCTGAACCATCGACGATCTTCGCGTCATCGACGTCGACTCCGAGCTTCCCGAGCTCCTCGCGCAGCGCGCGGATGCCCTCTGCCCAGTTTCCCTGACGCGCGGGCGGCCCATTCAGATCCGCACCCTCATAGGCGCCCAGGCTCTTCACCAGGGATTCGGCGATGGAGTTGTTGCTGTACTTCATGCAGAGCTGAACGATCTCGGCCAGACTGCGACCGGGCCGCTCGAGGATCAGAGCGCTCAGCTCGCCGCCACCAGGGATGCGGCGAACTTCGCCGTCCAGGAAGATGCCGTTGGATCTGAGCTGGAGGGCCAACAGAGAGCCGGCGTACAGGCCGGGGTCCAGAACGCTTCGAGGCAGCTCATCCGCCTCGTCACCTTGACGCGCCACGCCCTCGAGCTGGACGATTTCCTCGGCCGCACCCTGCCCGGTCGTGCCCTGCACAGTGCCGACCCGAAGCTGCGGCCGCACATCCGGCGGCGCGGTCTTGACCCGGTTTCGGACACGCAGATAATCGACGGGCGGGTCCAGCGAGACAGCGGCCGCCGAGCCGACCGTCTTGCGCGGTCCGACCGTTACGAAGAAGCTGCCGTAGTTGGCGGTGAGCGCGCCGACCGGCGCGTGATACGCCCGCGCCGAGACCCGCCCCCAGCTGGGATGCCAGCCCGGGGAATCGAAATACGAGTCATCCACTCGCAGATCACCCCGAATGCCACGCAGCCCTCGCCGGCGAAGGTCGGCCGCGAGGCGCCACCAATCCTCCGAGTTCATGACCGGATCACCCCTGCCTTCGATGATCAATGCCTCGACCAGGCCCTCGGGATCGAGTGCTCTGGGTGCCCAGATCCGCGTCTTGAAACGATGCGTCGGCCCAAATCGGTGCAGTGCCGCCAGGGTCGTCAGGATCTTCTGGTTGGATGCGGGAATCAACACGCGATCGGCTCCACGGGCGTAGACTGGACTGCCATCGCTGGCCCGCTCGACGTAGATCCCGACACTGGCCTTGGCGAGTGGTCTGCGGGCAACCAACCGATCGAGCTGAGCGGCAAGGCTCGCCGGCTCCTGGGCCGATGCATTCGTCCCCGAAAATGCGAATAGAACAACCCAGAGAAGAACGAATCGCTTCAGCATTCGAATCTTGACACCGCATTCTGTGGGGGGAGCGCCGACGCGCTTGACGAGCCGGATCATATCCGGGAGCCTGCGGGGGAGCAATCGCGGCCGCGCAGGGGGGCGCTGCCAGACGATTCGGGATCGGGGGGTCCGGTGCTCAATGCGATCTGGCTGATACTGGCCGCCGGCGCCATCGTCTGGGGATCGGTTTCTGGTACGCTGCCGGCCGTCACCGCAGCCATCTTCGACAGCGCCCAGAGCGCCGTCCAGCTCGTAATCGGTCTGGTCGGGGTGATGGTGTTTTTCCTCGGGCTGATGAGAATCGCCTTCGATGCGGGGTTGCGCGACGCGATCGCACGCGGCCTCGAGCCGATTACCCGCCGACTCTTTCCCGAGATTCCGGCGGACCATCCCGCCATGGGCGCGATGATCATGAACATGGCGTCGAACGTCGTCGGGCTCGGCAACGCCGCGACGCCCTTCGGACTGAAGGCGATGTCCGAGCTCGCTCGTCTCAACCGCCATTCCGGTTCTGCCTCCGATGCGATGGTGCTGTTTCTCGCCATCAACAGCTCGGCGATCACCCTGCTGCCGCCGCTGGGCACCATCGGCGTCCGCGCGGCGGCCAACTCGGCTGATCCCTGGGCGATCTGGATGCCGACGCTCTTCGCCACGACATGCTCGACCCTGGTCGCGGTGCTCACCTACTACGCGCTGTCGAAGCTCCGGGTCTTTCGACATCGACCGCAGCTGGCCGGTTCGGAAATCGCCGCACCGAGCGAGGTGCCCGAACCGCCGCCGCCCGCGCCAGCCACCTCGGTCGAGAGGTCTGGATGGACCCGGCGCTTGCGCGGGTTGCTGGTCCTCGGATGTCTGGCCACTTTCGGGGTCGGACTCGTCCGCGATTTTGGTGGGGTCGCCGGTGCGGAAGGCACCCAATTCGCCATTCGGCACATACTCCAGGTCTGGACCCTTCCAGCGCTGCTGCTCGGGATCTTCATGCTCGGACTGGGACGTGGGGTTCGGCCCTACGATGCGATGATCGAAGGCGGGCGCGAAGCACTCGATGTGGCGACGCGCATCGTTCCCTACCTGGTGGCGATTCTGGTGGCCGTAGCGATGTTTCGCGCATCGGGCGCACTGGGATTCTTCGTCGGATTGATCGATCCGCTGACGAGCGTGATCGGCGTTCCCGGCGAGGTGCTGCCGATGGCCTTGATGCGCCCTCTTTCCGGAAGCGGTGCGCTCGGATTGATGAGTGAAATCCTCACGGTACACGGTCCGGATTCCTTCATCGGCCTGCTGACGAGCACCCTGATGGGATCGACCGAAACGACCTTCTACGTCCTGGCGGTCTACCTCGGGGCCGCTGGCGTGGTCGACGGACGCCATGCTCTCTTCTCCTGTCTGGCAGGCGACGTGGCGGGTTTCCTGGGCGCCGTCGCAGCTTGTCATTTCTTCTTCGGCTGAGGATCTCACCCAATGGAGAGCCAAGCGGAAGATCGACCCGAGAAGAATGCCGCACCGGAAGCGATGGAGACCCCTCGGGATCTCGAACGACTCGATGCGCTGGTGCGCAGACGCTTCGAGCAGGCCCCGGGCCAGATCCTGCGGATCGAAGCCGGGCTCGGTGATCGTCGCTTCTATCGCATCGAGCTTTCGCAGCGCGATCCCTCGAGCCTGATCGCTCGCGTCGAGCCCACGCCGACCGCAGCGCCGAAAGTCGCGTCGCCCTCCGCCTGGCTGCCCGAGCCACCGCTGGAACCCATCCGGCGCTTTCTCGAGCAGAGCGGTCTGCCGGTTCCTCGCAGCTACGCCCACGACCGCGAGCTCGGGATCGACCTGCTCGAAGATCTGGGCTCTCGGACGCTCGCGTCGGTCGAGGATGACCGCCGACGGGAACGTTATTTCGAAGCCTGCCGGCTGATTCCACGGCTCCAGAGGCTGGAGGCGTCGCCGGAGACACTGCCGGCCTTCGGACGGATCTTCGACCGCGAGCTGATACGGACGAAGGCCTGGAAATTCGTCCATTGGTGCTGGCCCGGTCTGATGGGGCGGGATGCCACCAGCCACGAGCGCGAGTTGATCGAGGCCGGCTTCGCCGCGATTGGAGAGCTGCTGGCGGGCGCGCCGCGGCGCCTGGCCCACCGCGACTTCAAGGCCGAGAATCTGCTGCTCTGTTCGCGCAATTCGGGCCCCGAGTCCCTGGTCATGATCGATGTCCAGGGTGCGTTCATGGCGCCACCGGAATACGACCTCGTCTGTCTGCTGCGTGACCCCCAGGTCGAAATCGCCGAGGCTCTGGTCCGCGACGCCCTGGAGACGACCCTTTCAGAGCTGCCGGACGCGACTCCGCGCGACGAAGCCCAGCTTCGATTCGACGCGATCTCCTTCGTGCTGCAGGCCAAGATTCTCTCGCATCTGATCGAAGCGGGACGTTCGCGGGGCGATCGTCGCCGCTGGCACGAAATTCCGCGGGGCCTGAGGCTGCTGGAGGACTCGATGGGGTGTATCGAACACGCTTTTGCCCCGATCCGGGCACTCAGTAGTGTAATTCTGACACTTACCCGAAGCGTCGGACTTTCCGATATTGATGACTCGAGATGAGGGCCATGACGAGGACACGACGGCAGCTGGTGACTACAGCGACGGCGACACCGAGGGCGAGATGAGAGCCATGATCCTCGCGGCGGGTCTGGGCACGCGTCTGCGACCGCTCACCGAGTTCCGGGCCAAACCCGCCTTGCCGATCCGTGGCCGTCCTGTGATCAGCCTGCTGCTGGACTTTCTGAGCCGGCACGGGATCGCGGAGGTGATGATCAACCTTCACCATCTGCCCGAAACCGTTCGAGCCGCAGTCGAAGAAGATTCTCCCGATGCGACCCGCATCAGCTGGTCGGAGGAGCTGAACCCGCTCGGGACCGGGGGCGGGATCCGCCGGGCCGCAGCGTTCCTCGCTGCCAGCGACGAATGCGTCGTGCTGGCGGGCGACATGCTGCTCGACCTCGATCTCGGCGCCCTTGTCGCGCGACATCGGCGCAGCGGCCGGGATGCCACACTCGTGCTGCGCGAGGATCCCCGTGCAATCGACTTCGGCACGATCGGCATCGACACAGCGGGGCGGGTGACGCGAATCGGAGACGCCTGGGGACGCGAAGCGAATGGGCGCTGCGGCGTTTTTACAGGGGTCCGCATCTTCTCGAAACAGATATTGGATGACTGGCCCGAGCAAGACGTGTTCGAAGACCTTCGAGGCTGGCTGGTACCGGGAATCGAGGTCGGCCGGATCGGGGTCGGCGCGGAATTCGTCGCTCCGCAAGACTCGGTGTGGGAGCCCGTCGGCACGCCGGGCGAGTATCTCGGCGTGAATCTCGCGCCCCCCTCGATGCCTTCGCTCGGCGGGGGCGCCGAGAACTGGTGCGGAGACATTCGCATCATCGGAGCCGCTGCGGATGTGATCGTCGGCTCGAAGGCAGAGATCGGCGCCCAGGCCCAGCTCGAGCGCGTGGTCGTGTGGCAGGGCGAGATCGTCCCGCCGCAATTCATCGCCCACGACGGCGTCTTCGCTGCAGGACGCTTTCACGACTGCGGTCCGGTCCGGGATCTCGCGAGGCACGATCATTGAGCGAACTGGTCTTCATCGGAACGAGCGACGCCTTCGGTGCGGGGGGGCGACGACAGTCCGCGGTCTTCGCACGCGGCCAGCGCGGCGTAATGCTGCTCGATTGTGGTGCCACCACGAATTCGGGCCTGAGCCAGCTCGGCATCTCGCGAGATGAGATCGACGTGATCCTGGTCTCCCATTTTCACGGGGATCACTTCGGGGGCATTCCGCACTTTCTGCTCGCCTCGTTCTACACCGACGCGCGCACCAACCCGATCGAGATCATCGGCCCCCCCGAGATCGAAGAGCGTGTGCGCTGCCTGGCCGATGCCATGGGGCATCATCTCGAAGATCGCGAGTTGAGCTTTCCCGTTCACTTTCACGAGATTCGCCCGGAACAGACCCTGCAAGCCGGACCCGCCGAGATCAGCGCCTTCGCCACCAGGCATCAACTCGAAGCCAACCCTCAAGGCTATCGAGTACGACTCGGGCGAGAGGTCATCGCCTATTCCGGCGACACCGGCTGGTTCGAAACGCTGCCGCGCGAAATCGCCGGAAGCGACCTGTTCATCTGCGAGTGCACGCTGCACGGCGCGGATCTCGACTTCCACCTGAGTCTGGAGGAGTTGCGAGAGCATCGGGACGACCTCGATTGCGGTCGACTCCTGCTCACCCATCTCGGCAAGGAAATGTCGAGCAGACGTGGCCAGATCGAGATCGAAACCGCGGACGATGGCCTCGCGATCAAGCTCTAGCCCGGCCCGGCCCGGCTAAGGTGCAGGATGAATTACGCCGAGGACCCGCGCCCGGGCAACGCCCGTGCATTGCGGCAGCTGATTCGGCAGCCCCAGCAGCGCGTTTCGCCCCATCAATGAAAAGGCCATCGCCTCCGCGGCATCCCCAGGCACCCCCATCCGGTCCATGCTTTCGACCTCGACGCCTGGCAGCGCCCTCGCCAGTGCCTCCATCAGGGCGCGATTGTGGACCCCGCCGCCGCCGACCAATAGACGGGCCCTCGCGTCGCGCGCTGCACGGGAGGCCGCGACGCGCTCGCGCCAGGCTAGGGCGACTGCCGCCGCCGAGAACGCAACCAATGTCGCGAGCAGGTCTTCGAGGCTCAGGCCCTCCCGCTTCGATCGCGCGAGCAGCGCACGCGCCTCGGCCAGCCCGTAGCGCTCGCGCCCGGTCGATTTCGGCGGCTCGCGTTTCAAGAAGGGGTCGGCCAGCAACTCCTCGAGCCAGGCAGCGACTGGATTGCCCGCCTTGGCTCGCTGGCCTCCGCGGTCGAAGCGCTCCCGCCCCTGCGTCTCGAGCTTGACGACGGCATCGATCAAGGCGTTGGCCGGCCCCACGTCGAAGGCCATGACGTCGTGCGCATGGCCGCCGGCGGGCAGCCAGGTCAGATTGGCGATGCCACCGAGGTTGAGCACACCTCGTGTTTCATGCGCATCGGCCAACACGGCGTGGTGGAAGAAGGGCGCCAGCGGGGCCCCCTCGCCACCCATCGCGAGATCCCGGCGACGGAAGTCGGCGATGACCGGACGACCGGTTCGCTCGGCCAGACGCGCGGGGCATCCGATCTGAAGGCTTCCGCCGTGCTCCGGATGGTGGGCGATCGTCTGTCCGTGAGACGCGATCCCCGCCACGCGACTCGGGCTCGCGCCGGCCTCTTCGAGCACCGCGAGCACCGCATCGGCGCAGCGGTCCGCGATAACTCGATCGAGACGCACGAGCTCGCACAGGACCTCCGAGCCATCGAGCTCACCGGCGGCGAGCCGATGAATCTCGCTCTGAAGCGATTCGGGATAGCCAAACTCACGGTACGCCAACAGCTCGAAGGGCCGCGCGCCCGCCCCCTCCGGCCAATCGACCAACGCGACGTCGGTCGCGTCGGCCGAAGTGCCCGACATCAGTCCCACCACCCACATGGGTCAAGCTTAGACCGCCGCCACCCGCTTGCCCCTACCCCTGCGGAAATGCCGCTGGAACACCTCGGAGTCATCCGGCAACTGGTTGACAGGCAAGGCGAATCCGGGATACTCGGCCAGCGTTCCCAGCCGCTCGCGCCAATGCTTCGGAACCGCGCGGCGAGATCATCGCGCATGACAGCCACCGAATTCGGAGCTCCAGGGATCGCCGACCTCGACCCTCTCACCGAAGTCCTCGCCCAAGCTTCAGCTCGAGGCAGCCACAGTCGGCTACAGAGAGTAGAGAGTACGTCGATCGGAAACGCCAGACACGCGAGGAAAACATGAACGACGCTTCTCGTTCCCAGGGATGGGCCATCTGCGCGGCCGCCGGCCTGACCGCCCTTCTGTTCTTGATCGGTCTGCTGAACGGCAGTTACTGGGCGCTGGCGATTCCGGTCGCGATCGTCACGCTCTTCGCGCTTAGCCTGGTGGGCTGGGTCGGATTTACGATTGCCACGATCCAGGTCGAAGCCGACGCGAGCCCCGAGATCTTGTCCACCGATGCCACGAATACCTCGTACAGCTCGGCTGCCCCGGAAACCTTGGAGGCCGCCGATGCGCCGGCCTCTTCCCAGACGACCGCGGAAGACGCGGCCTAGGGACTTCGCGCACGCGACCTGGTCGGGTCTGCCGTCTTCGGTTCCCACCCCGGCCACAGCGGCCAGCGGCGAAACGCTCAGGACCCTCTCGCCGGATCCACCGGCCCCAGAGATTCGAGGAGATCCCAGCCGTGCGCATCGCCCTTCTCACGTACCGAGGCAACATGTTCTGCGGCGGCCAGGGCATCTACGCCGCCTACCTGGCCCGTGAGTGGAAGCGAGCCGGACACGACGTCCAGGTATTTGCCGGCCCCCCCTTTCCGGAGCTCGAACCGGGGATCCCCCTCCACCCGATTCCGAATGACAATGTTTTCGGTCGGACGCTTCGCGAGGCCTTCGATCCCGAGGCGCCCCTTTCGATCCTCAAGCCCCTCTCGCTCTGGGAACTCGGGGTCTCCCGTCTTGGCGTCTTCCCGGAGATGCAGACCTTCGGGTTGCGGCTGCTGAGACGTTGGGCCGAGATCCAGAAGCGCCATCGTTTCGACGTCGTGTTCGACAATCAGAGCCTGTCCTGGGGACTGCTGGGCATCCAGGCGATGGGCGTGCCCGTCGTGTCGGTGATCCACCACCCGCTGCACATCGACCGCGAAGCCGATTTCAAGATCGATCCATCCCTCGAGAAACGCGTGAGCCGAACGCTCTACTTCCCTCTTTTCATGCAGGAAACCGTAGCTCCTCGACTTGCCAAGATCGTCACGGTCTCCGAGGCCTCCCGGGCCGCCATCGAGCGCTACTTCAAGATTCCGGGCAAACAGATCTCCGTCGTCTACAACGGCACCGACACCGAAATCTTCCGTCCCGTCGAAGGCGTCAGGAGGGAAGCGGACCTGCTCTTTGTGGGGCGAACGGAGGATCGCAAGAAGGGCATCGGCACGATGTTCGAAGCCCTGTCGCTGCTGCCGGATCACGTCACGCTCAAGATCGTCGACGGTCGCATCCCCGGTCACGGCCTGGTGCCACGACTGACCCGGCAGTACGGCCTCGAGGGCCGGGTCCAGATCGTCGATCGCATGCTCACGGTGCCCGAGCTCGTCGAGCAATATTCGACGGCCAGGGTGGCAATCGTCCCGTCCTTCTTCGAAGGCTTCGGATTTCCGGCGAGTGAGGCGATGGCCTGCGGACTGTCGGTGATCGCGAATGCCGCGGGCGCCCTCCCCGAGGTGGTCGGAACCGATGGGCACGCGGGCCGACTGGTGCCACAGCGCGATGCCCCGGCACTGGCGAACGCCATCTGGCAAACGCTGCGGGATCCAGCCGAAACCGAACGCATGGGCCGTGCAGCCCGGCGACGAGTGCAACGAATCTTCCAATGGGACCAGGCCGCCGCCCAGCTGGTCGAGGTCTTCGAGGAGGTGGTGAATGCTTCTCACCGTCGATCTCGAGCGGCTTGATATTCGGCCGGGCCACAGGCTGCTCGACGCGGGTTGCGGCGAGGGGCGCCACTGCTTTGGGGGGCTGACGCGCGGTGCGTCGGTCGTGGGACTGGATCTCGACTTCGAATCGATTCGCCAACCCTCGAAAGATCTTCGCCGGCGGGGAGCGCAGCAGGGCCGTCTGTCCGAGATGCTCCAGGGCGATGCCTTCCGTCTGCCTTTCGCCGCCGCGAGCTTCGATCGAATCATCTGCTCCGAGGTCATGGAACACGTCCACGACTATCGCGCGGCGCTTCGCGAGCTCGCCCGGGTTGCCAAGCCCGGCGCCAAGATCGCCGCCACGATTCCCACCGCCACCAGCGAGCATCTCTATCTTCGACTGGGCGACGAGTATTTCGAGAGCCCGGGTGGTCATATCCGCATCTTCCGACCCCGAGATCTCGCCAAGGGCATGGCCGCCGCGGGATTCGATGCCGTGGGCTGTGGATTCGCCCATGGATTCCACACGCCCTATTGGGTGCTGCGTTCCGCGATGCATCTGCCCGCGGCCGATCGCAGTCGATCGGTCCGGCTGTACCGGGAATTCCTGATCCGAGCGACGGGGTCGAAATGGCTGGACCGGCTCGAGGCTGTGCTCAACTTCGTCTGCCCGAAGAGCATCATCGTGTACGGTGAGAAGACGCATCCGGCACTGGACGCGAAAGCAGGCGCTGCGGACTCTGCCCGCTCGATCGAGACGCCAGGTCAGGTCCCCCCGGCGGCCGCGGCCTGAAATGCCGCGCCCGCTGCGCATCGCCTTCGTGGCCTATCGGGGCAATATGAATTCGGGCGGCCAGGGGATCTACCTCTGGTTCCTGGCGCGCGAGATGGCGCGTCTCGGCCATCAGGTCTCGGTCTTCGTCGGCCCGCCCTACCCCGACGCGATGCCCTTCGCGAAGACGGTCGAGCAGCTTCCGAATCAGCAGTTCTGGGCCAAATGGGTCCTCGGCCAGACCGACCAGATCGTGCCTCGCAGCCACCCGCTCCAGGTGCTGCGGCCCCTCAATCTCTACGAGTTGGCCGCCAGTCGAATCGGTTTTCTGCCCGAGCCCTTCGCGTTCAGTGTGCGTGCCTTTCGACGGCTGGCGGAGCTGCTGCGCGGAGAAGACAGCTTCGACCTCGTGCACGACATCCAATGCCTCGGCTACGGGCTGCTCGGGCTTCGAGCGCTGGGCCTGCCCGTAGTGACGACCGTACACCATCCACTCACGGTCGATCGCCGCGCATCCTTCGTTCGCGACGAGAACTTTCGCGACGCCGTCGGCACGATGAAATTCTATCCGGTCGGGATGCAGGCCTTCGTGGCCCGGCGCCTCGACCGCGTGTTGACATCGTCGGAGGTGAGCGCGCACCAGATCGTGCAGGATTTCGGCGTGCGACCGGAGCGGCTGCGCAACGTCCGCAACGGCCTGGACACCGATCTCTTCTGCCCCGACGAGCGCGTCCCTAAACGTGAGAACGAATTGCTCTGCGTCGGCCGATCGACGGATCCCAACAAGGGCATCAAGACGCTGATCCAGGCGCTCGCCGGTCTACCCTCCCAGATTCGGCTCACCCTGGTCGATGACGACAGCCCCGACAATCAGGTGCTCGAGTGGGCACGTGAAGTCGGCGTCGCCGATCGACTCCGATTGACGGGTCGCGTCGCGACCGCGGAGCTGGTTCGGCTCTACCGACAGGCCGCGCTGGTGGTCGTTCCGTCCCGCTACGAGGGCTTCGGATTGCCCGCGGTCGAAGCCATGGCCTGCGCGACGCCGGTCGTCGCAACGCGGGCGGGCGCACTTACGGAAGTGCTCCAGCTCACGGGCGGGGGAATCCTGGCCGAGCGTGACGATCCAGATTCGATCGCACAAGCAATCCGAACGCTGCTCGGCAATACGCAAGCACGGAGTTCGATGGCGAAGCGTGGGCGCGAGCGAGTCGTCGAGACCCTCGCCTGGCCCCGCATCGCACAAGCGACAGCGGAGATCTACGCCGAGCTCGTCCGCAGCTAGCGGTCCGAACTCAGGAGAGTCTCGGGCAATCCTAACGGGCCCGCAGACGCGGCCGACCAACCAGCACGACCACATCCGAGATCGTCGGCCAGCGACGCGCCAAGGCATCCAGGCCGCGTAGCAACAGCTGGGCCAGAGGTCGCGGAAGGCGACAGACCAGGGTCGTCCAACCCGGCAGCCCCCAGCCGATCGATACGCCCTGGACACGTTCGATCTCGAGATGTCGCGACGCCTGCTCTTCGATCAGCGCGAGTTCGAAGCGAGTGAAATGATCGCTCGGTGTGTCGTAGCCGCGGCGCCCTCGCAGCGGCCCCCATCCAAGCCAGTCCTCTCGGAACTCATCGATCGCCCGGGTCACACGACAGGCCAGGGAATCGAAATTCGCGATCGCCAGCACGACTCGTCCGTCGCGCTTCGTCACCCGCACCATCTCGGCGATCGCCGCCTCAGGTGTATCGAAATGATCCATCGCACCCTTGCAGAAACTAGCGTCGAAGCTGCCGGCAGCGAAGGGCAAGGCATCGGCCCAGCCACGAACCCAGACGGGCCCCGCTTCCGCTTGCCCAGGTTCGTCCGCCCCGAAGGCCTCCGCCATCGCGGTCATGCGCGCGGAGGGCTCGGCCCCGATCACCCGCGCCCCACGCTGGGCCAGCGCAACAGCGTCCTGCCCAACGCCACTCGCCACGTCCAACACCACACGACCCCGACCGGAACGAGTCGCGTCCAGGGTCACTTCGGTCATGCGGACGAATAGAAATTCGCTGTCGGGCGACATCCCGGTCGGGATGACATCGCTCATGTCTCGGTCCAGGTCGACGACGCGCATCGGCGGACCTTAGCGACCTGTACGCCTCCCCGCCGTGTCCAGAGGGGCAAATCAGGGGCTGAACGGTACACTCGACTCGATGTCCGTGTCTTCCGAAGTTCCTTTAGAGGACGAGTCGATCTCCTCGGGCGTCTCGGAAGAGGCCGTTCAGGGGCGCCACTCCACGTTCTACGTGATGTGCATCGGCCTCTTTGTGCTGGTCGTTGCCTATCTCGCCAGCGTGCGCCTCGCGGAGCACGCGCTGGGCATCGAGTTCCAGGAGCGCGTCGATCGAGCGGTCGAGATCGATGACTTCGACATGCCCGTCGTACAACAGATCCAGACGCGCATCGACCGAGCCGTTCGAGACTCCAAATGGGTTCGCTGGGGAGGACTGCGCGTGACGACGCTGGTGCTCGCCCAGGACGGCTTGACCTGGCTCTACGTCGACGGTCACGCCGAGCGCCCGCCGCCCCAAGGCCTGGCCCCGACCGACCTGTTGGAAGAGTGGATGAGGCTATTGCCGGCGAAGGCAGAAGTCACCACCAACCTGCCGCACAACGCCCTGATCGCAAACAGCATCCTGCTCGTGTACGCCTCGGCTCTGCTCGGCATCGTGTATCGGTCGCATCGCCGCGCCAGCCACATCGAAACGGCGCGCCTGAACGAGGCGCTCATGGCGCGCAACGAAGCAGCCGGTCGCGCGGCTGAGATCGAGGCCGAGCTCGCCAAGACGCGATCGCGACTCTCGGAGATCGAACCAAAGGAACGCGAACAGGGCGAGGAGGTCGAGGCCCTTCAGCAAGAGCGGGAAGACTTGCATCGCCAGCTCGCCGCCCTGGCCGCCCGCGAAGAATCCCTGCGAAGCCGGGCGAATCAGGCCGTCGATCTCGGCCAGGAGATCCGCGCACTCGAAGACCTGCTCGAGGAGGCGACGACCGATCTCGAGTCGAAGGACGGGGAGATCGGCCGGCTCGAGGTGAGCCTGAAGAAGGCCTCCAAGACTTCGAGCAAGCTCCAGAGCTCCAAGGCCAAGTCGGCCGAAGGCCTCGCCCGCCGCTTCCGCACGCTCTACAAGTCGATCGAGGTGGACGAGCGCGCGGTCGCTGACATCATGGAGCTCGGCGACGAAGCTCTACGACTCAAAGCGGAAGAAAGTCTGAAGCGCCTCGCCGACGAGGCCGACAATGTCGCAGTCCGGCGCAAGGTCGGCGGGCTGCCCGAGCATGTACAGGTCTTCGAACTCGGGTTCGCCGGCAAGGGGCGAATCTATTACGCGCGGGGCAAGAGCCGCCGCTTCCGGATTCTCTGCGTCGGCGCGAAGAACACGCAGTCCGCAGATCTCGACTACCTCGCCCGATTGCCCCGGGAGGAGTTCAGCTAGGCCGAGCCGCGAGCGCAGATCGGAGCATCCTCTTGAGGAGCTCATCGTCCCAGGGCTTCGCCAGCACGGCATGGATCCCGGCGGCTTCGATCTGCGTCGACGGGATCTCACTGGACCAACCGCTGAGAAGGATTCGCGCGGTTCCAGGCCAGCGCCTGGCAATCCGCTCGAGAAGCGCGACGCCCTTCATGCCCGGCATCTTGTGGTCCGAAACGACCAGGTCGACTGCACGCGACTCCATCTCGGCCAGCGCAGCCCGGGCGTTCGCCGCAACTAAAATCTCGTACCCCTCGCGACGCAGTGCCCGCCTCAGGGCGGAGAGGATCCCTGGGTCATCGTCTACCAACATCACGACAGGCGCGGCTTCGCTCGTCGCGTCCAATGGGTCAGGACCGATCGCCGTTGGGCGAATCGTGCTTCGGGATTCGGATCGGGAGTCGAACTTCGAAGGTCGTGCCGCGGCCGACCACACTCGAAACGCTGATTCGCCCACCATGGCGTTCGATGATGGCATAAGAAGTCGACAAGCCGAGTCCGGTCCCCGCACCGACGGGCTTGGTGGTGAAGAAGGGCTCGAAGATCTGCGTCTGCACGGCCGGATCGATACCGACACCGGAATCACTGATCCGAATCACGACCTCATCTGCGTCGCGTTCGGTCTCGACTCGGATCACCCCGGGTTCAAAGTCATCGCGCGCTTCGATCGCTTGATAGCCGTTGACGAGCAGATTCATGAAGACCTGCTTGAGCTGCATCGGATAGCCGTCGATTCTCGGCAGCACCCCATACTGCTTCTGGAAATCGACCTTGTGGGTCATCATGGCCCAGACGATGTTCGCGGTCGAATCCAGTGCCTGATTCACGTCTGCGGGGGACCGCGCCGGCAGATCCGGACGCGAAAAGTCGCGCAGATCGCGCATGATATGCCGAATTCTCTCCGCTCCCTCGACCGATTCGTTCAGGGCCTTCTCGAAGTCCGACCGCACGTAGTCCAGATCGATCTCGCGGGAGATGTCGCTGATATCCTCCGAAGCGGCGCGAATCGCCTCCATGTCGCCCTCGACCACCGCTGCCTGGAGATGTCCGGTTGCAGTGAAGTACCGATTCAGATCCGTCAGGTACTCCGTCATCTGGTGCAGATTGGCGTGGATGAAGCCCATCGGGTTGTTGACTTCGTGAGCGACGCCAGCGGCGAGCTGGCCGATCGAGGCCATCTTCTCCGTCTGCCTGACGTGAAGTTCCAATTCCTTCACGTCCGAGAGATCCTGAAAGATTGCGACGACGCCATTTGCTCGACCGGCTGCATCGAGTCTCGGTGAGCAGGAGACACCGACCGGGATCCATTGACCGTCGCTACGACGCAGCAGCGTTTCCGCGCCTCGACTCCTGCTTCCATCCTCGAGGCACACCTCGATCGGACTCGCGCCCGCCTCGCCCTGCCCGAACCAGTCGGCGATCTGCCGCCCTTTCAGCTCTTTGACCTCGCCACCCAGAATCTCCTCGGCGGCGGGGTTGGCGAAGCTGATTCGACCAGTCCGATCGATGACCAGCAGCGCGCTGTTGATGTTCTCGATGACGTTGCGGTTCTCTCGTCGCAGCGCCTCGAGCCGCTCGGAGAGCCATTCGCTCTCGGTCACGTCCGAGATCAGGAGCACTTCGCGACCCTGATCGTCGAGACGACGGCGACGCAACTCGTACGCCCTCGGCTCGCCCTCCTGGCTTTCGACCCTCACCAGCACTGCGGCCTGTGGCTGCGAATCCTGCGATCTCGGCTCCGATGTGAGATGGGAGTTCGAGCCCGCAGAATTCAAGACTTCAGCGAGCTCCGTCGGCAGTCGTGCCTCGAGAAACTCGTTGGTGGTCTCCGCTCCGAGGCCTCGCTCGGGAAAAAGCCGATCGAATTCAGAGTTGACGGCGACGATCAAACCGTCGGAATCGACGACCGCTAGCGCCGCCGGCATCTCGGCAACGATTCCGGCATACAGGTCCTCGAGCCAGCGAATGCGTTGTTCCGAGACGCGCCGCTGGCGAGCCGCGCGCCACCTTCTCACCTGCTCGAGCAAGACCACCGGCAGCACGGTTTCGAAATCGGGACCGAAGCGCACGCAGTCCGACGCGCCACTACGGAAAGCGGCCAACGCGGCCTCGTCGGAAGCCCCGGCGACGACCACCACGGAGGGCGCACCGTTCT